>Ga0137463_1000208_pt1 | contig 22248 bp, 19 predicted proteins | sample EasRivERMGT800_2_FD_102333 | JGI IMG/M metagenome (GOLD analysis project Ga0137463, IMG submission 102333) | Soil microbial communities from meander-bound floodplain in the East River, Colorado, USA - East River MetaG ERMGT800_2 | ecosystem: Environmental > Terrestrial > Soil > Floodplain ...
CTTGCGATCGCTGGTCGCGAGCGGATGCCGGTGCAGGATGACGATGCTGCGCGCCCTGCGGCGCGCGAGACGCTTGAGGCGCCGGAAGAGGTCGATCTCCTCGGCGGCGTAGAGTTCCTCGCTAAAGCCGCCGACCTCGCGGAACGCCGCGGCTTCGCAGAAGATGAACGAGCCTGCGGCCCAGCGGTTGAAGCGGCTGAGGAGATTCCAGAAACCAACGAGCAATGCGGCGTCGCGACGCGCGCCGTCCAGCCTGACCGTGCTGCCGCCCGCGAGGCAGCCGGCTTCGATCGCCGCCGCGGCATCGGCAAAGAGGTCCTTGCCCGGCCGCGAATCGGCGTCGACGAATACGAACCACTCGCCGCCGGCCGCCTCGGCGCCGGCATTGCGCGCCCGTGAAATCCGGTTGACCGGTTCGAACACGACGCGCGCGCCGGCGGCGCGGGCGATCTCGGCGGTGCGGTCGGTGGAGTTGTTGTCGCAGACGATGAGCTCCCACGCCCAGCCGCGTTCCTCGAACACCGCCGCGGCCGCGCGCATGCTCGCGAGCGACTCGGGCAGGAGCCGCTCCTCGTTGAACGCAGGGACGATAACTGAGATCTTCATGGAATGGCCAAGGCTTGCGGCGGGTCGTATCATAGCTCGCGCTTCGCTCTTCGCAGCCAGGAGAAATTCATGAACGACCCGAACAAGCCGGTGATGCTGCTCGACCCTTACGGCTCCTGGACGGCAGCCGAGGGCGTGCCGGTGACCGAGGATTTCGGCATCGACCTGCTCGATCTCCCGGTGGCGCGCTGGCCGCGCATGGGCGTGGAGGGCGGCATCGCGCACTTGAAGGGCCGCGGCGATTTCGTCGCGGTGTTCGTCCTCGACTTGGGCCCTGGGGAAAACACCGAGCCGCAACGCCACCTCTACGAGGAAGTCGTCTACGTCCTCTCCGGCCACGGCAGCACCACGATCGAGACCTCCGACGGCCGCAAGCACAGCTTCGAATGGGGACCGAAGAGCCTGTTCGCGCTGCCGCTCAACGCGCGCTACCGCCACTTCAACGCGAGCGGCCAGGAGCGCGCGCGCCTCGCCGCGGTGAACAACCTGCCGATCGTGCTCAACCTCTTTCACAACGAGGCCTTTGTATTCGACAACGCCTCCGTCTTCCCCGAGCGCGAGGGCAACGAGCGCTACTTCTCCGGCGAAGGCGATTTCATCCCGGTGCGGCCGGGCCGGCACATGTGGGAGACGAATTTCGTCCCCGACCTCGCCGCCTTCGAGCTGAAGACCTGGGAGCAGCGCGGCGCCGGCAGCTCGAACATGAAGTTCATCCTCGCCGACGGCACCATGCACGCGCACTCCTCGCAAATGCCGGTCGGCACCTACAAGAAGGGCCACCGCCACGGGCCGGACTTCCACGTGTTCGCCGTCACCGGCCACGGGTATTCGCTCTTCTGGTACGAAAAGGGCGAGGAGTTCGTGCGCGTCGACTGGAAGCACGGCTCCGTGTTCGCGCCGCCAGACATGATGTTCCACCAGCACTTCAACACCGCGGCGGTGCCGGCGCGCTACCTCGCGGTCGCGCTGGGGAGCCTGCGCTATCCGTTCACCAGTGAAAAGCGAACGCAGTTCGGCAGCGTCGATGTCAACGTCGACCAGGGCGGGCGGCAGATCGACTACCAGGACCAGGACCCGCGCATCCACCGCATCTTCCTCGCAGAACTCGAAAAACACGGCGTGAAATCCGGAATGGGCCAGCACATCGACGAGAGCATCTTCAAGGCCGCGTAGGATGCACGAGCTCGAATTCGAGCACTTCCACGCCGGTCCGGAAGAAAGGCAGCAGCTCGCCGGGGCCATCTGGTCCGCCGACAACGTCGAGCTGACCACGGTGGGCATCGACATCGGCTCGTCGACCTCGCACCTGATGTTCGCGCGCCTGCACATGCAGCGGCTCGCCACCGCGCTCTCGAGCCGCTTCGTCACCGTGGGGCGCGAACTGCTGTGGCAGTCGCCCATCCTGCTCACGCCCTACCGCGCCGACTACACCATCGACGCGAGCGCGCTCGCGGCTTTCATCGACGACTGCTACGCGCGCTCAGGCCTCGCGCGCGCAGACATCGACAGCGGCGCGGTGATCCTCACCGGCGAGGCGCTCAAGCGCCACAACGCGCGCGCCATCGCCGAGCTGTTCTCGGCGGAGGCGGGCCGGTTCGTGTGCGCCTCGGCGGGGCATCACCTCGAGAGCCAGCTCGCCGCGCACGGCTCGGGCGCGGTGAAACTGTCGTCGGAGAAACGCAACACCGTGCTCAACGTCGACATCGGCGGCGGCACCACCAAGTTCGCGCTCGTTCGCGATGGCGAATTCGTCGCGACGGCGGCGATCGCCGTCGGCGGGCGACTGCTGGTCGAAAACGCGCGAGGGCTCGCGCGCATCGAGGAGCCGACCCGCGCCGTCGCGCGCGAGCTGGGCATCAAGTTGCGGATCGGCGGAAAGCTCGCGCCGAAGGAGCGCCACCGGCTCGCCGAGCGCATGGCCGGGTGCATCCTCGCGATGATCGGAAGTAATACGCCCGATGCCCTCGCGCGAAGCCTGCTCGTCACCGACGCGTGGCCCGCGGGCGTCGCCTCGGCGAAGATCGACGCGATCACTTTCTCCGGCGGCGTCGCCGAATATCTCTACGGCCGCGAGCGCGGGCGCTACGGCGACCTTGGCGCGGACCTAGCGCACTCGATGGAACATGCGATCGCCGACGAGCGCCTGCCCGCGCCGGTATGGGATCCGGGGCAGGGCATCCGCGCCACCGTCACCGGCGCCGCGCAGTTCTCGGTGCAGGTGAGCGGCAACACCATCCTCGTCACCGATCCGGGACAGCTGCCCTTGAGGAATCTCCCGGTGCTGTGCTGCAGCTTCGATCTCTCGGAGAACATCGCCGCCGCGGCGGTCTCCGCTTGCGTGCGCGCGGTCCTCGCGAAGACGGACTTCATCGACGGCTCGGGACCGGTCGCGCTCGCGTTTCCCTGGGAGGGCGATCCTTCGCACGCGCGCCTGCTCGCGCTCGCCGCCGGCCTTTGCGCCGCGGTGCCGAAGACCGTCGCCGCGCGAGCGCCGCTGGTGCTCCTCGTCGACGGCGACGTCGCAAAGAACCTGGGGAGGATCGTGCACCTCGAAGTCGCCCCCGGCGCCAACGTCGTCGCCATCGACAACGTGCAGTTGAAGCAGCTCGAGTATGTCGACGTCGGCGCGATCGTCCCGGTCACCGGCGTGGTGCCGGTGATCATCAAGTCGCTGTTGTTCTGAGCGAGCCCGGGTGGAAATTTACTGCAGCGCCTGCGGCCCGCGCACCAGCCGCCCCGGCAGTTCGCCGGTCGCAACGCCGTCGCGGTAGACCACCGTGCCGCCGACAAGGGTCGCGGCGTAACCTTCCGCGCGCTGCACCAGGCGACGACCGCCGCCCGGCAGGTCGCGCGCGACCTCGGGGGCGTGCAGGCGCAGCCGCTCGAAATCGATGAGGTTGAGGTCCGCCTTGTAGCCGGGCGCGATGAGGCCCCGGTCGAGCAGCCCGACCGCGCGCGCGCCGTCCCGGCTGAGGAGCTTCACCGCGGTCGCGAGCGGCAGGCGCTCGCCGCGCGTGCGGTCGCGCACCCAGTGCGTGAGCATGAAGGTCGGATGACTGCCGTCGCAGATGGTGCCGCAGTGCGCCCCGGCGTCGCCCAGGCCGAGCACCCCGCCCGGATGGCGCATCATTTCGAGCGACGAGTCGAGCGACCCGTGCACGTAGTTGCACAAGGTCACGTAGAGCATGTTGCGCCCGCCGCGCTCCATCATCAGGTCGTAGACGAGTTCCTCGGGCGTCACCCCGAGCCGCTGCGCGCGCGATGCGATGTTCTGCTCGAACGGCTGCTCGTAGTCGGGCGGGTCACCGAGCAGGAACATCTGGCCGAAATCGCGCGCGAGCCGGCCGAGCACGATGGTCGGGTCGGGGTCGACCGCCTCGGCGAGGATGCGCGCGCGCACTTCGGGTTTGCGCAACTCGCCGAGCTTTTCCTCGAGAGGCAGGCGCGAGAGCGCCGCGTAGGTTTCGGTGGTGTAGAACGTGTTGAGGGTGAGCTCGTGCCCGAGCAGGACGCCGATGGCGCGGCTCAGTACCTGCGCCTTGATCGGCAGCCCCGCGTCGTTCGCGGCGGCGGCCCAGTCGAGCAGCTCGCGCCAGCGCAACGTCATCGGGCCGTAGCCGCCTTCGAGCAACGATACCGACAGCGGCCGCCCCGAGCGCTCGACCAGCCGCCGCAGCAAGGCGAAGGTCGCTTCGACGTCGTCGAAGTCGGTGATCATCTGCATCGCGCCCTTGCCTGCATCCTTCAGCGCCAGCGCGAGTGCCATCAGCTCGTTCTCCGCGGCCTCGAAGCTCGGCGTCGACTTGCCGTCGCTCGATCGGTGGAAAAAAGTGCGCGAGGTCGAAACCCCCATCGCGCCCGCCGCCATTGCCTCGCGCACGATACCGGCCATTTTTTCCAGATCGGCGGCGGTGGCGGGCTCGCGCTCGGCGCCGCGCTCGTCCATGGCGTAGACGCGCACCGCGGCGTGCGGGAGGTAGCCGCACACGTCCATGTCGAAACGGCGCGCGGCGACAAAGTCTAGGTACTGCGGATAGGTTTCCCATTTCCACGGCAGGCCGTCGACCAGCACCGGGTTGGGGATGTCCTCGACGCCTTCCATGAGGCGGATGAGCATGTCGTGCCGGTCGGGCCGGCACGGCGCGAAGCCGACGCCGCAATTGCCCATCACCACCGTGGTGACGCCGTGCGACGAGGACGGCACCAAGCGGTTCTCCCAGGTGACCTGCCCGTCGTAGTGCGTGTGAATGTCGACGAAGCCGGGCGTCACCAGCAGCCCGCGCGCGTCGATCTCGTCGCGGCCGCGCCCCGGCGCCTTGCCCACCGAAACGATCCTGCCCCCGGCGATGCCGACATCGGCCGCGAAGGGCTCGGCACCGCTGCCGTCGACGACCGTGCCGCGGCGGATCACCAGATCGAAATCAGCCGTCATTTTTTCACTGCTCCCTCGCGTTTCGGTTAGCGCATCCCGGGCATGGAGCCGCGCATGCCACGCATCATCTTAGCCAATCCGCCCTTCTGCATGCGCTTCATCATCTCGCGCATCTGCTCGAACTGGTTGAGGAGCCGATTCACCTCCTGCACCGGAACGCCGGCGCCGGCGGCGATGCGGCGCTTGCGCGAGGCCTTGATGAGCTCCGGCCGCTCGCGCTCGCCGCGGGTCATCGAGTTGATGATGCCCTCGACGCGGCGCAACTGGCGTTCGTCCATCGTCGAGGACTGCGCGGCTTGTGCGAACCGCGCCGGCAGTTTGTCCACGAGCGACGCGATCCCGCCCATCTTGCGCATCTGGCCGATCTGCTGCTTGAAGTCCTCTAGGTCGAAGCCCTTGCCCTTCTTCACCTTCTCGGCGAGCTTCTTCGCCTCGTCGAGGTCGACGCTTTTGCTCGCCTCCTCGACCAGCGACAGCACGTCGCCCATGCCGAGGATGCGCGAGGCCATCCGCCCGGGGTGGAACGGCTCCAGCCCCGCGGGTTTCTCGCTGACGCCGGCGAACTTGATCGGCTTGCCGGTGACCTGGCGCACCGACAGCGCCGCGCCGCCGCGCGCGTCCCCATCGAGCTTGGTGAGAACGATGCCGGTGAGCGCCAGCGTCTCGTTGAACGCCCTGGCGACGTTGACCGCGTCCTGGCCCTGCATCGAGTCAACGACGAACAGCGTCTCGGCGGGATCGAGCGCCGCGTGCAGCGCGGCGATCTCCTGCATCATCGGCGTGTCGATCGCCAGGCGCCCGGCGGTGTCGGCGATGAGCACGTCGTGGTAGTGCGTCTTCGCGTGAGAGAGCGCGGCGAGCGCGATATCGACCGGCTTTTGCGCCGCATCCGAGGGGAAAAAATCGACGCCGACCTGCGCTGCGAGCGTACGCAGCTGCTCGATCGCCGCCGGCCGGTAGACGTCGCAGGAGACGAGCAGCGGCTTTCTGCCGCGCTCCGCGGCGAGTAACCGGGCGAGCTTCGCCGCGGTGGTGGTCTTCCCGGAGCCCTGCAGGCCCGCGAGCAGGATGACCGCGGGCGGTGCGACCGCGAGATCTAGCGCCGCGTTCTCCCCGCCCATCATCGCGGCGAGCTCGCGGTGCACTACGCCGACCAGCGCCTGCCCGGGAGTGAGGCTGCCGATCACGTCCTGCCCCAGCGCCGCCTCACGCACGCGCGCGATGAAATCGCGCACCACCGGGAGTGCCACGTCCGCCTCGAGCAGGGCCACGCGCACTTCGCGCAGCGCCTCGGCGATGTTGCTCTCGGTGAGGCGCGCCTCGCCGCGAAGCGTCTTGACGACCTTCGAGAGCTTCTGGGTCAGGTTGTCGAGCACGGAAGAGCGGGGCGAAAACCGTGGTGTAAACTGCGTGGATGCCGGCAATTCTACTCTACGCGGTTGCGTCGCTCCTCTACGCGGTGCTCGCCTGGCATTTCTGGCGCACGCGCTGGCACGCGCAGGGCGCCACGCAGATCGCCTCCTGGGAGCGCGCGGCGATCCTCGCGCCGTTCGCGCTGCACAGCTGGCTCGTCTACGAGATGCTGTTCGCGCACGCGGAGCTGCACTTCGGCTTCGGGCAGGCGCTATCGGTGATGCTGTGGCTGTCGGTGCTCCTCTACTGGAGCGAGAGCCTGTTCTTTCCGCTCGAGGGCATGCAGGCGCCCATCCTGGCCCTGGCCGCCGTATGCGCGCCGCTCCCGGCGCTGTTTCCCGGCCTCGCCAGCCCGGCGTACACGCATTCGACCGAGTTCCGCATGCATCTCGCGCTCGCCATGATCGCCTACGGCATGTTCACTATCGCGGCGCTGCACGCGCTGCTGATGACGCTGATGGAGCGGCGCCTGCACGGCGGCGCGCTGGTCGGGCCGTTCGCGGCGCTGCCGCCGCTCCTGACGATGGAGCGGCTGCTGTTCCGCGTGATCCTCGCCGGGTTCGTGTTCCTGACGCTGACCCTCGCAACCGGCATGGTGTTCTCGGAAACGCTGTTCGGCCGGGCGATGAAGTTCGATCACAAGACGCTGTTCGCAGTCGCGTCCTGGTTCATCTTCGCCGCGCTGCTCGCCGGCCGCCGGTTCTACGGCTGGCGCGGGCGCACCGCGCTGCGCTGGACGCTCGCCGGTTTCGCCGCGCTGCTACTCGCCTACATCGGCAGCCGTTTCGTGCTGGAAGTCATCCTACGGCGGGGACTCGCCTAGGCTATGTTGCGTCGCCTTCCTCCCCCGGAGGGCGGGCGTGTTTACCGCCCGCGCTCGATTTGAACGACATTCCTCTGGCAGCGCAATTCGCGGCGCTCGCGTTCCTGCTCCTCGTGTCCGGTTTCTTCTCCATGGCGGAGACCGGCATGATGGCGATCAACCGCTACCGGCTGCGGGCGCTCGAACGCCTCGGCCATCGCGGTGCGCGCATCGCTTCCGAACTGCTGCGCGATACCGACAAGCTCCTGTCGGTGGTGCTCGCCGGCAACACCCTGGTAAACGCGACCATCACCATGCTGGTCGGCGTGATCACCATCGGGTTGTTCGGCGAGGACAAGATCGTGCTCGGCGGCGCGACCGTGGTGGTCGCGTTCCTGATCCTGGTATTCGCCGAGATCACGCCGAAGATCATCGGCGCGCGCTACCCGGAGCAGACCGCGCTCGCGGCGAGCTACGTGCTCAAGCCGCTGATAAAGGCGACGGCGTGGACGCTGTGGATCGCGAACCTGTTCGTGCGCTTCCTGCTGTGGCTGCTTCGCGTCCCCACGGAGCGGCGCGCGCAGCAGCGGCTGTCGATGGAAGAACTGCGCATGCTCGTGCTCGAATCCGGGCAGTTCATGCCGAAGAAGCACCAGAGCATCCTGATGAACCTGTTCGACCTGGAGGCCATCACCATCGAGGACGTGATGACGCCGCGCGCGCAGATCGAGGCGATCGATCTCGAGGCGCCCGCCGAATCCATCGTCGCGCAGCTCGGCACCGCGTACCACACGCGCCTGCCGGCCTACCGCGGCGAATTGGGCAACATCGCCGGCATCCTGCACCTGCGGAAGGTCCTGCACCTGATGCAGGCCCGGGAGTTCGACCGCGCCGCGCTCGCCGGGCTGCTCGCCGAGCCGTACTACGTCCCGGCCGGCACGCCGGTGTTCGCGCAACTGCAGTATTTTCAGGAGAACCGCCAGCGCATCGCCCTGGTGGTGGACGAGTACGGCGAGCTGCAGGGACTGGTCACGCTGGAGGACATCATCGAGGAGATCATCGGGGAGTTCACCACCAACGCGCCGGTCAGATCGGCCATCGAGCCCTGGAACGAAGACGGCAGCGCGCTCGTCGAGGGCTCGAGCCTGCTGCGCGAGCTGAACCGCAAGCTCGGGCTGGCGCTGCCGCTCGACGGCCCCAAGACCCTGAACGGTCTGATCCTCGAGCACCTGCGGGACATTCCCGAGGCCGGGGTCAGCGTCAAGATCGCCGCAGTGCCGATGGAGATCATGCAGACGCAGGATCGCGTGATCCGCACCGTGCGCCTGTTCCGCCCGCATCCTTCGGACCTGGCGCAGGCCCCCTGAGGATGTCGGCGTCATCGGCTCGGGTCGTTTGCAAGGCACTTTTCCTCGCCCTCGACTACGGATTTGCGTCTTAGCTTCAAAGCAATACGAAACACATCTGAGACTTTACAAAAGACCGGCGTGAATGCATCATCCGCGTACGCAATCCGCCCGATCCTGGACGGGGACGAGCCGGCGTTGACTTGAATCTTCGGGGTCGCGACCGCGCCCACGAACGAGTTCACGAACGAACAGGGCAGGAGATACCGCTATGGCAACCGCAGGTGCCGCCAGGGTCAAGGAACTCCAATACAGCTGGGAGGGCCGGGACAAGGCCGGCAAGGTGGTCAAGGGCGAGATACGCGCCGCGGGCGACCACGTGGTCAACGCGATGCTGCGCCGCCAGGGCGTCATCGTCACCAAGGTCAGAAGGCAGCGTACCCGCCGGGGCGGAAGGGTCTCGGAAAAGGACGTGGCGCTGTTCACCCGCCAGATGGCCACGATGATGAAGGCCGGCGTTCCGCTGCTGCAGTCCTTCGACATCGTCGGCAAGGGTCACGCCAACCCCGCGGTCGCACGGCTGCTGCTGGAGTTGCGCACCGAAGTGGAAACCGGCTCGTCGCTCGCCGCCGCGTTCCGCAAGCATCCTCTGCATTTCGACGCCCTTTACTGCAACCTGGTGGCGGCGGGCGAGCAGGCCGGTATTCTCGAAACCCTGCTCGAGCGGCTGGCGAGCTACAAGGAAAAGATCCTCGGGATCAAGTCGAAGATCAAGGCGGCTCTGTTCTATCCGATCGCGATCATCGCCGTCGCCTTCATCATCACGGCGGTGATCATGATCTTCGTGATCCCGGCTTTCAAGGAAGTGTTCCGCAACTTCGGCGCCGACCTGCCCGCTCCGACGCTGTTTGTGATGGCGGTCTCGGATTTTTTCGTGAAGTACTGGTACCTCATCTTCACGGCCATCGGCGGCGGCGTGTGGGGTTTCTTCCAGCTGTGGAAGCGCTCGATCCCGATGCAGATCTTCATGGACCGTCTCATGCTCAAGGTGCCGGTATTCGGCGACCTGGTCAAGAAGTCCACGATTGCGCGCTGGACGCGCACCCTCTCCACCATGTTCGCCGCTGGCGTTCCGCTGGTCGAAGCCCTCGACTCGGTCGGCGGTGCGTCGGGCAACTACATCTATCTGATGGCCACCAAGGAGATCCAGAGGAAAGTCAGTACCGGCACGAGTCTGACGACTGCGATGCACGAAGCCAGCGTGTTTCCCAGCATGGTGGTGCAGATGGTGTCGATCGGTGAGGAATCCGGCGCGCTCGACGCCATGCTCGGCAAGGTCGCGGACTTCTTCGAAGCCGAGGTCGACGACGCGGTGGAGGCGATATCCTCGCTGATGGAACCCATGATCATGGTGGTGCTGGGCGTGCTCATCGGCGGCATGGTCATCGCGATGTACCTGCCGATCTTCAAGCTCGGCCAGGCGGTGTAGCGTCCGCTCCGCCCCGGTGCAAGCGAAGGGTTACGGTCCCGGCGTAACTCCCGCCGTAAGCTTTTTTTGCTTGACCCCGTGACAGACCTGATCAACGCGCTTGCCGACCCGGCGGTATTCCCTTGGGCGTGCCTGGCGCTCGGACTGGTGGCCGGTTCCTTCCTAAATGTCGTCATTCACAGGCTTCCGAAAATGATGGAGCGCGAGTGGCGGGAGCAGTGCGCGGAGCTGGTGCCCGCCGGCGAGCCGGCTTCCGCCGTTCCGCAGGCCAAGGGCGAGCCGTACAATCTCTTCGTGCCGCGCTCACGCTGCCCCGCGTGTGATCACGGCATCACCGCCGCCGAGAACATCCCTCTCGCGTCCTGGGCAGTTTTGCGCGGCCGCTGCTCGGCCTGCGGCACGCGCATCAGCGCGCGCTATCCGTTGGTCGAACTGCTCGCGGGCGGCGCGGGCTGGTACTGCGCGACCCGCTACGGCGCCGGCGTCGCGGCGTTCGCGGCCATGGCGTTCGTCTGGGCGGTGGTTGCAGCGAGCATCATCGATTTTGACACCCAGCTGCTGCCGGACGCGATTACGCTGCCGCTGCTGTGGCTCGGATTGATCGTTAACCTCGGCGGCGGCTTTACCGACCTGCGCTCCGCGGTCCTGGGGGCGGTCGCCGGCTATCTTTCGCTGTGGAGCGTCTACTGGATCTTCAGGCTGGCGACCGGGAAGGAAGGTATGGGCTTCGGCGACTTCAAGCTGCTCGCGGCGATCGGCGCGTGGTGCGGATGGCAGGCGCTTCCGCTCACCATTCTGCTGTCGTCGTTCATCGGCGCAGCGGTAGGTATTGCCCTGATCGTGTTCGCGCGGCACGGCCGCAGCGTGCCGATCCCGTTCGGGCCTTACCTGGGCGCGGCCGGCATAGTCGCGCTGTTCTGGGGCCCGCAGTTGACGCGCCAGTATCTGAACCAGTTCATGTGAAAGCGTTCGCCGTCGGACTCACGGGCGGGATAGGCAGCGGCAAGACCGCGGTGGCCGACCTGTTCGCGAGGCGCGGCGTGACGATCGTCGATAGCGACGCCATCGCCCACGAGTTGACGCGCCCCGGGGCTGAGGCGATCGCGGCGATCCGCGCCGGGTTCGGCACGGAACTCATCGGCGCCGACGGCGCGCTCGACCGCGCCGCGATGCGCAGGCTGGCGTTCGCCGATCCCGGAGCCAGGCGCAGGCTGGAGGCGATTCTGCACCCGCTGATCCGCCGGGAAAGCGACCACCGCGCCGAGAACGCCCCAGGCCCCTACGTCATCCTGTCGGTGCCACTGCTCGTGGAGAGCGGCGTGGACCGGTCTCGCTACGCGCGCGTGCTGGTCGTCGATTGCACCCAGGACCAGCAGATTGACCGGGTCACGCGGCGCAGCAGTCTGTCGAAGGAGGAGGTGCTGGGGATCCTCGCCGCACAGGCTTCGCGCGAGCAGCGCCTGGCCTGCGCCGACGACGTGATCGACAACACCGGCCCGCCGCAGGCCCTCGAACCCCAGGTCGCGCGCCTGCACGAGCAATATCTCACACTCGCCGCCGGGCGAAGGATGGCGTCATAGCCAAGCCCGTTGTCAATTCCCTCTGGATGGGCGAGAATCGGTCGGAATTTCCCAGTATCGGCGGCCTTCCCGAGTCGCGGGTGTTACCGTGATCATCTACGAGTATCCGCTGAACGAACGCATCCGGACGCTGCTGCGCCTGGAGGATCTGTTCGATCGCGCCGATCACTTCTTCACCAAGGAAGACTTCCCCGAGCACCACGTCGCGCTGCTGACCCTGTTCGAGATTCTCGAGGTCGCGGGGCGCGCGGACCTGAAGTCGGACCTGCTGCAGGAGCTGGAGCGCCAGAAACAGGTGCTGCTGGGGTTCCGCAACAACCCGCAGATCGCGGAGAACGTTCTAAGCGACGTGCTCACCGAGATCGAGCGCGCCAGCGCGGCGCTGTTTGCCATGACCGGGAAGATCGGCCAGCACCTGCGCGAGAACGAATGGCTGATGTCGATCAAGCAGCGCACCAACATCCCCGGGGGTGTCTGCGAATTCGACCTGCCCTCCTACCATTTCTGGCTGCACCGCGACAGCAACGGGCGCGGCTCCGATCTGCGCACCTGGTTCGCGCCGATGCTGCCGATCCGCGAAGCCTCCTCGATCGTGCTGAAACTCCTGCGCCAGGGCGGCAAGCCGGTGAAGCACGTCGCGCAGCAGGGTGCGTTCTCGCAGATGCTCGGCGGCAAGCTCTCGCAGATGGTGAGCATCAAGCTGCCGCGCGGTTCGCAGTTCATCCCGGAGATCAGCGCCAACCGCTATGCGCTCAACATCCGTTTCGCGAGCTTCGGCACCGGGGAGCGGCCACGCATCTGCGATTCGAACGTGGAATTCGAACTGACCTTCTGCAACCTGTGAGGCGCATTTCGCCCACCCGGTTCGTGAGCTGCCCGCGCTGCGGAGCGCAGGTGGCTTGGGTCGCGGAGAACACCTACCGGCCATTCTGCTCGGAGCGCTGCAAACTCATCGATCTGGGCGACTGGGCGATGGAGAGATTTCGCGTGCCCGTCGATGAAACCAACGACGTTCCGGACGGGGAAAAGCAGGACTGAAAAAGCAGGATTTCAGTCCTGCCCTTCCTCCCATGCTCCCCGCACCATGGCAATGCCGTGCGCGCCAAAGGTCCGCGCCTGGTCGAGATCTCCAGGAGTCATTCCACCAAGCGCATAGACGGGGATACTCGCGCCTGTGGCGATTTCGCGAAACCGCTCCCAGCCCAGCGGCACGGAATCCGGATGCGACGGGGTCGCCCGCACCGGACCGAGCACGGCGAAATCCACAGCGAGCGCCTCCGCGCGGCGCAGTTCCTCGCTCGAGTGGCACGAGGCGCCGCACCAAGGAAAATCGGGACGACCCGGGGCCGTACGCAACTGCCCGGCCGTCAAGTGCACGCCATCAGCGCCTATTTCGCGCGCGAGCGCAACATCGGCGTTGACGAGGACTTTCGCGCCATGGTCGCGGGCAAGCGCTACTACGCGTCGGGCGAACGCTTCTACTTCATGAACGCCGAAAGTCTTTTCTCGCACCTGAACGAGCTTGAGGCCACCCCGCAGTCTCGCCTCGAGCCGCGAAAGAAACGGCTCGACGCCGAGCTCCCCGGCGCGCGTGATCGCGTACTCCGCGGGTAGCAAAAGGCCGCGCAGCACCGGACCGTTCGCCGGGAGAAGAGGAGCGACCGCGACCGAATCCGGTTGCTGCCAGGCGAGCGCCTCGTGATCGAGCGCGCGCGGTTCTCCGCGCCAGGCGAATACGCGGTGAAAATGCAGGCGCACGTTCGCGTGCGGGTAGCTGAACGTCCGCGTGATCCAGGGATAGGCGCGGTCGATCTCGACACCGAGCTCTTCACGGATTTCACGCCAGAGAGCGCCGACAATCGGCTCGCCCGGCTCGACTTTCCCGCCGGGAAACTCCCAATAGCCGGCGTAGACCTTGCCGCGCGGACGCCGCGCCAGCAGCACCGCGCCGTCGTGGCGCAGCAGCACCGCCACGGCGACTTCCACCGGGTCAGACATCGGGTTCGACAAAGTTAGCGCCGGGACGCGCCGGCGGTCGCAACGCGGCCGGCGTAGTCGCGCGCGAACTGCCACGCTACGCGGCCGCTGCGCGAGCCGCGCTGCAGCGCCCATTGCAGCGCTTCCAGGCGCGCCTCGGGGATTTCGCTTTCGCGGCAACCGAGCACCTGGAGCCAGTGGCTGAGGATTTCCAGATACTCGTCCTGATCGAACGGGTAGAAGGAAATCCACAGTCCGAAGCGCTCGGAGAGCGAGATCTTTTCCTCCACCGTCTCTCCCGGATGGATTTCCTCTCCGAGGTGCTTTGTTTCCAGATTTTCCTGCATGTACTCCGGCATGAGGTGGCGACGGTTCGAAGTCGCGTAGACGAGGAGGTTGTCCGAAGTCGCGGCGATCGATCCGTCGAGGACCACCTTGAGCGCCTTGTAGCCGGCCGCCTCGGAAGCCTCGAAGGACAGGTCGTCGCAGAACACGACAAAACGTTCCGGTCGCTGCGCGACCTGCTCGACGATGTCGGGCAGGTCGATGAGGTCGTGTTTTTCCACCTCGATCAGCCGCAGGCCCTGCTTGTGGTACTTGTCGAGCAGCGCCTTGACCAGCGACGACTTGCCGGTGCCACGCGCGCCGGTGAGGAGCACGTTGTTGGCCGTGCGGCGCTCGACAAACTGGCGGGTATTCTGATCGATCAGGCCCTTCTGCCGGTCGACGCCGTGCAGATCCGAGAGCTTGATGCGATGCAGGTTCGTGATCGGCTGGATGAAACCGTGGCGCGAGGTCCGGCGCCAGCGGAACGCGGTGCTCGCCTGCCAGTCCACGGCGCGCGGCGCAGGCGGCATCAATGCCTCGAGGCGCTCGAGGAGCGCTTCGCCACGCTTGATCAGCCCTTCGAACTCCGACATGGCGCGATCCCTAGGTCCTGTACTCGGCATTGATGGTAACGTAATCGTGCGACAGATCGCAGGTCCAGACGGTGGTTTCGGCTGAGCCGCGATTGAGCACGACGCGCACCCCGAATTCCTCCTGCTGCATCACGCGTCTGGCCTCCTCTTCGCGGTAGCCGGGGGCGCGGCCCCCTTCGATCGCGACCAGCACGTCGTCAAGGTACAACTCGACGCGGCCGACGTCGAGATCGCCGATTCCGGCGTTACCGACAGCCGCGAGCAGCCGCCCCAGATTCGGGTCCGAAGCGAAGAATGCGGTTTTCACCAGCGGCGAACGTGCGATGGCGTAGGCAACGCTGCTGCACTCCGTCTCGTCCCTGCCCTTTTCCACCCGCACGGTGATGAATTTAGTCGCGCCTTCGCCATCGCGAACGATCGCCTGGGCCAGCCACTGGCACACCTCGAGCACGGCGTCGCGCAGCGCCGCGAACGCCGGACCGTCGGTCCTGCGGATCGGCTCGTTGCCGGCGCCACCGGTGGCGATCAGAACGAGGGAATCGTTGGTCGAAGTGTCGCCATCGACGCTGACGCGATTGAAGGAGCGCGCGGCGACATATTCGACGATCTGCTGCAGCACGGCCTTTTCGACCGCGGCGTCGGTGGCCACAAAACCTAGCATGGTCGCCATGTCCGGCCGGATCATGCCGGCTCCCTTGGCAATCCCGGTAACGCAAGCCGCCTGGTTTCCGAGAAGCACGCGACGCGAGCGCGCCTTGGGAACGGTATCGGTTGTCATGATGGCCTCGGCGGCTCTGACCCAGTTGTCCTCGCTCAGATCGGCGATGCATCCGGGCAGGCCGGCCAGGATCCGCTCCACCGGCAACGGTTCCATGATCACACCGGTGGAAAACGGCAACACTTGGCGAGCAGCGCAGTCCAGCAGCCGCGCCACTTCGTCGCAGCTCAATCGCGCCCGGGCCAGCCCCTCTTTGCCGGTGCCAGCGTTGGCGTTGCCGGTATTCACGACCAGCGCCCGGGGTAAGGGATCGGATGAGAGATGCTCCTTGGCCACCTGCACTGGCGCCGCGCAAAAACGGTTCTGTGTGAATACGCCTGCCGCGCGCGCGCCTTCGGCAAGCGTCATGAGAAGCAGATCCTTGCGGCCGGACTTGTGGATACCGGCCTCGGTGACGCCGAGCCGGAGGCCCTTCACGGGCAGGAGATCCTCCGGTCGCGGAGGTTTCAGATTGACTGCCATTGTTTTCGCTCTTACTTTCTTTTGGATAGACAAAAGAAAGTCACCGGCCGCCGCGCCCCTGGCTTAAATCAGTTTCCCGTGACAGTGTTTGTATTTCTTTCCCGATCCGCAGGGGCAGGGATCGTTGCGGCCGATCTTGCCCATCTGCCGCACGAAGGGTGCGGCCTTCGGCGCGGCGGTCGCATCCGGCCCCGCTCCGGCGAGCGCTTCTTCATACCCGGCATGCTGATACTGGACGTTCTCGACCGCGGAGGCCCGCACCGTCTCCACCTCCTGGACTTGCTCCCGGTTCTGGAGCTCCGCCGCCATGAGCGTACGCGTGACTTCGAGCTTGACCGATTCCACCATGCTGCCGAACAGCTCGAACGCCTCGCGTTTGTATTCCTGCTTGGGGTTCTTCTGCGCGTACCCGCGCAGGTGAATGCCCTGGCGCAGGTGATCGAGCGCAGCCAGGTGCTCGCGCCAGTGATTGTCCAGCGTGGAGAGCAGTATGACGCGCTCGAGTTGATGCACGATCTCTGGGGGATTCGCCGCCATCTTGCCTCGATACGCGGCGTGGGCAGTCTCGATTGCGCGCTTGCCCAGGGCCTCGTCGTCGAGGCTCGGCTCGCTCTCCAGCCATTTGCCGAGCGGCAGCTGCAGCCGCAACTCCGCCAGATAGGCCTTTTCCAGACCCGGAATATCCCACTGCTCCTCCATGCTTTCTTCGGGAACGTAGGCACGGAAGAGGTCGGTCACCACGCCCTCGCGCAGAGCAGCGATCTGATCCGAGACGTCGCTGGATTCGAGAATGGTGTTTCTCAGCTGATAGATCTCGCGGCGCTGGTCGTTGGCGACGTTGTCGTACTCGAGCAATTGCTTGCGGATGTCGAAGTTGTGCGCCTCGACCTTGCGCTGGGCGCTTTCGATCGAGCGCGTCACCAGTCCGTGCTCGATCGGCTCGCCTTCGGGCATCCCCAGACGCTGCATGATGGCGTTGACCCGCTCGCCTGCGAAGATCCTCAGCAGCGGATCCTCTAGCGACAGATAGAACCGCGAGGAACCCGGGTCGCCCTGCCGGCCGGAACGCCCGCGCAGCTGGTTGTCGATGCGCCGCGATTCGTGACGCTCGGTGCCGATGATGTGCAGCCCGCCAGCGGCGATGACCTGGTTGTGCAGGGCCTGCCACTCGCGGCGCAACTGGTCGATGCGGCGCTCGCTCTCCGCCGCGTCGAGGTTCTGCGTCTCGCGCACGAGGTCGACCTGTTTCTCGACATTGCCGCCGAGCACGATGTCGGTGCCGCGGCCCGCCATGTTGGTGGCGATGGTGACAACTTTCGGCCGCCCAGCCTGCGCGATGATCTCCGCCTCGCGGGCATGCTGCTTGGCGTTCAGCACCTGGTGCGGCAGTTTCTCCTTCTGCAGCATCCCGGCGAGCAGCTCGGAATTCTCGATCGACGTGGTGCCGACCAGAACCGGCTGCCCGCGCGCGTGGCAGTCCGTGATGTCGTTGATGATCGCCTTGTTCTTTTCCGTGGTGGTGCGGAACACCTGGTCGTTGCGGTCCTCGCGGACCATGTCCATGTGCGTGGGAACCACCACCACTTCCAGTCCGTAGATTTCCTGAAACTCGTAGGCCTCGGTGTCCGCGGTGCCGGTCATGCCAGCGAGCTTGCCGTACATGCGGAAGTAGTTCTGGAAGGTAATCGACGCCAGCGTCTGGTTCTCGCTCTGGATCGAGACGTTTTCCTTCGCCTCGATCGCCTGGTGCAGGCCGTCGGACCAGCGCCTGCCAGGCATGAGCCGCCCGGTGAACTCGTCGACGATGATGACCTCGCCCTCCTGCACCACGTAGTGCCGGTCGTGGAAGAACAGGTTGTGCGCCCGGAGCGCCGCGTTGAGGTGGTGCATCAGGTTGACGTAGGCTGGCTCGTAGAGGCTCCGCCCCTCCGGCAACAGATCCGCGCGGGCGAGCAGCTTCTCCGCGTGTTCGTGGCCGTCCTCGGAGAGCAGCACCGTATGGTTCTTCTCGTCGACGTGGAAGTCCCCCGGGGTGCCCTCCTTCTCCTGGCGCGTGAGGAGCGGCGCCACGGCGTTCATGCGCTGGTATATCTCAGTGCGGTCCTCGGCCTGCCCGGAGATGATGAGCGGTGTGCGCGCCTCATCGATCAGGATGGAGTCGACTTCGTCGACGATCGCGTAGTTCAGCCCGCGCTGGAAGCGGTCGCCCACCTGCATGGCCATGTTGTCGCGCAGGTAGTCGAAACCAAACTCGTTGTTGGTGCCGTAGATGATGTCTGCGCCGTACGCGGACTGCTTGGCATCGTGCGGCATCTGGGTGAGGATCACACCGACCGCCAGCCCCAGGAACCTGTAGATCTTCCCCATCCATTCGGCATCGCGACTGGCGAGGTAGTCGTTGACCGTCACGATATGAACGCCGCGCCCGGTGAGCGCGTTGAGATAGGCCGGCAGCGTCGCCACCAGCGTCTTGCCCTCGCCGGTGCGCATCTCTGAAATCTTGCCGTCGTGCAGGACCATGCCGCCGATCAACTGCATGTCGAAATGGCGCATATTGAGGACGCGCTTTGCCGTCTCGCGGACGACTGCGAACGACTCGGGAAGAAGCTCTGCGAGCGCGGCTTTCTCCGTTTCGGTACGCTGCTCCGCCGCGATCCCTTCCATCCGCTTGGCAAGGCGAGCGCGCAGTTCCGGCGTCTTGGCGGCGAGCGCCTCGTCCGGGAGGGCGGCCATTGAGGCCTCGAGCGCGTTGATCGCGCGCACCGACTTGGCGTACTGCTTCAAGAGCCGCTCGTTGCGGCTGCCGAAAATCGCCTTGAGGGCGCGGGAAATCATCGGGGAATGACTGCTGTCGTGCGCAAAAGGTCGAAGTCTATCATGCCGGACAAGGGCGTCCGACGCGGGAAGGGAGGCAGCGCGGGCAGCGCCGGAGCCCCCTGGAGCGGGTCTAGCGCGAGGCGGCCTGCAGGAAACGGATCGGGTTCTGAGCCACGCCGCGGTAGCGGACCTCGAAGTGCAGGTGCGGTCCGGTAGCGCGTCCGGTCGAGCCGGATTCGCCGATCTTGCCGCCGCGCTGGACCACATCGCCCTCCTTGACCAGCAAGCGCGAGCAGTGAGCGTAACGCGTGGTGAAGTCGTTGCCGTGGTCGATCTCGATCATGTAGCCGTACTGGTAATGCGACCCGGAGTAGGTCACGACGCCGCCCGCGGCGGCGAATACGGGTGTGCCGACGTCAACCGGGAAGTCCGCGCCTTCATGCATGGCGAGCATGCCGTTGAACGGGTCGATGCGCCAGCCGAAGCTCGACGCGCTCCAGGCAGCATCTACCGGCGGGATGGTCGGCATGAGTTTCTTCTTCACCTTGGCATCGAACAGCTGCGACTCCAGGATTCCCAGGGAATCGGTGCGATTCTCCATCTGCCGGGAGAGCTGATCGAGGTGCCGGTTCAGCTCGGCCATCGAAAGATCCTGCGGCGGAATGCTCGATACGGCGCCCCCCCGTCCGGGCGGCTCGTTGAAGCGGAATTCCTGCGGCTTGAGCCCTGCGAGAGCCGCCAACCGCTCGCCCAGGGCGTCCAAACGCATCAACTGCGCCTGCATCTCCCCAAGCTTGACCGCCATGGCGTTGAGGTTCTCGCGGAGAAATTCCTCGGTCTTCCTGCCCTGCTTCTCCTGCGCCGACACGACGAGCGAATCCAGCATCGGCAGCTTCGTTTCGGTGGCGTGGCGCACGGTGATCCAGAAGAGCCCCAGCGTCAGCGCAAAGACGAGCAGTGTCGCAAGCACCGCGCCGCCGACCAGATGCCTGGTCGTCAGGGTCAACGATCTTGACTTGGCCAGCCGGCTCGAAACCAGAATAATATGCATACTGCTTTCCTAGGCCGACTCGCTATGCATTCCAAGAACAGGCATCCTGAGAACCCGTGTACGTTCCTGATCCAGGCCGACGGCGTTGCTGCGCTGATGCCGCAGGCTAGGCGACTGCTCGAACTGCGCAAGCACCTTGCCGCAGCACTGCCTCAGGCCCTCGCGGATTCGTGCTCCGTCGCCAACTACAAGCAGGGAAAAGTTGTTATTTACGCTATTAACGGCGCGGTGGCTGCCAAGCTGAACCTACTGCGCCCATCGCTGCAACAACACCTTGCCAAACGAGGGGTCGAGGTTACCGGAATGGATATCCGAGTGCAACCCCACCAAGATCGCTCACAACCCGTTGAAAAACAATCCAAAATTACCTCGGAAGCGTTCCGAAAGCTGCAGTCGCTCTACGAGCAACTCCCTGATTCTGAATTGAAAAATGCCGTCGGCCGACTCGCAGGCCACGCCCCCGAGTAGGGTGCAGCTCAAACGAGAACAACGACGCGTTCCAGGATCAATAAGCCGAATATCAGCAGGGCGACCAGCAGGGCGGCCTTGAACACCTGCAAGGCGAAACGCAGGTATTTTCGATCACGAGTGGCGAGAAAAAGGACCAGGCCCGCCACGGTGACGAGCACCACAAGGATTGCGGCGATGCGAAGTAACAGCATGGCCGGCGGCCAGGACGCACCTTCAGCCGGCGGGCAGGGCGAACAGGCGCAGCAGCGCCACTGGCGCATCTTCTTCGCGTTCGAAGGTGACCCATTCCCAGGCGCCCTCGAGGGCGAGCGCAGCCCGCAACAGGCGGTTGTTGAGTGCGTGCCCGGACTTGTGCGCCGAAAACGCGCCGATCAGGGGATGCCCGATCAGGTAAAGATCGCCAATCGCGTCGAGCAATTTGTGCTTCACGAATTCGTCCGTGTAGCGCAGGCCTTCCGCGTTCAGCACGCGATATTCGTCCACCACGATGGCGTTGTCCAGGCTTCCGCCCAGCGCCAGACCTGAATCGCGGAGCGCTTCCACCTCCTGAATGAAACCGAAAGTGCGCGCCCGGGCAACTTCCTTGACGTAGGAAGTGTTGGCGAAATCGACCGTCGCGGTCTGCGCCGAGCGCTCGAACGCGGGGTGGTCGAACTCGATCGAAAATGACAGCTTGAATCCGTCGTAAGGGTCGAAGCGCGCCCACTTTTCCCCGTCACGTACTTCCACCGGCCGCTTGATTCGGAAAAACCGCTTGGGCGCAGGTTGCTGCTCTATACCGGCGGATTGGATGAGGAACACGAACGGCGCCGCGCTGCCGTCCATGATCGGCACTTCCGATCCCGTGAGATCGACGAACGCGTTGTCGATCCCGAGCCCGGCGAACGCGGACATGAGGTGCTCGACGGTCGCTACGCGCGCGCCGCCGGCCTCGAGCGCGCTGCACAGACGCGTGTCGGTGACCTTGAATGCGTCGGCGACGATGTCGACCGGCTTCGACAAGTCGATGCGCCGGAACACGATCCCCGAGTTCGGCGGTGCCGGCCGCAGAGTCATGGCAACTTTTTCGCCCGTGTGCAAGCCCACGCCGGTGGCGCGAATCACGGACTTGAGGGTGCGCTGCTTGAACATCAGATCAGTTCCGCTGCAGAAAAGCAGATCGCTGCAGCCCATTGAAGAGTCGGGATTTTAGCACGACGGCCGGCTCACCGACCCGGAATTTCCGGTGAGCCGGCGCATCGGGTGCTCAGTGCGGCCGCTTGCGCAGATACGCCGGCATGAATGCGACGGTCCGGATCAGCACCGGGTCGGCGCGCGCGGGCAGCCGCATGCTGGCTCGGGCAATCAGCGGCCTGCGCAGGAAACGGGGCATGCTGGGTCTCTTGGCTGTGCTCATGGGACTCTCTTCCTCGCGCCGGAATCAATCGGCCTGCTTGCGCAGGAATGCCGGAATGTCGTACTTGTCGACGCCGCTGTTTTCCAGCGCCTCGATGGTCGACGCCCGGTTCTTGCGGATCACCGCGGGCATCTCGTCGAGCATGCGGTAATCCACGCCCGTCACCGGCAAGTTGTCGGTGCCGGTCTTCCTCACGAGCTGCGGCTTGGACTGGCGCGTCGCCTGCGGATGTCCAAGCCCTGTCGCCACCACCGTGACGCGCAGATCCTCGCCCATGCTCTCGTCGTAAACGGCGCCGAAGATGATGGTCGCGTCCTCCGCGGCAAAACCGCGGATGGTGTTCATCACCTCCTTGGTCTCGCGCAACTTGAGACGCGATTTGTCCGCGGTAATGTTGACCACGACCCCGCGCGCGCCCGACAGGTTCACACCTTCGAGCAGCGGGCAGGCCACGGCCTGCTCGGCGGCAATACGCGCCCGATCCACGCCTGAAGTCGAAGCCGAGCCCATCATCGCCATGCCCTGCTCCCCCATCACCGTGCGCACGTCCTGGAAATCGACGTTGATGAGACCGGGCACGTTGATGATCTCCGAGATGCCCGCGACGGCGTTCTTCAGCACGCTGTCCGCCGTGGAGAAAGCCTCCTCCATCGAGACATCGTCGCCGAGCACTTCCTCGAGCTTCTCGTTCAGGATCACGATCACCGA
>Ga0137463_1000209_pt1 | contig 22206 bp, 15 predicted proteins | sample EasRivERMGT800_2_FD_102333 | JGI IMG/M metagenome (GOLD analysis project Ga0137463, IMG submission 102333) | Soil microbial communities from meander-bound floodplain in the East River, Colorado, USA - East River MetaG ERMGT800_2 | ecosystem: Environmental > Terrestrial > Soil > Floodplain ...
CAACCGTGACGCAGTACGTGTACGCGCTTGCTGGTACCGGAGGTCGGTCGATGCGACGAGACCCAAATTGTCTTGTTCTTTGCTGTCTGTGCTGTCTCCTCTGCACTCCCGGCTGTAGCAGGGGGCCGACGCCCGTCTCCGGTGCGACAGCGACCGCCGTCCCCCGTCCAGCCGCGCGGCGTGACGCTGCCGGCGAGTTGCGAGAAAGCAAGTCGATCGCCTCGTTGACGAAGCTGTTGCGATTGAATGACGACCCGGCGGAAGGGCTGGTCAGCATCGGTTCCGGGATGAAGTTCGCGGGCTCGACCGAGGGCTTCATTACCGACGTCGGCGCCGTCGAATCGCAGGGCCGCTCATTTCTGATCGCTCTGGCGCTGGCTCAGGTCGAGGTGCCGGCAGACTGGGCATCCGGCGCTCCGAAGCCGCAGCCTGTGCCGGTCGTATTTCTGTTTGATGAAGAAGGCCGCCTGATACAGCGCTTCGGCTCTCGAATGGCGCAGAACCTGGACCTATCGCAGTCTCTTGTCGTCACATCGTTTGGAACAAAGGACTCGTGGTTCGTGTGGGTGACTCGATTTGATACGGCTGATCAAGACCTTCGGTTCTCAGACATTTACATTGTGGACGTGAAGGTTCGCAAGGTGCTGGCGTTGCATCACCAGCATCAAGGTTCGACACATTCAAATAACGCGGAAACAGCCCGCGACGGAGCGTACTTGCGCTTTCTGATAACAAGCGATGCGTTACCGGGCGAAATTGTGTCACCAGGCGCAATGAAGACGGACGGTGTAGCGCGTGACGGCGCGGTGCGCCCTGCTCGACTGGACTGGAACCCGAAGAAACTTGCCTTCTACGGTCCGTCGAAGATTACGGTCGATGGAAAGCTCGTTTACGAAGTTGACGTCGGGAAGTCGGATGGGTTCGAGACGACTGATTTGTCGAATGACAAATGACCTGAGCGGTAAAACGAAGGTGATCCAAAGGCAGGTTTCATTTTTCCTTCCGACCGAAGATCCAGCCGGGGGGCGCGTCGACCATCGGATTGTGGACAGCGAGCGGAAGCGGCCACTCCGATGCGACACGGGCACCGAGTTTGCCGCCGTGACTACGCCACAAGAGAGGCCGGAGGAGCGGTGGCATGGATGTTCGTTTGGAGCGCGGCGCGAAATGGCGCGATTCTCGAATCGTACTCCTTTTGTCGGCTGTGCTCGCGATCCATACGGGACTGCTGGCATATAGCGCGTATGTTCACAGCCCCACGCACAATGAACCTGCGCATCTGGCTGCGGGCGTCAGCCATTGGGAATTAGGGCATTTTGATTTGTACAAAGTCAATCCGCCACTGGTGCGGCAGATTGCGGCCCTGCCTGTGATGGCTGCCGGCGCCAGAACTGAATGGAATGACTATTTCGAAGGCGCCGCCACGCGCCCGGAGTTCGCCATCGGCGACGGCCTCATCGCAGCCAATGGCGAACGGTCGTTTTTCCTGTTCACGATCGCCCGCTGGGCCTGTATTCCCTTTTCCTGGCTGGGGAGCATCGTCTGTTTTCTATGGGCTCGCGATCTGTATGGCCCGCGTGCGGGGCTGGTGGCGGCCGTCCTGTGGTGTTTCGAGCCGAATATTCTGGCTCACGCCGCGCTGATCACACCTGACGCGCCGGCGACCGCACTCGGTCTCGCGGCCTGTTATACCTTTTGGCGCTGGCTCCGTCGGCCGACCTGGAGCCAGACACTTTTGACCGGCGTCGTTCTCGGAGTCGCGGAACTTTCCAAAACGACCCTGCTGATCTTCTACCCCCTTTGGCCATTGTTGTGGATCGTGTATCGGCTACCGGACCGCGCGACAATGTGCCTGCGCGACTGGACCCGCGAAGGGCTCATGCTCATCACGCGCCTTGGCCTGGCGGTTTATGTCGTCAATTGCGGCTACGGTTTCGAAGGATCGCTAACCCGACTGGCGGAGTTTCGATTTGAGAGCCGAATGTTCACCGGCAAAATGCCGGGCGAACCCGGCAATCGATTCGCCGATTCCTGGCTCGGCAGCCTGCCGGTTCCTGTGCCGCGGAATTACCTGCTCGGAATCGATGCCCAGAAACGTGACTTTGAGAATTATCGCAAGGCCTCATATTTGCACGGGACATGGAGTCCGACTGGCTGGTGGTACTACTACTTCTACGCCATGGCGATCAAAGTCCCGGTGGGGGTATTGTGCCTTGTCCTGGCGACAATCCTTGGAAAACTTGCCGGGCAGCTCCCGTCAAAACGACTGCGTGACGAGGCGATCCTGCTTTTTCCCGCGATAGTGATTTTGACCTTCGTGAGCTCCCAAACCGGTTTCAGCGAACACATGCGATACGTCCTTCCCATTTTTCCGTTTTTCTTTATCTGGATCAGCCAGTGCCTCGGTAGCTCAATGCAGTCGGAACAGATCGAGCTCGACCGTGGCGTTTGCCGCACGCGCGCCATGCCCCTGGCTGCTGCCGGGCTATTGATCTGGGCGATCGGCAGCAGTCTTTGCGTTTATCCCCACAGTCTTTCTTACTTTAACGAACTGGTCGGCGGACCACGCGGCGGCCACGCGCATCTGCTCGACAGCAACTTGGATTGGGGACAGGATTTGAAATACGTGAAATGGTGGCTGGAAACTCGCCTGGACGATGAGCCCGTGTTTCTAGCGTTTAACGGACCGATTGACCCGATCCGTGTGGGTATTGAAGTGGAACCACCTGCATCGGTCGCGGATGAATTGTCGCTGCAGAATCTGCCACCTGGATGGTATGCGATCAGCGTCTCCTATTTGCGGGGCGTCCCTTGGTGGAGTCGCCTTCACAAAGGTCAGGACGTTGCTACCGAATTGCGCGTGTTCACTGGGTTTCTGAATCAGAAACCGATCGGGACCTTCGGCTATTCAATTTATCTCTACAAAATTCATCGTTAACCTGGGAGGTGATGTTGAGATCGAAGAGAACGCTCTTTCCATATCAACAAACCGGTCGCACACGGTCATTGACGAGGCGGACATTCCCAAGTTCCGATCCGGAAGGATCTGACATTCTGTCGTGGCTACTTGAACTCGACGAAGTAGCGGAACACCGACGTGGACACAGGCCCGTTCTCCATGCCTGTCTTCAACTCTGTGCGATTCACGACCTCGCCGGACAAATCGTCACCACTCTTTTCGATTCTCCCCATGCGAACTTCGGTGGCATACCAGCGGCCGCCCGGCGACTTTTCGACTCGATCGATGATCTGGGTGACGTTATCCCACGCCGCGTGATTCCGCGAATGAAAGAACTCCGAGCGGAGCACCAGGTAGTCACGTTCGGGGTCGATCCAGTAGTTACCCTCGTTGAAACCGGCCGGCGTATCGACGACGATTTTCAGACGAATTGACCCTGCGGGTCCGACTAGGGGATGCCGGTCGAGACTGACCCGGCAGTCGGGATTGTCGAGATTTGGAACGGGATTGGATGGCGACGCCGCGCCCGCGAGAAGCGGGTAGCCGATCGTGTGGGGCAGCCTTTCTTCGCCATGCGACATCGGCGCGAAGGGAAGCTGGGCGATTTCCTGCCTCCACCACTGCGCCCTGTCAACATCGTTGGGAAGCGCGATCCGCTGGGACCAGACTTTTTTGCGGAGCTCCAGCAACTCGTCCCGGTCGGATTCCTCGACTCGCAAAGTTTTGCCGTCGTGCCATCCCTGAAATGCGCGCAACACGTCGGATACCGATTGCCCGGGCGGCGTAACCAGCGCCATTGTCGAATACGGTTCAATCGGTTTCAGACGTGCCTCGACGTAGGCTGCCAGAAATTCCCTAATTTCCTTTGCGTCCCTGGACCGGGCCCGCCGGCGATCGACGATGACCGCATTGCGCGGCACACCGAGGGCGTGGATATCATCCGGGCCTGACTCCGGATAATCCACGGCGTAAGTTCGTACCTCCGCCGTGTCATTGGAAAGAAGCCTTTCCGTGCTGCGCATTTCGACGACCAGGCGAGATTGAGGATCGACGCGAAACGTCATGCTGTATTCTGGGAACGTGCGCCGCGGATCGCGACACTGAAATGTAAATTCGATCCATGGGCGGTTTCGGTCCAGCACCTCGCGCCAAGTGCGTTCGACAATCTGAATTGGCGATTCAGGCAACTTGAGCTTTTGGTCTCCCTCGGCAACGAGCCGCAGCAACACCTCGAGATGTCCGAAATCGACGTTGTCGTCATCGCCGGTCAGCGAGTGAATAACAGTGTTCTTGATTGGATCGTAGTCATAAGTTTCCTGGTGAACGATGTCGACGTACTGGACTGCGTTCATAAAGCGCCGCGCGACAACTCGATGCCTGGCCGAGAACCAGGTTTCAGGAGGACGGAGACCTTCGTGCAACGGGGCACCATCGGGACCTTGCAGGGTCCAGCGCACCCAGGGTTTCAACTGCAGAGACTTCGCTACTTGCGCCCAGGCATCGCGGTTGCCGATCAGCACCACGGTCGCGACCAGCACCACGGCCGCCGCGAGAGCCGCCACGCATGTAGGAAGGAAGCGTCGAAAGCGAGAAGAAGAAGCTGTCTGGGCCGGCACCGTCTCGGGCTGTCGACAGAACTCGTGCATGCGGGTCTGGAGTCGTAGTTCCACATCGGGGGGTACCGAGACTCGCGAAAATCGTTCAAGAATCGCGTCGACCGCCAGAAGTCGTCCATTTTCCTGGTTCATCGTTCGTACTCCGGGTGAAGGTTAGATTTCACGGTGCCGGTCGTATTCCCGCCGCTCGAAAACTGTCCCAGCATGCAGCCGAGTCGTTCACGGGCTCGGGCGCAGTGCTCGCGGACGGTCTCTATGCCGCAGCCCAGGGCGGCGGCGATTGTTGCATCGGACTCCCCTTGAATGAATCGCATCACAACCACTGTCGCCTGCTGCTTTGAAAGTCGCATAATCGCTTCCATGACGATCTCAAGCGTCTCGCGCTCAATGGCTTCGTCCAGCGGGGTCGGTCGACCGGATGCCAGGCAATCCCCCAGTGTGGCGACATCGCAGGGGATGCTCTGGTTGCGCCGTCGGCGAAATTGATCGATCGCCGCGTCGCTGCAGATCTTCAAAATCAGCGCGTGCGGAGCGGGGTGACGTTCAACCCGCGCTCGCTGTTGCCAGATGGTCGTCAAGGCGACTTGCAGCGCATCTTCGGCGTCCTGCGAATGACGCAGGGTCCGCCAGACGGTGTCGAACATCCGTCGTTCGATCGGACGGATGAGTCGGGCAAAGCTATTGTCGGCCTCCACTGCATCCCCCGAGACAGGAAGAAAGATCGAGACATCCTGCGGAAGATCACCACGACTTTTTTTGGATGTCTCCATTAGATTACCGTATCTACCTCGCAATCTGGGGACAGGAAAACAGACTCCGTGGACATTTTGCTGGAGATTGGCGGCGTTCGCCGAAAAAGGCCGGACGACGGCTGTCAGCGGCCACCTTGGCATTCCTGGTGGCCGCGGTGATTGAAAGCCTGACCGTCGTCCCCCCCACAGTCTTTCGATCCGCATTTACCGTGTGACGCCTGACCAGGCATCGCGGATCGTCCAAAACATTGCCGCACCTTGACGGCACCATCGATTGTCAACAGCCGGTTTACTTCAGTCGCTTTTGCGGATTCCGGGAAGAGAACCACTTGCGGGTGCCGAAGACGGTTGCCAACTCGCCGAAGTCACAGTCGCTGCGATCCTCAACGGATCGTTAATGGCCAAACAAATGAGTCAGGGTATACTCAACCTCCGCGCTGGATTTCAGCGTGTGCAGCAATCGCGAAATTGTCGGGGCGCAGGTCTGTAATGGATTCGCTCGGGCAATCTGGATCAGGTGGCTTTGCGTGGCGCAACGAAATTCCAATGGGTTAATCTGCTGATGAAATCCGCATTCGCGACCAGGTCGACTTTCGACGAGATCTCATCGCCCCTGAGGACGGGGCGTATTCCCAAACGCGATGTTCAGCGGTGGACTGGTTGCAACCTCCGCGGAATGCGTGGGTTCACGATCGCCGAACTGCTCGTCGTGATCGCGATTATCGGAGTGCTGGTTGCGATTACCGTTCCGGCAATTCAATATACGCGAGAAAAGTCGCGGCAGGTTGAGTGCAAGAACCGGCTCAGACAGATCGGGATCGCGCTGCAGAATCATCATAGCCAGTTCGGCCATCTCCCGCAGGATGGAGAAAACGGGTATGGATTTGGAGCGTTTCTGCTGGCCGCGCTCGACCAGGCGCCGCTCTCTAGCAGGCTGAACCCGCTGACGACTGCGCTCCCAAATCCGTCACAGGCCAGGGCGGATCTGGAAGATGCGATTCTGGTGGTCTTCCGCTGTTCGTCCGATCCGGCATTGCCGCGTCTCGCGCCGTCGAAATTTGGGCGATCCAACTATCTAGGGACGGAAAATCTGTTCACGACGGCTACCCAGTTGACAGACGTCCAGGATGGAGAGAGCAACACGCTGGCAGTCGGCGAAACAATTACCGATCAGGGGTGGGCATTGCCGGGAACCGGAAGTTGCACCACGCCGCCCAATGGAGGAGGGCGTTACGGCAGCCAACATTCCGGCGGGGCGCATTTTGTTCTTTGCGATGGCGCTGTTCGGTTTATCAGTAACCAGATTAATGCCAGCACGTTTCAGTCGCTTGCAACGCCTGCCGGACATGAACCGATCGGGGACTTTTGAAAGAAACGGGACGTGCAGGCAGAGTGGTGCGGAACGCGGAGGCAGAAAAAATGAAAAATGTAAATCGCAGAGCGCAAACCGATGTTCCGGCTCCGGGGCTCGGATACGGATTTTGTCGATCGATGACGACCCCTCGCACCAACCTCCTCTCGTCGACAGAGGGGGAGCGTCGATTTCCAGTCTGCGAATGGATGAAGGGATTCACAATCGTCGAGTTGATCGTCGTGATGGCGATTATCGCCGTGTTAACGTCACTTGCGCTCCCGGCGATTGGACGGGCCCGGGTTGCGGCGAAACGGACCGAGTGCATGAACAACTTGCGGAACATTGCAATCGGCTTCACCAATTTCGAAATCGCCCAGAGGCGATTGCCTGCGTCGGGAGTCTACGACGTTTTTAACGGTGTCGATTCCCATTTTTATTCCTGGTCGGTGTCGATCCTGCCGTGGGTCGGCCAGGAACCATTGGCCCAGCAATGGGACTTGAGCAAACCATTGACCGCTCCAGTCAATCTGCCCCTGACGAAGGCCCGGATTCCCCTCTATCTCTGTCCGCTGGACATCAGCCGGAGTCCACCCAGGAACGGGGGTGGTGACCAGAGTTATGCTGTAAACGGCGGGATGGGATTTACGACGGTGCTCAACAAAGTTACGGACTGTCCGGTCCACCCGAATGGATACGCCCTGGATTTAAACGGGAATGGTGTGGCATGTCCTCCCGATCCGAAAACTGACGGCAGCCCATCAGACCGGATGTTTTTCAAAGCGACAGGGCTCTTCTTTCTCGAGAATTTGAATCCCAAGGGGACGATCCGACACTACGCTCTCGGGGATGTGCGCGACGGTCTGTCGCAGACATTTCTAGTCTCCGAGAACGTCCGCGCTGGCTACAATCCGGCCGATCCCACCGCAGGGTTTGCCAGCCCAAATCCCTATTTGTCTGCGTTTTACGTCGGAGATCCGTGCACCGCCGGGAATTGCAGCAAGGGAAATGTCGACTATTCGCGTTGCAACGCCGGTTCGTCGCAAATCAACAGCGGCTTAACGCTGTCTGAAGGAAACTCGCCCGTGCCGAATTCCTTTCACGAAGGCGGGGTGAATATGGCGTATGCCGATGGTCACATCAGTTTTTTATCGGCGTCGATCAATGGCGACGTTTATGCGGCCCTGGCGAGCCCGCTGGGGGCCATCTTGCAAGGCACACCGCTTGAGCAGGCGATTGCGGCTGGCGGTGATTTTTGACCTCCGACGAACGGCATTCACCACCGTGACGAGTGGAGTTAGCGATCTTCGGATGAGGTGCGCAGAGTATGAGCGGGATTCAATCTGGGACGAGCGTCCTGTAAGTCAGAGGGTGATTTGAAAACTGCGCTTGCCACTGTTAGTCCTCAGGTGTTGGCGGTGCCTCCTGGTGGAATGCCGCGCCTGCCGGCAAATTGCGCCGCCGGTCCGCTTGCAGTCGCGAGTAGCGTCAAGGTCGATCCCGACGCACGTTGCGCCGTGCCGAAACTCGCCCACGTCACGTCCACGGGGCCGGCCGGCTTTCGAGGTCCGGTAGTTTTCTGTTTGGCCGCGGTGATGGGAATCGCGCTTTTGCTTCGGACCCAGCACCTTTCCGACGTCACGATGTATTTTGACGAGTGCTGCTCGTGGAAGATCAGCCAGTTCCCCTGGAACGAAATGCTGGACGCCGTCTCGCGCGACGCCCATCCGCCAGTTTATTATGTCCTGCTCAAGGGGCTGGGAGCATCTGTTGGCGACAGTCCACGGGTGATTCGCGGTTTCAGCGTCGTTTTCGGATTGGCGACCGTTCTCGCAGCATTCTGGTTCGTGAGGACAGCTCTTGCCGATCAGTTGCGCCCGTGCGATGCAGACGTCCCCGAGGCGACAGCGCATTGGGACGATGGTGCGAGTACTAATTCACCGCGCGTCGTCCATCGAGATTTCACTGCCGTACTTGCCGCGTTGCTCGTGGCAACCAGTGCCCTGCAGATTGAAGTCAGCCTGCAGGCGCGCCCTTACACCCTGGGGACATTTCTGACGCTGGTTTCTGCGACATTTCTGCTACGCGGCCTGCGACCGGCTGGCCCGGCTGCTGATTGGATTGCGTTTGTCGTCACCGCAACCTTACTTTCGCTGACGCACTATTATTGTCTGTTCACAGTGGGTGCGCTATTCCTCTATGGCGCCGGCGTACTTGGGATGAGATTCTGGCGCATGGGTTGGAATCCTCCGGTCAAGCGTCCGCTATTGGGATTGGGACTTTCCGCGTGGGGCATGCAGCTCGTTTGGTTGTCCTGGTTGCCCGTATTCCAATTTCAGCACGGACGATCAACACCGCAGCTTTGGATGCAGCCACTGGAACTTAACGCGTTCTTCGCAAATTGCTGGATGGCCCTGGCCGGCGGCAAGACGTTGGCCGCCCCCGACCATTGGGCCTGGACCGCGTTTGCTGCCTGGGTCGCTGCGGTCTTGGCGTTGCTAGTCTCTGCAACCCGGGGAGGACGTCTGGCGGCCCTCTGCGCGGGCTTGCCGCTGCTGGGCGTCGCGTTGTACAGCGTGGCGGTGCGCAACATCCTCGGTGTGAAGTATCTGGCCTTTGCCCAGGTCTTTTTACTCATCGCGTGGGCCATGCTGGCAGGCCGGATTCCATGTCGCTCCGGCCGATTGGCTGTCACCATCGGGTTGCTTGTCTGGAGCGAATTCTGGTGCTGGATGTTCACCGAGACGCGCAGTTGGCAGGCGACCTTACCCGGCGTGAGCGGGGCGGTCGAGTACCTCGAACAGCGCCGCCTGCCCGAGGAGCCTGTGATTGTCGCGTCACCATTTATTTTCGTCATCGCACAGAAGTATTCGCAGCACCCGGAGGGCATCTACGTTAAATATTCCGGGGACCACCGCGGCGACATGTTGGGTGGCCCGCCGCTGCTTGAATCCGAGTACCGAGACATCAGCCGCCATTTCCATGGTCCAGGGGACCGTGCGTGGGGAATCGACGTATTTGAGTTGTTTGGACCTGAAAGTCGTTTCGAAGCTCGTCCTCCGGGAGAATGGGTGCTGGTCAATCAACAAGGATTTCGAGAAGCGCACGGACTGCCTTGTCTTGTCGCTGTGCGCGAATACAGGCGGCAATCAGCCAGCCACGAATGACGTTCGACGGATTGTGGACTTCGCCGGCAGTTTTTTGGCGTCGCGTGCAGCGAACGCTCTTCCGTCGATGAATTGAATCCTGAACCAACAGGCGATCCGAAAGTGATCTATTCAATGATTCATCACCGGTATAGGTCAGCTTGCCTTGCGGTGACCTGTGCGGGCGTCATGTTCGTCGCCTGCACGGGCGTCTGCAACGCCCAGGAACGCTTTCAAAGCAAGGAATTCAAGGATCTCGACACGAATCGGGATGCGGCGCTGAGCTTGAAGGAATTCGTCGTCGGGAAGACAGCTGACGAACGCAAACGCCAGACCCGCGACTTCCGGGTGCTCGACTTCGACGCAAACGACCTGCTGTCGGCTGCTGAATTCAGCTTGACGTTGGGTCTGCCCCCGGGGTCCGACCGGCGCGGCCCTGTCCCGGACCCATTCGTCTCCGAATCGGACCGCGCAGTGTCGAAATGGAGAGCGCTTTTCAAACTGGCCGACCGCAATCGGAACGGGGCGCTCTCCCGTGCGGAATGGCCCGCGGCGGAGCTCAAATCGACGTTTGGCATCCTCGGGAACGAAGAGTTCCCTGTTTGGGATCGCGACCGCAACAGCGAGGTCGCTCTCGACGAGGGCATCTGGTTCTTCGAGGTCGCTTATGGGTTGCGGGGCCTCGACGGGAAACTCCTTCGCACTCCGACCGGTTTTGTCATTGATCGCTCGCACTACCAGATCCTGGACGTGAATCACGACGGCGCCGTGTCGCGGACCGAGTTCGTATCACACCACCCAGGCGGGCAAGATGACAATGAAACGCTGTTCAAGCGGATCGATGCAAATCAAGACGGTACGGCGAGCTTTGACGAGATCAGCGTCGACCCCGAGTTTGCATGGGATATTGTCGAAAGATTCCTGGATCTCGATCTCGATCTCGACGGCATGCTCAGCGAACCTGAAATCACGACAGGTGCTCGCCGGTGGCAATTGCCGATGGCATCACGCCTGATTGGGGCGTTCGACGTCGACCGAGATCACAAGTTGTCGTTCCAGGAATACCGGGCAACGCCATTCGCGAATTTCGGGACCGATTGGTACAGGCGCCGCCGGGACGCCGATTCCGACGGGCGCCTGTCGTTCAAAGAGTTCTATCGAGAAGAATCGCCTTTCCTGATCGCCCAGAGCCTGCATTTTTTCAAGCATTTCGATCGCAGCGGCGACGGGTTCGTCTCGCTGGCTGAATTGGATTTTGACGTCGACTGGCTAAAGGTTCCCAAGAAGTTGGCGATCAGTTCTCTCGATCGGAACGGTAACGGCGAGTTGACGCTCGATGAACTATTTAACGAGCGCTCTCCAGCAGAATCTGATGTCGAGGCATCCAGGACATATCAGCAGAGAAGTCAAATCTACGCCGAGTGGTTTCGGTCGGCGGACAAAGACGGGAATGGCCTGCTGACGGCCGCAGAGTTTTCTGATGCTTCGAGCGGATTTTCGCCGTCTGCCTTCGCCCGATTCGTCGAGCTCGATCCTGACGGAGATGGATCGGTATCGCTGAATGAATTTCTGGCAATGGCCGCTGAATCGAAGAAGCGTGACGCGGCGCGTATTTTCCATGTGATTGATACGAATGGAGACGGACGGTTGACCTGCGGGGAATTCGCGCAAATCCCCGATTTTTCGCGTCCGGACGCACGCGGCGTCGTGTCCGATCCGGTCGTCGACTGGATGGAACGCCAGTTGGTCAAGCTGCTGGAGGTTTTTCGCGCACAGGACGGTGATGGCGATGGACGCGTGCCAGTCCGCGGCTGGACTTCGGAAAAATGGGAACCTGTCGTTCCGTATCTTGCCGGTGCTTCGCCCTCAGTCTGGGACCGTGACCACGATGGCAACCTCACCGCAGGCGAGTGCCGCTTCGTGCTCGAAGTCGCCTACGGAATTCGCCGAGCAGACGGTCAGCCATTGCGCGATCACAAGGGACTCGTGCTCAATCTGCCGTATTTGCGCAGCCTGGACAAGAACGGCGATGACATTTTATCGAAAGAGGAATTCGTTTCGGGTTATTGGGCAGGGCCGGAAAGAAGCGCGAAGATTTTCATTCAACTCGATGCCAACGGCGACGGCCGGGCGACTTATGCAGAAATCTGGGCCAGCGCCACTTTTTCTCGCGACATTGTGAAAATGTTCCTGGAGTTTGACACGGATTTCGACGGCTACGTCAATGATCGTGAGTTGCTGGCCGGGGTCACCAAACTGCAACAGCCTCTCGCCCTCCGCATCATGCGAGGCTGGGATACGAACGGCGACGGACGCCTTTCGCTGTACGAGTTTCGAGCAACTCCCGTCGCCAATCCGCTGGCGGACTGGCATTCTCTGCGGAAAGATGAAAACGGCGACGGCAAGTTGTCCTGGAATGAGTCCTACAAGGAAACGTTTCCGTTTCTGGCCGGCCTGAATCGGGAGTTCTTCCAACGCTTCGATGTCAATCACGACAAGTTCCTGACCTACGATGAACTTGAGTTCAGAATCGATCCCAACAAGGTCCCGGCGGAGATCGCCTTTGGCATCAAGGACAAGGACGCCGACGGAAAGCTCGTCTTCTCGGAAGTGTTTGCAGAATCCCCTCCGCCTGCCGCAGACCTGGCAGGTGTCGAGAAATATCAGCGACGGCTGGCGCACGCGGAAACGAAATTCCTCGCTGCCGACGCAAACCACGACGGCGCTCTGGACCTGAAAGAATACGCCGACTCTCGCCACCCGGTTGCAGCCGGCGCAGACACAACGGCACTCCTGAAGGGCGGCACCTCCGGTGGTAGATCCGGCATCATGGTGGGACTCTCGATATTTCATGCAGTCTTGCTCATTGGAGTTGGGTGGATGTTTCTACGACGCCGGGCAGCGCGGTAAGGCAGCGGTTTGTCGATCACGTTCGAGTTGGACAGGTCCACTTCAGAAACAGGCCGTTCGTGCGCACCTCATTCAGAAGACGACCTGAAATGCGGCGCGAGTCCCAGGCCCGTGCAATGACTCGTGTCGAGCTCGTGGTCGCCGTGTGCATTCTCGTCGTCCTCGTCGCCTTGCTGTTTCCGGCGGTGCTCGCGGCGCGTGAGCGCGCCCGGCTCCACGGTTGCACAAATAATCTCCGCCGAATCGGAACTTCGATTCGACAATATCTCGAAGTGCACGAATCGCTGCCGCCTGCGGCCGTCTGGCGTCCCGGATCGCTTCAGACGCTGATGCTCAATGAGGTGAAGCAAATCGACCTCATCACGTACGAGAATTGGGCGCTCCTTCTGTTGCCCTATCTTGGACAGGCACATCTTGGCGAACAATTCGACTTTCAGTTTTCAGTCATGTCCCCGCAGAACGCCGGTCCGCGGATGACGCCAGTCGCCGAGTTTTCCTGTCCTGCAGATGACTACACGCGCGTCGACAACCTCTACGCCTTCGGGACTGCGCCAGGCGGGAGGCCACTCGCCCAGTCAGCTCGCGGGAACTACGCGCTGAACGGCGGAACGCACAATCCGCGCTTTACGCCCGAGTCCGCCGCCACTCCTCACGGTGACAGGCTCACCCTGGAAATCGACCCAACCAGGCGACAGTTTCGGATGGCGGGATCCGGCATTGCGGGGATTAACCGGGCATTCCGCATTTCCGAGTTTACGAATGGACAATCAACATTGGCCGCGATCGACGAGATTCGCGCCGGAATCCACCCTTTCGACCCGCGCGGAGTGTGGGCTGTGGGTCAAATCGGCGGCAGCATTACGTGGGCCCATGGCGTGGCCGGCGATGCGGGCGGCCCAAATAACGCCTGGGCGCTAGCCGACGATCTGCTCGGCTGCGCGCGATTGCGAACCGCCGTCGGCAGTGAAACGCTCACGCGTGAGAACATGCCCTGTGCGTCATACGTCGACCGCAATGACCAGGCCACGGCCCGCAGCCGCCATGCGAGCGGCGTCAATGTTCTGTTCCTCGACGGAGCAGTTCGATTTGTTCACGACAGAGTCGATCGTGGCGTGTGGCACGTGATGCATTCGCGAGAAACGCCCGCTGACGTGCTGGTGGACTGCGCCGCTGCCCTGGGACCTGCTGTCGTTCCTCCTGATGCCGTCCGGGATGCCACCGCGCTCAACCTTGCCGAACGGCCAGCCGGGTCGACTTTCAAGAACTCGCTGGATATGGAGTTTGTCACCCTTCCGGCGGGAGACTTCACGATGGGAATGGCGGACCGGAACGTCGGACCAGAACCCCCGGATTGTCCCGCGCATCGAGTTCGCCTGACCCGTCCATACAATCTCGGCCGGCACGAGGTCACACACAGGCAATTTCAATCTGTCACAGGTCGCAATCCAAGCGATCAGTCGCCGCAGACCACAGGGACAGAACAAGCCGACGATTTCCCCGCCGTGCGGATTACCTGGTACGACGCGGTAGAGTTTTGCACGAAACTGTCGCAACTTCCGGAGGAACAGGCAGCGAAACGGCGCTATCGGCTGCCGACCGAAGCAGAATGGGAATACGCTTGTCGTGAAGGCCAGAGTGCATCCTATGAGTGGCAGGCGGAGCGGCGCCCCAACGATCGGTCCGGCGAAAATGCAGGAGTTGACCCTCCCCTGCCGGTCACTTCCGTCGGCTCTTACCCGGCGAACAGTCTCGGCTTGTATGACATGCGCGGCAACGTGTGGGAATGGTGTTCCGACTGGTTCGATCGAGGCTACTACAGTCGGTCTCCGCTCAAGAATCCTGCAGGACCGGCGACCGGCTTCCTGAAGGTCGTCCGAGGGGCAGATTGGGTTTTCGTCGGCGAACTCTGTCACATCAACTACCCGACCATGCCACCCTGGAAAAGCAGTCCCTATGTCGGGTTTCGCGTGGTTTGTGAAGAAATCGACTGAAGGCGATCTGTTCCAGCAGCAATGTTTCCTTACCAGAAGACTGATGCTCTCATGCTCTCCACCGGGCAAAGCGAAGAACTCGAATTCAATTCCCTGCACGACAGTGTGACGGCTCTCGACGATAACCGTCGCCATCGAACTGGTAGTGAGATTCCCGCCACCGGGGAAGAGGCGCCCCAGCCGGACAGACTGACCCTCTGGCAGCCGGTGCGACTGGTTGGTTGCCTGCTGTTTGCCACCGTTCTTGCAGCAATTCTGCAACTTAAATTTTACGACATCTATTACTTCAAGGATCGCCCGGTCGTAAGCTGTTTCGGCTTGCTGATCACTGGTTACTTGCTTTCGCGATTTGCAGTGGCCTCATTTTACAGGCCGCCGCCGACAGTCGTCGGTTTCACGCCCACCGTCAGCGTGGTGATCGCGGCCAAGGACGAAGAGCAGGCAATCGACTGGACTCTCGAATGTATTTTCCGCTGTGATTATCCGCACGATCGTCTGGAGGTGATTGCCGTCGACGACGGATCGACCGACAAGACATTCGCTGAAATGCAGCGTGCCCGCGCCCGGTTTCCCAGGCTGCACATCATCCATTTTCCCGAGAATCGCGGCAAACGGAACGCCATGGCAGCGGGAGTGCGGCAGGCCACGGGCGAGATCCTGGTTTTTGTCGATTCGGATACGTTTCTCAGGCCTGACGCCATCCGCAAACTTGTGCGGGGTTTTGCCGATCAGCGGGTTGCAGCCGTCTGTGGCCATGCCTTTGTTCAGAACGCTCGAGAGAACCATCTCACGCGGCTGCAGGAACTTTACTACTACATTTCGTTCCGCGTGCTCAAAGCCTCAGAGTCTGTCTTCGGAACCGTAACCTGTTGCTCCGGGTGTCTGAGCGCATATCGCCGCAGTGCAGTGCTCGAAATTCTCGATTCCTGGCAGCGACAGCGCTTTCTGGGAGTTCCTGCAATCGGCGACGACCGGAGCCTGACGAGGCATATCCTGCGTCGGCATCGGATTCTCTACGACAGGGAAGCAATTTGCACGACGATTGCTCCGGCAACAGTCCGCCAATTCTTCCGGCAGCAGCTCCGTTGGAAAAAATCATGGATTGTGGAGACCCTGTATCTCAGTCGATTCTTCTGGAGACGTCATTTCGTTGCGTCAATCTTTTACTACGCCGGTGTGGCAATGACGCTGCTGGCACCGGTCTGGCTTTTTGGAGGTCTCGTGCTGCCGGCATTCGGTGTCGTCAAGTTTTCGTTCTGGTATTTTTACGGAGCATTCCTGATCGGATCGCTTTATGGACTGCTGTACCTGATTCGTTTTCGCAATCGCCTCTGGATTTACGGCATCGTGTTTCAATTCGTAGTCATGGTTGCCCTGTCGTGGCAAATTTATTATGCCATGCTCACACTCCGGCGAAACCACTGGGGAACCCGCTAATTGCGCAACAGCCGCACCGATGAAGGCCAACCGCAAACCAACGACGAGATGCCAGTCGCGGCTGATCGGCTGTTCCATTGTCCTGGGAATGTTGGCGATTGGTATCCGGATTGAGACGGCCCGCTGGAGCGAGTCGGGTAGCCAGTCCAGCCACGGACCAACCAGGACAGGGTTGCGCATTGTCGGCTATCTCCCCGCGTACCGTATGTCCGGTATTGATCCTGAGATTGGAAAATACCTGACTGATCTCGTCTACTTCTGTGCTGAGCCCGGTTCCGACGGGGAGCTGAAGCTGGCGAAATGCAAACCTGAGCATCTCGACCAGTTAAAGCAGATCAAGCGGCAGCACCACACCGCGCTGTATCTGTGCGTCGGCGGATGGAATCAGTCTGCCGGATTTCCGGAGTTGGCGGCCTCGACCGCCGCCCGCCGGCGATTTGTCGCGGCTCTCACTGACTATTGCCTCGCCAACGAGTTCGACGGCGTCGATCTTGACTGGGAGCACCCGGCCAATGACGTCGAAAACAACAATTACGCGGCGCTGCTCATGGCGATCAAGCACGCGTTCAGGCCGCACCATCTGCAACTGACGATCGCCGTTGCCGGTTCGCAGACCTTGCCAGCGGCCACGATCAAGGCCGTCGACCGCATTCACTTGATGGCCTACGCAGCAAAAGGACGTCATTCCACGTTTGAACTCGCCGCGGCAGACGTATCCAGGTTACTCAGGCAAGGTGTTCCCCGTACCAAGATCTGCCTGGGAGTGCCGTTTTACGGGAGAGGCATTCACGAGCGATCGAAAGTATTGCCATATTCACGAATCATACAGATGTTCCAACTTGATCCGCGCGACGACGAGGTTGACGGAGTCTTCTTCAATGGCCCGGCGACGATCTCGCGGAAAGCAAAATTCGCGGTCTCGAAGAAGCTCGGAGGGTTGATGGCGTGGGAGCTCGGCCAGGACGCCGCCGGCGAGGCGTCTCTCCTCCAGGTGATGTGGCGTATTGTCAACGGTCCTGTCGCCCACGGCCCGTCCCCTTGACATTCTAGGGGAAGCCAGTAAGATGTCCCCTAGAACTTCTAGGGGAGCCGATCATGGAGCCAGCCAGGTCACGCAATCCGATGCCGCAGGGGAGCCTGGATATGCTCATTCTGCGGACCCTGGTGATCGGGCCGCAGCACGGGTATGCGATCGCCCGACATCTGCATGCGGCCAGCAAGGCCTTCATTCAGGTGGAAGAAGGCTCGCTCTACCCCGCCCTGCACCGGCTCGAGCACCGCGGATGGGTCTGTGCCGAATGGGGGCCCTCCGAGGCGAACCGCCGGGCCAAGTTCTATTCGCTCACCCGGGCGGGCCGCAAAGCGCTCGCCGCCGAGACGACCGCCTGGCAGGAAATGCAAAGTGCGATCAGCAGTGTCATGAATTATCGCCCCGCGGAGACCGGATAATGTCGATTGCCGAATTCTGGGACCGAGTGACCTGCGGCTGGCGCCCCAACTCGCCGACCGCACCGGGTGGAGACGTGAACGACGAACTGATGTTTCATTTTCGAGGGCTGGTGAACGACCGGCTCGCCGAGGGCTTGCCGTTCGAGGCCGCCTGGGAACGGGCCGAACAGCAGTTCGGTTCGGTCCGCCGGTACGACAGCGAGTGCCGCGCACTCGATGCGGCGCAGCGGTTCAATTGGCGACCGCTGTTGCTGCTGGTCAGTCTGGGGGTTGTCGCCTGGGCCTGGTGGTCGGCGGTCGAACTCCCGGGCCGGAGGCTGGGATCCGAACTGCGCCTCTTGCGGCAGGAGGTGCAGGCGCTGCGCGACGTGCAATTGGCTCGAACCGAACGCCCTTCCGAATCACCCGTCCCACCGCAGACGCCGGCCCCCGTCGATCTGGCGGGTGCCGTAGAGGGCGCCGACGGAAAGCCCCTCACCGAGGCGACGATTCTGGTGATCCTGAAGACCTGGCCGGGGGGGCGCTATCGGCAGGAAGCGTTCACGGCGACGACCGACGCCGACGGCCGATTTCAGTTACCGCACCTGGTTCCGATGGACGGTCAATACGCCATTCTCGTGGCGGCACTCAAGGACGGCTTCGCGTTCAAATCGACATATCAGTTGAAGCGGGGTCAGCCGGTCGCACAACCCGACCCGATCGTGCTCACACTGGAACAGGCCTCGCATGTGACAGTCGTTTTGCGCGACGCCGACGGGCAGCCGATTGCCGACGCGCTCGTCGCTCCCTCCGAGAGGAAATCGCGTCAGGGCGAGGACCATCTGATCTACTTCCAGGGCTCGGAGCCTGCGCGCCGCACAACCGACGCACAGGGACGAGTGCGCCTCGATTGCTTCCTGGCTGGCGACCAGGCCGAAATCTACGTACAGCTTCCCGGAGACAACTGGAACAGCCGCCGGTTCGAAATCTCCGGCGACGATTCGGTCGTCGAACTGGCTGCCTCAGATACGTAATCGCCTGAAGTCCGATTCTGTTCCCCACCCACCTGTGCTGGAGTTTCACATGAATACGACAAAAGTTCCGGCGGCAATCCTCGTCGCGGCGGTCGTCACTGCGCTCTGGTCTTACGCAGTTGCCGTCTCTGCGGCACCCAAGGCCAAGGTTGCCGAAAAGGAGGCGCAGGAAGACGAAGCAGCCGACAAAGCCGACAACCTCGTGCGCAATCCCGGCTTCGAGGACGGGAAAGACAGTCCCGCCGAGTGGGAACAGGGGGCCGACGTCGAGGGAGTCGAATACTCCTGGGACAAGGAGAGCGGCCAGACGGGCAAGGCGAGCTTGTGCCTCCACAAAACGGCCAACAGGTATTTTCCCATCGCGCAGTGGTCGCAGGTCGTGGAGCGCAAAGGGGAGGGCAAGACGCTCGAACTCAGCGCCCAGGTGAAGGCTGAAAAAGCGGCCAAGGCGATCATTGACGTGATCTTCCTCGACAAGGACGACGAGGCGATTTCGCACGAATGGGCGGCCTACATCGGCGCCAAAGGGGCCAAAGATCCTCCCGCCAATCACGACTGGAAGAAATACCAGGGCAAAGTGAAGATTCCGCCGAAGACCGCCAAAATCCAGGTCGCCCTGCAGATTTACGGACCGGGGAAAGTCTGGTTCGACGAAGTGCGCGCGGCGTATCCCAAATAGAGCGGTTCCAAGCTGCCTGTAGCGGAACTCGTGAGAGTTCCGATCGGAAGTCTCACGACTTCCGCTACATTTTGCCGCTACACCGAACTGGAAGCGCTGTAGCCGCAGACCAGCTTCTTAGACTGAAGATGCGGCAGGAGGAGCGCCCGGTCGCCCGGCGCAGTGCTCGAATCGCAGGCACTGCCAGTTCCCGTTCAGCAACGGTATCTACACATCTCAGTTCGGAGCGAAATACCTATGCCTCCCTCCCCCCTTTGTGGGAACCAACGGAGGCCGCCGAGCGAGCGAGGATTAAGGCCGACGGCGGTAGCTCTCCTGGAAGGCGAAGTCGGGGGGGGCGAGTGCCGATTGACGCTCCCACCCCCATCCTAACCTTCCCCCATCGAGGGGAAAGGAATCAGTTTCTGCGACGCGCGTTTTAACTTGTGTAGGTACCTTTGCCCGCTCAGGACGGGCGATTCCTCGAGGCGACTGCCGTTACTTCTTCTTGTCGCTCAACTCTTCCATCCGTTCCATGTCGGTCTTCAGCGACCGCATGTAGCTGCGCCATTCCTGGTCGAGCGGCTTGTGGTCGGAACCGAAGACGCGGCTGAAGAGTTGCTGCAAGAGGTCGGGGTTGAGCGCGACGTCGGGGGGCATTTCCCCCAGCATGCGGTAGAACGCCACGAATTCCTTGATGTGGTTTTCGAGCATGAAGTGCGTCAGCGCCCAGGCCTGGCCGTAGCCGTGCAGCACCGCCCCGTGCGACCGCGCGAAATCGAAGATCTGGTCTTCGACGATGAAATCGATGTTCGAATGGACGCGGTCTTTGTCGAGCGCCCGGTAATACGTCAGTCGCGTCTCGTTGACGGCGCCGATCCCGGCCCAGGTGGCATCACCCGGAGCTTCGAAGTACGTCGCCAGCCCCTCGTGGACCCAGCGCGGAATCTCGACGTGGCGGGGAAGCAATCCGGTGTTGCCGGCCAGTTGATGCGTCGCTTCGTGGCTGACGACGGTAATGTCGGAATTTTCCTTTTCGACGGCGATCAGCAGATTGATCGTTTTGACCAGGTTGATCGTGCTCGCGTCGCGATTCCTTTTGGCGTCGTCCGAGAGCTTCTCGAGTTCGTCCTGAAACTTTTCGAGCGCCTTGAAGAGGTCGGTCGTGCCATGGTCGTAAAAATAGCTGACATTGCGGATCGGCTCCCAGAATCCGGCGGCACTGGCGAGCTGGGGGCTCAAGCCCGTCGCGTATTCGTGAAAGTCGTTGTACTCCTGGAACAGGACGACTTTCATGCGTTCCTGCGGGATGTCGAGCGGAATATCCTGGGCATGAAACAAGAGCATGAAGCTCTCGTACACCTTCTCGAGCAGGTCCAGCCGCTCGTTCGCGCGATTCTTGCGATGCCCCGCTTCGGCCTTGGTGGGCGTGTCGTGCAGCAGGATGAAGTGCTTACTGGTGGCGATTTTCATTCCCGGCCGGCTGATGATCGAACGCAGTTCCTTCTCGGTCCCCGGATTGTCGGGAAGATCCCGATCCATCTGCTTCTTCAGATCCCTGATGCGGCCGGCGGCTTCGTTCTTGGGATCGAGGTCGAGCGCTTTGTCGGCGGCGGCGTAAAACTCGTTGAGCAGGCCCTTCTTCAGGGCCCAGAGTCCCGCCTTGAGAACGGCCTCAGGGTCCTTCCCCGCCTGGCCCAGGATCTTGCCGTATTGCTGCCTGGTGGTCGGCGTCCGCTTGACTTCCACTTCATTGACGTTGAAATTCAACTGCTCTTTGAACGTCGTATGCTTGAACGAGACAATCCGGCCATTGAAGGTCGCCGTGCCCGGCAGGACAATCTCGAGGCTCGCCGAGGAATCGCCGCCTTCCTGGCCGGTCATGCCCCCCTGACCCGGCTGCATGCCGGGCTGCATCCCCGGCTGCATTCCTCGCGCGCCCGGATTGTTTGCCATTCCCGGCTGCCCGCGATTTCCGCGCCCGCGCCCCCCTTGCTGCTGACCTCCGCCCCCCCAGGGCTTATAGATCAGAAAATCGCCCCGCACCTCGGTCAGCAGGGTTGCCGCGAGTACGACACCGACGAGAAGCACACCCGTTCGCGCCATGGAAGATTCCTCGGCTTATTGGCCCTGGGTCACGAGTTTCGACATGTCAACCTGTTCGGCCCCGTGCATTGTGCACATGGCCTTGAAGACTTCCGGACTGATATCGGCGGAAATGACGCGGGCCGATCCATCGGCAAACAAGACGTACGTGCCCGGCTTCGGCAAACCTCGCGAGCCCAGGCCCGTGTATTTGTCGAAGTACGGCTGCCGCGCGCCGCGAATTGTCGCACCGCCCCCTTGAACCCAGGGAGCTGCGACTTCGCCGGTCCCGACGATCATGATCGTCTGACTCGCGCCGTCGGTGATATCGCTGGACCTGGCGATCTTGTCGTAGCCGAAGATTCCTGCACGCGGATCCGAGCGCGGCAATTCGGCAGCGACGACGTTGCGACCATCTTCAACACCCGACATCCCGGCGAAATGCGAGAGCCCCAGTCCCTGGAACGGGTAACCCTCCCACGTGGAACGCGGGTCGGCCGGATTGAGAAACGCCGGAATGACGGTTGACGTCAGTTGCATGTTGACCGGGTCGGACCAGCTCTTGGTGAAGTCGAACTTTCCGTACAAGGTTCCCTGGCCGATGTAGGGGAGCAATTCGGTCATCCAGCTATAGCCGAGATTGATCGGCTTGTCGGTGATGCGTTTCGTTCCAGGGAGGTCATCGGGCTTGGCTGCCTGCCAGTCGCGAACCGCGCCGGCCAGGAGCGACAACGTGCCGTCGAAGAGGCCGTCGTTGATGGCCGACGCGCCACTGGCCAGAATCGCCTTGCTGATCAGCCTGGCCACCGGGCCGGCATCATCGGAGGAGACAATTCGAG
>Ga0137463_1000210_pt1 | contig 22185 bp, 25 predicted proteins | sample EasRivERMGT800_2_FD_102333 | JGI IMG/M metagenome (GOLD analysis project Ga0137463, IMG submission 102333) | Soil microbial communities from meander-bound floodplain in the East River, Colorado, USA - East River MetaG ERMGT800_2 | ecosystem: Environmental > Terrestrial > Soil > Floodplain ...
CCGCGGAGCCGCGTCGCTTTCGGCCTTCGAGCGCAGCAGTCCCAGGCTCTGGAATCGCAGGAACAGTTCGCGGCAGGCCCAGGCATCCGTCAAGGTGGAATGCGATACGCGACGAAACCTTCGAGGCGGAATCCTTCGAGGACAGTGCCATGAAGTTCACCCGCATTACGGTCGATCCCAAACAGATGGACGGTGTGCCGTGCATCCGCGGACTGCGCATTCCCGTCGCCGCGGTGATCGGGCCGGTAGCGGACGGCATGACTCAGGCGCAGATCCTCAAGGCCTATCCGGACCTCGAGGCCGCCGATATCAATGAAGCCTTGCAATACGCCGCCGAGGCGGTCAGAGAGCGCGAACTGCCCCTGACCGTGCGGTGAAATTCCTCGAACGGCGCAGAATCGGGAACTGCGCGCTCAGATTCCGGTGATGACCAGGTCCAGTGCCGCGATGATCGAATCGCGCCGATTGGCAAGATTCGCGATCTGTTCGCCGAGCGCTTTCCGGGACACGCCCGCGAGCTCGGGTGTCAGCAGGACCATCTTGCGGCCTTCGACCTCGAACACCGGGTTGAGCCTCTCGGCCAGCTTCCCCCGGAGCACTTCGGGTTTGCACAGCGGAACGACGACGCGGGTCGCCAGGGAGTCGAGCAGGTCCGACTGGACGTCGAGCAGGTAGGGGACGCGCGCGCGGGTGGCGGGATTGGGGTTGCGATAGACGTCGAACTGCGCCATCAGAAGGAGCGCAACCCGTCGCTGAATACACCCTGCTTTTCTACATGGTCGTTGTAGGCGTCGAGCGCAGCGCGATTTTTTTCAAGCCACTGCGCGCGCTCGTGCCGGCGGATGGCTTCGACCAAGCCGGACTCGACCACTTGCGACAGGTTGATCTTGAGGTGCCTCGCCCGGGCGAGCAAGTCGTTATCGATACTGAGGTTGGTGGCTTTTTTGCGCCTGCGCGGGGCATTCGTAGGGGTCAACATGGCGGTCTCGTAATAAATGATGCGCATAGTCTATGCGCATATCGGATCGTGCGCAACGAGGTCATGGCATCATCGGCCGGCGCAACATCCTCGCCCACGAATACGGCCGCATCTAGCATGCGCTCCTCTTTCAGACGGCAAAGGAAAACGCGCCAGGCCTGATCTCCGCTCTGGAGAAGATACTCGAAGACAATCTGGAGAAGATACTCGAAGACAATCTGGAGAAGATACTCGAAGACAAACGAGTACCGTCTAGGCCTCTCGAGCCGCGTCGCTTTCGGCCGGCGCCTTTGCCCGCAGCAGTCCCAGGCTCTGGAATCGCAGGAACAATTCGCGGCAGGCCCAGGCATCGGTGGCGGCGTAGGTGATCTGCGCGGCAGACAGCTCGCGCGCGGCCCAGTTCGAGGTCTTGGTGCCTTTGGGTATCCGGAATCCCAGGAGTATTCCGGCGAGGTTGCGCACGCCTGTCTGGCCGAAGCCGCCAGAGCGCGCGACGAGGCCCAGGTCGAGCATGTTGTTCTCGGCGAAGGCGAACACCCGCTTCAGCGCGCGCAGATCGTCCTTGAGCGATATGCCGGCCTTGACGATGCGCGGATCAGACAGGAGCTCCGCGACAATCGGGAAGACCTCGACGCGGCGAAGCTGGAACAAATACACCGCACGGGCCGTGGCCGCCTGCACGAGGCAGGGCAGATGGCTCTCGCCTTTCCTGAACGCGGGCCGCGTCTCCGTATCGAGCCCGACGACCGCCTCCGAGCGCAGGTCCGCCCGCGCAAGCTCCAGATCCTGCGGGGTGGCCACCAGGCAGAGCCTCCCCTCGTAGCGGCGGATGGACAGCTTCGCCATGTCCTCGCGGGAAATCGAGCGGGGGATGGCGTCTTGCAGTTCGGCGGGGGGCGCGGGGTTCATGGAGGCGTGCAGGGTACCCTATATACTGGAAATTCGAGTCCGAGCTCGAGAAGGAGATCCCATGCCCCGCCCCATCCTCCCAGAAGCGCAAATCCATCCCGCCGTGCGCGAAAAGATCGTGAACTACCGCTCGGACATCGTGAAAGAGGTCCAGGCGGCGGTGGCGGCGAACGACATCGTCGTCGTGGGCATGCGGCAGAATCCGTTTCCGAAAAAGGCGAGGCAGGCGCTCGACGCCGCCGGTCTCGCCTACAAGTATCTCGAGTACGGCAGCTACTTCGGCCAATACCGCCGCCGCCTCGTGCTCAAGATGTGGACCGGCTGGCCCACCTTTCCCATGGTGTTCGTGAAAGGCGTGTTCGTCGGCGGCGCGGACGATCTCGCGCGCCTGATCGCGAGCGGAGAGCTTCCCCGCAAGAAGTAGCGCCGCATGCCTCCTGCGCGCAGACCATTTAACGGAGCGGCACCATGGAAATCAAACCGATCAGGACAAAGACGGATTACCGCGCGGCGTTGAAAGAGGTCGAGGCGCTGATGTCCGCGCGCGCCGATACACCGGAAGGCGAGCGTCTCGACGTCCTCGCGACGCTCATCGAGGCTTACGAGAAGAAACACTACCGATTCGACCTGCCCGATCCGGTGGAGGCGATCAAGTTCCGCATGGAGCAGTCGGGGCTCGGACCCAAGGACCTCGTGCCGATGATCGGACAGATCAACCGCGTCTACGAAGTCCTGAACCGCAAGCGGCCGCTCACGCTGCAGATGATCCGGCGCCTGCACCGGGATCTGGGGATCCCGGCGGAATCTCTCATCAAAGAGCTCGAACAGCGCAAGGCGGCCTGAATCCGCGAACAGCGGTGGCTCGCAAGAAGCAGCGCCGGATGCCTCCCGTCACTCCGGAGCTGATCGCCGCCTACGAAAAGGCGCTGTACGTCGTCTTCGGCAAGCCCGAGCTCGTGCTGCGCATCGGCAAACCGAATCCGGACCTGGACGAGCTGCTCGAAGCCGAGGGCGCGGCCACGGCGGCCTATGTCACCGCGGCCAACCCGCGCGGCGAGGTGACGACCCCGTGGAAGAACGAGATCGCCAACGCCGCCCTGGTCCAGACGCTAGCGGGCTACTCCTGCTTCGAGGGCGAGGGGCGCGATCCGCAGGGACGCTGGACGCCTGAGCGCAGCGCGCTGGTGGTCGGGATCTCGCGCTCGGATGCCGAGGCGGTCGGGCGGGCGTTCGGGCAGAACGCGATCGTGTTCGTCGAGAAGGGCCGCGCGCCGGAGCTGGTGGTGCTGGAAGGCTAGAGCGTGCGCTCCCGCTTGCGCCTCATCCTCGACACCAACGTCTGGCTCGACTGGCTGGTCTTCGACGATCCCTCGATCGCGCCGATCAAGGCCGCGGTCGCCGCGGACCGCGCGGAGGCCTTCATCGACGCAGCCTGCGAGGCGGAGCTCGAGCGGGCGCTCGGGTATGACCTGGGAAAGCGCACGGTCGACATTGCGGCCTGCATCGCCCTCTGCCGGCGCGTGACGCGCCGGATCGACTCACCGGCGCCGGAGGCGGAGCGGGCGAAGCTGCCCGCCTGCCGCGACCCGGACGATCAGAAGTTTCTCGAAGCGGCGCTCGCCGCGCGCGCGGAGTTTCTCGTCACCAAGGACCGCGCGCTCTTGGATCTCGCGCAGCGCGCGCTGCCGTTTCGCATCCTGACGCCCGAGGGGTTCGAAAAAGCAGATCCTTCGCGGAGTTTACCCTCGAGCGCAGCGAAGGGCTCGGGATGACAGCGCAGTTCTTCAGGAAACCGCGAGCAGCTCCACTTCGAAGGTGAGCGTGGCGTTCGGCGGAATGGTGTCGCCGGCGCCCTCTTCGCCGTAGGCGAGCTGCGGCGGGATGGTGAGCTTGCGCGTGCCGCCGACTTTCATGCCGGAGAGGCCCTCTTCCCATCCGGGAATGACTTCTTTCTTGCCGAGGGTGAATTCGAAGGGATCCTTCTTTTCCTTGCTCGAATCGAATTGCGTTCCGTCGGCGAGCCAGCCGGCGTAGTGCACGATGATGTCACGGCCGGCCGCGGCGGCCGCGCCCTCGCCGATGACGGTGTCTTCGATGGTCAGGCCGCTTGGAGTGGTGATGGCAGACATGGGCATTTCCTCATGGTGAAAAACAAGACTCGGGCAAAGCGGAAAATCAGTTTCCGCTAAAGAACCGGCCGTGCAGGGGTGTGAAGCGGTGTTGCAGTGCAGCGGGAGCCTCAATGTACGCGAAAGAGCCGGGACTGGCTAGAAGTATTTGCAGGGATCGCGAGCCGCTCCGCGCCTTGCTGCCGCCGGCCTTGTTGTCGCGCGTATGATTGCGTCCTTGCGTCCGGCCAGGTGAGAACCGCATGAGCGACAAGCCGCCTTTCCGTGCCGACCAGGTCGGCAGCCTGCTGCGCCCGCCCGAGCTCGCCGCGGCGCGCGCGAAAGCGAAGGCCGGGCAGCTCGCAGCCGCGGAGCTGAAAGCGATCGAGGACCGCTCGATCCGCGAGGCGGCGGCGAAGCAGGAGGCGATTGGATTGCGCTCGATCACCGACGGCGAGTACCGGCGCGATTTCTGGCATCTCGATTTCGTCAGGCAGCTGGAGGGCGTGACGCTCAAGCCCGTGGTCGGGCTCACCTTCCAGGCCGAGGACGTGCCGCCGATGGCGACGGTCTCAGGCAAGATCGGCTGCCCGCGCCCGATCATGACCGATCATTTCGCGTTTCTGAAGTCGGTCGCGAAGAAAACGCCCAAGCTCTGCATTCCCGCGCCCGCGACTTTGCACTTTCGCGGCGGGCGCAACGCCATCTCGCGCGAGGCCTACCCGGACCTGGCCGAATTCTGGGCGGACGCCAGCGCGGCGTGGCGCATCGCCATCGGCCATATCGGCGCGGCCGGCTGCACCTACCTGCAGCTCGACGACGTGAGCTTCTCCTACCTGTGCGACGACAAGGTGCGCGAGAACTTCCGCGCCCACGGCGACGACGCCACGGCGCTTCCCCGCGCCTATGCCGGGGCGATCAACGCCGCCCTCGCCGATCGGCCCGCCGGCATGACGGTCACCCTGCACACCTGTCGCGGCAACTTCCGCAGCACCTGGATGGCGGCGGGCGGCTACCAGGACAAGGTCATCGAGGCGATGTTCTCGACCGACGTGGATGCCTACTTCATGGAGTACGACTCGGCGCGCGCCGGCGGCTTCGAGCCGCTGCGCCTCTTGCCGCGGAACAAGAAGGTGGTGCTCGGCCTGGTCACCACCAAGACCGGCGCTCTGGAGGAGAAGGACGAGTTGAAGCGCCGCATCGACGAGGCGGCGAAATTCGTCCCGCTGGAAAACCTGTGCCTGTCGCCGCAGTGCGGCTTCGCCAGCACCCACCACGGCAATGCGCTCGGGATCGACGAGCAGTGGCGCAAGCTCGAGCGCGTGGTCGAGGTGGCGCGCGAAGTGTGGGGATGAGAATGCGGAGCTGGCGATGACTTGCGGCGCTGAATTCTCCCGCGCGCTGCTGCGCGCGCTCCTCGCGGCGTCCTCGGGCCTGTGGGTTCGGTCATGACGGTCCCGCGCTGATTTTCCGTTCCGCGCGTCGTTGATGCGGCGCGGCATCGCCTTTCGCCCGCCGTCCCGGCGTGAACTTTTCTTGGCTTTTTCGTGTCCTTTTTCTCATATTCCTTCTTGTTCCGGGAATCCGGCGCCGGGGCATCCGCTACCCTGACAGGCAGCGTGTATTTTCATGAGCCGGGAGGGCAACATGGAAGAAAGCGCTTTGCGTGCGGAAGAACTCGGCACGTCGCAGGACGTTCCTCGTCTGGAAGATCTCATCGCGGAATTCCGGGAGATGCTGCCCGATCAGTGCGGCACGGCGCAGGCTATCGACCGGAACGAACCGTGGGAGCAGATCGCGCTCCAGGCGGTCGAGGACGGCTATATCGAGCTCGCCGATCAGTTCAGCAAGTTCATGGAGATCTGCCTGCGGAGGGCCGCGTGAGAACGGGCGATCTCTTCGCACGGAAGCGGATCTCCCGCAGCCGTCCGGCGGCGAGGCGCAGGCTCGCGCCCGAGCTGGCCGCGGCCCGCGTGCTCTGCCGGCAGCTCGGGCGCAAGCGCGTGAGCGCGGAGAAGAAGCGGCTCGTGCACCTGATCTGCCTGAATCTTCTCGCGATACTCAAGCGCCGCTCGCAGCGGGCGTAGGAGCGGCGCGCGGGATCGGCGGATCGCGGCGCGGCCGGCGGTCGCGCGGTCATTTGGCGCGCGTGGGGTGGTGGACTGTGGGAGGAGAGGTGCACCCCCTGCTTGCAGAACGCGGCAGGCCTCGAGCCGACCGGGGGCACGGGAGCGGAGCTGCTCGAGCTCGCGAAGAGCGACATCCCGCGGTTTCGCCGGATCGTTCAGAATGTCGGCATCCAACCGGAATAAGGAAAGGAACGAACCATGGCCAAAGCCTATTGGGTCGTCTGTTATCACTCGATCAGGAATCAGGACGCGCTCCAAGCCTACGCGAAGCTCGCGGCGCCGGCGATCCAGGCCGGGGGCGGAAAGTATCTCGCGCGCGGCAACCCGGCGAAGGTGTACGAGGGCGGGATGAATCAGCGCGTGGTCGTGATCGAGTTCCCGAGCGTTCAAGCAGCGCTCGCGTGCCACGACGGCGCGGGCTACCAGGAGGCGCTCAAGCACCTGGCCGGCGATGCGGTCAAGCGCGACATGCGCGTGGTGGAAGGGATGGCCTGAAGGAGTTCTAAGCCTGCAGCGATTCGCGCGACAGGTACTTCTGCCGGTAGGTCTCGAACGGAATCCTGTCCGCCGACTCGATCTCCTGCTGTTTCTTGATCGACTCTTCCGCCAGCCGGACAAAGCGCGCTTCCACCTCGGACGACAGCGGCTCGTTTCGCAGGATCCTCGCGTGCTCGAGCGAGCGCGCGAGGGCGAAACGGGCGTAGGAGCCGCCGTGGCTCTGCTGCACTTCGGAGAGGACGCGCGCGGAAGGGACCGGCGCGGGATCCTCCACCGCCCTGACGGCGGCGGCGAGCGCGTCGCGGTACGCGTTCTTCTCGTGCGAGGCGCGGTGCGCGGCGTCGAGCGCAGCAGCGATCGGCTCGCATTCGGCGAGCACCTCCCTGCCCCACTCGCGCAGCTCCACCGTCCGAGAGCCCCGGTCCAGGCGCAGGCCCGGCTCGCGGCCGCGTTGGGCGGCCCGCTGCTTGTTGCGCCCGATGGCCTCGATCTCCCGCGGCGTGTCGGGCGGGCTCTCCGTGAGCAGGCAATGCAGGAGAAAAATGTCCAGAAACCGGACCGTGCTCGCGGTGATGCCGATGGGCGAGAAGGGATCCAGGTCCATGGCGCGCACTTCGACATACTCGACGCCGCGCTCGCGCAGCGCGCGCAGCGCCCGCTCGCCCGGATGGATGACGCGCTTCGGCCGGATGGTGCTGTAGAACTCGTTTTCGATCTGCAAGAGGCTCGTGGCGAGCTGCTTATAGCCGTCCACGCCGCCTCCGGCGACGCGGCTGTCGCGGATGCCGATCGCCTCGTACGGCGGATAGGGTTTCGTGAGCACGTCGTAGAGCGAGGCGGTATAGCTCTCGAGGCTGTTGTAGCTCACCGCGAGCGAGTCCTGCGCCTCGCTCAGGTAGCCCAGGCGTCCCATGCGCAGCGAAGTCGCGTGCGGCAGGTAGAGCGTGCCGGAGGCGAGCTCGCGCAGATCGTGCTTTCGGCCCTCGACGAAGCTCGCGCACACCGCGGGCGAGGCGCCGAAGAGGGTGAGCAGCAGCCACGCGTGCCGCCGGAAATTGCGGATGAGCGCGAAGTAGCCCTCGCTCGGGCCGGGGAGGTCCGGCAGCGGCCAGGCGGCCTCGGGGAGCGAGAAGTTGTAGTGCAGGCCCGCGATCATCTGCATGCGCCGGCCGTAGCGGTGCGAGAGCCCCATGCGGTACACGGTCTTCGCCTGGCCGACGTTCGATTCTCCGTAGCGCGCGATCGGAATGGCGTTCTCGTCGGGCAGATTGCAGGGCATGCTCGCGCCCCACAGCACTTCGTCGCCGATGTGGCGGTAGACGAACTGGTGGATGCGCTTGAGCTCTTCCAGGCAGGCGTCCACGCCGGTGTGCACGCCCGTGATCAGCTCGATCAGCGCTTCGCTGAAGTCGGTGGTGATGTGCGGGTGCTTGAGCGCGGAGCCGAGCACGGCGGGGTGAGGGGTCAGCGCGAGCGCGCCGTCGGCCTGAACGCGCAGGGATTCTTTCTCGATCCCGCGCCTCAGGCCCTTCAGCACGGCGGGCGAGAGCGCGCGCAGGCGTTCGTTGATGGAAGAGGCGTTCGTCAAGGGAGCGGCCGTCTCAGGAGTGAGCGCGCTTGCGCCGGCCCACGATACCGGCAAGGAGCACCGCGATGAGCCCGGTGACGAAGATCCCGTCGAAGGTTCCCGCGCCGCCGATCGACATGACCGGCGCGCCGAGGCCGCGTATGTTGCCGAGATTCATCACGTCTGCGCCGATCAGGGTGCCCAGGCTCCCGCACACGTAGGCGAGCGGAGCGGCATACTGGCGCGACAGGAACAGGGCGACGACTGCGGCGATGACGGGCGGGTAGAAAACCGGGATGGCGATGCCCAGGCCCGGGACCGGTTCGGCGAGCAGATAGCACACGAAGGAGACGATCGCGACGCCCCAGGCCGCCTTGCGATAGAGATCGTTCTTCACGATCAGGACCAGCGACAGGAGGATCGGAATGATCGCTCCGCCGACGTTCACCGCGAGGATGGTCCCGGGCGAGGCTTCAACGGACGGGATCACGTAGGGAACGCCGTAGAACGGTATTTCCTGCAGCCGGGTCATCTGCTCCGGGGGAAACCGCATGATCGGCAGGTTGATGTAGCTCCCGGCGAGCGAGGCGAAAAGCCAGGTGAAAAAGTACCCCGGCGCGATGCCGAGCTGGGCGTAGGCGAATTGCAGCACCCTGAGAACGACGAGGAATGACAGGGCGACGAGCACGCCCAGCAGGATGAGCAGAAACGGAAGCGTGAGCGGGTAATAGTGGATTCCGAGCGAGTACATGCGCGCCTCCGCGCCGATCAGGGGATAGCCGGGAGAGTGGCTCGAGGAAAAGGCCCGAGTTTATCACCCCGCCGCGGCCGGCCCGCTACAATGCTGCGTCACACACCGCCGCCGCTTCCAGCGAGGGGACATGAGAGATTCGCCCGCCCGTTCTGCGACTCGCGCGCTGCTTGCCGCCGTGCTCTTCGCCGCGCTTGCGCCGGCCGTCTCACCCGCCGACGCGCAGTCGTATCCGTCCAAGCCGATCCACCTGCTGCTTCCCTTCGCGGGCGGCACCGACGCCGTGGCGCGCCTGCTCGCGTTCAAGATGTCTCCGGAGCTCGGCCAGCAGGTGCTGCCGGAGCAACGCCTCGGGGCGGGCGGGAACATCGCGCACCGGGCGGCGGCGGAAGCCGCGCCCGACGGCTATACGCTGCTCATGGCGGCGCCGCCCCTGGTCATCAATCCGCATCTGAATCCCAAGGCCGGCTACGACGCGCTGCGCGATTTCACGCCGATCGCCCCGCTCACGTCGATCCCCAACGTGCTCGTGGTGCACCCGAGGGTGAAGGCGGCGAGCCTCGCCGAGCTCGTGCAGCTCGCGCGCGAGGCACCCGGCAAGCTCAGCTACGGGTCGGGAGGCGTCGGCTCGGCGAACCAGCTCGCTGCGGAGCTGCTGAAATCGCTGACGAAGATCGACATCCTGCACGTGCCCTACAAGAGCGCGACGACCGCGCTGACCGGACTGCTCGGCGGCGAGATCGACGTGGTGATCGTCGCCGCCTCCAGCGCCGCGTCCTACGTGAAGGACGGACGCTTGCGCGCGCTCGCGGTGCTCGACTCGAAGCGCTCGAGCGCGATGCCGGAGGTGCCGACCGCGGCCGAAGCCGGGACCCCGCTCGTCGCCGTCAACTGGTACGTGCTGCTTGCCCCCGCGGGCACGCCGCGCGCGATCGTCGAGCGGCTGAACGCGGAGTCGGTGAAGGCGATGAATTCGCCCGACATCCGCGAGCGCCTGGCGGGACTGGGCGGGGAGCCGGCGTCGGGCTCGCCCGAGGACGCTGGAGCGTTCCTGCGCAGGGAATACGAGCAGTGGGGAAAGGTGATTCGCGAGGCAGGGATCAAGGCGGAGTAGCGAAGCGGACGAGGCGCCGCGCTAGGCGGGCGGCGCGTAGTTGAGCCGCGAACAGATGCGGCTGAATCCGCAACGCTGCATGTTGGCGAGCGACGGGTTGGGCTCGTCGCCCACGGGCTCTCCGGTTTCGGTGAACACGCGCGTGCAGCCCGCGGCCGCCGCTTCGCGGATGCGCAGGGCCATCAGCTCGACGTGCGCACCGCGCCCGCGAAATTCCTTGAGCACGCCGCCGGCGCCGAGCCAGGCGTCGCCGTTTTCCATGTACAGGAAACCGCCGCCGATCACCCGCGCCTCCGCAAGCGCGACATGAAGCCGCCAGCGCGGACGGTGCGAAATCGCCGCAAACCACGCTGCGAAAGGGGGCGGCATGCCGAAAGCGCTCGCTATCGCCTGCGCGGCGGCAAGCTCCTCGCCGGGTTTCGCCCTGCGGACCTCGAGCGCCGTCTGGAATGCAGGCGGAGATTCGACGCCGCGCGCGACCTTCGCCCAGCTGCGCCGGGGAGGCAGCGCGAAGCCGCGCGCTTCCAGCCAGCGCGGCACGCAGTGGGGCGCGCCGTTCGGATTCCAGTGGATCCAGAATTTCCCGCTGCCCGCCTCGCGGAACGCCGCGATCACCGCGTCCAGAATCGGCTCGGTGGCGCTTTCATGAACGCCCAGGCCGATCGCGCGGTTGAACTGAATGTCGGGAATGCCCGGGGCGATGAGGAGCGTCGTGCCCCCGATCACGGCGCTACTAAGACCCGTAGCCCGCGCAAGCTCCGCCGGCGCCGCCGCGATCATGTCGCGGAACGCCGAGGCTTCGATCGCGTCTGCCGTGGCGGCGAGCGCAGGATCGGTCGAGTTCATTGCGACGGGTGCGTCGAGCGCGAAAGGAAATCGCAGCGATGATACGCCCGATAAATGCTTCGAGAAAATCCCGGCTTTGCCGAAGCCGCCGGGCCCGCAGGGCGGAGGGGAGGAAGGTGGCCCTTGTGTCCTGCGTGCCCGGCGCCTCGGTTTCTTGCCTATCCCTTCCTGTCGATCGCGTCGGCGAAGACCACGTAGCGCAGCGGCCCGCCGGCCAGCAGCGCGTCGAAGGGGTAGCAGGTGATGAGCGTCATGCGTGTCCAGCCGTCCTGCTTGGTCACCCAGGTTTCGGCCTGGTCGAGCACTTCGGCCGCCTTGACCCTGTAGCGGCGCCACACCCCGTTCGGGCGCTGCACCTCGAGTTCGGTTCCGCGCTTCACGTCGCGCAGGAAGGCGAGGTGCGTATCGCGGTGGCCGCCGATCACGCTGTTGCCTTTTTCGCCCGGCAGCGCGGTGCCGAACATGTGCCCGGGACCGAAGGCGATCGTGCGGCCGTTCGCGCCGGCGAGAACGTAGACATCGATTTTCTGCTCGGGAACGGAGAGGCGCGCGACGGGCCAGGTATCCGCCCACGGCCAGGGCTTCACCTGGCGCTCGCCGGCGAGCGTGCGCTCCCAGGCGTCGCGCACGAGCACCTGCGCGAGCTGCGCCTTGGCCTGGATGTAGAGTCCCTTGCCGATTTGCCAGAGGCCGAGGAGGAAAACCAGAGCAGCGAGGGCGAGGAGGAGTCTGCGCAGAACGCCGCTCTTTGCCTTGGGCGGCGGCTCCGACGAGGGAACCGGCAGCCAGGGCAGCGCGCACTCCAGGCCCATCGGGACTCGGTCGGACTCTCTCCTGTTTGTGGTTTGCGTTGCCATACCGAGTAAAACGCAAGAAACATGCCCTGGGAGGACCGACCGAGAACCGATCGGGTTTACAGTTACTTGCCGCGTTGCAGCATAAGATATCATGGTTGCAAAACTATGACGGGACGTCGAGCGATTGTCAGCGCCCTGGCCTTCAGCCTCTGCCCCGGCGCAGGAGCCGCGCACGCGCTCGCGCCTGCGTCTGCGAGAAGAGCAAGGTGGCGAAGAGGAGCATAAGCGCGCCGGCGAGCAGGTTGAAGCGGCTGTTTGTCGCACCTTGCGGAAGCTGGCCCACGGGCGCCGCGTCGGCCTGCTGCCCACCGAATATCGCCTCGTAGCTCTGGCCCTCCGGAAGATGGGTCGGCAGGGCCGCGGTCTTCAGGTCGAGGTCGGGGGACCGAGCGGGCGTTCGGTCGATTGCGACCAAGCTCGTGTACTTGGTGACGAGGTGATGTGTGAGCGCGAGCTCGACCACTTTCGCGCGCGTCTCCTCCGCGGGCGCTCCCTCGCGCACGGCGTCCATGAGCGAGCTTATCTTGTCGCGCGCCCACAAATTCGCAACCCCAGCGCCCATGCCGGAACCCCGGGTCGGCTGCTCGAGCAGGAGGTCCTGCCGCCATGGCAGGTCGCCGCGAAGCCCGGTCACGCGCGCCGTGCCCACGGCCTTGTCGAGGGCGGCGCTGACTGTGACCGGCTCGCCCGCGTAGAGATCGGGAATGCGCTCGGGCCACGCTTCGGCCGCGGCGCCTTCGGGCCATTCGATCTTCACGCCCTTCAACACCGGGGATTCGAGCTTCGCGAAAAGCCCGCTCATCTTCTCGCGGACTTCTTCCACCTTGCCGATATACGTGAAGGTGCCGCGTCCTATTTGCGCGGCCTGGGTCATGAAGTGGCTGTTCGGCGCCGAGCCGATGCCGACCGTGAAGAGCCGCGAGTCGCCGAGCCTTGCGCGGATCAGGCGGAACAATTCGTCCTCGTTCCCGACTTGCCCGTCGGTGAGGAAGACGACTTGGCGGATGCGCTCGCCGCTCTCACCGCCGTTCAGTGCGAGATCGAGCGCGCGCGCCATTTCCGTTCCGCCGCGCGCGCTCAAGGCCCGCACCCAGCCGCGCGCCTCGGCGCGGTGCTCGCGCGTCGGGGCCTGAGCGTCCTTGAAGAGCGCGCGGGCAGTGGAGTTGAATTCGATGATGTTGAAGCGGTCCTCGGGCGCGAGGCCGTCGATCGCGAGCTCGAGCGCCTCTTTCGCCTGCGTGATCGAGGTGCCGTGCATCGAGCCCGAAGTGTCGATCACGTAGATCGCTTCGCGCGGGATGCGTTTTCCGCTCGCCTGGACGTTGGGCGGCAGGATCATGAGCAGGCCGAAGGTCTTGTCGCCGCGTCGCTCGGTGAACCACGCCGCGCGCGGCGCCGATTCCGCGGTGGGGGTCCAGTTGAGCTCGAAGTCGCGGTTGGCGGGCACGCTGCCGCCCTCCAGCTCGACGATTTCCCCGCGGCCGTCGACCGAGCGCAGGCGGATGGCGTGATAGGGGCTGTCGACATCGGCGATCGGCACGCCTGCATCGAGCTCGACCCGGATGGAGACCGGATTGATGCGGCCGTTCGAAGGATGGATCACCGGCGGCGTGATGCGCGAGGCATCGGACACGCGGTCGCTGTTCTGCCCCCAGCCTGTGCCCGCTTCGCCCGACACCGGCATGGATCCGGGGATGTAGCGCGGGCCCACGACCATCGGGAAGCGCAGCGAAAAGCGCCCCGAATCGTAGCGCAGCGTCTGCTGGTATTCGATCTCGACGACGACGTCCTCGTGCGGGCCGATGTTGGCGACGCTGGAAGTGAAGAGGTTGGGGCGCTCCTGCTCCAGGAGCGCCGCGCGGCGGCCGGATTGCTTCGCCTGCTCGTAGTGTTTCTTCGCTTCGCCGCGCTCGCGGATCACGCCTTCGACGAGGCGGGTGCCGATTCTCATCCTGAGGTGGTCGACCGCGGAATTCTCCGGCAGCGGAAAAACGTAGACGCCCTCGTACCAGTCCTCCGACGGATTCCTGAAGGTCTGCTTCACCTGCGCCCGCGCCACCAGGCCCGAGACGCGGATCGCGACGTCGGTGGAGAGGAGCGGCGCGGCGAAGGTCTCGCCTTTCGCCTCCGATTTGAACAGCAGCGTCCCCTCTCGCGCTTCCGTCGCTTTCATGGGTGCCAGTTCGCCCGACTCCGCGCCGCGCGCCTCGCTCGCCATGAGCATCACGCAGGCCCCGAGAACGAGGGCCGCGGCGACGCCGAGGCAGAACGTGATGAACAGCGTCGCGAGAAAATCGACGACGATCGGACGGATTCTGGACCTGCCGCTTGAAGCTTCCATCTTCAATCCCCTTGTGCCGGACCCGAATTCGGGCCATGCCCGGCATTGAAGCCCCTGAAAAGGGCCGCGCCGGGCGGGGAATATGGAAGGCTGCCGAAGAATTGTGGCAGGAAGATGGCAGCGCCCCGAGTCAAGGCCGGGGGGAGAGGGAATGCGCTATATTCGGCGCAGATTTGTTTCCCCTCCTTTCCAAGGAGGGGTGGCGCGAAGCGCCGGGGTGGTTTTGGCGCCTATCACCACCCCGCCGCCTCCGGCGGCACCCCTCCTCGACGAGGAGGGGATAAGACCTAAAGCAAACATGCCCCGCCGCATCGCCATCGTCGAAGACGACGCCGCAATCCGCGCCAACTATGCGGACGCGCTCAGGAAGCACGGCTACGAGGTGAGCGCGCACGCGGCGCGCGGGGAGGCGATGGGCGCCTTCAGGACGCGGCTTCCGGATCTCGCCGTCATCGATATCGGGCTCGGCGACGAGCCCGACGGGGGCTTTACGCTGTGCCGCGAGCTCCGCGCCCTGGCTCCCGGCTTGCCGATCCTTTTTCTCACCGCGCGCGACTCGGACTTCGACGCGGTCTCGGGCCTGCGCCTGGGCGCGGACGACTATCTCACCAAGGACGTGAGCCTGCCGCACCTGCTTGCGCGCATCTCGGCGCTGTTTCGCAGGATCGATGCGCTGCGCGAGCCGAAGGCGGCCGAGGAAGTGCTCGAGCGCGGGCTACTCAAGCTCGACGCGAAGCGCTTCACCGCGTCGTGGAAAGACAAGCCCGTCGGGCTGACGCTCACCGAGTTCTGGATGGTGCACACGCTCGCGAAATTCCCCGGACACGTGAAGGACCGCGAGGGTCTCATGCGCGAGGCGAACCTGGTCGTCGACGAGGGCACGATCACCTCGCACGTGAAGCGCATCCGCAGGAAATTCGCCGCGGTCGATCCCGCGTTCGAGCAGATCGATACGGTGTACGGCATGGGCTACCGGTGGAAGGCGTGATCCTTCTTCTCCCCTCCTTTCCAAGGAGGGGTGGCTGCGAAGCAGCCGGGGTGGTCTGCTCGCCGCCGACCGCCCCGCCGCGTGCGGCGGCACCCCGTCCGGCCAGCGGCGATGCAGCGCGTCTGGCGTTCGGCGGCTCGGACGCGCGCAGGCGCGTCCATCGAAACCCCGCCTTCACCCTCAAGAGAGGAGGGGATACCCAATCTTGAAACTCGCCTTCCCGCGCTTGAGCCTCCGCACCAAGCTTGCCCTCGTGGCGCTGGTGCTGCTTGCGCTGCCCTGGGCGGGCTACGAGTACGTGCGCGAGATGGAGCGGTTTCTGCTCGAGGGCCAGGAGCAGGCGCTGCTCGCCACGGCGCGCGCCGTCGCCACCGCCCTCCACGATCGCCCGAGCCTCATGCGCGCCCCTGCGCCGCGCGACACCGACGTGCGGCGCGAGGCCGAGGACGAGCTGCGGCGCCTTGCCGCCGAGCGCGGCGAGCCGCCCGACGAGGGCACCGGGTCCACGCTGATCATCGACCGCGAAGAGTCCGCCGGGCGGCGCGATACCGAGGAGATCGCCGAGATCCTGAAAGGCGTGGAGCGGACCACCTCGCGCATCTGGGTCGTGACGCGCGATCTGCGCGTGCTCGCGCTCGCCGGCAGCCTGCGGCGCGAGGGGGTCGAGGCCGAAGAGACTCTCACGCGGCGCGCGCTCGGTTGGCTGATCCCGCGCCCGAACGAAGACTTCGACGACGCTATCGCCGACGACGCGCTCGCCACCGGCCGCGAGATCGCCGGCGCCCTGCAGGGCCGGCCGGGATTTCGCCTGCGCAACACGCCCGACGGGAAGGCCGTGGTGATCTCGGCTGCGCACCCGATCTGGAACGGCGACGAAGTCGCGGGCGCGGTCGTCGCAGAGGAGAGCACCAACCCGATCCTCTCGGTGCGCAGCCTCGCGCTGGAGCGCCTGCTCGTGCTGACCCTTGCGGTGTTCGCGGTGGCCGCGGCCGTGCTCATCTGGTTCGCCACGCGCATTTCCACGCGCATCCGGCGGCTGCGCGACGAGGCCGAGACCGCGATCGACGCGCGTGGGCGCCTCGCGCACCTCGTCACCGCGCAGAACGCGGGCGACGAGATCGGCGATCTGTCGCGCAGCTTTTCGACGATGCTCGCCAAGCTGGCGCAGTACAACGCTTATCTCGAGAGCATGGCGAGCCGCTTGTCGCACGAGTTGCGCACCCCGATCGCGGTAGTGAGATCGTCGCTGGAAAACCTCAAGCTTTCGCCGAGCGCCGAGGAAACCCGCACCTACATCGGGCGTGCAGAAGAGGGTCTGAAGCGACTGGGTACCATCCTCACGCGCATGAGCGAGGCGACGCGCCTGGAGCAGGGGCTGAATTCGTCGGAGCGCGAGCGGTTCGATCTCTCCGCCGTGGTCGCGGGCTGCGTCGAGGGATATCGCCTCGCCTACCCGCAACAGGCGTTCGAGCTCGAGCTGCCCGAGGAAAAGGCGTTCACGCTGGGCTCGGCCGATCTCTCGGCGCAGTTGCTGGACAAGTTCGTCGCCAACGCGGTGGATTTTTCCGCCGCATCCGGCAGGCGAGGCGAGCCGATCCGGATTTCGCTTTCCGTCGCGGAAGGCTTTGTCGAGCTCGGCGTCGAGAACAAGGGGCCGCTGCTCCCGGAAGAGATGCGCGGGAACCTGTTTCAATCGATGGTCTCGGTGCGCGGCGAACGACGCAGCGAAAGAACGAGCGCTGAGCCGCACCTCGGCCTGGGTCTCTACATCGCGCAGCTCATCGCGGAATTCCACGGTGGGGAGATCCACGCGCGCAATCTCCCCTCGGGCGAAGGCGTTGCGGTGAGCGCGACGTTCCGGCCCGCCTGAGAAATTTCTATTCGAGCCGGCAGAAATCCCTCTCGAAGTTCATCGTGCCGGTGGAGATCCCTTGCCCCTGCCGTGTCCCGACACTTCCGCGCCCGCATCCGGCGGAAGCGCGGCGTGGAAGAAGAGGGACACCGCGGAAAGCAGGGCCACCGCGACAAAGGCCGGTGCGAAATCGGCGCTGACGATATCGGCGTGCCCCTGTGCAAGGCTCGAGACCTGCAGCGCGTAGGCGCCGAGCGCCACGCCGAGACTTTGCGCGAGGCGCTGCGCCATGCTGGCGATGCTGGACGCCTGGCTCATGGTCTCGCGCGTCACCTCGGCGAACGAGATCGCCTGCAGGGAAGTGAACTGCAGCGAACGCAGGCAGCCGGAGAGGAGCAGCACCAGGAAGATCACGGTGTGCGGCGTCGCGGCGGTAAAGAGGGCGAATATGCCGGTGGCGGCGGATGCGACGAGGGCGTTGACCGTGAGCACCTTGCGGAATCCGAATTGCCTGAGGATGATCGTGGTCAGCGTCTTCATGAACATCGCGCCGACCGCGGTCGCGCAGGTGAGCAGTCCCGATTGCAGCGGATTCATCCCGAAGCCGAGCTGCAGCAGCAGCGGCAGCAGGAACGGCGTCGCGCCGACGCCGATGCGGAACAGGCTCCCCGCGAGGACGCCCGCGTTGAAGGTCGGCAGCTTCAGGAGCGACAGATCGATCACCGGATGCGCCACGCGCCGCGCGTGCCACGGATAGGCCGCCAGCGCGGGCGCGCCCAGGATGATGCAGGCCGCGGTGATTTTCCCGGGCAGGAGGTGGCCGCCGAGGGAAGAGAGTCCCAGCATCAGCACCGACAGCCCGACTCCCGTGAGCGCGAATCCGGCGAGGTCGAGCGCCGGCATTTCGGGCTCCTTCACGTTCGGGATGTGGCGCAGCACGAGGAAGAGGCCCAGCACGCCGATCGGCAGATTGATCAGGAAGATCCAGCGCCAGTGAAAGTACAGCGTGATCGCTCCGCCCAGCGCCGGCCCGGTCACCGGCCCCAGCAGGGCCGGAATGGTGAGGTAGTTGAGCGCGGCGACGAGCTCGTTCTTCGGCACGGCGCGCAGCAGAACGAGACGCCCGACCGGCACCATCATCGCCCCGCCGATGCCCTGCAGGAAGCGCGCGGCGACAAAGGCGGCGAGCGTGCCCGACACGGCGCACAGCAGCGATCCGGCGACGAACACGACGATGGCGCTCGCGAACACGGTACGCGAGCCGAGGCGGTCGGCCACCCAGCCGCTGATCGGGATGAATACCGCGAGACCGACGAGATAGGAAGTCAGGGCAAGCTTGAGCGCGAGCGGACTCTCGCCGATATCGACCGCGATGGCCGGGAGCGAGGTCGCGATCACCGTCGAGTCCATGTTCTCCATGAACAGGGAGCAGGCGACGATGAGGGGAATGAGGACGGTGCGCTGCACGGAGCGTATTTTGAGGCAAGCGCGCCGCGAGCGAATCGTCTGCCACCCAGTCACGCAAGCGAACGCCGGACTCCGCCGCTATAATCGGTGCGAACCGGTTTGACGCGCCGGCCGCGGCCCATAACAACCCTTCTCTGGCGTGGATCGCTACGACCTTCTCATCATCGGCGGCGGCATCAACGGCGTGGGCATCGCGCGCGATGCGGCCGGGCGCGGCCTGAAAGTGCTGCTGGTCGAGCAAGGCGATCTCGCCTCGGCGACATCCTCGGCCTCGACCAAGCTCATCCACGGGGGCTTGCGCTACCTGGAGTATTTCGAATTCCGCCTCGTCGCCGAGGCGCTCGCCGAGCGCGAAACGCTGCTCCGGATCGCCCCGCACATCGTCTGGCCGCTCGAATTCGTGCTGCCGTACGAATCGCACCTGCGGCCTGCGTGGATGATCCGCGCCGGCCTTTTCCTCTACGACCATCTCGGTCACGGCATGTTCGGCTTCGGCGCCAAGAGCTCCCTGCCGATGTCGAAGGGCGTCCGGCTCGTCTCCGACGGCTACGGGGCCGGCCTCAAGCCCGAATTCGAACGCGGCTTCGTCTACTACGACTGCTGGGTGGACGACGCGCGCCTGGTGGTGCTCAACGCGCGCTCGGCGGCCGCGCACGGCGCGACCATCCAGACCCACACCCGGCTCGTGTCGGCGCGGCGCGAGGGCGGGGAGTGGGCCGCGACCCTGAACGGCGAGGGGGGCGGCCGCACGGTGCACGCGAGCGCGATCGTGAACGCCGCCGGGCCGTGGGTGAGGCAGGTGCTCGACGAGGCGCTCAAGATCAAGCTTTCCGCCACGGTGCGCCTGGTGAAGGGCAGCCACATCGTCGTGCCGCGCATCCACGAGGAGCGCCACGCCTTCATCCTGCAGAACCCGGACCGGCGCGTGATCTTCATGATTCCCTACGAGCGGCAGTTCACGCTCGTCGGCACAACCGATGTGCCGGTCACGCGCGACGACTATCGGGCGCGGATCTCGCGCAAGGAGATCGACTACCTGTGCGAGGCGGCAAGCCGCTACGCCGAGAAGCCCATCACGCCCGGCATGGTGGTGTGGAGCTATTCGGGCGTGCGCCCGCTCTACGACGACGGGAGCGAAAACCCTTCGGCGGTGACGCGCGACTATCACCTGCTGCTCGATACGGGAGAGGAGTCGAACGGCGCCCCGGTCCTTTCGGTGTTCGGCGGCAAGATCACCACCTATCGCAGGCTCGCCGAGCAGGTCATGGAAAAGCTCTCCGGGCGTTTTCCCGGCAAGCCCGCCTGGACGCACACCGAACCCCTTCCCGGCGGGAATCTGGAGGGACGGAGCTTTCGGGGGCTCCTTCTCGATTACCGCAGGCGCTTTCCGCGCCTGCCGAAGGTCTGGCTCGCGCGCCTGCTGCGCAGGCACGGGGCGCTCGCCGAGGAAATCATCGGGGACGCACGCGAGGAGCGCGGGCTCGGCCGGAACTTCGGCGGCGGTCTTTACGAGCGCGAGCTCGAATACCTGATCGAGCACGAATGGGCGCGCGAGGCCGAGGACGTGCTGTGGCGGCGCACCAAGTGCGGGCTGCACATGAGCACGCGCGAGAAGACCGCGGTGCGCGACTGGCTGGCGGCGAGGGTCTGATCGGTGGAGTGGTGGCTCGGCTATGCCGCCATCGGAGCCGCCGTGGGTTTCTTCGCCGGGATGCTCGGCATCGGCGGCGGGGCGATCATGGTGCCGCTCCTGGTGATGCTGTTCGAGGCGCAGGGCCTGCCGAAGGCGCACATCCTGCATCTCGCCGTGGGCTCGGCGATGGCGACCATCCTCTTCACTTCGGTATCGAGCGTGCGCGCGCACGCGGCGCGCGGCGCGATCCGCTGGGACATCGCTCGCAACGTGACCCCGGGGATCCTCGCCGGGGGCCTGGTCGGCTCCTGGATCGCGAGCTTCATCCCCCCCCTTGCGTTCGCCGCGATATTCACCGTGGTGATCTACGTAGCGGCGACCAACCTGCTGCTCGATCGCAAGCCCAAGGCCTCGCGCGAGCCGCCGGGGTTCGTGGGAATGTTCGTCTTCGGCTTCCTGGTGAGCGCGCTTTCCGCGTTCACCGCGATCGGCGGCGCGTTCATGACGGTGCCCTTCATGCTCTGGTGCAATGTGCCGTTGCTCCAGGCGATCGGCACCGCGGCGGTGATCGGGTTTCCGATCGCGCTCTCGGGAACGATCGGCTTCGTGGCCACCGGGCTGCGCGAAACGGGGCTGCCGCCCCATAGCGTCGGCTACGTGTTCCTGCCGGCGCTCGGCGGAATCGTGGTGGCGAGCATGCTGGTCGCGCCGCTGGGCGCCGCCGCCGCGCACCGCCTGCCGACGGTGTGGCTCAAGCGGATTTTCGCGCTGCTCTTCTACGTGATGGCGACGCGGATGCTGCTCAGTTTCGTGTGAGCCTTCCCGCTCGAAGGCCGCGCCTCAGGCGATGTACCAGAAGTAGTAGGTGGTGAAGCCGAGCAGCGCGGTGAGCCAGTAGCCCGCGAATGCCGCGCGCATCAGGTTTTTCCACCCGCCCACGTGCAGGCCGCGCGGCAGTACGTTGTTCATTTGCAGCACGATCCACAGGCCCGCGAGCGCGGTGAGCACCCCGAGCGCCGCGTGCAGCCAGGTCACGCCGATACGCCAATCGGCGAGGTCCGCGGTTTTTGCGATTCTCACGTCCTGCATCGAGCCCGCCATGACGAGCACGATCAGGCCGATGTTGAGGACGACCCAGGTCGTCTGGTTGATCTGGTGCGCGTCGATGTTGCCGCGCCGCGCGAGCAGGAACCCGTAGGTGATCCCCGCGACGAGAAAGACTTCGAGAATCAGGTTGGCGTCGGCGATCAGGGGACCCGCGCCGAAAAAGCCGCGCGAGCCTTCCAGCCCCGACAGCGAAATCCCGGCGACCCAGGCGAGCGAGCCCGCGATCATGACGGCGGCGGTGACGATTGCGGAACGCCTGTTGCCCGGTACGGCCATCGCTCCCCCATTTTTCTTTCCCCTCCTTTTCAAGGAGGGGTGGCGCGAAGCGCCGGGGTGGTGAGCACATCCGACCATACCACCCCGCCGGCTTCGCCGGCACCCCTCCTCAAGAGGAGGGGATTCTCCTCGAACTGCGGCGCGCTCAGATTACGCCATCGGCGCGCAGCTTGGCGATCTCGCTCTTGCCGAGCTTCAACACCTCGCGCAGGATCTCTTCGGTGTGCTGGCCGAGCACGGGCGGGGCGAGCCTGTGCTCGAGCGGCGTCCCCGAAAAGCGCATCGGGCTCGCCACGAGCGGGAGCTTCCCGGCGACCGGATGCTCGAGCTCGATTTTCACGCCGCGCGCTTTCACCTGCGGCTCCTCGAACACCTGCGCGACGTCGTTGATCGGCCCGTTCGCGACGCCCGCCGCATCCAGCAGCTCGACCCATTCGCGCGTGGTCTTTGCGAGGAAGATCGCCTGCAAGAGGCGCGTCAGCTCCGCGCGGTTCTCGACGCGCTTGCCGTTCGAGGCGAAGCGCCCGTCTGCAGCGAGTGAGGGGCAGCCGGCGACCTCGCAAAACTTGCGGTAGAGGTTGTCGTTGCCGCAGGCGAGGATGACGCTGCCGTCTTTCGTGCGGAACGGCTGATACGGCACGATGTTCGGGTGCAGGTTGCCGATCCGCTTGGGCGGTGAGCCGGTGGAGAAATAGTTCGTGTTCTGGTAGGCGAGAAGCGCGATCTGCGAGTCGAGGAGCGCGAGATCGAGATGCTGCCCGAC
>Ga0137463_1000211_pt1 | contig 22164 bp, 19 predicted proteins | sample EasRivERMGT800_2_FD_102333 | JGI IMG/M metagenome (GOLD analysis project Ga0137463, IMG submission 102333) | Soil microbial communities from meander-bound floodplain in the East River, Colorado, USA - East River MetaG ERMGT800_2 | ecosystem: Environmental > Terrestrial > Soil > Floodplain ...
GGCCCACCCGTAACCCAAGAGGTGCCGACATGCGATGGGAAGGTGGACGCGAAAGCGACAACGTTGAAGACCGCGAGGGCGAGGCAGGAATGCCGGGCCGCGGCGGACCTCCGCTCATTCTCGGGGGGGGACTGGGGACGCTGGCAATCGTCATCGTCGTGGCACTTTTGGGGGGGGATCCTCTGGCCTTTCTGCAGCAGGTGCAGAATCCGAATGCGCCGGGACCGATGCAGCCCGGTCGCGAACCGCCGCCTGCAGAATTCCAGGAGGAGCACCACCACGACCCGGCCCATGAAGAACTCAAACGCTTTGTCAGAGTCGTTCTGGCCGACACTGAGGACGTCTGGGAGCAGGTTTTTCGCGAAATGGGCAAGAGCTATCGGCGGCCGAAGCTCGTGATGTATTTCCGACACACGCAGGCCGGGTGTGGGTTCGCCGACTCTGCGGTCGGGCCGTTCTATTGCCCTGCCGATGAAACGGTCTATCTCGATCTCGGCTTCTTTGCCGAAATGCGCGATCGATTCCGTGCACCCGGCGAATTTGCCGAGGCGTACGTGATTGCCCATGAAATCGGCCACCACGTCCAGAAGCTGCTGGGGACGATGGGCCGCGTCGATTCGGCCCGTTCGCGGGCCACCAAGATCGAGGCGAATCATCTCTCGGTCCGGCTCGAATTGCAGGCCGACTTTTACGCCGGGGTCTGGGCCAACCGGGCCAATAAAATGCGGCAGATCATCGAATCGGGCGACGTCGAGGCGGCGCTCCGCGCGGCAAATGCGATCGGAGACGATCGTCTCCAGAAGCAGGCGCGCGGCTTTGCGGTTCCCGATTCGTTTACCCACGGAACGTCAGAGCAGCGCAGCCACTGGTTTCGCCGCGGGCTTGAATCGGGGGACATGAAACAGGGGGATACATTCAACGCGCGAAATCTGTGAGCGGCCGTGGCAGTTTGACTCTTTGGTTCCCGGCATATACCGTCGTGAGCGTCAATTGCGGCGAACGTAGATCAGGGACTTATCATGACTGACAAATTCACGCTGGGTGTCAACGGAGCGGGTGGACGGATGGGGCAGCGGATCGTGGCCTTGGCGCACAAGGACCCGCAGCTTGTGGTCGCGACGGCGCTCGAATTCTCGGGATCACCGCACATCGGCAAAGATGCCGGCGAGCTGGCCGGAATCGGAAAAAACGGCGTGCCGATCGTTGCGGCACTCGGAGATCGCGTCGACGTGGTCATCGATTTTTCGACTCCCGCGGGGGCGGCCGCCATCGCGCAGGTCTGCGGCGAACGACAGATTCCGCTGGTCGTCGCCACGACCGGGCTCGAAGGGAAAGCCCGTGAGACCGTCCTGTCGGCTGCGCAAGTGACCGCCGTCCTGATGTCGCCCAGCATGAGCCTGGCGGTCAACCTGACGATGAAGCTGGTTCGTGAAGCGGCCCGAGTCCTCAAGAATCTCCCCGAGGGAGTCGACGTTGAAGTGATTGAACGGCACCATCGGTTCAAGGAAGACGCGCCGAGCGGGACGGCCCTCAAATTCGGGCAGATCATTGCCGAGGAAATGGGACAGACCGAACATGTCCACGGCCGGCACGGTCGTCCCGGCCAGCGACCGCACAAGGAAATCGGCTATCACGCCCTGCGGGTCGGGGACAATGTCGGGGAGCACACGATCGTCTTCGGCATGCTGGGCGAGGCGATCGACATCACCGTCAAAGGAAGCACGCGCGACTGCTATGCCTATGGCGCCCTGGCCGCTGCCAAGTTTCTCGCGGCCCAGAAGCCGGGCCTGTATTCGATGGCTGACGTCCTGGGCTTCTGACGCGACTTGCCCGATTCTCATTGTCTGGCCTTTTTCGGCCCGCGCGAGCCGGTTTTCCTGTCGAGTCGGTTGACGAAACGGTGCCCAAACTGAGACAACTGGGTGCCGAAATTCCCTTGGATCCGCGCGATTCCTCATGGGAAACGCGGGCGGTTCTGAATCGACCTGGATGGTTTCCGGGACGACCTTTCTGAGCGGCCGGCCGTTTGATCCCTGTCCAGCGGCCTGGTTGTTGATGTCCACACTCTGTCCGAAGTTCTGAAATGCCATGCCTCGAGTTCTGATCACTGACAATCTTTCCCCCGCCGGGCTCGCCTGCCTCAAACAGGCCGGGCTCGATGTTGACGTTCGCAGCGGCCTGAAGCCTCTCGAAGTGCGCGAAGCGCTCAAGGAGGCCGACGGCATCATCATTCGATCGGGCACGACGCTGACCGAAGAACTGCTCAAGGATCAGCCGCGGCTGAAGATCATCGTCCGGGCCGGAGTGGGGGTCGACAACATCGATCTGGCGGCGGCGACCCGCGAAGGGATCGTCGTAATGAACACGCCGGCCGGGAACACCACCAGCACCGCCGAGCACACGATCGCCATGCTGCTGGCGCTGTCGCGCAATATCGGTCCGGCCGCGGCCAGCATGAAGGCCGGAAAGTGGGACCGCAAGTCGTACACCGGGACGCAACTGGCGGGCAAGACGCTGGCGGTGGTCGGGTTGGGGCGCATCGGCCTGTCGGTCGCCAAGCGCGCCCAGGGTCTGGAGATGAAGATTATCGGGTACGATCCCTTTCTGTCGGCCGAACGCGCCGCCGAGCACGGAATCGAAATCGTGCGGGCTGTCGACGACCTGATCGAGCGCTGCGACTTTCTCACCGTCCATACGCCCCTCACCGACGAGACGAAGGGGCTGATCAACGCGCCGCGCATCGCCCGGATGAAAAAGGGGGTGCGGATCATCAATTGCGCCCGGGGAGGGATCGTTGATGAAGCCGCGCTGGCTGATGCCGTGGAAAGCGGCCATGTCGCCGGCGCCGCGCTGGATGTGTTTGAAAAGGAACCTCCCGGCGACAATCGGCTGATTAAGCTGCCGGCCGTGTTGACGACACCGCACCTGGGCGCCTCGACCGACGAGGCCCAGGAACTCGTGGCCCTTGAGGCGGCCGAGATCATCACCGGTTTCCTGCTCCGTAACGAGGTCCGCCACGCAGTCAACATGGCGCCTCTCTCGGCGGCGGAGATGGCCGACATGAAAGCCTATCTCGACCTGGGTCGCCGGCTCGGGCTGCTCCTGGCTCAATTGACAAAAGGGGCCGGTGTTCGTTCGGCGCAGTTGGTCTATCGCGGCGAAGCGGCGACCAAAAACACGCGCCTGATCACGTCGAGCTTTGCCGCCGGCCTGCTCGAAACGGCCCTGTCGGAGCACGTGAACATCGTCAACGCCGAACTGCTGGCCCGTGAGCGCGGCATACGCATCACGGAATCGACGTCGAGCGAAATGAGCGATTTTTCCACGATGATCCGGGCCACCGTCGAAACCGATGCCGGCGAACTGACGGCGGCGGGAACGATCTTCGGGAAGCAGTTCCTGCGGCTCGTGCGACTGGGTCAGTTCAGCCTCGATGCCTATCTTGACGGGCAGTTGCTCATCTATCGCCACCGCGATGTGCCCGGCCTGATCGGCTTCATCGGTACGGTATTTGGCCGCCATCAGGTGAACATCGCCCACATGGCACTGGGCCGCGAAAAGAATGAGCCAGGCGGAGACGCCGTCGCCGTTCTGAATCTCGACAACGAACCTTCAGCCGCCGCGCTCGATGAAGTTCGCGGTCACGGGGAGGTGACGGGAATCGACATGGTGAAGCTGCCGCCGGCCGGCGCGCCGTTGCCGTGGTTGGTCGGAAGTTGAGCGCGCACAGGGCGAAGGCACAAAAGTTGCATTTCGATATTGCTCATTCCTTCCCACTAAGTTACGATTTCGTTCATTCTTGTCGAGTTGCACGTGGCGAACTTGCGAAGAAGTCGCCTGGCCGCCACGGATTGGTTTTTGCGGGAAACCATTGCGAAGGGACACCTGGATTGGATCGGGATTGGCACGTTTTGCCAGGGAGGGTGGAACCAGTGCAAGCGCTCAGCCTTTACGAAGAAGGTCTGCGGGAAGCCGAACGGCACAAATGGATTGAAAGTCAGAAACACGGCGCCGATCTGGGAGACTGGGCTCTCACCGACTGGTACCGGAGGTACTGGCCTCTGTTCTGCCGCCTCAAATGCCTCGAGCATCTCTCGGGGAGCCGAAGCTGGCGGGAGTTTGCTCCCGAAGATTTCGGACTCGTCGGCAACTTGATCCGTGAAGAGGATCTGCTCCTGGAAATGATTCTCGATCGCGCCCAGGCGGGGATGGAGAATCTGAGCATTCTGGTCTGGGCCCAGGAATGGGGCCTGCCGCTCATCCGGGTGATTTACATCCTCGAGCAGCTCAACTTGAACCGGGCCCAGCTCTGGCCGAGCAAACCGCCGCAGTTTGCCCGCCCCGGAACGATCCAGGCCGAGTCGGCTGTCTGACTGGCCTCCAGATGATTCCGGCCAAGGACGCTCAGGACGAGATTCTGGCAACGGCGACCAGCCGCCCCGCGCCCTGTTGTAAGGTGCCCATGCGACCGGATCGTAAGGTGCCCATGCGTCCGGAAGCCGATTTGCCTCAGTTTTTTTCCGGGTTGCGGATCGTCGCGTCGTCCACGCTCGCCAGCCGCGTGCTGGGCATGTTCCGCGAGATCGCCTCGGCGAAGCTGTTCGGACTGAGCCCGGTCTGGGACGCGTTCTCGTTCGCCTTCATGATTCCGAACCTGTCGCGGCGTCTGTTCGGTGAAGGGGCCCTCTCGGCGGCATTTCTGCCGGTCTTCGCGCGACAGTTCGAACGTGAGGGCGAACATCATTCGCAGTCGGCCTGGCAACTGGCTAGCGCGGTCTTCACGCTGCTGGCCGTCGTGCTCACGGGCCTGGTCCTCATCGGCGAGCTCTCGCTGTGGGGTTTGTCCCATGTCTACGCCGGGCACGCTGAGACCGAATTGATGCTGGGACTGACGGCCGTCATGCTGCCTTACGCGCTGCTGATTTGTCTTGCGGCGCAGGTCACCGCCGTTCTGCACGCACTCGGGCACTTCACCTGGCCGGCGCTTGTGCCGGTCGTCCTCAATCTCTGCTGGATCGCCAGCATCTGGGTTGTCGATCCGCTGTTCGAACCTGACCGGGTCAAACAGATTTACGCGCTGGCCGTCTGCATCGTCATGGCCGGCGTGTTGCAACTGGCGCTCCAGTGGCCGACGCTGCGCTCGTTTGGATTTCGCTTCGATCGGAACTGGCAATCGGTCCGGCCGGCGGTTCGCGAGATCGTCGTCGCCACGCTTCCCGTGACGCTCGGTCTGTCCATCACCCAGATCAACACGATTCTCGATCGACTGATCGCCTGGACGCTCACGGCGCCGGTCGCGGGTGCGTGGGCAATGCCCTTGCCGGGAGGTCTGGCCTACCCGCTGGCGCCGGGAGCTGTTTCCGCCCTGTATTTCGGCGAGCGGGTCTATCAGTTTCCCCTGGGAGTTTTTGGCGTGGCGCTGGGAACGGTGCTGTTTCCCCTGTTGTCGCGACATGCTGCCCGGGGCGACCTGCTGCGCGTGCGCGATGATCTTTCGCTGGGCCTGAAACTGGTAATTGCCATCGGACTTCCCGCCAGTGCCGGGCTGGTGCTCGTTGCCGAGCCGCTGACGCGGATTCTGTTTCAACATGGTGACTTCACGGCGGCCGATACGGCGCGCGTCGCACCGATTCTGGCGGCCTATTCGGCGGGAGTCTGGGCTTACTGCGGCATTCCGATCCTGTATCGAGGGTTCTATGCCGTCGGTGAGCGAAAGATCCCCGTGCAGGTTGGGCTGGTGGCGGTCGCGCTCGATGTGACCCTCAATCTCACCCTCATCTGGCCGCTCGCCGAACGAGGTCTGGCCTGCAGCACGGCGATTTCGGCGTGCGTGCAGACAGCCTTGCTGGCCTGGTTGATTCAACGGCGTATCGGCTCGATCGACTGGCGGGGCCTGCTGGCGACCGCGTTCAAGGCGGCCGGCGCGACGCTCGTCATGTCCGCCGTCTGGCTGGCTGCTTTCCATCTGTTCCCCGCGGGTAAGGGCCGGCTCTACGAATCGGTGACGGTGGTCGTCCCGATCCTGCTGGCCGCCGCGGCCTATTTCGCCGCCGCCCACTGGTTCGGGCTCGATGAGCTGCGGATGCTGTTGCGAAGCGAGGCACGAGACGCATCGCGAACCCGTTCCGAGTGACGACTCGCCTCGGGCACATTCCACCAGCACCGCAGGTCGCAGCCGCGCTTCAATGGTTCAGCAACTGAGTTCCCCTGCGACCCGGTAAAACTGCCCTCCCGGCTGATTTCAAGTTCTGCTAGGATCCGCCGCGCAGTCGGAGCCGGGCCGTCGCCACGACGTGACAGACGGCGAATACCACCGACAAAGTCCTGAGTCAGCCGGTCGTCTGGAAGGAGCCTCTCGCATGTCACATGGATGGCGCGTCGCCCTGATATGGGGTGTTTGTGTTTCAATTCTGGCGGTGCCCGGCCGCGGTGCGCCGGCCGCGGACGATGCCCCCGCGGCAGCTCAGGCATCTGATGATGCGGGCGCGAAGCCGGCCGAGAAGCACAAACTCGCCTTCAAGTTCCGGCCGGGCCAGATCGTGCGTCAGGAAATCACACACGAATCCGAAATCACGACGCATAAAAACCAGGACACGGAAACGGCACGCAATTCATCGCGGTCGAAGCGTCACTTCAAGGTGGCCGCCGTCGACGATCAGACCGGCGAGGGAGATCTGGAATGGACGATCGACTGGGTGCACATGACGGCGTCGTTTCAGACGGCCGACGGTACGAAAACCAGGCCCGTCGAATTCCAGAGTAACGATCCGAAAAAGCATCCGGAACAGTTCAACCACATTCTGGCGTCGGTTGGCAGGCCACTTGCCATCATCCGCTTCGGCCAGAACGGCGCGCCCGTCAGGGTCGTTACGGGAAGCGTGCCGCAAGCCTCAACCGGTCTCAATGGCGAAACAAAGGAGACTTCCGGATCGCCACTCACGGATGGTTCGCTCGAAGCGTATTTGATCCCGCTCCCCGAGCAACCGGTCAGCGTCGGTGAATCGTGGAAAGATCGCTTCGACGTCCTCGTTCGAGACGACATGAAGAATCGGTCCAAGATTATCATCCAGCGGGTCTACAAGCTGTCGGAGATTAAGGATGGCCGGGCCATCATCGAATTGCGGACCGCGATTCTGACTCCCGTGAATAACGGGGCGATCGCCGCCCAGTTGATCCAGCGGGAAATCACCGGAAAAATCGTCTTCGACATCGAACGGGGGCTGATCGTTTCGCGCGAAACCGTGGTCGACAACACAGTCGTCAACGCCGTCGGGGCCAACAGTTCGATGCGGGCCCTCAGCAAATACCACGAAAAACTGGTCGGGGTCGACGTGATCGCCGATCGTAAGCCCGAAGCCGGCGCGACCTCGAAGAAATAGAGTGGCATGAAGCGTTCCGAGATCAACGAACCATTTACGACGCTGCTCACCTCCGCCAAGCGGATCGTCGACGAAGTCCAGGCGCAGGCCGTCGTTCTGCTGGCCGATCTGCCTTACGACTTTGCCGCCATCCGCAATCAGCTGCACCCCGTGCGGCTGGTCGTGGCGACCGACAAGGTCGACCTGTTCCGCTCCGTGCTCGACGACGACGTCGACCTGGTTCCCCTGGTACACGAGCCCGAGAGCCGCCGGCTGCAGCTCAGCCAGGCCCTGCTCGAAGCCATCGCCGACGAACTGCTCCAGAGCGGCGACAAGGTCGTAGCTCTCTATCCCGGTTTCGAATTGCACGACATCGACACGTGCAGCGTGATCAGCCTAGGAGAACACCTGGCGCGATTGACTTCGCGGGACCTGCAACGGCTGGAAACGCAGGTGCCCCTCGAGACGTTGCGGACTGTCGTCGATCTGGCCATCGAAATCGGACGTGAGGGGCGGGAAGGCAAGCCGGTCGGCACTCTGTTTGTCGTCGGCAATCATCGCAAGGTCCTGAAGCAGTCGCACGAACAGGTCCACGACCCGTTCCGGGGCTACGCGGCCAAGGAGCGGATGATCAAGGACCCGCGCGTCCGCGAGAGCATCAAGGAAATCGCCCAGCTCGACGGAGCGTTCATCATTTCGGCCGATGGCATTGTCCAATCGGCGGGAAGGCATCTCGATGCGCCCGCCGGCGGGATCACGATCTCGAAGGGGCTGGGGTCCCGGCATTGGGCCGCCGCCGCCATGTCGAAGGCCACCAAAGCTATCGCCATCGCCGTCTCGGAATCAACCGGCACCGTCCGCATCTTCCAGGATGGGCAGGTCGTCCTGCGGGTTGAGCCGATGCATCGGGCGATGAAGTGGCAGAACTTCGAGGGGGAAACGATGATCACGGAAGATTGACCGCCGGCTGGACGGGCTTTCGCGGGTCGTGCCAGGGGGGCCCTGGCGGGCATTCCTCTTTCCCTAAATCGCAGGCCGTGCTATCTTTCCGCCCGCGCCGCAGGGCGCCCCATTCGTTTCGTCCCGCATTCTTTCTGGGGGGAAGGGATTCCCATGTACCACACTCTGTGGAAACTCTTGGCATTGACTGTGGTCGTCGGCGTTGGTGTGGGCGTTGTCATGCACGCGCAGCGCGGCATGCAGGAGACTGACGGCAACGCCGAACAGCAGGCGAGCACCGATCCGAATGGTGACGGGAATTCCGAAAAATCAGCCGACCCGGGTGAACTCCCCGAGCAGGGAGAACCCGAAATGGCCGATTCAGACGACAGCGATGTGACTCCGGCAATTGCCAAGACGCGACGCAACGGCGAATCCGAGTCGGCCATCCTGAAGACCGGCGGTACGAAAGATCGCGGCAGCGCAACCGTGGCTGCTGACGACGATCCCTTCGCGGAGTTGGACTCCAGTGACGCGGAATCGTCACCTCCCCCGACTTCGAAACGGACGGCCGCGGCCTCAGCATCGCGCAAATCGATCGACATCATTGAAGTTCCCGAGGATGGCGAACCGTCTGACGGAGCCGGCCCGAAGCTGTCCAGCACTCGTCCTGAAAAATCGAGTCTGAACCGGCCCCGCGGACCGGTCCTCTCGCTCGACGACCCGATCAAAGAAGAAACTCCCAAACCGCGGGCCAGGAAATCCGCCACTCGTGGCGGCCCGCGTCTCCTGGGCGGGACCGAGGATTTTTCTGATCGCGACTCTGAACCATCCACTGCCGCCGACGATCCTTTCGCCGACGACGACACGGTGCCGGTCGCCAAACCGGCTCGAAAGAACCCGCCCGCGCCGACGATTGAAGACGACGATCTGCTCGATGAGCCGGCATCCCCGCCGGCCCGCCTGCCGAAAGCCGATCGGGAATTGAATTCTAAACCCATCCCGCGCGATTCGTTCGCCGACGATCTCGATCGCGAACTGGAAGATCCGGCCGGCCCGGCTCGGCAGGAAAAGCGCCCGGCTGAACTCGGCAAAACGATCGAAGTCGACGACGATTACCAGATCGCCCCACAGCGAATCAGCCGCGTGCCGCGTGAGATTGCATTGCCAGCAGAGCCTTTGAGTGAGAATCCAGCGGCCGACAGCCCGCCGGCGCGCAAGCCCCAGCCGCAGGTCGAAATCGAAAAGCTGGCCCCGGCGACCGCCGTGCTGGGCCGGCCCATGGTGTATACGATTCACGTTCGCAACACGGGTGAGATCCCGGCCCATCAGGTTGTCGTCGAAGACGTGATCCCCGCCGACGTCGAGATGGAAGGCTCGATTCCCCGGGCCCAACAGAAGGACGACCGGCTGATCTGGAAGCTGGGAACGCTGCCGGCGGGCGAGGAACGCAAGATTTCGGTCCGCGTGATTCCCCGGAACGAAGGGACGATCGGCGGCGTGGCGACGGTGAATTTTGCCGTCGAGCCTACGCCAGCCAAACGCGCCGCCGCCAGCCCGCAACTGAAGTTCGACGTCACCGCACCCCGTCAGGTGGCAGTCGGCACGCCGGTCGAGTTCAATTTCAAAATCCGAAACATCGGCACCGTGCCGGCCAACAGCGTTACGATTCGCGACGTCCTGCCGGCCGCGCTGCGGCACCCCGAGGGGGACGACCTCGAGTACAATCTGGGCGAAATTGCGGCCGGAAAGATGCAGGAGGTCAAACTCGTGCTGACTGCGGCCCAGGCCGGCCCGACGGTCAACCGCATCGTGGTCACCGCCGATGGAAACGTCGCCGAAGAGGCGCAGGTGCAGCTCGAAGTCACCGGACCGACGCTGGCAGTCGCACGCACGGGACCCAAGAAACTGTTTCCGAGCAAGGTCGGCAATTACGTAAACACCGTGACCAATCCGGGAGTCGGTCCGGCTACGGGGGTCAGCATTGTGGAAACGGTTCCGTCCGGAATGGAGTTCGTCGAGGCGAGCGATGGAGGCACGTATAACACCGCCAAGCGCACGATTACCTGGACGACCAAACTGCTGAACGCAGGCGAATCGAAGACGGTCAAAGTGGCTCTCAAGTCGGCGGCGCGCGCCACCCAGGCGCAGATCAGCGTGGTCCGCGCATTTGATTCGGCAGGATCCAGCGGCGAGACGTTCGCCGCCACTCAGGTTGCCGGTGTCCCGGCGCTCACGATTGAAATCGGCGAAATCCCCGCGCTGGTCGAGGCGGGTGAAACGCTGAAGGTGCCAGTGCGGATCCTCAACCGGGGCTCTGATAATGCCACCGGGGTCAAAGTGACAATTTCCCTGCCGGCGGGGCTGCAACTGGTTTCCGCCGACGGTCCGACGTCGCATCGTGAATTTGGTGTGACCCAGCCTGCCCAGGGGACGAAGGAAATTCAATTCGCGCCGATCGCCAGGATCGATCCGCAGGCCGACGTGGTCATCGAGCTGACCCTCACGGCTCGCACGGCGGGCACAGCGCGCCTCGACGTGCAGGCCCACTGCGACCAGCTTCCCGACCCGATTCGGCGCGAGGAAGTGACGACCGTCGTCACTCCACAATAAAGTGACGACCGTCGTCACTCCGCAATAGGCGGGCCGGGGTTCCAGGCCCCGCGCCCGGGAGACGTTATCGAGCGGGACAGCGCGGCACGTCCTACGCCGGGTGCTCTTGAGTCACTTCCGACGGCTCGTACTTCGGCGGTTCGAATTTCGGGGCGGTCGCTTCTTCCCGCAGATCAGCAGGGATCGGACGCGATTGCGAACTGGACGGCCTGTTGTTTGCTGCCGAGGTCACTTCGTCCTGGATGTCGTACAGCCCCTTCTTGAACTCCATCATCCCCTTGCCCAGGCTGCGGGCGACTTCAGGGAGCCGCTTGCCGAACAGCAGCAAGGCGACGACGAACAGCAGCATCATTTCCCAGGAGCTGACACCAAACATGATACGCACCTCGTTGAAATCAGACGATATCGATACCCGAGCAACCGATCGACCGTCGTCCCAATGATTGGCTGCAACCGGGTGCCGACGGCAATACAAGTTGATTACGATGGATTCTTGGGGGGGCCGTCCGGCGGAGGAGTCTCCTCGTCGATCCCCTGCACGCCCTTTTTGAACTCGGTAATGCTCTTGCCGAGCGAGCGGGCCAGAGTCGGGATCCGGGATCCACCGAACAGCAGGATGACAACCAGAGCAAACAGCGCCATTTCCCAGTGACTAATTCCAAACATGATTATTCCCTCGTCAAGTGAATCGGGTCGGCGCGCCCGGCGCTGGAGGCACCTCGAGGCAGGGCAGACAAACCATAGCACAAGCCGCGGCTCGAAGCAGTCTCATCCGCAGACGCACTGCGAAGACGCGCTGGCGACCCACTCGGTTTGCCCGCTGAAAGAGCAGGTGAATTGAGCGGAAAGATCAATAACTGATTATACCCGTGCCGGGGGGGGTGTCAATCGTGTTACTGATCGTCATCCAGCGAGTCGCTGCGGCCTAGCCCGGGCCGGGGGCTCCCTGAGGCGCTCTGGCCGGCTCCCATGGGAGGGATAATCCGGCCGGCCGAGAACGGTCCCCGCGGAACCGGCACGAAACGCAGTTTTTCGCGCGGCGCATCGGCAGAGGGCTCTCGGACAGTCGCCGGAACCTCGGCATCGTTCCCCGGTTTGACCACCGACGCGCTGCGGGCTTTGGTCCCCGTCTGCCGGGCGACCGAGATGTCTGACACCGGCTTGTCGGCCGCGGACGGGCTGCCGGGCGCCTTGCCGCCCTCGGGGATCACCAGCGTCATTCCCTCGCGGACGTCGTCGGGGCTCTTCAGCACGTTCCTGTTCGCTTCGTAGATCTCCCGATACCGCGCGCTGGAACCGAGATAACGCGATGCCAGGCCCGAGAGAGTTTCTCCCGGCTGAATCACGTGGGTTCGCCCCGGGCCGGTGGCCGTGGAATTCGGGCGCGGCGAATCTCCCGCCTTCTTCGCCGGTGCGCCGGCCGGTCCGGTCGGCTCCCAGTCGCGGTTGTGCGCAGGAATCGAGTCGTTGGCGATCGCTTCGTCTTTTTTCGCTCCCGAGATGGGATCGGGTGCAGCGCCCCCCTTGCGCGACAGTCCATTGCGCTGACGGGCTTCTTCGTCCTTCGTCAGAAACGAAGGAGCCCCCGCCGCAGCGGAACCATTCGGCCCCTTTACCCCGGGGCTCTGCGGTGCGGGAACGGGCGGGGCCGGATTGTCGAATTCTTCGAGCCCCTTGATGTAAGGCGACTTGGCCTTCTCGGCGATTTCCCGATCGAGCTCTTCGGCTTTCTGGAGCGGGGGGGGAACGTCGGTTTGTTTGACTTCCGGTTCGCGGCGGAAGAAGAGCGCCCCGACGATTCCCACCAGCGCCACACCCAGCGCCATCCCGATTTTCATGTCGCGTTGCATTGTCATTCCCCTCACTCTGCAGTCACAGTCGCTGGCTGAAACGGTTGATTGAAGCCGCCGTGCCGGCCCGCCGGCGGAACGACCCGGCGCTCGGCCACGCGCCGCGAGTCCCGATTTTCGTATCGACCCGCCGCGACTCGCCGGGCGAGCGACGGCCAGCCAACTTGAAGAAAAAAGGAGTCCGGCCCCGCGGAATTGACGGATCACCGGACGGTGACGGAAATGCAGCGGTTCGATTAAAGAACCTGCGCCAAGGCACCCCCGCAGGCTCCGGTTTTCAGTTACGAGCCGCATTTTCAGGACAGTGCGCCGCGGATCTTCACCGGAAAACCCTCGCGCCGGTTGACAGCCGGTAAATCCTGTTTCCGGGCGCCATTGATCGAATGATCGGGCTACCGAATCACCGGGCTACCGAATGACTGGACTATCGAATGATTGGCACCAGCCAATGCAGCATCCCGACGATGACGGCCACTCCCACCACATCCAGCAGGAGGCCATAGCGGATCATCCGCGTCAGCGGAATGTACCCGGTGCCGTAGACGATGGCGTTGCAGGGAGTCGACACGGGGAGCATGAAACCCAGGCTGGCGCCGAATGTTGCGCCGAGCGCCGGAGCCAGCGGATCGACGCCCGCCGCCCGCGCCAGCGAGATCACCAGCGGCACGACGATGTTCGCTGAGGCCGTATTGGACGTCGTTTCAGAAACCAGGGCCGCCACGGCGGTCGAAGCCAGGAGCAGGCTGAATTCCCCGCTGAGCGGCAAACGGCTCGCGAGCCCCTGACCGACCGCGTCTGCCAGCCCCGTCAGTCGCGACAGCTCCCCCAGCGAAAACCCACCGCCGTACAGCAGAACGACACCCCAGTCGATCTGCACCGCTTCGTCCCAGGTGATCGCGCGGCGCCCCGTTTTTCCGGGAAGCAGAAAGAGAAGCGATGCGCCGATCAGTGCGGCGACTCCTTCCGGAAGACTCTCTCTCAAGAAGCGGTAGCTCGTGCTCTCCTCACCGGCAACGAGCGCCACGACCCCCGGAGCAATCCACAGCGCGACGGTCGTGAGAAAGGCGATCAGCGTGGATTTCTGCCCGGTCGTCCACGGCCCCAGGCTCGCGCGGTTCTGCTGGAGCATCTCACGGCTGCCGGCCAACTCGCGCACTCCCGACGGGCAGAACCAGTTCATGTACGCAAACAGAAACAGATACAGAATGACGACGACCGGCACGCCGACCAGCATCCATTCGAAGAACGAGATCTCGACGTCGAGAAACTTCTTGATCAGTCCCAGGCCGATCACGTTGGGGGGTGTGCCGATCGGCGTGGCCAGGCCTCCGATCGAGGCCGCGAACGAAGTGATCAGCATCAGCCCCGTGGCATAGCGTCGATCGACTCCCAGCGATTTGGCGTGCGCAGGGTCGAACAGAAAATGGATCATCGACAGGCCGATCGCCATCATCATCGCCGTCGTAGCCGTGTTCGAAATCCAGGCCGAGATGAAGGCCGTGACGGCGCCGAATGCGAACATGATGCGCCCCGGCCGGCCTCCCACCCAGTTGAGCGACATCACGCCGAATGCCACGCGCCGGTTGAGCTCGTGCAGAAAGATGGCCCGCGCCAGGATGAACGAACCGACGAATAGAAACATCAACTGGTCGGCGAAGGGTGCAAAGATCGTTTTCGCGTCTGATACGCGCAGGATGGTGCAGGCCGCCGCCCCCAGGAGTGCGGTGACCGGCATCGGCAACGCCTCGGTGATCCACAGCGTGACGACCGTGGTCAGCACCGCCGCCAGCCGCTGAGCCTTGGGATTCTCGGTCAGCGCGTCGATTGGCCAGCAGAGAACCGCGACGAAGATCAGCGGAGCCAGCGTCAATCCGACGCGCACCCGCACTCGTTCGAAGCGGCGTTCCAGGTCGCTCATCGGAACGAACGGTTCAACGTCTGTCGCCATGAATCGGGATCCTGCCCTCACGCTGAACTGACAATCCGGCCCGCGCCGGCCGACTGCGATTCTGCGCCGCGCGACGGTGCTGCGGCGCTCTGTGCGGCGTTCTCCGCCTCGGCATTAGAGCCTGCCGCCGGCCGCGCAGCAACTTGACTGCTTGAGCACTTGTCAAGGATCCGCGGCATCAAAAGCCGAGGATGTGAAATTGCGATGATTTATCGCCGTTCCAAATGTCGAAAGGGGTTGAGGCGATCTGCCAAATCGGGTATCTTGGTGTTGTCGGATTTGCTGCACGATCGGGCGGCGGCCGGCGTCTCGAGTGGAACGTCCATTCCTGTTCGCTTCGAACGATCAAACGAGTGAGGATCAAGTTTATGGCATCGTCTCGCGCTGATGAAGTGGCGGAAATCCTTTGGGAACTCAAGCGGGCCGGCAAGATCTCAACGTATACCCACATCGCACGCCGCGCGGGTTTCAGTGCTGGCAATGGCGGTCGTGCCATGGATTCCTGCCTTAAGGTTGTCCGGCGCGACTGGCCCCACCTGCAGTGGTGGCGGGCCGTGAAAGATGACGGCAGTCTCGAAAACGGATCAGAACAGGAAGCCAAGCTCCGCGAAGCAGGTTACGCTCTCGAAGCGGGCCAGGGTGGGAAGAACATCATGCTGGTCTCCATCGAGCAGCACATGATGGTCTGGCAGGAAGCTGCCGCCGCCGCGCCTGTCGCGCCTGCCGAAGGTGAATAGCGAAACGATAACCACACGACCGGACCTCCCGTTCGTGAATCTCTGCAAACGAAATCACTCAACGACCCTGCCGCATGTGCCGCAGGGTCGTTTGTTTTTTATTCGATCTCTGACAGCGCCGGCCGGCGATCATGCCACGACGTGACGGTCTGATAGGCCGTCGCGACGGCGATCAGCCGCTGCTCGTCGAATGCCCGTCCGATGAATGCCAGGGCCGTCGGCAAGCCGCGCTCGCCGAAACCGTTCGGCACCGTAATCGCCGGGATGCCGGCCGCGTTTGCCGCCACCCCCAGGCCGCTCCCCCGAAAATTTCCCTCGAAGGCCGCGTGGAACTCGCGATCGATCGGCGGAGCAACCGTCGAGAGTGTCGGGATCACGACGGCGTCGAAGCCGGCGAGAGTTTCGTCGAGCGCCTTCTGAATCAGCCGGCGGATGCGAAAGGCGTTGATGTAGTCTTTGGCCGGAATCAGCATCGCCGCATGCGCGCCGACCCGGTCTTCGGGGGCGGTCAGTTCCCAGACGGCGCCGCTGGTGAGCATCCCTTCGAATGCCGCCGCCATTTCGCAGGCGATGATCGTGCTCACGACCGTCGAATAGGGAAACTCCGGCAGGGCGATTTCCTGGAATGTCGCGAAGCCCTCCAGAACTTTGAGCGCAGCATCGAAGTTGTCCTGCACGGCCGGCTGCACCTTGCGGACCGGCTCGCGCAGTACAGCCAGTTTGAACGGCTTCTCGGGCGCTCTGTCGGGCGGGTAGCGCCAGGTCTGGTCGACCGCCGTGTCGTCGGCGGGATCGGGGCCGGCGATGGCGCCGAGCACCAGCCCGCAATCATCGGCCGTCCGGCAGAGCGGGCCGAGCTTATCGAGCGTCCAACTGAGGGCCATCGCCCCATGCCGGCTGACCCGCCCATACGTGGGCTTAAGGCCCGTCACGCCGCAATATCCCGCCGGCGTCACGATCGAGCCCGAGGTTTCTGAACCGATGGCAAAAGGAACCAGCCCGGCTCCCACGGCCGACCCCGACCCGCTCGACGATCCGCCGCTCCACGATTTTGTATCCCACGGATTGAGTCCCGGTCCCGTGAACGCAGCGTTCGCCTGTTTGTAGCCCATGCCGCCGGCGATCTCGACCATCGCCAGTTTGGCCGCCAGCACGGCTCCGGCGTCACGCAGTCTCGCGATCACCGTGGCGTCTTCGTCGATCACGCGCTCCCGAAACGGTGCGGCTCCCCACGTGGTCGGAATGCCGCGCGTCGCCAGCAGGTCTTTGGCCCCATACGGAATTCCGTGGAGCGGGCCGCGATCGGTCCCCGCCGCGAAGTCGCGATCGGCCTGCGCCGCTTCCGCCAGCGCCCGCTCGCGTGTCAGTGTGACAACCGCATTGAGTTTGGCCCCGATCGTTTCGAGCCGACCGAGAAAGAACTCGGTCAGTTCGACCGAAGTGAACTGCTTGTCGCGCAAGGCCGACCCCAGCTTGCGAATCGAAGCAAACGCCATCTCTGCCGGTATTGCCATAAATCACTCCGTCCCGCTGGTCTTTTCAGTCTGCTCGCCGCTCGCGACGTAGAGCCCGCTACTCTTTCGTCTCTTTGCGATACGCGCGCACCACATAATATCCCGGTTCATCGCCGTTCGTCAGCGGAAAGGCGCTCAGCCGTGCCGAGCGCGCCAGCAGGGCGTCCACATCTTCCCGAATCTCGGCGAGCGCGGCCGCGTCGAGCCGCTGGTCGGGATACCGCTGCTGGACGAGTTCCAGCAACCGGTCTGCCGGGGAAGGGGGCTTTGCCTGATCGGGTGGCTTGTCGTCGGCCTGGCTCACGTCACCAGCCACCGCGGCGATCAACGGGGCCACCGCGCCGGCCGCCACGCTGCCAAATTTCCGACGATTGATTTTCTCAGGCAGAGTCATGTTGTCTTGCTCCCGGAGCATAAGTACCTACACAAGTCAAAATTCGCGTTGCTGAAACTGATTCCTTCCCCCTCGATGGGGGAAGGTTAGGATGAGGGTGGGAGCGTCATTCGGCCTTCGCCCCCCACACCCCGGCCCTCCCCCACGGAGTGGAGAGGGAGGAGATCTGACTTGGGCTCCAGTTCCGATGTGTAAGACACTTATGGCTCCTAAACTGGTCCACGAACTCCGGCTCGCTCATTCGGCCGGGGAACCGGGACTGGCCGGTTCGAAAACCTGCTCCACGGCGGGCTCAGGCCCGGACGACGAACCGAAATCCTGCAAGATGTCTTTCCAGTTCTGGGCGAGCGCCAGGAGGCCCCGGCGAATGCGCAGGATCACGGTGGACAGAAGAATTCCCATGATGGCGGCCATCATCATCACCAGCACGTCCCCGGTAAACCAGAAGGGGCTGAGCAGGGTGAAGGCCACACTCGCAATCAGCGCCGCCATGCTCGGGATCATCAGAACCAGAGCCAGCGAACGGCACGCATCCGCGAGCAGGTTTCTGGTGGAGGCGTAGCCGACGCAACTTTCTCGCAGCGCGAATTGAACCGCCGCCTGGCGCTTCACGAAGTCGGCACATTGCGGAAGCCCGCACAGAATCCGCTCGTCGCGGGTGATCTGCTGACAGGTGTGGCACAGTCCGCGGCCACAACTCACACAGACGGCCGCCGCCTCTTTGTCAGCATGCAGATAGCATCGCATGGCTTGGGATTTCCAGGAATCGATTCGTAATCCATAGGGGGGACTTCAGTCACCCCGTCATACTCTTTCAAGTGGATTGAAGTCCACACTACAGGAGATTCGGCGCTCGTAAATTATTGCTTAATAAAAGTTAGTTAACTTCCTCCGCGCTTTCCCGCCTTCCTCCGGCCGTGTTACAATCCGCCCATGGATTGGTTTGTCGCCATTATGGGAATTGCGTCAGTGGTCTGTCAGGGCTATTGGGCCTACACGTATATTCGAGACCTCTCCGCGCCCGAGACAACGCCGGACGATTGCCCTCGCTGAGTCGCGTCAACCCTCCCGCGCCAGAGCTAGAAGCGCCGTCTGAATCAAATTGGCCAACTACCAGGAATTCTTTGCCGGTGCGTCGCGATGGACGGGCGGTTCCGGCCGCCGATTATCCCATACTGCCGCTGGCATCGGCGGCCTCCCCGAGAACCCCCCGCAACCGCCGCAGGGCCCGTAAATGCCGCATGCCGGCGGCCGGCTGCGACAGCCCCAGCAAGTCGGCCGCTTCGCTGTTCGACAACTGCTCGAAGTGCCGCATCAGGATGATCTCGCGGTCTTCTTCTTCCAGGTGGTCGATCGCTTCGACGAACCGCTCGTGCAGTTCTTTGCGCAGACTGGCGGCCGCCGGAGTCAGTTCGGGATCGCGGAGCTGCGCCACCAGTTCCAGCGACGATTTGTCCCCCATCGCTCCGGCACCGAGTTGCTGCTCGCGGTCGATGCTGCGGCGTCGCGCCACGCGGTGCCGGCGATGCAGGTCGATGATCCGGTCCTGCGCCATCTGCCTGAGCCACAGTCCAAACGGCAGTTTCGGATCGCGGATGTAATCGTCGAGGCGCTGGCTGGCTTCGAGGAGCACGTCCTGGACTACGTCGCTGGCATCGACCCGCCGGCCGAGCTTCTGGTCCATCCGCGCCCGGACCATGTTCCGCAGCGCCTCGCGGTGCCGGTCGAGCAGTTGGTTGACCGCCGCCGCCTGCCCCTTGCCGGCGCCGGCCAATAGTTCCTGTGTTTCGGTCGTATTGGGCCACATGGGGATGCTACCCGTGCGCTCCCATTCCGAAAAACACCTGCCGCTTCAGGAACCGGTACAGCCAGTAATCTTCGGGAATTTCCTCTCCCGGCAGATGATGGCTGTTGCGCGGCGAGCCTGAGGCCAGCTCGGTGTAGGCGTCGCGGGTCGAAAAATCCTGCGCCCCCATTCCCTGGATGTAATTCTTCAGCTCCACCGGGTGTTCGAGGATCACGCAGCCTTTCGTCCGCTCGTGGACAAAATCCTGGAACCCGCGCAGAAACTTGCTCTCGTTGATCGTTTTGTACAGGTCGCCGCCGTTGTCTTTGACCATGTCGCGCGCGAACGACAGCGCCGGGCAGATTTCGATCCCGCCGCGGGGGTTCACGTGAAAGCCGAGCCCCGTCGCCGCCGGGCAGAAGGCCTCGCCGTCCGCCGTCCAGTACGTGTCGATGATGAAGATCGGGTGCCGCTTGCGCAGCCGCAGCAGCCGTCGGCGGATTTCGAGGAGCTGCTCGCGCGTGACGCAATACTCGGTATGCGGCTCGGCCCCCATCGGCCGGTAGACGTAATACCAGATATACATCGCGCCGCGCTTGATGAACCAGTCGACGTATTCGTCGGTCAGCACTTCGTCCACGTTCTGTCCGGTGATGGTGGTGGCGATACCGAACAGGATCTTGTTCTTCTTGAGCCGCGCCATCCCTTCTTCGGCCGCCTCGAACACTCCCACGCCGCGCCGTTTGTCGTTGTTGGCCTGGAAGCCGTCGATGCTGATCAATGGCGTGACGTTGCCCGTCTGGCGGATCCGCTCGGCGTTCCGCTCGGTGAACATCATGCCGTTCGTGATCACCTGGAAGTAACAGTCCGAATGCTTTTCGAAGACGTCCCACAATTTGGGATACATCATCGGCTCGCCGCCGAGCAGCGTGTAGTAATGGGCATCGCGCTGCTTGCCGTTGGTGATGATCAGGTCGAGTTCCTCTTCGGGGAGGTAATAGCCGACCCCTTCTTTTTCGACCCAGCAGCCGTGGCAGCGCAGATTGCACTTGTTCGTGAGGGCCACGAACATGAAGGGGGGATACAGTTCCCCCGTTTTGAGGCGCTTCTTGTAGGCAGAGATCGCCCGCATCCCTTTGAAGGCGCACAGATACGCCCCCTTCAGCGCGAGGCGGGGGGAAATCTCGGTTGCCAGACGATAAGCCAGCTTGGGAATGACCATAGTTGCGCGAGGACTCCTTACCTCAATAGGTTAACGGAGGTGCCCGGCACGTGCCAGAAGGGGAGCATTTTCAATTTCGGATCACGGCTTCTTCGCCTGATTGGACTGCAATCCCTGGATGACGAGTTCCAGATATTCCCGCGCGCGGCGGGCCAGCGCGTCGATCCCGACCGGATCGGCCGGGCGGGGGACCAGCGGCGCCCAGATGTTTTCGCAGCAGAGCGGCATCCGGCGACCGGTAAAGGCGACCTGCCCGAGCAGCCGGTAATGGTCGATTTCCCCGAAGCCGGGCCCGCAATCTTCGTCGCGCGGCCAGTTGCGATGATCCTTGATGCAGAAGCTGCGGACGACGTCGACACACTTTTCCAGGTCGGGCAGGGGATCGACGTTGAGATAGTCCATGACGTTGCCGGCGTCATAGTTGACCTGAATCGCCGGATGATTCACCTCGCGGACGATCTTCGCGCACGCTTCGCCGGTCCCCGTCGTGCCGCCGTGCTGCTTGACGACGACCGTCACGTTATGCTCCGCCGCGACCGGCCCCAGCTCCTTGAACCGCTTGAGCCACACCTCGGCTTTGCCCCCTTCGGTGTGCCCGAAGGTCAGCACCTGGGGAATCCCCGCCGCCGCGGCCTGCTTCACCCGGCTGGCGAGCACTTTCGGCGCGTCGTCATGCTCGGGATAGATCATCGAGAACATCATCACCGGCTCGAGCCCCAGATCGCGGCAGCGCTTCGCCAGCTCTTTCGCCTCGGCCGACGGCGCGTCGGGCGCCAGCACCGGTCGAACCTGACCGTTCTCCTCTTTATGGGTCGTTCCCCAGGCGACATATGAGTATCCAGCCCCTTTGATTCCCGACAGCGCGCGAGACAGCGGAACCTGCGAATAGGGAAGGGTCATGCAGGCGATCTGAAAGTCAGTCGGCTTGCTACGTTCCGCCTGCCGGGGCTCTTCGGCCGCCGCCGCGCGCGACGCCGTCAGCGCCCCGCACAGACTGGCGGCACTCCATTGCAACACAGCCCGGCGATCGATTCGCAACGCGGATTCTTCGAGGGGACGGGTCATCGACGTCTCCGGTCAGGCATTCGGCGGTCGTCTTCGATCTGCAATCGTAACGAATCTCAGCCCGCGTTTCCGCAAATTAAGGTGATATCGAACAGAAGTACCCGATCCACCCCCGCGTCGTGGAGCAGGTTTATTAACCTGCTCGTAAGAACGTAAAGAGACAGATAACAAACAGGTCTCCGCAGATGACGCAGATTTCCGCAGATGACGGAAGAAAGACAGAAATCAAAGAACACTAATTGCCGCTAATTCATCTTCTGCCCTGACAGGATTGCACCGGTTGTTGAATCCGTGTTCGCGCGCTCTGTGGAACCCTGTCAGGGTTCGTTCATCTTGATGGGATCGTTACCCAGGGTAGCCCGAAAACGGGCAACCCTGGGCTTTGCTGGTGCAACGCCTTCAGCGTTGACGAATAAAACAGAATTCAAAGGACACGAATCCTCCCTGATCTCCACTGATCGATCAGCGAAGATCAGCGTCGATTAGTGTTCCAGTCCTTCTTTCCGTCCTCTGTGTCTCTGTGGTTCCTCCCCGTCAATCCGTCCGTCCGTCATCCGCATCCATCGGCGTTATCCGCGGTCCTGAATTCTTGTTGTCCGTGTCCCCTTCATTTTTCTGCGGTTTTTCCAAAGGCGCCAAAGAATCACGCGGCGCGCACACATCGTCCTCCGCCGGTCCCGAGCCGGCCACCTCCGGTTCCACCTGCGAGGGGACTTCACTCGCGGCCGGTACAACCAC
>Ga0137463_1000212_pt1 | contig 22154 bp, 20 predicted proteins | sample EasRivERMGT800_2_FD_102333 | JGI IMG/M metagenome (GOLD analysis project Ga0137463, IMG submission 102333) | Soil microbial communities from meander-bound floodplain in the East River, Colorado, USA - East River MetaG ERMGT800_2 | ecosystem: Environmental > Terrestrial > Soil > Floodplain ...
GCTCACGAAACTCGCCACTCCCCAGCGTTAAACGAACAGCAGCGAACCCCATTACCCGAACCTTGAACCTCCCACCAGACACCGACACCGTGTCCTGCGAGAAGCAGGACCACCTTCTCATTGAGCCGCTGGCTGCGCAGCCAGCGGCTACGTCTACCACCCCCCTTCCCGGCCGCCCCCGCGTTCTCTGGCTCAACCGATCGTATTGGCCCGACGCCGAAGCGACCGGCCAATTGCTCACCGAACTCTGCGAAGATCTGGCCGACCGGTTCGATCTGACGGTCGTCGCCGGGCAACCGAACCAGAACCCGGCCGGCGTCGTGTGCCGTAAATGGGGACGCGAAGCCCACAATGACGTCACGATCTTCCGGATTCCACACCTCAAGCTGGCCAAAAAATCGCTCGCCGGTCGGGCCCTCAACTTGCTGACGTACTTGGCCGGAGCCACGGTAGCCGCGCTGTTCGCCCCCCGCCCCGAAGTTGTCGTCGTCGAGACCGACCCATTCCTGCTGCCGATCATCGGAAGGCTGCTGCAATTGCGGCACCGCTGTCGGCTCGTAGTCTACTTGCAGGACATTTATCCCGACGTCGCCGTCGCGATCGGCAAGATCCGCAATCGATTCCTGACACGACTCCTGCGCCGTTGGCTGTTCTCAATCTATTGCCGAGCCGATCGCGTGATCGTGCTGGGTGAAGACATGCGTGAACTGCTGGTTTCGTCGGGAGTTCCGGCCGACCGCATCACCTGTTTGCCAAATTGGGCCGACACGACCCGCATCTTTCCCATGCGCAATCCAAATCCATTCCGCGAGCGCGAAAATCTCGGGGATCGCTTTGTCGTGATGTATTCAGGAAATATGGGGCTTTGCCAGGCGCTCGATCAGGTGATCGACGCGGCCGAACGGCTCCGGCACCGCCCAGACATTGCCTTCGTGATGGTCGGTGACGGCGCCTCGCGCGCCCGCCTCGAACAGACGGCCCGCGATCGGGAGCTGACCAACATCCGGTTTCTGCCCTACCAGCCCCATGCGGAACTGGCAGTGAGCCTGAGCGCCGCCGACCAGCAACTGGTTCCGCTTGATGCGCGCGTCACCGGTTGCATGGTCCCCAGCAAACTTTACGGCATCCTTGCGGCGGGCGTCCCCCCGCTGGTGATTGCCGATGCTCGGTCGGAAGCAGCTCGCGTCGTTCGGGAGGCCGAAGTCGGCCAGGTCGTTCCCCCCGGCGACGTCACCGCGCTGGCCAACGCGATCGAATGGAGTGCCGATCATCGCGCCGAACTGGCCGAAATCGGCCGCCGCGCCCGCTGGCTCGCCGAAACAGAATACGACCGTCGCCAAGCCACCAACCGGTTTGCAAAGATTCTGGACGATGTGAGATGAGTTTTCTCGAAGGCAAACGAATCGTCGTTACCGGCGGCGCTGGCTTCCTGGGCCGGCCCGTCTGCCGGGCTTTGCAGCGATTTGAGCCGGCCGAGATCATCGTCCCCCGCAGCAAGCAATATGATCTGCGCGAACGCGACGCCATCCGTGCTCTGCTCGCAGACGCCCGCCCACAGGTCATGATCCATCTTGCTGCCGTCGTGGGTGGCATCGGCGCCAATCGCGAGAACCCCGGCCGCTACTTCTATGAAAACGCCATCATGGGCCTGCAGTTGATGGAAGAAGCCCGGCTCAACGGAATTGAGAAAATGTTGTCGGTCGGCACGATCTGCTCCTATCCCAAATTCACCGAAGTCCCGTTCCGCGAAGAGTCCCTCTGGAATGGCTATCCCGAAGAAACGAACGCCCCTTATGGTCTGGCTAAAAAGATGCTGCTCGTGCAGGCCCAGGCGTACCGCCAGCAGTACGGGTTCAATGCGATCACATTGCTCTCGGTAAACCTCTACGGACCGCGCGATAACTTCGACCCTGAGTCGAGCCACGTAATCCCCGCCTTGATCCGTAAGGTGGTCGAGGCCCGCGACGCCGGCCGCAGCCATATCGACGCGTGGGGGACCGGTTCGGCCTCGCGCGAGTTTCTGTTCGTCCGGGACGCCGCTGAGGCAATTACCCTGGCGGCCGAACATTACAATAAGCCCGAGCCAGTCAACGTCGGATCTGGGCAGGAAATTACAATTGGCGCCCTGGCTAGCTTGATCTGCGAACTGGGCGGTTTCACGGGAGAAATCCATTGGGACGCGACCAAGCCCGATGGCCAGCCCCGCCGCTGCCTCGACACGACCCGCGCCCACCGCGAATTCGGCTTTCAGGCCACGACCACATTTCGCGAAGGTCTGATCGAAACCCTCTCGTGGTACGAACGACACCGTCACGAAGTCACCCGCACGATCGAACAAACCACAAAAGTTTGACCGTAATCGAAGGCGAAGCCCTTCCCGGACTGTCCACACGCCACGTATGATTTATGGAGCACGTTTCCAGGCCGTTCATACCAAGGATATCCTCTCGCTCCTTGGGAAAGCGTTAGCCGACTGACTTGCCAGCCTTTAACACGTACGTAACCGAATTCTGTTGAAAAACCGGGACTGGCTCGGAGCAGCAGCCAGAATTACGGCAAAATGACACCGCTGCGACGTCCCTGTCACCATTTTCAGTAATCTAAGGGCCCGCACTTTCCAGGACCGCCATGACCGCACCCATTCGTCGCGCACTGATCACCGGCATCACCGGCCAGGACGGCTCGTATCTTGCCGAACTGCTCCTCGAAAAGGGTTATGAGGTTCACGGCATCGTACGCCGCGCCAGCACTTTCAACACGGGCCGTCTTGAGCACCTTTATCAGGACCCGCACGAGCGCGACGCCAAGCTGATTCTTCATTACGGCGACGTCACTGACGGCCAGAGCCTGACGAACCTCGTCCTCGACGTCGAACCCGACGAAATCTACAACCTGGCCGCCCAGAGCCATGTCCGCGTCTCGTTCGATAAACCGCTCTACACTGTGGACGTCACCGCCAACGGCGCCCTGCGGGTTCTCGAAGCCGCCCGCATGTTGAATAAGCGTAAAGCAGTGAAAGTCTACCAGGCCTCGTCGAGCGAGATGTTCGGCGACGTGCGCGAGGTACCGCAAACTGAAGCCACGCCGTTCTATCCGCGCAGTCCTTATGCCTGCGCCAAAGTCTTTGCCTTCCACCAGACGGTCAACTACCGTGAGGCATACGACATGTTCGCCTGCAACGGCATCCTCTTTAATCACGAGTCGCCGCGGCGCGGTGAAACTTTCGTCACCCGCAAGATCACCCGCGCCGCAGGCCGCATCAAGGAAGGCCTGCAGGACAAACTCTACCTCGGCAATCTCGACGCCAAGCGCGATTGGGGCTACGCCAAGGAGTACGTCGAAGCGATGTGGCGCATGATGCAGAGCGACGAGCCGCGGGACTATGTGATCGCCACGAATGAGACGCACACGATTCGCGAGTTTCTCGAAATCGCTTTCCAGCACCTCGATCTCAACTGGGAAGAGCATGTTGAGCTCGACCCTCGCTACTTGCGCCCCACTGAAGTCAATTTGCTTCTGGGTGATTACAGCAAGGCAAAGGACCTGCTCGGCTGGGAACCGAAGACGACGTTCGCCGGCCTCGCGCAGCTCATGGCCGACGCCGACTGGGATCTCGCCCGCGAAGAAAAGTTTGCAGTTGGCTTCCGCGAGCCGCTGCGCGAAGGCCGCGAATGAGGAATGGCGTTGGCGACGCCGACGGCGCAAGTCGCGATCGTTTTCATTCGCCCTCGCAAGGCGGAATACTCGAATACCTCGAGATGCCTCTCTGGCCGAGCCATTTCTAACCCGGTCGCATCTGCGTAAATTGCCCTTTTTGCATTCAGAGCGGACGTTGCTTCAACGGAACGATCGCCTGATTTGACTGTGCGATATCAAGTGCTGATCTGATGGATGAACTGATCCTGGAGCATGGGCGCGCGGAACGCCACTATTGGCGAGACCTGTGGCGCTATCGAGAACTGTTTTATATCCTCGCCTGGCGAGATATTTCTGTTCGATACAAGCAAACGGTGATGGGGGTCGCGTGGGCCATCATTCAACCGCTGCTTACGATTTTCGTCATGACGATCGTGTTCGGCACGGTTGCCAAGCTTCCGAGCGAAGGAAATGCTCCCTATTCAATTCTGGTTTTCGCCGCGATGCTGCCGTGGCAGTTTTTTTCAACGTCGCTGGCATCGGCGAGCCAAAGCCTTGTCGGCAACGCCAATCTCATCTCAAAGGTCTATTTTCCTCGGATGATCATCCCGGCCGGTGCCGTGATCAGCAGCTTCATTGACTTCCTCGTCTCATTCGTGATCTTGATTGCCCTGATGGTCTGGTTCCGGTTCTGGCCGACATGGCGACTTGTGCTCCTGCCGCTTTTCATGGCTTTCGCTCTTTTCGCAGCCATCGGACCCGGACTCTTGATCACGGCGCTCAACGTCAAATATCGTGACTTTCGTTACGTCATCCCGTTTCTCATCCAATTTGGCCTCTATGCATCGCCTGTGGGTTTCAGCAGTTCATTGATACGCGAGCGATTCGGTGATTCGGTTTTTGCAATTTACTCTCTAAATCCCATGGTTGGTGTCATCGACGGCTTCCGATGGGCGATTCTCGGAGGCGAGATTTCCATCTATTGGCCAGGCTTTCTCGTTTCGTGCGTGATTGTCGCGCTATTTCTGGCATGCGGCCTTTGGTATTTTCGCAAAACGGAAAAGTCATTTGCCGACATCATTTGATCGCCGAACGCGAGCAGGCCGCTTTCGCCTTGAGATTTGACGCGTGGTAAACCCGATGATTTCCGTAGAGAACCTCTCCAAAAAATACGCCGTTCGGCATCAGGCCTCGCGGCGCGGTGGGTATCGACGACTCAGTGAAGAGCTTTGGAATGCGGCGAAAGCGCCATTCACAGCGTTGTTCAAACAGCCGACACCTTCTGCCAATGACGCACGCGCCGTATCGTCCCATTCCGAAGACTTCTGGGCCCTGGACGACGTCTCGTTTGATGTCCAGCGCGGCGAGGTTGTTGGAATTATCGGGCGCAATGGCGCGGGTAAGTCGACACTCTTGAAAATCCTCTCGCAGATTACCGAGCCGACAAAGGGCCGAGTCCGGTTACGCGGTCGAGTCGCCAGCCTGCTCGAGGTGGGAACGGGGTTTCATCCCGAGCTCACCGGTCGCGAAAATACGTTTTTATATGGCGCCATTCTGGGCATGAGCAAAGAGGAGGTCCGACGAAAATTCGACGAAATCGTCGCATTTGCCGAAATCGATAAGTTTGTCGACACTCCCGTGAAGCGCTATTCGAGTGGCATGTACATGAGACTGGCATTTTCGGTTGCCGCGCAGTTGGAGCCTGACATTCTCCTGGTTGACGAAGTGCTCGCGGTCGGAGATTCGGCGTTCCAGAAGAAATGTCTCGGCAAAATGAAGAGCGTGACTGGTGAAGGCCGAACCGTGCTCTTCGTCAGCCATAACATGGCCGCTATCGAATCGCTCTGCAGCCGCTGTTTGCTTCTCGATCGCGGCAGTAAGGACTGCGAAGGCAGGCCGGACGACGTCATTCGGAGATATATGGGGTTGTCGAATGCCGCCTGCTCGGGGGCTGTTGACTTCGGCCCGGAAACTCGCGAACGATTCGGTCCCAGAGAATTTGCCGTACTCCATCGCCTAGGTATGAATGATGGTGCCGGAAATCCCTTGCGTACGGTTCGAATGGGAGAGTCTGTCGAGGTGCGGCTGGACGTCGAATTCAAACAATCAGGCCCCGGGTTCGAGATTGGCATCGCGGTCGTCAACATGCACGGAGTGTCCCTGCACTATTTCGTTTCTCCCTGGGAAGGCCTTCACGAAGTGAGTTCGCCGGGCCTTAAGACCATCGAAGTCCAGATTCCGGCAATTTACCTTTTTCCCGGAAGCTATTTCCTCTCTGTCTGGGTGAAACGACAAGGAAGTGGCTACGACGACGCCGTGCATGAGGCATTGGGCTTTGACGTCGAAGAGGCGGCGTTGACCGCCTATCCCAATTATTTCGCTCGCTATTCACACAATTCTCAGGTCTATTCGCCCAGCCATTGGCGCTTCGTCGAGCAATCACGCTTATGCTGAACAACGCATCGATTCTTATGGCTGGCGGCACGGGGTCTTTCGGTGAGTGACGGTCGACTCTATCGTAAATTGAAACAACGAACTCGAGAGTAAACGTGGCTGATTCTGTAAACCAATCCCGCATCTTAGTCACCGGCGGTACCGGCTCCTTCGGCAAAAAATTCGTCGAAATGGTTCTGTCCCGGTGCCCCGAGATTCCGAGGCTGGTCATCTTCTCGCGGGACGAACTGAAACAGTTCGAAATGGCCCAATTGTATCCCGCCGACAGATTCCCGAACGTTCGCTTTTTTATCGGCGATGTCCGTGATCGAGATCGCATCAAACGGGCGCTCGAAGGGATTGATACCGTCGTCCACGCGGCCGCGATGAAGCAGGTTCCTACGGCCGAGTACAACCCATTCGAGTGCATCAAGACGAATGTCATCGGCGCGCAGAACATCATTGAAGCCGTCATGGACTCATCGGTCACTCGAGTGGTAGCGCTCTCGACTGATAAAGCCGCAGCCCCGATCAATCTGTACGGAGCGACCAAGCTCTGTTCTGACAAGCTGTTCGTCGCAGCCAACAATCTGCGGGGGCACCGCAATCTCAAGCTGAGCGTCGTCCGGTACGGGAACGTGATGGGCTCCCGCGGCAGCGTGATTCCCTTCTTCCTGGACCGGCGGCACACGGGAGTCTTGCCGATCACCGATCCCCGCATGACGCGGTTCAATATCTCGCTCGAACAAGGGGTCGAACTGGTGCTGCATGCGCTGGAGCGCGCCATGGGAGGCGAGATCTTCGTCCCCAAGATTCCCAGTTACCGGATCACCGACGTCGCTGAGGCGATCGGGCCGAAATGTGCCAAGCCGGTCGTCGGGATTCGTCCCGGTGAGAAGGTGCACGAAGAAATGATTACCCAGAGCGACAGCCCCAACACCATTGAAACCAGGGATTGCTACATCATCGTCCCGTCACTGACCGACCGATCGCGAGGCGAAGTTCTGGAGCAATTTGCCACCCACCACGACGGCCAGATGACCCCCGACGATTTTCGCTATTCGTCGGGAAAGAACACGCAGTGGCTTGGCGTGGAAGCAATTCGAGAACTCATCCGGCAGCACGTCGATCCCGAATTCCGCGTGTGAGACAGCCTCTTGAAAAGCGGGGACTGCCGCTGCTCTCTCCGCACGATATCCCGCGAGTCGTTTCAATGTCGAAGTCGGAAGTGTCGGCCAGCAACAGCAGAGTGCGGGGGGCCGATTTCTACTTTGAGCTTGCCGGTTCCGATTCCAGATTTGCATAAAGTCTCCATGATTCCCTACGGCCGGCAGCACGTTTCCGAGAACGACATCGAAGCCGTCGTTGAGATCCTGCGCTCCGACTTCCTGACGCAGGGGCCGACCGTTCCGCGTTTCGAGCAGGCCGTCGCCAGCTATTGTCGTGCCCCCCACGCAGTCGCGGTGAACAGTGCCACGTCGGCGCTGCATATCGCCTGCCTGGCCCTCGGCGTTAGTCCTGGAGACCGGGTCTGGACCAGTCCCAACACATTTGTTGCGAGCGCGAATTGCGCCCGATATTGTGGGGCGCAAATTGACTTCATCGATATCGATCCCGTGACTTACAACCTGTGCCCGCAGCAGTTGGCCGACCGGCTCGAGCAGGCGGAACGACAAGGGACGCTGCCGAAAGTCGTGATCCCGGTTCATTTTGCCGGCCAGCCCTGCGACATGGCGGCGATCCACGCCCTGGCCCGCAAGTACGAATTCAAGATCATCGAAGATGCCTCGCACGCCATTGGCGCGCGGTACCGCGACACGATCACTGGCGATTGTACCTACAGCGACATTACCGTCTTCAGCTTTCACCCGGTAAAGGTTATTACCACCGGCGAAGGGGGAATGGCAACTACGCGTTCGGCGCAACTTGCCCGGCAAATGCAACTTCTTCGATCGCACGGCATCACACGAGACGTCGCAGAGCTTGAAAAACAAACTGAAGGTCCGTGGTATTACGAGCAGCAGATGTTAGGGTTCAACTACCGCATGACCGATCTACAGGCAGCGCTCGGTGTTTCGCAGCTTCACAATCTTGACGCCTGGATCTTGCGACGCCACGTTCTGGCCGATCAATATGATGCCGCCTTCGCTGACCTGGACGTCATTCGGCCGGTTCGCGTACCGGAGTCTCGATCGTCGCTGCACCTGTACTGCATTCAAGTTGCCAATCGCCGTGCCGCCTTTGACGGGCTGAGATCAAGCGGAGTTGGCGTGAACGTACATTATATCCCGGTGCACATGCAACCGGACTTCCAGCGGCTGGGATTTCAAGCCGGGCAGTTTCCGGCGACCGAAAAATACTATTCTTGCGCGCTAAGCCTGCCAATGTTTTCGTCTTTAACCGACGACGAGCAAGACCACGTCGTAGAAGCTGTCTCGAAAGTGGTGTCGTCCTAGTGACGAATTCATTTCCCGAACAAGAACACATAAAATGAGACACGCACTGACCAACGCGGAATTCGGAATGCCGGAAGGCACTGAGTCTCCCGCTGTTTCCGGGATTAACTGATGACTACGTGTAACGAGTTATCGAACGAGTCCGCAATCTCGCGTGAGCTGAACTTATTTGTGAAATGGAGTACTAAGGAAGGCAAATGAACATCGCGATAATTCCCGCACGCGCAGGAAGTAAACGAATCCCGGGAAAGAACATCAAGGACTTCTGTGGCAAGCCAATGATTGCTTGGTCAATTGATGCCGTCAAACAGTCGGGGGTCTTTGATCGGATCATTGTTTCGACTGACTCCGATGAGATCGCAGTGGTCGCTGGTAAGTGGGGTGCTGAAGTTCCGTTTCGCCGCCCGGCCGAGCTTGCCAACGATGCAGTTGGTACCGACGCAGTATTATTGCATGCCATCCTGGAAAGCGAACGACTTTTTGGACAAATTAATTTCGCTTGCCTCGTTTTCGCGACTGCACCGTTGCTTCGTCCGGAATTCCTGTGTCAAGGACTGGAAATATTGAAAACGTCGGGGGCCTCTTGCGCCAGTGGCGTCACCACCTTTGCATACCCGATCCAGCGGGCATTGCAGATAAACGAAACTGGTCGATTGCAGCTGGTCTGGCCCGAGCACGCTACAACACGTTCGCAGGATCTGCCGCAGGTCGTTCACGAAGCCGGACAGCTCTACTGGGTCGATGCGCAGCGATTTAAGAATAAGCCGGACACGTTTTGGGACGTTGTCCCCGTCCCATTGCCACGTTGGGCCGTGCAGGACATTGACACGGCAGAAGATTGGAAAGTCGCCGAACAAATGTTCGCCGCACTGCAACTCCAGCAGGCATAATCAGACTAGAACCAATGATGAAACTCCCAGAGCTCCGCGGCCTGATCTACCCAGACGAATTCGTCATTAAGTTCTTCTTCAAGAATCGCCTCCACACCCGCACGGGCCGCGTGCTCGAGCTCGGCTGCGGTAACGGCAACAATTTGCTGCTGTTTCATGAGTACGGGTGGAGTGTCATCGGCCTCGATATCAACAAGGAATCATTAGCCGACGCGCAGCACAACTTTGAACTACCCACGCTCGGAAGTCAGCGGCACCAATTCATCGAACACGACCTGGCACGCGGGCTCTGCGACACGATCAGTGCAAATGTTGACGTTATCTTGCTGCCGAGCATTTTGTACTACATTCCAAGACATGCCGCCGTAACTGTCCTGCGCGACTTGCGTTCTTATTGCATTGATGGCGCGCTTGTGTTTCTCCGGAACCGCACCCTACGTGATTACCGTTACAGGCGCGGAGTGGAGGTTGAGCGCAATGGGTATCTACTGACTGACGCTGCAACCGGAGAAGCGGGACTGTTGAATGTGTTTTATGACGAATGGGAGCTGCTAGACATGCTCCGCCAGTATCTGAATCTCGACACGACAACAGCAGAATGTCTCTCGCTCGCATACCAGAATCCCCAAAACGGCGTTCGAGTAAACAATGCGGACCTTGTCATTTGGGGCCAATTGAAGCCGCAACGAGACAAATCCATATCGTAGCCTTCCTGATTTATGAGCGACAGTATCCTGATACTGACCGAGTGCGGCTCCGAGATCGGCTTCGGCCATGTTACTCGCTGTGTGTCACTTGCTCAAGCCTTTCGCAACGCCGGTCGCGAAGCAACTTTGTTGATCTCAGTCCATGGGCAGATGCAGGTGCAGTTACCAAGCGGCGCGCAGGTCGTCACTTGGTACGACTTACCGGATCCCTTGGGTACTTCACTGAGACAGGCTTACGCTGTGGTACTTGATTCGTTAGTTGTGACGACTACGCAACTTGAGCGGATCGCTGTGACAACTTCGCGGCTCGCCGTCATTGATGATTGGGTTCGCCGTCCACATCGCCATGGTGTTGTTATTGATTGGACAGTCGGCGCTGAAAGATTTGCGTATCCCGTCAAAAACCCGAATGTGCATTACCTGCTCGGTAGCTGCTATTGCGCGCTACGGCCGGAATTCAGTGCTGTACCTCAACGAACATTTTACGATTCACCGCGTGCCGTGTTGGTCACATTTGGGGGTGGAGACGTTCGTCAATTGACAGCGCCGGTTTTACGGTTGTTGGACTCGCATTTTCCGACTTTGTCCCGGCATGTGATTGTCGGCGATGGCGTGCGAGACAAGTCATTCATGAACGCATGGCACAACGACGCGGGCACAGCATTCCACGTCGGATGCGACGCTGGTGAAATGCGATCGGTAATGGCGCAAACGGACGTTGCGATTTGCGCCGGGGGCCAAACGCTGTATGAACTAGCTTCACAAGGACTGCCGCCACTTGTAATTGGTGTGGCAGACAATCAGCAAGACGACATCCGCGAATTTGGTGCAGCCGGATTCGCATTGGTCGTTGGTGACTGGAACACATCCGGTTTGTTCTCTAAACTTGTCGCCGCGATCAGCTCGATCTGGCCAGCAACCGAAAGACGGCGTTTATCGGCAATTGGGCGTCAATGCATAGACGGCCGTGGCGCTCAACGATTGATCACAGCCTGCCTCAATCACTGGGGCAAGCAGACTGCCAATGCCTAAACCGTTCACTGTATTCGAGCGGCGGGCGTCAACCGTTCTGTACCGGTACCTGCGGGGCGTCGAACGACCGGGTATCTGGTTGATTCCAGCCAACGTGTGTCCGATTGTTCCGGCAATATTTTTCAAGGCCGGCAAGCCGTTTGAATTTGTGGACATTGCTGCAGATACGCTATGCGTCGACACTGTGGAAATACTGGCGCGAATAGCGCGCGACCCAAGTTGTTATGCCGGTGTGTTATTCGTTCACACCTACGGTTACAACGGCAATTTTGAATCATTCTTCTGTCAACTCAAATCCCACGACAACCGTTTGCAGATTGTGGATGACCGGTGCTTATGCCGTCCCAAGTTTGATCGAGCGGGCAGCGTCGCAGAATTGGAACTGTACAGCTCGGGTTACTCTAAATTTGTGGATCTCGATTGGGGCGGCTGGGGGCACCTACGCGACGGTGTAGGGTACGTCGCCGAGGGATTAGAATTTGAACCCGATGCGCATGATGAATTGGTGGAATCCTTCAACGCGACTGTGAAGGAACGGCGACAGTTTACGTTTCTCACTACCTGTTGGCTCGATGCGCGACCACCAGAAGTGTCCTTCGACCAGTTCCGCACATCTATCGAATCTCAATTGCCGATAGTCGCTCATCATCGCGAACAACTCAACGCTATTTACAGTGCGTACCTTGCGAGTTGGGCACTGCCGGCTGAGTTCCAAGATTGGCGCTTCACAATCCGGTGCGCGAACCAAATGGATCTGCTGGCGCGGATCTTTGCTGCCGGGCACTTCGCCAGCGGGCATTATGCGTCACTGGTACCAATGTTCGGATTAGGCACATCCAGCAACGCCGCGCAATTGGGACTCGGAGTCGTAAACTTATTCAACGACTTACGTTACACCATCGCTCGTGCGACGGAATTAGCCGAAAGTGTATCGAGATATCTGCGAGGAGCGTGATGTTCGCGTTACTCCGTTGGCGGTCTTTAGCTTTGAAGGTCACCTGGGATTATGAAAATCGCTATCATGCAGCCGACATACTGGCCGTGGATCGGATATTTTGAATTAGTCGCCCAGTCTAGTGTCTTCGTCTTTCTCGACTCTGCTCAATTCGTTAAGGGAAGCTGGCACAGCCGTAATCGGCTCAAAGGGAATAACGATCAGCCATTCTGGCTGTCGGTGCCGGTTCAGTCGGCTCCATTGAAAACGCCGCTCTCGGAAGTCCGGATTGCGCCGCAGAATTTGAATTGGCGGAAGGACCACCAGAATTCGATCCTGACGCATCTTGGCTCGGCCCCTTTTTACGCACAGTTGAAGCCAGTCGTCGACCGCGTTCTATCATCGCCATACGAGCGGCTAACGGAGCTTACCGTCGCATCAGTTCGTGCCATCGCTGAGCTGATTGGTGTGGATTCGACATTTGCACTTGCCAGCGAGTTGGGCTGCGTCGGGAAGAAATCCACGCTCCTAATCGATATTTGTCAGAGGTTTAACGCCACACGTTACTATTCACCGGCGGGTTCCGCAGATTACATGGAGGCCGAAACGGGACTGTGGGACGCCGCTGGAATTAGCGTTGACTTTCAGGATTGGCGTCATCCAGTCTATCCCCAGAGAGGGACAGCGTTCGTCTCACACTTATCGGTGCTCGACGCAATCGCCAACGTCGGGGCGGCACAGGTCGGTGAATGGGTGAAACGGAAACGAATATGAAACTCGAGGTCTCAATTGGCGGACGGCAAATCGGACCCGACCATCCGCCATATGTCGTCGCCGAGTTGTCCGCTAATCATAATCAGAACTTCGAACGGGCCGTTGAACTGGTCCGTGCCGCCAAAAATGCCGGCGCTGACGCAATCAAACTTCAGACGTATACAGCAGACACGTTGACTATCAAATCAGACCGGCCCGAGTTTCGAATTGCGGGAGGCACGATTTGGGACGGTCGCACTTTACATGATCTCTACAGCGAGGCCTACACTCCGTGGGAATGGCAACCGCGGCTCAAAGCCGTTGCCGACGACCTGGGGATTCCCCTATTCAGCACTCCGTTTGATTCGACGGCTGTCGATTTTCTGGAGCAGATGGATGTTCCAGCTCACAAGGTCGCGTCGTTTGAGCTTGTCGATCTGCCTCTGATCCGAAAAATCGCCCAGACAGGCAAACCCCTTGTCATCTCCACTGGGATGGCATCAATCGCCGAGATTTCAGAGGCGGTGGATGCAGCCCGTTCTGCCGGAGCGACCGAGATCGTTCTCCTCAAATGCACCAGCGCCTATCCCGCTCCTGCGGAAGAGGCACATCTGCGGACGATTCCGCATCTGTCGGCTGCGTTCGGGGTTCCCGCCGGCTTGTCAGATCACACGCTGGGAATAGCTGTCCCCGTCGCCGCAGCGGCGGTCGGGGCGTCGTTCATTGAAAAGCATTTCACCTTGTCTCGTGGTGACGCCGGGCCTGATAGCGCCTTCTCTCTTGAACCAGCCGAGTTTCGCGCAATGGCCGATGCAGTTCGCACCGCCTGGTCCGCACTTGGCCATGTGCATTACGGGACATCCGCACGCGACGTTAACAGTCTGCGTTTCAGGCGGTCGTTGTTCGTCGTCAGAGATATTCCTGCGGGAGGCCGATTCACCAAAGAAAACGTGCGATCGATTCGGCCATCGAATGGTCTGCCTCCTAAATTCCTTGAGTTCGTCCTTGAACGGCACGCCGTACGCCCGCTTGCGGCAGGAACTCCTCTGGATTGGTCAATGATTGCTGGGGATTCGGCCTGACGAGCGAGACTCGTAGTTGCGTCTCGCGAAGCAAGGCTACTCTCCGGCAGGCGTTGCGGTGCCAGAAAGGGTGTCTCGACAACATGCGTTTGTATCGCCAGGCGAGGGTTGACACCAGGCCAATTCACATTGGCTGCAAGAAGCGTTTGACGGCGATTCTGCACTTTCACTTCATGCGCGATGTCCGTCACTTGACCGGCTGGCCGGCACAGTCACTACTGTTCCTTCGAAACCACTCAGATCGCAGCATCTGCTAGCATGGGCCAAAGCTGCAAAGTACGGATCTCGGCAGTCGTGAGCGTAACACAACTGCTGACGCTAATTCACATTTTGCGAAGCATGCCCCGTGAAGGCATCAAGGACGTATTGGTCTGGTGTTCCTACGATGGAGTTCCCGAGAATCACAGGTTAATGACGTTGATCATCACGTCATATCCATTTGACTCTGTGTGCGAAATGATAGGGTTTTCGGTTCCGACGCCACGAAAAGGCGGACCGATGCTCTGGCCGTTTGTGACCTTGATCAGGCACCGACATGACGCCCGCAAGTTCAGAGCAATGTTGGGTCCATGCCTTACCGATGCCGGAGCTATCGAGATTTGGACTGACGAACCAATTCATTTTCCGATGCGATTCCTGCACGCGTTGTTTCCAAAAGCTATGCACGTCAAGTTTCCACATTGCTTTGATCACGACAACGTCGAATCTTCCGTCTATCGCGCCACGTTTTTGCAGAAACATGCTAGCGAAGCGGATTGGAAGCACAAGGTCTTGTGGGCTGTGATGCGGCTGACCGCCGGCCTGCATTACGATATGAGCTGTGGACTGAAGTTTGATCGCGCGTACACGTTTGACGCTCCCAGCCCATGGTCACAGTACAGTGTGGAAGCGTCGCAATTGATCAGCCGAGAGGCGATGAAAGCCACTTATCTCGGCCTTCCCGCCCACTTGCGAGACGAAGTGGATGCGAAGATCTGTGCCGCGTCACCAGATCCCGGCCGTGGCTGGGCTCTATTGCTGCTGTTCGGGTTGAATGATGAAGCACGCCGAGCGTATCGCGATTCGATCATTCGCGCTTATCGAGAACACGCAGACACATTGTCGTCGCTGCAACTCGTTCTTAAGCCGCATCCGCTGAGTCGGAATTCGCAACCGGAATTGCTGGTTCGGGAATTGACCGAAGCGCTGAGCATTCCGGTTACATTATTCGATTCCACGTTGAATCTGGACATACTCTGGTCCATCGTTCCGGCGAAACTGGTTTTGGCCGGACCGTGTGGCGCACTTCCGATTATCCGCCGCCTCGGGACGGCTCGTGGTGTGATGCTTCGCGAGGTTTTTGAGTATATCGTGCAATGTTACCCTGCAGATCGCGCGGCGTATGACCTGTTAACGCGCGATTATGAAATCTGGTGATTGTGCGATGAATCCAATCTGGCTTGTCAAGAATGTCCGGCGTGTCGTCGCTGTCTGCCCGACCTGGCGCGACCGATGGCAATCGCTGTCACTTACATATGGCCGCAAGCTGCCTGGGTGGGCACGATCGAACAGTAACCGGGAAATCTCATTCCGGTATTCGCCGCCGATTGGCTCCATAAAGGTCGTTATACGGGATAATATGGGTGCAGACGCGTTCATTTTCGGCGAGGTCTTCGACCATCGTTACTATGATTTCGAACTGCCAGTAGTGCCGCAAACAATTCTCGATCTCGGTGCCAACGTTGGTTACACGGCCATTTTTTTCGATCGCAAGTTCACAAATGCTGAGATTGCCTGCGTAGAACCGATGCCTCAGAACGTTGCCGTCTTGCGGCAGAATCTTGCCTTGAACGATGTGGCGGCGACCGTGATTGATGCTGCGGTTACGGTTACGGATTCAATCGTGCAGATGGAGACACATGCGCGTGATTACGGCCACAAGATCGCTGTCGACCCGATGGAGGTCACGACAGATCTCGTCTCGTGTAAGGGGATCAGCGTGCCTTCGATCATGAAGCAAATGGGGTGGAATCGCATCAGTCTTTTGAAAGTCGATATCGAAGGCTACGAGCGGTTTCTGCTTAAAGAGAATTGTTCATGGCTCGGGCTGGTCGATGCGATCTGTATCGAATGCCATCCTGGATATGATGAAGCCGATCTCAAGCGACTCGCTCAAGACTATGGATTCCAGGGGCCGACCCGATTGCCAGGCACCTGGCTTTTGATCGCTCGAAAGACCGCGGAACTGAACGCTGTTGAGATTGCTCGCCCATGAGAATTCTGTTGAGTTGTCTGCAAAGCGTTCAGCGGCACCCGCTCCCCTCCTACCGATTCTGGGAGCGCTACTTCAAGGAGGGGTGTTCCGAAGCGGGAATCGAGTTTGTCGATGTTCCCGGGGTGGACTGGGCCGAAGGGCTGGTCCGGCAGGCAGGTGGCGAGTTGGCCGGGTGGCGATCGCGCACGTGGGATTTGGTTCTGAAGTTTGCCCGACAAGAGCAGGTCGCCGGCCGCCCGATCGATTGCTTTCTCGGATACCTCTTTCCCAGGCAGGTCGACGTCTCTGCGATTAACGAACTTCAGAGAATTGGCATCCCATGTGTAAATTTCTTCTGTGACAACGCACGTGAGTTCCATCGACTGCCCGACGAATTTCAACCATTTGCTTTGCACTGGGTGGCAGACTTTGAAGGGGTCACATTGTACCGAAATGCCGGTCTCGCACATGTGCATGCCCCGATGCCGTGCTGGGTCCCTCCGAAGTTTCGTTCGCTGCCCCCAGTCGAAACGGAGCCTCCAACGTTCATTGGTGCTGCCGATATTCTGCGCCGCGATCTGCTGGGCCGTGCCCTGCAAGCAGGGGCTGACATTGTCCTGTACGGTGCCGGTTGGGTGACGGAACATGACCTTGTCGCCAGACCGCCAGAACGGGCACGATCATTTCGCCAGATTCTCTCAAATCAGATGGCACTGACCCGCACCCACGGATTTCGCGGCCTATACCACAAGATCGAAAGCCGATGGCGGCCGCTGCGCCCCCCCGAGATCGATCCTGAGCGGACCCGCCCAATGTTGTCGGATGACGAGTACTTTCGCGTGAGCCGCGAAGCGACGGTGACGATCGGTGTTAATCGAATGCCAACCACCAGGACGTCAAACTGGAAGCCATTACTTTTTTCGCGACTGCGTGACCTGGAAGCTCCGATGTTAGGTGCGTGTTATCTGACAGAGTGGACCGATGGGCTGGCCCAACTTTATGACCTCGACGCAGACATCGAGACCTACAAGACAGCAGACGAATTGGTCGAAAAGTTGCAGGCACTCTCAAGGGATCCCGCGAAACGATTGGAACTTCGCCGCCGAGCCCAGACGCGCGCGCTCAATGAGCTCACAGCATCGAAATCGATTCAGAAGGTATTAAAGGTCCTGTCGTCGTGAACTTCGAAGCGATGACAACTCAAATCGAGAGTTCCCTGGTCATTGAGGTCAGTGGTTCAAGACGAATGCATTCAGTTTTGGATCGGGCAGAGTCGCAACTCGAAATCTGTCGCCGACGGTTGGCTCGGGAATGAGCAGAATTTGTCTCTATTATCGAACCGACCCGGAACGAAATCGATGGGTTCCCGGTGATCGGTTTATTCGTCCACTGGTCCGCAGGCTGATCCGTGGACGACCACTCGTGGGCGGGGTCGAGCGGGTATTCGTTAATCTATGCCATGGCCTGGATCGATTGGGGATCCATTACAACGTCAATTTGCCATTCGACAAATTGTGCAAAGATGACCTGGTCGGCGTGCTTGGCCGCGGCCGTAACTGTCTTGCGGGCTACGACCAGCAAAACCCGATTGTTGCAGGCATCGGGTTAATGACGCACCCCAGCGAATGGCCCACATTGTGCGACGACTATCCGGTTGTCCGCTATCTTCAGCATTCCGAGTGGGCGAATAACGTTTATCGCCCATATTATGGTGACCGCTGCGCTATCTGGCCAGTCGGCATAGACACGGACTTCTGGAGGCCAGCCGCGATCTCTGAAAAATCGATCGATTTTCTCATCTACGACAAGGTCCGGTGGGAGCACGACTCCCGAGATGTCGACCTGATCACCCCGATTCGCACAGAACTCGCCCGTCGCGGCCTGAGCAGCGAGACATTGCAATATGGATACTACGAGCCAGGCGAATACCGCAAATCGCTCGGCCGCTGCCGGGCCATGATTTTTCTTGCCGAGCATGAGAGCCAGGGGCTGGCGGCGCAGGAAGCAATGTCGAGCGGATTGCCGCTTCTGGCGTGGGATCCCGGCTTTGTGCTCGATCCCGAGCGATTCGCCTGGGGCGAAGCCGTAATCCCAGCCAGCTCGGTTCCCTACTTTGATACACGTTGTGGCCTGCGATTTCGCGATGCGAACGAGTTTCTCACGCAACTTCCCAAATTCTGCGACGAACTGGCCGCGGGACATTTCGCTCCGCGTTCCTACATTCTCGAAAATCTTACATTGGAAAAATGCGCGAGCCACTTTCTCGACATACTTCGTGCCTCCGGCAACAGTGAATGACGGTCGGATAGATCAGATCCGGTAGCATGCATATCCCGCTCGATCGAGACCTTGTCATCTATGTCGCTGGCCATCGGGGAATGGTTGGTTCTGCCTGTCTGCGACTTCTGAATGACAGACACTTCAAGAACATCGTTACCGCTACGAAGAATGAGCTCGACCTTCGCGATACAAACTCAGTACGAGCGTTTTTTGAACGAACGCGGCCAGACGTCGTGATCATGGCGGCAGCACGGGTCGGTGGCATCCAGAGCAATCGCACGTTTCCGGCCGAGTTCCTGTACGATAACTTGATGATTCAGTGCAACGTCATCGACCAGGCACGCCGCTGCAATACATCGCACCTGGTCTTTCTCGGGAGTTCCTGCATCTACCCGAAGGACTGCGCTCAACCGATGACTGAAGACCAGCTCCTGACCGGGGTTCTTGAGCCGACAAACGAGGGTTACGCTCTGGCCAAAATTGCTGGATTGCGGCTGGCCCAGTTTTATCATCGCCAATTTGGACTGCGCTGCCTCTGCCCGATGCCGTGCAACCTCTACGGCCCCAATGACAGCTTCGATTTGCAGAACTCGCACGTGCTTTCCGCCCTCGTCAAGAAGTTTGTCGATGCCGTCGACACGGGGAGTGACGAAATCACGCTGTGGGGTAGCGGCAAAGCACGTCGTGAATTCATGCACGTTGACGATCTCGCCAGGGCCCTTTTGTTCCTCCTGGAATCAGATTACTCATCGGCGATTATCAATATTGGAACGGGGCGAGATCACACGATCCGGGAGTTGGCCGATGTGATTGCCCGCAAGGTGGGCTTCAGTGGGCGGCTCGCTTGGGATCAATCGATGCCCGACGGCATGCTACGGAAGTGTATGGACGTATCCAAAATGGCAGAATTGGGATTTATGCCTTCGATCAATCTCGACCAGGGGATCGACGATGTGATCGACGATTATCGTGTCAGAAAGGCCGCCCTGCTTTCCTCCTGAAAAGGGGCCGTTCCGGGATAACCAGATGATTCCATTGATGAAAAGCGCATTCGTGCGCGAACATGACACAAAGCAGGCTCTCGCGGACTTCATTCTGCGATCGTCCCGACTGAGCATGGACGTCAAATGCGCGGAATTCGAGCAGGCGTTTGCAAAGTTTCAGGGCCGACGACACGCTGTTTTGTTCAACAGCGGTGCCAGCGCGAATTTGGCACTGATGCAGTCACTCCGCAATCTTGAAAGGCTTCCGGACGGCGCACGAGTCGGATTTTCCGCCTTGACGTGGTCAACCAACGTGATGCCGTTAATCCAGATGGGTATGGTCCCCGTCCCCATCGACTGTGAACCTTCGACGATGAACGCAATGTCAGACAACCTCCGGACTCGACTTACGGATGGGCGATTGGATGCGTTCTTCATTACGAATGCGATTGGATACGCCGGTGATTTGGATCAGGTCCGCGCGCTTTGCAATGCGGAAGGCGTGCTATTGCTGGAAGACAACTGTGAAGCACTGGGAACCGAATTGCCGGCGGGAATGACCGGGAACTTCGGATTGGCGGCAAGCTTTTCATTCTTTGTCGCCCACCATATGTCGACGATCGAGGGCGGTATGCTCTGCACCGACGATGAGGAGTTAATGGAAATGCTCCGCATTGTCCGCGCTAACGGGTGGGACCGCAATTTGTCTGCCTCGCAAAAGCACCGCTGGCGAAAGCGATTTGGCGTAGAAAGCGAATTCGACGCAAAGTACACGTTTTACGATCTGGGATTCAACCTACGCCCGACTGAAATCACCGGATTCCTTGGATTGAACCAGCTGCAATACCTTCCAGAAACGATTGCGACGCGTCAGCGCACGTATTTTCGACTGGAAGAAATTCAGAAAGCCAATCGAGACTTCGTCCCGTTGGACCATTCACATATCAAAGTGCTGTCGGCCTTTGCGGTACCCATAATTTGCAACACAGCGGAACTCCGGGCCAGTTACATGGAGCAGTTTGCGGGCGCCGGAGTGGAAATCCGGCCGATGATTGCTGGCAACATGCAACGCCAGCCTTTCTACCGGAAATACGTACCCGGCGAATATCACCTGAGTGGGGCTGACTTCATTCACGAATGCGGCTTTTACTTCGGGCTTCATCCGGAATTGACAGAACAGGATTTGGAAACGCTCGGCAGTTGTCTTCAGCCCTATTGAAGGAGCATTGAACAATTGGGCGAAACTCGCCAGCCGCTCACCACAGATCGCTGGCCGGCAACGATTTGCGACAACGCAACAATCGGATTGCTTTGATTTCACGATTGTCGAGATTCTTATAGTAACCCCAGCAGCGAATACTTGAGCGGGTATTGCAAACTTCGCAGCACAGACCGGAGGCTTCACTTCTGTCTGATTTTGCACCCGTCAATTGGCTGCATTCGTGACGATCGCACTATGAAACAAACGCTTCGCCTCGCCGTCAATTTGATTCCGTCTCGCGCTCGTCATTGGATTAAGCATCTGCCGCTAATTGCACGACTACAACGGTTTGTCGTAAATCGCGTTCTGTCTGGCGAACCTTTCGTTCACAGAATTAATGCCGGGCCTGCCAATGGATTGCAATTCGAAGTGACACTGCCGCACGACAAGCAGTTCTGGACAGGGATGTTTGAAGCTGAATTCGCGAAATCTCTGTCTGAGCGCGTGCGTCGTGACGACGTCTGCTATGACGTCGGCGGGCATAGGGGTTATATGGCCGGCGTACTGGGCCTGGCGGGTGCCAGTCGGGTCATTGTCTTTGAGCCTTTGCCCGACAATGTTGTCTCGCTAAAGCGCCTGATCGAATTGAACCCGCAGCTGCCATTGCAGATCGAACAAATGGCCGTGGGCAATTCCGACGGCGAGGCTCGGTTTAAGGTCATGGCCGACCGAAGCATGGGGAAGTTGGCCACGAGCACATTTCAAGCCGGCGTCGATGCCATGGAAGAACTGACTGTACCGTTACGTCGGCTCGATTCAATGGTCTTTGACGAAGGATTAGCTGCGCCCAACCTGATTAAGATCGACGTCGAAGGGGCCGAGTTCGATGTACTTTGCGGGAGCTCACGCACGCTTGCGAAATATCGCCCGCGACTGTTCATCGAGGCTCATACTTCGACTTTGGCCGATTTGTGCGTGCGAAAGCTAATCGATCTTGGCTACGAAGTCCGGCAGCTCGAGCGCGGAACAATGAACCCGGACCAAACGCGTCATCTGGTGGGTGAGCCGAAATGACCACCGTCCATGACTGCACCGGTTTTCGGACGCTCGCAAAAATGTGCCATGGAGCTCAAAAGCGAATTGCAATTGTGACCGGCGCCTCGCTTTCAATGAACCCACGACCCCTGAAAGAGGCGGCAACGCTCCGTTCGGCGGGATACGAAGTGATTGTTTTGGGCTCCGCCATGGATCAGGCAACCTTAGAGATCAACCAGGCACTTGCGAATCACGATGATTTTGAATTTCGTTCAGTCGCGGCTGTTTGTGAATCGGGCCTGCCAGGTCGCTCTCGGTCACTGGCGCGCCGCTTACGGAATCGGGCTGGCAGGGCATTGCATGCGTACTGCGGCATCGAGAATCGATTTCAGCTTGGTAGCGTTGTTCCGGAATTATATCGTGAGTCCGTCGCATGTGCCGCTGACTACTATATCGTGCATTTGGAGCAGGCGCTTTGGGTTGGTTCTCGCCTATTGCA
>Ga0137463_1000213_pt1 | contig 22136 bp, 15 predicted proteins | sample EasRivERMGT800_2_FD_102333 | JGI IMG/M metagenome (GOLD analysis project Ga0137463, IMG submission 102333) | Soil microbial communities from meander-bound floodplain in the East River, Colorado, USA - East River MetaG ERMGT800_2 | ecosystem: Environmental > Terrestrial > Soil > Floodplain ...
GCCCCCTTGATCAAGTGGAAATGGGCAAGCTTCAGGCGGAACTCGATCGGCTCCCCCCGCTCGACACCGTCCGCAAGACTCGGCAACGGGTCACCGAGACGAAGCAACGCGTTCACGAGTTGGAAGCGAAGTACATTCGCGACAAAACCGGCGTGGCGGAGCTTCAGCAAGCTGTCGAGGACTGGACAACGGCCCGCCGCGACCTGACGGCGACGTGGAACCGGATCGACGCGATTATCATGCAGGTGGTGATTGCCTCCAATGCCAGGCAGGAGCGTCTGGCGTCGCTGAAGCGACAACTGGCCAACATCACTCCCGAGGGGGGCTCGGTATTGAAAGTCAAACCGGCCATCGATGCCGTGGAGCGCGAGCTGGAAACCTTGCAGAAGCCGCTCCAGAAAAGTACCGAATACCAGCGCGAGCTCGAGCAGGTCGATCGAGGGGACCTGGACCAGACATCCAGCGATGCAGATGAAACGGCAGTCCCGGCCTCACTCGAGGCGCTGCGCGCACGGATGCTGCCGCTCGTTGTGGGCACCCTAGTCAGCGAGGAACGGGCTCGTCGACTGGAGGCCGATTATTCAAAAACCGGGGCCGGCGCCGCCGAACTCGGTTCAGCGCTGGCTGAGCTCGCCCGGGCGCGACGCGAACAACAATCGCTGTGGAAGGCGCTGGTCCCGGCGTTCGAACGGTGGAATCTCGATTACTCGACCGCCGAGGTTGTCGCGAGCAGCCTGGAAAGGAAATTTTCGGCGACGATGCAACAATTGGCGGACGGAATCGCCACCGAGGCCGATGTGAAGGCGGTCTCCGAGTCGTGGAAGAAAGCCAAGGAAGCGGCCTCCCGCGAAAAGGCCCGGCTCGAAAGATTCAACACCGGTTTCGGGATGCTGGAATTTGAGGGCCGTGACGAAGAGCCGCTGGCGTATGCCGCCGCATCGCCCGCTGAGCGAACCTATCATCCGCAAGTGGCGCTAGGCTGGCTGGAGGCGGCCCTGGATTCGAAACTCGAACTGGTCCGCTTCGACGATTTGAATCTGTGGTTCAAAGCGGCGCTGCGGGTCCGCGAATCCAACCGAAATCTCAAGGAGGGCGACCTGATCGTAACGCTCAATAAACATCTGTTCGAGACGCTGGATCAGGCAGTCGAGGCTTTCAGACGCGCGACGATCCACGGGCAACGCGATCTGGGTTCGGTCGTTCTGCGAGGAGGGTTGGCCGGAACCAGAGGCGAGGAACATCTCCACGGCGAAGCCTGGCATCAGGATATTCTCGAACCGGCCAGTCCCGGCAATGCGGCCATCAACCTGGAAATCCGCGTGCGCGGTAACAACAACGGCAGCCTGGAAACGGGTTACATGATCGGTGCATGTGTGGCCCCCGACGGTCTGGTGGTGATTCCGATCGGGCCGCAGTTGCTCGTCGCCGATGAGCCACCAGTGGCGTACGGAGAGGTCAAGGGAATCGGTCGCGTCGTGGCCTCGGATGAAAAACGGGGCCTCACGCTCCTCAAGCTCGATTGCCCGAATCGCAAAATGTTTCCCTGGATCAAGTGCCGTGCGGGGCTCCCCGCGACAGGTCAGCGCCTGAGTCTCTGCCTGAATTCGCAGAACTGGCTCCAGGATCTCCCGGTCCTGGAAACGAACCAGGCGTACCCCAAATCACGGACTGGCAACGACGCGTTCGCCGTCGATCGTCCGGCAAGCGACGTCGTCAAACCGGGCGCCCTGCTCATGTCGGTGAATTCTGAACTCCAGGGGATCGTCGTCAGTTCGACCGTCTCCCCGGCGGCCGAAAGCCCCGCCGGCCGGCTGAACCGCCACATCGCCATCCCGGCGGTGCATATCGAAAAACTGATCAACGACTACCGGGCGACGGTGAAGTAGAACGACGGGAGATGAATCATGCGAAGGCGCGAAGGAGAAAGATCAGAGCCCAGTATGACCAGCGAGCCGCCGGGTTTATCCCGGCGGGATCGGGTGCCCTGTCGCAGTGGTCGAAAACACGGGTTGACTTCCAACGTCGCGAAGCGCCTGCGGGACACAAGGTGCTATCCGGAGGTGAACTCGCGGTTGGAAGTGATCCCGGTGGGATCAACCCACCGGCTCGCTGGGTTCATCCCGGCGGGATCGGGTGCCTTGTCGCAGTGGTCGAAAACACGGGTTGACTTCCAACGTCGCGAAGCGCCTGCGGGACACAAGGTGTTATCCGAAGGCGAACTCGCTGTTGGAAGTGATCCCGGTGGGATCAACCCACCGGCTCGCTGGGTTCATCCCGGCGGGATCGGGTGCCCTGTCGCAGTGGTCGAAAACACGGGTTGACTTCCAACGTCGCGAAGCGCCTGCGAGACACAAGGTGTTATCCGGAGGTGAACTCGCGGTTGGAAGTGATCCCGGTGGGATAAACCCACCGGCTCGCTGGGTTCATCCCGGCGGTGTCGGGTTGGCGCCAAGCGGATGGTCAAGAGACTGTTCGACTCGCGCGGGTACGTGAGCGCACCTGCGAGTCAACGGAGCGCCCCGCGCCAGATGGACTCTTGCCCCTGAATCCGTGGGAATAAATCCCACGGCTCGCCGGGCTTTGGAACCGACCCCCAGTGCGTTTCTCGCGGGAGATGTCCCTTCCTGGCCGAAGTGGCCTGACCCGGCTTGTCGCCGGGGGGTTCAGATGAGATAATTAAAGGACACCTGCCCGGGTGCAGAGAGGGGCAGGTTCCCGCCTTGTTTTTGGTCCTGCCCCGGCTGTTGCCACGTTTTGTCCCATAAGACTTGCGACGCAGATCTCCGATGGGGAGCTATCTGCTCCGTTTGAAATTGCCGCCGCACCTCACCGGATCTGCCTGCATTGGTAAACCGGCAGCGCCCGGCGAAAGTCGATCTCTGTTCTGGAAATTCCGTCAATGCGTCAATGGATGCGATCGCTGTGCCTGATCACAGGAATCTGCACATCGCAATTGGAGCCGACAACAAACTTTCTCCCTCCCCACTCCGTGGGGGAGGGCCGGGGTGGGGGGGCGAGTGCCGAATGACGCTCCCACCCCCATCCTCACCTTCCCCCATCGAGGGGGAAGGAATATTCAGATTCGACAAGGCGAGATTTGACGTGTGTAGATACCTATGCTACCTGACTGCCATTGCCGCGGCTTGCGCCGTTGGCAATGCGGCACGTCTCGCGCAGGCCGATGAGCCACAACTGAAGCCGATCGCGGCAGGGACACCGGCTCCGGCGTTCATCAAGGACGTCCGGCCGCTGCTCGCGAAGTATTGCTTCGAGTGCCACCAGGGAGAAAAAGCCAAGGGAGGCCTGGCACTGGATGCATTCCGGGACGAGCGCGCGGCACTCGGCAGGCAGCCGGTCTGGGAGAAAGTTCTGGACCAGCTCGATACAGGGATGATGCCGCCGGACGGCAAACCCCAGCCGACGGACGACGAGCGCGCCCTCGTCATGCGGTGGATCGAATCGCGCGTGTTGAAAATCGACTGTTCGAAGGCCGATCCGGGACGGGTGACGATTCGCCGGCTCAACAAGGCGGAATACAACAACACGATCCGCGATCTGCTGGGAGTGGACGTCAAACCGGCGGACGATTTTCCGTCGGACGACGTGGGCTACGGGTTCGACCACATCGGCGACGTGCTGTCGATGCCGCCGGTTCTGCTGGAGCGGTACCTGACGGCCGCCGAGCGGATCGTCGATGCGGCGATTCTCACTCCTGATCCCGAGCGGGCGCCGGTGCGAACGGGGAAGGGGAAGAACCTGGGTTCGGTCGGCGATGCCGATTTCGAAATGGACTTCCCGCGTACGGGCGATTACGCGCTGCGCGTGCGGGCTTTTGCCGATCAGGCCGGTCCGGAACCGGCACGCATGTCGCTGCGTCTCGACGGTCTCGACTTGCAGACGGTGGACGTCACGGCGGCGGACGGCGTTTCGGCGACTTATGAGATCGTGCTCAACGTGCCGGTCGGGAAGCATCGTTTCGCGGCGCGGTTCCTGAACGACTATTACAAGCCCGATGATCCCGATCCGAAGAACCGCGACCGCAACCTGCATGTCGAGCGACTGGAAATTCAGGGGCCGATCGGCCTCCTTCCCGATCAACTTCCCGCGTCGCACACGCGGCTGATCACTTGCCGACCTCTCCCCGAAGCCGACCCGGCCGACTGTGCGCGGGCGGTCTTGCGACCATTCGCGACGCGCGCCTTCCGCCGGCCGGCCACTGATGACGAAGTCGAGCGGCTGACGCGGCTGGTGGCCAGTGCGATGCGCGAAGGAGACAGCTTCGAGCGGGGCGTGCAGGTGGCGGTCGAGGCGGTCCTCGTGTCGCCTCACTTTTTGTTCCGCATCGAACTGGACCCTGAGCCGCTCAATCCCCAGGCGATCCGCACGATCAACGACTTTGAGCTGGCGACGCGCCTCTCGTATTTTCTGTGGAGCAGCCTTCCTGATGACGAATTGCTCGGACTGGCCCAGGCGGGGACGCTGCGGCAGGAAGGGCATCTGGCGGCGCAGGTGCGGCGGATGCTGCAGGACCCGAAGTCGGGGGCCCTGGTGGACAATTTTGCCGTGCAGTGGCTGCACCTGGGGAACCTGAAAACCGTCAGCCCCGATCGCAAGCAGTTTCCGGGCTTCGATGCGGCATTGCGGGGCGCGATGGAGAACGAAACCCGGATGTTCTTCGCGGCAATCATTCGCGAAGACCGCAGCCTGTTCGAGCTGTTGGATTCGGACTTCACGTTTCTGAATGAACGGCTGGCGAAACATTACGGCATCGCTGGCGTTCAGGGTGACGAATTCCGGCGGGTGACTCTGGCGACTCCCGAACGGGGCGGGCTGCTCGGGCAGGCGAGCATCCTGACTGTGACGTCGAACCCGACGCGCACGTCGCCGGTGAAGCGCGGGAAATGGATCCTCGAGAATCTGCTCAACGCCTCGCCGCCGCCACCGCCGCCGAATGTGCCAGAACTCAAGGACGCGAGCGATAAGCAGCTCGAAGGAACGTTGCGCCAGCGGATGGAGCAGCATCGCGAGAATCCCGCCTGTGCGGTTTGTCATACGCAGATGGATGCGATCGGGTTCGGTTTGGAGAATTACGACCCGATCGGCGCCTGGCGCTCGAAGGAGGGAAATCTCGACATCGATGCCTCGGGGACTCTGCCGGGTGGGGCGTCTTTCAAGTCGCCGGCCGAGTTAAAAACGATACTCAAGGCGCGGGAACCGGAATTCCGGCGCTGCGTCGCGGAAAAACTGCTGACATACGCGCTCGGACGCGGATTAGAGTATTATGACAAGTGCACGGTCGATACGATCGTGAAAAACGTAGCGGGCAACCAGGATCGGTTTTCGGCGCTGGTGCTCGAAATCGTGAACAGTGACGCTTTCCAGAAACGGCGTGGCAAACGCGGGGACGAACTATGAATTCAGGATGGAGAATGGACCGTCGGACGGCTTTGCGCGGGTTGGGAACGGCGATCGCGCTCCCCCTGCTCGATTCGATGGTCCCGCGCGCGGCGCTGGCTGCGGGAGCCGGCGAGGCGGCGCGAACTCCCTTGCGGATGGCGTTCCTCTATGTGCCGAACGGCATCCACATGCAGGACTGGACCCCCGCCGAAGAGGGGGAGAATTACGTGCTCCCCTCGACCCTCGAACCACTGGCGGCGTTCAAGAATGACATGTGCGTGCTGACGGGGCTCACTCAGAAAAAGGCGTTTGCCAACGGCGACGGCGGGGGAGATCACGCCCGGGCGCTGGCGTCGTTCCTCACCGGCACACAGGCCCGCAAAACGAGCGGCGCCGACATTCGCGCCGGCGTCTCGGCCGATCAGGTGGCGGCGACAGAAATCGGGCGGTACACGCGCTTCCCGTCGCTGGAACTGGGCTGCGAGGCAGGACAGCAGTCGGGCAATTGCGATTCGGGTTACAGTTGCGCGTATTCGTCGAACATCTCGTGGAAGGGCGAATCGACGCCGATGGCCAAGGAGGTCAATCCGAAGAGCGCCTTCGACCGGTTGTTCACGAACGGCCGGCCGGGTGAATCGGCCGAAGGCCGCGCCAAGCGCGAGCGCTACAACCAGAGCGTGCTCGATTTCGTTCGCGACGATGCGCGGGCCCTGCGGGACAAGCTGGGGGTCACCGACCAGCGGAAGCTCGACGAATACCTGACAGCGGTCCGTGAACTCGAAACGCGGATCGCCAAGGCGGCGCAAACCTCGGCCGATGAAGCCGTGGCCGGTTTCGCCCGCCCCGCCGGGATTCCGAAGGATTACGACGCGCACATCCGGCTGATGGAAGACCTGATGGTGCTCGCCTTCCAGGGAGACGTCACGCGGATCTCGACGATGGTCATCGCCAACGAGGGGAGCAACCGCAGCTATCCCTTCATCGAAGTGCCGGAAGGGCACCACGACCTGTCGCACCACGGGAACGACGCGAAGAAGCACGAGAAGATCAAGAAGATCAACCGCTTTCACGTCACGCAGTTCGGCCACCTGCTCGAGCGGCTCAAGGGGATCAAGGAGGGGGAAGGGACGCTGCTCGACAACTGCATGATCGTTTACGGCAGCGGCATCGGCGACGGCAACCGCCACAACCACGACGACCTGCCGATCCTGCTGGCAGGCCGCGGCGCCGGCACGATCAAGCCGGGGCGCCACATCAAGTACGCCTCGGGGACGCCGCTGAATAACCTCTTCCTGTCGATGCTCGATCGGCTCGGAGTCCGCCGCGAGTCGCTGGGGGACAGCACGGGACGGGTGGCCGGCCTCGACGGGTGACCCACAGGGATGCCCAGGCACGGTGTGTCACCTGCGTCTCTATCCTGAAGGGATTGTGCAGCACAGACCGGGGTTGGCCGACGCAGGAGGCCTACCCCGGGTGCGCGTCCTACGAAAGACCGAATCCTGTAAGGATTCTGCAGAACGTCAATCCCACACGGGCGACTGCGACACCATGAACGGTCTGCACAATCCTTACAGGATTGAGGTGATTTTTTTCCGTTCGTAAACCAGGGTAGCCGACGTCCGTCGGCAACCCTGGCCTTTGCTGCAGTACGCTTTCAGCGTACACGGTCTCGGGGGCTTTTGCCCCCTCGCGTCCCTCGCTGCCGCGTCGGGCTACCAGAGTAACGTCGTGCCCGTCGCCAAAGCGCTTGCGGTACTTCCCGCGCGCTTCTCTTTTCGCCGGGTTTGTCCTACGCTGGATCAATGCAACTGGAGACTGCGAACACGACACCGCAGATGATTCTGCTGGGGACGGGGACGAGCAACGGCGTGCCGATGATCGGCTGCCATTGCGACGTGTGCCACTCCTCGAATCCTAAGAATCATCGGACCCGATCGGGCGTACTGGTGCAGGCGCCGCAGGGGAATTTTCTGATCGACACCCCTCCCGAACTGCGGCTGCAGCTCGTGCGCGAGAACATCGACCTCGCGCACGCCGTCTTGTTTACGCACGGACACGCCGACCATCTGTTCGGTCTGGATGACACGCGCTTGTTCAGCTACTACCTGAAGCAGGTGGTGCCGCTGTATTGCGAACCCGAAACCGAAAATCGACTGCGGATGTCGTTCGATTATGCCTTCAAAAGGCCACACCCCGACCAGCACTATGGAGCGATTCCGCAGTTGGAAATCCGTACGATCGGGCTCGAGCCGTTTGAGCTCCTGGGCCTGACGGTCCGGCCGATCCGGCTCTGGCACGCGAAGATGCCGGTGCTGGGGTATCGCATCAACAACGTGGCCTTCTGCACCGATGTCAGCCGCATTCCCGATGAAAGCTGGCCGCTCTTGGAGGGGCTCGATACGCTGGTGCTGGACGCGCTGCGGGAAAAGCCGCATCCCGCTCATTTCAGCCTGGCGCAGGCGCTGGAGGTGGTGGAGCGGGTTCGTCCGCGGCAGTCTTATTTTACGCACATCGCACACACCCTTGAGCACGAAGCGACGAATGCCCGCTTGCCCCCCGGCGTCGAGCTGGCATACGATGGGTTGAGAATTCCCCTGTGAAGGACCTATGGACGATCACGATTCGGCAATGCTGGCCTTCGTCAAGCTGGCGGGTGTTTCCCAGAGCCGAAGCCAGCTCGGTCCGCGCGACAAATTCCTGATTCTGGCTGGAGTGGCCGCCGACCGCGCGGGGCACGCCGCCGTCGCCGAACGCTGCCGCGAGCTCGTGCTGGCGAATAATCCGTCGCACCTGCTCAAGCGCTACGATTCACTGGCCCAGGCGATCGCAGACGACGAGTTCCAGTCGTACCTCAAGCAACTGTCGCGCTTCTGTTCCTACGAAAAGGCCGAGCACCATCTGTCGCAGCTCGACATCACGACCGAGCTGCCGAAGATTACCGCCCGGCTCAGTGCCGCCGAATACGCGCTGCTATTGCTGGGCCATTCGCACGAACGGTAGGATTTCCTCCAGTGGTCCGTCCATCGATCAGTGTCATGTTTAGTTCGCTGGGGCTGGACCAACGGGAAGCCCCAGGGAATGACGATGGGATCATTTGTAGTGAGCGACAATTGCGGACGAATGGTTGAGCCCCAAGGGGGCGGGATTCGATAGCCCAGGGCGCCGCGAAGCGAAGCCCTGGGTTGGTCCCGGATTGAGTAGGTCAGCCCCAACGGGGCGAGATTCCAGGCGGACCTTAGTCGACGATCGACGAGTCTCGCCCCTTCAGGGCTTTGACCGATTCTTATGACGCGATACCCAGGGCTGCGCCCTGGGCTATCGAATCTCGCCCCGTTGGGGCTTTCGGATGAAGCCGTCAATCGCTGCGCGTCAAGTTCGGAACGTTCGCAGCGGACCAACGGGCGCCCCAACCGGCTTGCAAACGAGCGTGGCGTTTTTGTGATCGACAGACTCCCTGGTCCGTCCGCTCCAAAATGTCACGCACGGAATTTTCACGGATTCCGCCACACCGCCTGCGGGCTTCACTCCGCCTCGAATTCGTGGCGGAACTCGTTGAAGTGAATGTACTCCCAGTGGCGGTACAGCGGCGACGACTGCACGAGCCGGCTGTGCGGACCGATGGCGTTCAAACGCCCCTTGTGGATCAGCACGATTTCATCGGCCCGTTTGAGGGTCGAGAGCCGCTGGGGGAGATACAAAATCGTGCGATTGGGAGCGATCCGTTTGTAGGCGTCGTCGAGCAGGTCCTTGGTGTCGTCGTCGATCGGATCGTCGGGCTCGGCGACAATCAGGAGCGCCGGCTTACGCAGGATGGCCCGCGCCAGGCTCAGGCGAAAACTCTGACCTGCGTCGAGCGTTTCGCCGTGTTCGCCGATGACCGTTTCGTACCCTTGCGACAGCTTCTGAATGAAGTTGTGAGCGTGAGCGATCTTGGCGGCTTCGGTGACCTCCTGCAGACTCAAGTTGGCGTTTCCGCCGCTGAGGTTGTCGCGAACCGACCCCGTCAGGAACGGGTCTTTGCCCCCCACAAACACGATTTCAGCCCGCAGCGATTCGAGCGTCACCCAGGCGATGTCTTCGCCGTCGATCAGGATCTGCCCTGACTGCGGTTCGATAAACCGCGGCAGGAGATACGCCACGGCCAGTCCTTCGAGCGGATCGGTCGAGACGATGGCCACCTGCCTGCCGGCGGGAATCTTGAGCTTCAATCCATCGAGGAGCTGGCGCTTCGAAGGGGTCGTATACGAGACCTGTTCAAACGAAATCATCTTCGAGAGGGGCTGCAGGAACTTGGCTCCGACCGCCTGGCCGACCTCGGGGATCAGGTTGAGGTAATTCTGAATCTGGCGGGCAGCATGTTCGGCCTGTTCGTGCTCGCGATTGAGCTGCACGAGGTTCTGAAGCGGGAACCACGCAGCCGCCAGTGCAGCCAGCATCAGAACTCCCGAGGCAAACGAGATCTCGGGAGGGGGGAGCAGGATCTTCGACCCGACGAACACCAGCACAAACGCCAGGCATCCAGCCACGAGCGTCCGCACGGCCCGCCGCGACCAGGCCTTGACCTGGAGGCCCGACAGGATGCTCTGCTGAAAGCGCTCGAGATACTTCTGAAACTGGTCCTGCTCAAACGTCTCCATCCCGAATCCGCGGACCAGGCGCGTCCGATCCAGGCTTTCGGCCAGCACCCGCAGTTCCTTCGCGGCATTGGCCTCGAACACCCCCCGCACGTGATCGATGCGCAGCGTTTCGCGCTGCGCGAGATACCAGCAACCGACAATCGGCACGAGGCACACGACCGCCAGCACCGGGTCCACGGCGATCGCCAGGCCGACCATGAGCGCCAGCCGCAACGGGTCGCGTCCCATGCGCTGCGCCCACAAAAACAGCCCGTCGCTGAGCCGGTTGACCTCTGTGGTAAAGAGCTGCATCGCCTGCTCGCTCGAGCGGCCTTCGAGGTCAGACGGGCCCAGGCGCAGCGTCTGGCGATGAATCGAGCGTCGCAGCCGGGTCGCCATGTCGAGCCCGACAGCCAGGAGGTCGATGCGCGCCCGCGACTCCTCCATGCTGCGCATCCAGCCGAACAGCGCCGCCAGCATCACCAGGGCCACCAGCGCCTGCCTGTCGTTTCGCAGCGGCGGCAGGCGGCGGTAGGCCGTGACCAGCAAGGGGCGATAGAATTTATTCCGGGACTGCCAGACGGTCGGCAAGAGCCCTTTGTCGGTGTAGGTGATTTCGCCCGAGAGCGATGCCTGGGGCTGGCCCGATTCATTGATGATTTCTTCACCGACCAGTGCCGTCAACTCGGACTGGCTCGACGTGAGAATCGTCAGCCTCCCGCCGTGGACCAGGAGGTCCGTCATCAGATACAGACACAGGAGCGCCGCCAGGAGCAGCACCGACCCGGCCGCCGAATGCAGCGACGCCCTGAGGGGGGTGCCCCGGAATAAATCACGACGGGAGAACAGTCTCTCAAACGGGGTCGGTTCTTTACTGGCCAAGAGGTTCGCCGTCCACTTCTGATGGGCCCGGGTCTATCGGGCCCATTTGTGTTACGCCCGATTCCGTCAGGCCAGATCACGATCCTCAAAGAGCATGAAGGCGAGCAGGATCGCGGCTGCGATGTAAGCGGCGCTGTAGGCCGCGACCGCTCCGATATATCCGGCGGGCACGACCGAACTGGTGGCAATTGCCGCCTCGACGTTGAAGTTTTCAACCGCGGGCAAGATCGTCGAAATCACTTTGGCCATGAATGTCACCAGTTCGAGCTTGCCGAGATTTCCCCGAACCAGGCTGGGAGTCAGGTGTCCGACAACAAACACAGCCAGGCAGGTGACCATATTCACGACCATGGGAACGCGAGTCGAAATCGCCACGCTGATCGACGACATGATCGCGATCTCGAGCAGGCTCAGCACGACCGACGGGATGATCTTGTACGCCTCGAGCTGGGCCGAATGCATCGTTGCATCGCCCGAGGATTCGCGCGCGTCGTAAAACACCTTGTAGACGATCAACCCCCAGAACACGATCGCCAGGGGGACTACCAGCACCAGCACGGCCGACTGGATGCCGACGAACTTGCCGATGATGAACTGCCGGCGATTGATCGGCTTCGAGAGCAGCGTCATCGCCGTCTTGCCTTCGATTTCGTCGGCGATGCTCATGCTCGACGTCCAGATGGCCAGGAACATGCCGCTGATCAGGAGCGTCGCCAGTCCGCAGATTTCGAGCATTTTCACGTCGTCCCCGAGCGAGAAGAACGGGACGAACGTATTCAGCACGAGCATCGCCAACGACACAATAAACAAGAGTGCAAACACCGGCTGCCGCAGCGCTTCCTTCATCGTGGCGCGGGCGATGATCCCGGCCCGGGTCGAGTACAGAAAGGCGACGAGGGCCACGAGGACGACGACAAATCCCGCTCCCGTGAGCCCCAGCGTCGTCCGCAGCTTCGCCAGTTCGGCGCCGGTATCGGCCGCCAGCAGGAGTGGTGTGGACGAAAGAAAACTTCCGGTCGACATGAGCAGCCTCATCCTCAATAACGGAAAAACACCCGGTCGGGGAACGTCCCAAGACAGAACACGTGCTCTGCTTACGTCGAATTCGCGGTGTCCGTTGGAAATCAGCGGGCCGGCAGCGGTTGCCGGTGCTGATTGTCCCCTCTCATCCACTCTAACTGTTGAGAAACCCGAAAGGAACCGTGCTTCCGGAGAAAAAAGGGGCCGGTTCAGGCGAATCGCCGCCCGCCGTCATACAGGTTGCCGAAGTGTCAAAACCGTATGTCGAAATGCGAAAAAAGCTCGGCGGATGGATCGGGGCGGCGTTCGCAATCTGTAATATTCCCGCGAAAACGCTGCGCGACGTCAGCCAGCAGGGCATTGATCGCCTGCGGAGATCCCTGCGCGACGAGTTCCACCGAGCCGTCGGGAAGATTCTTCACGTAACCTGTTATCGGATGGTTTGTTGCAATCCTGCGGACGGTAAAACGGAATCCCACCCCCTGGACGCGACCGCGGTACAGGATCAGTTCCGTCGTCGGATTCGTCATATCAACAGTCCTCCCATGGTCCGGCGGGGCAGTTCCACGGGCGTTCCCGTTTCCACATTGGCAATGCCGGCGATTATACTGCCGGCCGTTCAGTGAAGCAGGGGCATTGAATCAGGGGTTGTGAAGCAGGGATTCCCGAGATGTCGCAGCGAGCCCGCCACCGAGAACACGTCCGCCGCCGTCTCAAGCGCCGTGCCGCGCCGGGGACTGCGCCGGGCAGCCTGACGGTCGATCCTCTGGCTCCCCGACCGTCGATTCGGATCCTGGCCTACAATGCCGAAAAATTCGTCGAGCGCGACATCGCCGATCCCGAAGAGCTGCGTGCCTATCTCGGCCAGTGGCATGTCTGCTGGGTCAATATCGACGGTCTGGGGGACGCGCGTGTCCTGGAGCGGATCGCAGCCATCTTCCACCTGCACCCGCTGGCCATGGAGGACGTCGTCAACGTCCACCAGCGGGCGAAAGTCGACACGTTTGGCGAGCGGACCTTCATGGTCACGCACATGCCCGAATACACCGATCACCTGACGATGGAACAGGTGAGCCTGTTTCTGGGGCCCGATTTTGTCGTGACGTTTCAGGAGCGCTCCGGCGATTGCCTCGAACCGGTTCGCGAACGAATTCGCAAACAGGTGGCGCGCGTCTGCGAAAAAGACGCCGGCTACCTCGCCTACTCGATTCTCGACGCGGTCATCGATCACTTCTTTCCGGTTCTCGAAGCCTACGGCGAACGGCTGGAGACACTCGAAGATCAGATTATCGCGCAGCCCGACCGCGGGGTGGTGGCCGAGATCCACGACGTCAAACGCGAACTCCTGTACGTTCGCCGGGCGATCTGGCCGCAGCGGGAAGCTCTCAACACGCTGGTGCGCGACGACATCGCCCACATCAATGCCGAAACGCGACTGTATCTGCGCGACTGCTACGACCACGCGGTGCGGATCATCGACCTGGTCGAGACGTACCGGGAAGTCTGTTCCGACCTGATGGACCTGTACCTGTCGAGCATCTCGAACCGGATGAACGAGATCATGAAGGTTCTCACGATTATCTCGACCCTGTTCATTCCGCTGACGTTCATCGTGGGAATCTACGGAATGAATTTCGACTCCGCAGCCTCACCCCTGAACATGCCTGAAACGAAATGGTACTTCGGCTATCCCTTGTGCCTGGCGGTGATGGGCGTGATCGCCGTCGGCCAGTTCATGTTCTTTCGGCGCAAGGGGTGGATCGGCCAGCCCAGGCCGCCGGCCGATCGAGCCGGTTGAGCGACCGGCGTTGCCGAGTGCGATGTCGTTTCGAGTCAGAGTGCCCCCGGGTCGGCCGGCAGCCCGGTCCGTCAGTCCCGCGACTCACGAATGAGCCGTTCGGATGCCTGACCCGACCAATCGACCACCCGCAGAATCTGGCCGCCGCTCTGATAGAAATCGGCTCGCTTGAACCGGCACCACTTCAGGCGCACCAGGAGCCGCACGAGTTGCCCGGCGGCGCTCGGAAAGACCAGGTGCACGAGGCGATGCGGCATCGGATGTCGATGGCTGATTCCCACACCAAATTCCGAGACGTCGGTCAGGCGCACGTCGAGTTTCGGTGCCGTTGTCGGCCGGCCACGGTCGTCGAGCGGGCTGAGCACGCCGGCCACCTCGCAGGGAATGCGATGTCCGGGCCGGCGGTCGGTGACGGTGGTCACCGGATGCCAGCTTGCCGCTGACTCTCCCACCAGCAGGCGGTCGACGGTTTTCAGGGGGCCGATCGCGGCGGTCGATGCGACGAGCTCCGCACGCAGCCGGCGCACGTCGATTCCCGGCGCAACAGTCGCAACAGTCATAGAGTCACCTGTGAGTCATCGGAAGCGCGCCCGATCGGGCCAGGCCCGCGCAGAATTGCAGCCGCGGGAATTCAATTCCTAGCTCACGAAATCCCCCCGGGCAAACTGCGGAGGCCTTTGCCTGGCCGATTGCCGACTCTCCCCCTGCGGCCGGCGACTGTCGCGCCGATCTTGTGTGTTGCCGTTCGGCAACGTGGCCATTTGGCAACGCCCGAACCCCACCGTGGAGCAGGTTGATATACCTGCTCTGCAAAGTGGATGCCGCGCCAGCGGCCTGTCAGAACGCCGGTGCAGCAACGAACGCCGACAAAAAGAAGGGGTAGAGCAGGTATAGAAACCTGCTCCACGACACGCACTCACCCGCGAGGGTGACACTTGCGATGCACGGCCTTGAGCCGGGTGTGCTCGATGTGCGTGTAGATCTGCGTGGTGGCGATACTGGCGTGCCCCAGCAGTTCCTGGAGTGCGCGGATTTCGGCGCCGCCGGCGAGCATGTGCGTCGCGAAGCTGTGACGCAGCGTGTGCGGGCTCACTTTGTCGCTCGCGCCGGCCCGCCGCGCATACTTCTTCACCAGCGTCCAGACCATGATCCGCGTCAGGCCGCGGCCGCTCTTGCTGATGAGCAGTTCGTCGGCATCGGATCGCGCCGCCAGGAGCGGACGCTCGTCCGCCAGGTAGGCCTCGATCGCCCGGGTGGCGACCGGATTCAGCGAGACCAGGCGCTCCTTGTTTCCCTTGCCGATGCAGCGGCAGTACGACTCGTCGAGATGCACGTCGCGCAGTCTGAGATTCACAACTTCCGACGCGCGGCAACCGGTGGCGTAGAGCAGAGCGAGCAGAGCGCGATCGCGCAGCATGAACCGGTCTGAACCCTGCGGAGCTGCGAGCAGCCGGTTGACCATGTCGGGGCTCATGACCTGCGGCAGGTGCTGCCACAGTTTCGGAGAACTGACGAGATCGGCCACGCTCTCGCGAATGACCCCTTCCAGCAGGAGATACCGAAAGAACATCTTGATGGCGACCAGGTGTCGGGCCACCGTCGTCGCTGACAGCCCGCGCTCGTGCAGACGCCCGAGGTACGCTGTCAGAACTTTGAGGTCGATGGCGTGGAGTCCCTGCGCGCATCCTTTTTCGAGCCATTCGAAGAACTGTCGCAGATCCGAGCCGTATGCAAGGAGTGTGTTGCGGGCCATCCCGATTTCGGCTTCCTGATACCGCAGAAACGGCTCCAGATGGACCGACGGATTCCGACCGGAAAGGGGACGGATCGTCGAATCAGCAGTAGGGCGTTTGCGCGGCGGCATACTTTACTAAATCGGTAAAGTCGCCAGCCCGGCTTGACCGAATGCGGCCCTGGGTGATTATGCGGACCGGACTTTGCGTCCGTCCCCTACACGGCCCGCTGCATCGCAGCCGCCGATCCGCGGGCGAAGCGTCTCTGGACCAGCCGCGAAAACGGGTATCCCAGCCGTGCGAGCAGATGGCGTGGTTTGGAGAAGGCGAGGATGTCGTACCAGACGCTGTCATCGGCCCGGTCCCATTCGACCATGAAACGCTCTTCACCGGTTTCCGCGTGGTCCGGAAGTGTGCCGTAGGCGAAACCGAAACGCTGCACGGGTCCGGTTTCGTCGACGACGTAAACGATCCTGCAGGCGTTGAGCCACCATACGCCGCAGATCCGGGCCACGACGGCGACGACGTTTCCGGTCTTGATGGGAGTCTCGGGACGCCACAATTGCAGACCGTCGATGCGGAACTGGACCCACTGCTGAAGCGCATTGTTAGCGGCACAGAAGACCGCTTCACCGCTGCCGAGTTTCACGCGGGTGTGATCGACGTTGTAGCCTGCCGGCGGTGTCGAGGCGGTCTGCCCGACGAACGAATAGCTGAAGTTCAATTGAGCCTGTTTCGCCAGAAAGTCTCGGACAATATTCGGCGACGGCTTGCGAATTAAGATCATGAAGAGGCCCTGGGCAAACGGTGCTGGCTGAAGACGAGGTCCTGCCTACATCAATCTTCTGCCAGCCCGATCCCATGCGCACTGAGAACCCAGATCGAGTGTCGGTGGGATTGGAAAGGCAACGCGCGAATGATGTTTCCGGTTTTTTTCATACGCTGATTGTACTCCTGCGCGGGGAAGTCGAGAATGAAACTCTCGTGGCTGTTGACACTCGCGGCCTCAGTTCAAAGATCACTGTGAGAGAAGTGGCCGTTCGGGAGCGGTTGACTTACTGGAAAAGTGACGTTGATGGTTGATCCGCACGACAACGGGAACAATGTCACTTTAAGCGATGGCCCCGGCCGATTCGGCCTGTGGGGCATGCGGGCGCTAATCGTCGCCGCCGCGTCCGTGTCTGGATACCTCCTGTCGGTTTCGCTCGACCAGCAACGACTCCCTGTCGGTTGCGGAGCGGGATCCGGTTGCGCGGCGGTCCTGGCCAGCCGCTGGTCGAGTTTGCTCGGAATTCCGGTGGGTGGAGCGGCTGTGGTCGTCTACCTCGCGGCACTGATCGCGACGTGTTTTCTCGGTGGTCAACGGCCGGCGCGCGTGCGGCGGACTGCCTGGAGTCTCCTGATCGGGGCGGCGGTGATCATTGCCGGGGCCGCAGTCTGGTTCATCGCGCTGCAAATCTGGGTCGTTAATGCGATTTGTCCCTGGTGCATGGCGGATCACACGCTGGGCCTGGCGCTCTCGCTATTGATTATTTGCCAGGCACCGATTGCCCGCCGAGGAACGGAACCGAATGGAACGTCGATTGTCGATGGTGAAGCAAATTTACGCAGCGACTCTGCAAGAATTATCTCGCGCCCTCGCGCCTTGGGTTTAGTTTGTGCGGGGATCGCCGCGGTCGGTCTGTTGGCGGGAACTCAATGGTTGTTCGATGTTCCGACAGGTCGCACCGTCCGTTTGCCACCCGGGACGAATGCCGATTCCGGTCCTGGCCCGAATCGCCTCGTCGCGGTCATTGACGGCAAGTTCCAGGTCGCGCCGCACGAATTGCCGGTTCTCGGTTCTGCCGACTCACCAAAACTGCTGCTCGTGTTGTTCGATTATTGTTGTCCGCATTGTCGGGCCGCGCACGGCTACCTCGTTCGTGCCAGGCAGACCTTCGACGGCGCGTTGGGGATCCTCATGTTGCCGATGCCGATGGATCACAAGTGCAATCAGACGATCCAGGAAACCGAGCCGCGGTTTGAGCATGCCTGCGAACTGGCTCGACTGGCGCTGGCGGTCTGGCGTTCCGATCGCACGGCGTTCGCCGCGTTTGATGAGTGGCTGTTTGAGCCCGAATTGCCCCGCGATCCCGCCGCGGCGCGCCGGAAGGCCGAGGAATCTGTGGGGGCGGCCGCTCTCGAATCGGCCTTGCGCGATCGGTGGATCGACCAGCAGCTCGCCGCCGATGTCCAGGCCTACGTCGACAGCGGCGCCGATCGCATTCCGATCATCATGTCGCCGGGGTTTTCGTCGATCGTCGGCCGGCCCGAGAGTGAGCGGCAATTGCTGGAAACACTGCGCACCGAGTTGCAACTGGGCGCGAGTTCCCCACAGGCGAATGGTCCCTGAACTGAAACCGGCAGCTTGATTTACCGATTGACCCCGATCTAGCATGATTGCATGACTACCAAAACTCCTGCTCCGCCTCTGGAAACCAAAGATCTCGAACTCCTCGAACAGGCGAGCGCCACGTTCCAGCAGCTCAAACGCGAGATCGGCAAGGTCATCATCGGCCAGGAGAAGATCGTCCGGCCGATCGTTTCCGCCGTCCTCTCGCAAGGGCACACCCTCGTCATTGGCGTCCCCGGACTGGCCAAGACGCTGCTGGTGAAGACGCTCGCGCAAGTGCTCGACTGGAGGTTCAAGCGGATTCAATTCACGCCCGACATGATGCCGGCCGACGTGATCGGGATGGAACTGCTGCAGGACGACCCGACGACCGGCGTGCGATCGATGCGGTTCGTGCGCGGTCCCTTGTTTGCCAACATCATCCTCGCCGACGAAATTAATCGCACGCCGCCCAAGACGCAGTCGGCCCTGCTGGAGGCGATGCAGGAGTACACCGTCACCAGCATGGGGCACGGTCATGTGCTGGAGCGTCCGTTCATCGTGTTCGCCACCCAGAACCCGATCGAACAGGAAGGAACCTATCCTCTTCCCGAGGCACAGCTCGACCGCTTCATGTTCAGTCTGTGGATGGGGTATCCCTCCCGAACCGAAGAAGAGGACATCGTTCTGGCGACAACCGTCGATTCCGTCCCGGAGGTCAAGCAGGTTTGTTCGATCGAGCAGATGAGCGCGTTTCAGCATCTGGTCCGCAGAGTGCCTGCCTCGCGTCATGCCGTGGGCTATGCCGTCGGATTGGCACGCTCGACCCGTCCCGACAATCCCGACTCGAGCGACTACGTCAAAAAATACGTTTCGTGGGGAGCCGGCCCACGCGCCAGCCAGCACATGATCCTCGGTGCAAAGGCTCTGGCCGTGCTCGACGGCAAGCCGACGGTTTCGTCTGAGCACATTCGAGAAGTTGCCGAGCTCGTCTTAAGGCACCGCGTTTTGCCGAACTACACCGCCAGCGGCGAAGGCATCGATTCGGCCCGAATCATTGGCCGAGTTATCAAGGACTTCGACGAACCGATCTATCAGGATTAAGGCCAGGCATGACGCGGTCCATGCCGTCTGAATTTCATCGGCGTTTGTTCGGTTGCCCGGTATCACAGATCTTGAGGTAATGATGGCGTTTCAGACCCGGCAGAAAGAAGGACTGAGCCATAATTATCTCCAGATCTCTGATCTGCAGCGGCTGGAGCACCTGTCGTTTTCCTCCCGCAGGACCGTCGAGGGGCAGTATTCGGGGCAGCACGCGACTCCACAGCGGGGCAAAAGCGTCGAGTTTCGCGACTATCGGCAGTACATTCCCGGCGATGAACTGAGCAACGTCGACTGGAAGGTCTACGGCCGCAGCGACAAGCTGTTCATCAAAATCTTCGAGCATCAGGCTGACCTCACCGCCCATTTGCTCGTCGATGCTTCGGCGTCGATGGCGTTTCGAGGAATTCGTGCCCCGCGCTCCCAGCCCGTCGGGTACGCCAAGCGGACCCGCGGCGGCAAAGATGCCAAGCTCCCCCTGAGCAAGTACGACTGTGCCTGCGGTCTGGCGGCGGGCCTGGCGTTCCTGATCGTGAAAGAAAAAGACCGCGTGTCGTTCGCCGCGGCACGCGAGGGGCTTTATGAACACCTCCCCCCGAGCAGTTCGGTCGTCAATCTTTCGGGAATCCTCAAGGTGATGGAACGCATCAACCCCTCGGGCGAAGCCCAGTTGAGCCAGGCGATTCGCGAACTCGCGGGCAAGAGCCGCAAACGGGATTTGCTGATCGTCTTCAGCGATCTGCTGGGAACTTCCGGCGAGATCATGAACGCTCTGTCGCTGTGGTTGCATCGCGGAGGCGAAGTGATCGTGTTTCACGTCATGCACGAGGAAGAATTGACCTTGCCGGTCGTCCCGAACGGAATCTTCATCGACAGCGAAACCGCCGAACGCATCCGCCTGAACGTCGAAGACATTCGGCCCGAGTACGACGCGCGGATGAAGGTGTTTCTCGAGGGCTGGTCGCAGACGTGCCGGGGCAACGGCATCGATTACGTGCTGTCGTCAACGGCCGAACCGTATCACGAGCAGCTTTTTCGTTTTCTCACTCGCCGCGCGGCCAGCGCGTGATCGGATCGGGGCATGGCGCTGCTGGCTTTTATTTCACTGACGTCGCCCGCCATGCTGGGCGGGCTGGCTTTGCTCGCCCTGCCGGTTGTGGCGCACCTGTTGAACCGGCATGCGCGGCGGACGGTGATCTTTCCGAGCATTCAACTGCTCCAGCAGTCGGTTGCCAGCCAGTCGTGGTTGTTTCGGATGCGGCAGCGGATCCTGCTGGCCTTGCGATGCCTGGCGGTCGCGCTGATCGTGTTCGCGTTCGCCCGGCCGGTCTGGTTCAACGCCAGTGCGGCCAATCCTTCGGCAAACGCCGGAGCCACGGGGGTCGTGATCCTGCTTGACGGCAGCGCCTCGACCGCACAGCGTTCCGGCAGCGTCAGTCTGGCACACACACTGCGTGCCGGGGCCAACAAGACGCTCGATTCGCTGTCGGCGGGCACAGACTTCGCCAACATCGTGTACGCCACCGCGCGTCCCCAGGCGCTGCTGCCGGGCATGACGCGCAATCTGCCGGCGCTCCGCGAAGAACTTGGCCGACTCGATGCGACGTACGAACGGGCCGATTTGCCGCAATCCATCGCCCTGGCCGGCCAATTGCTGGGTGAATTCAAAGGCAAGCGCCGGCTGGTGATTCTTTCGGACCTGCAGCAGTCGAACTGGCAGGATGTCAAGCAGCAGGCCGACCTGGCGACCCTGCTGCCACCCGAAACGAGCGTGACTGTGATCGGGCCGCCGGCGGCGGAAATCGAGAACGTTTCGCTGTCGCAGCCGCGGTTTTTTCCCGCGCAGCCTCTCGCCGACCAGCCGCTGCAGTTGATCGTGCGAGCGTCGAATTTCGCAACTCGGGAAAAGCAGGTTCGAACCGTACTGAAATGCGACGGCGAGCCGGCGGGCGAGCAGATCGTGACGCTGGGATCCGGCGAGCAGCGGGACGTGGCCTTCGAATTGCCCCGCGTCAGTGCCGGCGAACACCGCGTTGAATTTGCAACCTCCGACGACGGTCTCGCGGCTGACGATCGGGCTTACCTCGTCGTCAAGACGGTGGAGCGGTTGCCCGTACTCATTGTGAGCGATGACAATCCGCGCGAGCCGGGCTCGGCCGGTTATTTTCTCATCCGCGCGCTCGCCCCGCATAACGATGCACACGATCGATTCGACGTCCGCCAGGTGTCGACGACTCGGCTTTCCGAAGCCGATCTAACGACGGCGACGGCTGTGTTCGTGGGTTACGTGGGAGAGCTCACGGCGCCGGCGGCGAAACTGCTGTCTCGCTACATTGCGGACGGGGGCGGTGTGCTCATCTTCTGTGGGGAAGGGCCGGTCGCTCGCAACTTGAAGGTGCTCGACGAAAGTGCCGGTGAAGCGGGCGTGCTCCCCTGGCTGGCGGGTCCCGCCCGCGATTCGTCCCTCTCGAGGGAGTCGCTGCGAATCACCGGCGGAAAATGGCAATCGCGGTTGCTGGCCGACTTCGACGAACAGAGCCAGATCGCCATGGCGCAGATCCGGTTTCAACGGACCTGGACGGTGGGCGCCCTGCGCCCCGACGCACAGGTCCTGTTGACGTTCTCCGACGGATCCGCCGCACTCGGAGTGCGGAACACGGGCCTGGGGCAGTGCCTGCTGGCGAATTTCAGTCCGGCACTCGAGACCAGCGATCTCGCGAAATATGGCTCGTTTGTGGCTCTCGTCCAGTCGCTTGCCAGGCAACTCAGGCCGGCGGCAACGACAATGAAGCCGGCGCTGGTCGGCGATGCATATCGGCATCCCACAACATTATCTGCCGACCCCGAAGCGGGAAAAATCGCGGTGTTTGGTCCGGGGGGCGGTGCCGTACCGTTCAAGATCGACGGGGAAGCTGGCAAGCTGGCGTTGCAAATTCCCCGGCCGGAACGCCCTGGGTTCTATGAGATCCAGCGCGGGAGCGAGCGATACGCGGCGGCCATCAACGTTGATCCTCGCGAAAGCGACCTGCGGCGGATCGACAAGGGGGCGCTAACGAGCCACTTCGAGAACCAGGGAATTGGACTGGAAGTCAATACGGCTGCCGGTTGGGACCCGGTCTTCTCGACGGGCGGCCATCCATTCTGGGGAAATTGCTTCGTTGCAGCGCTGTGCTTTGTCGCGGTGGAATTGTTTCTGGTCGGGCTATGGCGGCGGTAAC
>Ga0137463_1000214_pt1 | contig 22112 bp, 14 predicted proteins | sample EasRivERMGT800_2_FD_102333 | JGI IMG/M metagenome (GOLD analysis project Ga0137463, IMG submission 102333) | Soil microbial communities from meander-bound floodplain in the East River, Colorado, USA - East River MetaG ERMGT800_2 | ecosystem: Environmental > Terrestrial > Soil > Floodplain ...
GCCAGCACTTCGCCATTCATCTCGAGCGCCAGGACCGGCCCCGGGGTACTCGTTGTGGCCGGGAGCGCTTTGTCGATTGGGATCGACCCGCCGAACGGATACGTTTCGGTCTTATCGACAATCTGATCCGCGCCCTCAAACCAGACGTGTTTCGCGCCGGTCTGTACTCCCACATGCCTGAGTACTGCAGCCAGGCTGATTCCGCCCCAGCGCGCGTTGCCGATCGCTCCGGCGCCCCACTGCACCCCGCCGATCTTGGGACCGGTGAATTCATTGCGGCGGTTCCCGGCGCAGGTCAGCGTGGCCGTGACTGTCACTTCCGGAAAGCGCTGTTCCAGATCGGCGATCGAAAACTTCTGCGGTTTGTCAACCAAACCCTCGACCGAGATGCGCAGCGCCCGAGCATCAACTTGCGGCATGTCGCCGTGATTCCGCACGTAGAATGATTCGTGCGGCGTAATCCAGTCTTCGCTGAGGCGATCAAGGGCGGGCTCAGCGTTGAGCGGCCTGGCGGAACGGACGATCAGCCGCTTCCCCGCCGGGAGTGCCGCCGCGTCGTCGGCTCGCAACCACCGTGGATCAAACGGGACCAAACCCAGCGCGGCGCTCGCCGTCGACAGTGCACCGAGGAACTGACGCCGCGACCAGGCCCTGCCGGCCTGGTGAAAATCAGCAACTCGAACTGCCATGTGGTCTGTGCCGAGCGGTTTCCGATGGTGCACGAGCGTCTCCTTTTAGTGTCGGATTCAAAAGCGACCTGGCGCATTCCCTCTCCCTTTGTGAGTGTACAAACCGGGAACATCGATAGCAGGCGTTCGGAGACATCGGTAACACCTGGGGATAATCTCGCGATCCCCTCAAGGGAGACGACGGCCCGATTGCCGCAAAGCCGCCAGCACCCCGATTCAGGCCAGTTTTTTCAAATTCTCCAGATCGCCGGGGCAACGCAAGTCGTTATTGACCCTCTGGCGTGGCGCGGCTAAGATCCCGGCCCGTTTTCAGGCGGCCCCTCTCACGGCCTCTTCCCCACAGGCCGAGTGGCTGCAAAGTCCCGCGCGTTCAGTCCTTGCGACCACCGACCCTGTCCAGTTTCCTCATTCCACTGCATCCGGCAATTCGGGAGCGCCCGTGTTGGGCCTGAAGACCCCATTGCGATCATTGCAGATCCTCGCGTTCTGCGCCGTGGCTCTGTCGCTGGCGCTGTTTTGCGCGCACACCCTCGTGCGCGCCGAGACGGAATCGCGCGAGCGACACGAGCAGGAACCGATCGCGATCTCGGCGACCTTCTCGCAAACGTGGCAGCAGGATCGGGAAACAGTGCACCTCTTGCGCGGCCAGTGCAGCATTGTCCAGGGAGCAACGACAATCCGTTCCGAGCGGATGGTCATCTGGCGGCGCCTCGAATCTCAATCGCCGGTGCGCGAACGCGTGACGGTGTATCTCGAAGAAGGGGTGCGCATCGACGAACCGGGAAATACACTCACCGATCGCACGTTGATGCTCGATCTGTCAACTCGCGCCGGCGTGAAGTTTCAGTCGCAACGGCCGGGCAACGAGCAGTCCGGCTCTTACGATCCCACCTACCAGCGCGGCCTGGCGCGCCGTGCGAACGCCGGCAAGGGAACTGTCCGCCAGGCGCAATTCGGCGGCCCCGAACTGGAGCCCGAACCCGAGATTCGCAGCTTCACGCTGAAGCCCCCCACCGGGGGGATTCGCCGGGTGCGCGTCTTTCAGCGAGGCGGTGGCGGATTCTTCCTGGAAACCCGCGGCTCTGAAAACACCACTCCTCGCGAGCAGGTCGTGCTCATCAAGGGAGGGGTCAATGTCCTGATCGACGGCGGGGGGGGCCCGATGGGACCGGGCGGAATGCCGATCGGCACGATCGATCTGTCGGCAGAGAGCATCGTCTTCTGGACCGATGAAGCCAGCGCGAAAGGCTTCGCCGGCGAGCTGACGCAGCCGCAGGAAATGCCGTTCCAGATTTATCTGGAAGGGAACATCGTCGTCCGCCAGGGAACGAATGTGCTGCACGCGCAGCAGGCATTCTATGATGTCCGCGAAGAGCGGGCCCTGTTGCTCGACTCGGAAATCCGAGCCAAGCTCCCCGCAGCGCGCGGCGCCGCTCCGACGGTTCGCATCCGAGCCCAAAGACTGCGCCAGACCGCCCGCGACACGTACCAGGCGCAGCAGGCATTCATCACCACCAGCGAATTCTACAAGCCGGGATACAGATTGCAGGCTTCCGACATCTTCATCGAGCCCCGCTTCGAAAACGCCTTTCAGTCGGCGCAGGAACTCGAGTTCGACCCTGCGACCGGCGAGCCGATCGTCGGCCAGCCGACGCTGTGGGCCACGTCGCTCAACAACACGTTCTTCATCGAAGACATCCCGGTTTTCTATCTCCCGTATGCCAGTGCCCCTGCCGAAGACCCAGACATCCCGCTGCGCAATTTCCAATTCCAGAACGACCGCATCTTCGGACAAACTGTCCGCACGACGTGGGACCTCTTCAAACTGACCGGCCTCGATCGCCCCGAGGGAACGCGGTGGGACCTCAACCTCAACTACCTGTCGCTGCGCGGGCCGCAGGTCGGAACCACCGGAAGTTACCGCGGCGCCAGCCGCTTCGGTCTCGATGGCCCTTATTCGGGAACCGGCTACGCCTCGTTCATCTACGATCACGGCCTCGACAACCTGGGGAACGACCGTCTGCATCTGGATCCCGCCCAGAATGCGCGCGGGGGTTCCTTGTTGCGGGATCGGCAGGAATTCCTCGGCAACATAACGTTGCAGACGGAATTCGGGTATTTGAGCGACCGCAACTGGCTTGAGCAGTATCGCGAGCAGGAATTCGACACCGGCAAGGACTACGAAGCGCTGCTCTACCTCAGGCAGACGGGAGACAACTGGGGCTGGTCGGGGATGGTTCGGCCGCGACTCTACAATTACTACACGAACACCGAGTGGCTGCCGCGCGGCGATCTGTTTGGCCTGGCCGAGCCTCTCTTCGGCGGCCTCCTCACCTGGTCGAACCACTCCTACGTCGGCTATGCCACGCAGCGGATCGCCAGCCAGCCGACCGACCCGAACGATCTGTACACGGTCCTGCCGTTCGAAGGGAATGGAAACGGGGTGGTGGCCTCGACGCGGCACGAACTCGACATGCCGTTTCAACTGGGCGCGCTCAACATCGTCCCCTACGCCCTCGGCGAAGAGACCTTCTGGGGCGATGCGTTCCACAACGTCGATATCAATACGCCGATCGACGGCCGGGTATTCGGATCCACGCAGGTCAACGATGGTTCGATGAATCGCCTGTACGGCAGCCTCGGCGTGCGCGGCAGCATGGAGATGTGGAAGATTTATCCGCAGGTGCAGAGCGACCTGTTCAACCTTAACGGCCTCGCACACAAGATGGTTTTCGACGCCGACTATTCGTACTCGCAGTCGAACCAGGCGCTGTCGTCGGTTCCGCAGTACAACGAATTCGACGACAACGCTCAGGAACAGTTCCGGCGCCGGTTGCTCGTCAACACTTATGGCGGCGTTCTGCCGGCACAATTCGATCCGCGGTTCTTCGCCGTCCGTTCGGGAGCCGGCAGCACCGTCACCGCCCCCTACAACGAACTCGTCGCCGACATGAATGCGGTTCGGTTCGGCTGGCGACACCGCCTGCAGACCAAAGTCGGACCGATCAACGCTCCCCGCATCAAGAACTGGATGACTCTCGATCTCGAAACCTCGCTCTTCCCGAATTACAACCGCGACAACTTCGGCGAATTGTTCGGCCTCTACGGCGCCCGCTACAACTGGTACATCAGCGACCGCACCACGATCACTGCCGGGACCCTGTTCGACACGTTCAACAACCCCGAGACGTTGTGGAACGTCGGGGTGATGAGCCAGCGCAGCGCCCGCGGCAGCGTTTACGTCGGCATCCGAGACATTCAGGGAGGGTCGCTGCTCCACAGCGAGATCCTCACCGCCAGCTACAGCTATGTGATGAGCCCGAAATGGATCTCGTCGGTCGGCACCGCGTACGACCTGGCCGAACACCAGAACCGGGGACAGACGCTCCAGATCACGCGGGTCGGCTCCGACTTCCTGCTGCATTTCGGCACGCTGATCGATCCCACGAAAAACAACTTCGGTGTTGCGATTTCGGTCGAACCCCGGTTCGCACCTTTTTCAAACGGGTCGGCGTCCGGAGCCGGCCTCGGCGGATTTGGCACTCAGCTTGGCTCGTTGCTCCAGGGAACGGCCGGCATGCCCATGGGCCCCGCGAGGTAATCATGACGCAACCTGAAAACAGCAGAACACGAATCGATCGTCCGACTCTGATGAGTCCCCTTCCCGGCGACAAACCGCTCCTGTCAGTCAATCAGTCCACTCAGGCAGACGCTTCCATGCACTCCAGTCAGCAGCTCGATTCCAGCGAAACCACCACTACCTGCGAACAGCAGCGTCGCCGGCCGGCCTGGCGCGAGCGACTGGTCCAGGCCGAGCGCGGGCTGGTGGGTGGTGTCCGCAGCGACAGCGCGTTCTTCGTCCACTTCTTCGGGATCAGCGTCGTGATCGTCGCCGCACTCGTTCTGGGAATCGGCTGGATGCAATGGATCGGCATCGCCGGTTGCCTGACACTCGTATTGACCGCTGAGATGTTCAATCAGGCGCTCAAGACGCTGGCTCGTTCGAGCGACCACTTTGCCAGTCCCGAAGTCCAGCGGGCGCTCGCCATCGGAACGGCGGCGGTCCTCGTCGCCTGCACCGGCTCGACGATCGTGCTGACCCTCGTCTTCTGGCAGCGCATTGACCAGCTCTTCGGCTGAGCGCACGTGTGGCGTGAAATCATGTAGGGTGGACTTCAGTCCACCCGAAACATCGTAGCATTGGGATTGAAGTCCCCCTCCAATGCGCTGATTCGATTGATACACCATCGTCGTATCCCGCAGGGCGCGAATCGATAGTCCAGGGCGATTGAGCCCTGGGAATCGAATCACACAAATCGGCCAGAGCCCCGAGGCGGGCGAGATTCCCGCCTGCGGATCAAAATCCAACTCCCGGAATCTCGCCCCGTCGGGTTGCAAAATTGTAGGTCACGCAGTGCGTGACGCGAACGTCTCTGTGTCGCCAAAGGTGGCAACTCGCGTCCACTCATGCACAGCATGACCTACCATCGACGCCCAAACGTCACGCTCGCGGGGCCGGCGCCGATCCGCACAATATGTGCTCGATACTGCCGAACCAAACACCTCTGGCATCCACCCTTTCCATGGTGTACAGTTCTCTAACGTCGTCTGTGCACCTTGAGAACTATTAATGAGGAACCCACGTCATGTCTCACTCTGATGACTGGGAACTGCCAGGGAAAGCAGTGTTGACACCGGTCCGCAATGACGAAGTTGCCCAGCGGACCTTCTGGGGAACGCTGCTCGCCGGCGCTTTCGGAATTGCCGTAGTCATCTCTATCGTTCCGCGAACCGAACGGACGCCGGAGCACCGCGCCGCTCAGACTCAGCTTGCTCACGTCGAGCCTGGCCAGGATCTGGTGGCTTGGCACGGCGATGCTGACGAAGCCTCGGAGCCGGCGCCTTCTCAGTCGATCGCCGGCGCCTCTGTCGCATCCGACGTCGCCACAGAACGGGTTCCCGTGACGCCGGTTGATTCACCGCCCCAGACGCAACCGGAATTAGCGCAGCCGGAAATTGTGCAGTCGGCGCATGTCCAATCGGAGACGGTCCAGCCGGAGATAGCGCAGTCGATCCCCAGGCAACCCGAGTTTACTCCGGAACCAGTGCTCCTTCCCGAGGAATCTGCGCCGGCCGCCCTGGTCGCCGAGTCGGCACCGGTGCGCGTCTCTGAAATCTTTTCACCAGCGCCGGACGCTCTCGATGAGCCGCCGACGTCGCGCGAGGCCCTGGATCTCAACGACGTGAAACCCCGGTCCATTGATACATCCCGTCCCGGCTCGGCGGCGACGTTGAATGCGATTGTCCAGTTTCGCGCCCGTCGGTACACGCTCACCTGCCCGCACTGCCGGGCCCAGCAGACCGAAGCTGCCGACTGCATCGCCGACCACAGCTCGTTCCGTTGCCTCTCCTGCGACGCGAAGATCAAGGTTCGCGAGTTGCACGAGCGGCTGGAGAACGAGCAGAAGCACGCCCGGAAGCTGGCGCGCCGGTAGGGTGGACTGTAGGATCGACCGTAGGGTGGACTTCAGTCCACCCGTGAAATCGTATCCAAGAAATTGAAATTCCTGGCTGCCATGTTTCTATGCGTGGCGTGTGGCTGGGGCAGGTCCCTGGTCTGCCGCCATCAATCTGCCGATTCAAACATTGCCGAAGTCATTGTACCCGCGGCAAACTCATCGATGCCCCAGATTGGGAACACACAACTGGGGCATCCGTTATTGTGCAAGGCACGTATCGTAAACGCTTCATCGTCCCGTCGCACGTCACGTTCCAGAGACGCTGATCTGCCCCAGCCACACCACGAAGCCGTGAGCCGCGGCAGCGGCGGCAGACTTTAGCCTGGCGGCGTGAGCCCCAGGAACGGCGTCAATCTCGGGCGCTAAGCCCCAAGGATCGGAACGAGTTCGCACTGTCGGTTTTGCTGTCGGTTTTGCGCTCAAAACCGGATTCGCCGCAGTTGATGGTCGAGAGCACGTCGATCTCCAGTTGCAGGTGGTCTCGCGCCACGAGCGACAGCGCCGCCTGTTCTGCCAGTTGCCGCACGTAGTACGACGGAGCGGCGGCCGAGACGCAGACCTGATCACCGATTTCGTTGATTCGAAGATACCGCAATCGTCCTGCGGTCCGTCCCTGGATCCGGGCTTCAAGCAACTCCGCGATTGTCAAGTTCTGAAACACCTCTTCTTCGCCGACCATGATGAGCATTGACATAAACATTTCCACATTGATGAAACCACGTTGATCCGATCTGCCCACGAGCGGAAATATACTGCGACGGCGTGTGGACCGTGTGAAGTGATCACGAAAACGGAGAGAAGACGTCTCCCGTGTCGGGGCTGACCGCCGCGTGCCTGCTGTCGTTTGGCCTGTCCGTTCTGCTTTCAACTTTCCCGAATCTCCTCTCTCGCGCAGTGCGGCACGCGGTTCCGTCTCGTTCTCAGCGGCTGGCGCCAGACGCCTGATGGGTTGCAAGTCCCCTTCGTGCAAAGTTGTGTGGCTGTTCGAAAGTCACCACCCCACGACCTGGCGGACACCGGATTTCCAGACATCGCCCGCCGCGGTACAATTCGGGGGTGATTTCGATTTCCCGCAGCCCTTTGGAGCTCCTTGCGTTCGCGATCGTCGCGGCTCTGTTCTTGCGCCACATGATGGCCGCAGCATTTCATGTGCACCTTGGCTGGCGCAGCTGCGGATGTGTCGGTCTCGCCTGCCTGATGTTTCCAATTCTGCTCCCCGCAGTGGCTGCTACCGTAGCCGGCTTCACGATCTGGCGAGTGGTCCGCTGGTTCAACGATCGCGATGACCCGGATCGGGCAGCGAGACTGCGACAAAACCAGGAGCGCCAGGCGGCATTACGCAGGCTTCCGTCGAGAAGTCCCGCCTGGCAACTCGGCCACGAGTTGCGCGGCTGGTTCGTCAGGCCGACGGATCGCACGTGAAGCAGGCCTGGGGACAACGCGCACGGGCTGTCCGGCCCATCTCGAATCACCTCCAGGATGAGATTCCCGGCGCGGAACACGCCGCCCACCGCCAGAGCGTTTCGGCGGGGTTTTTGTTTGCGCCGCTGGTACGGTTGGATATGATCGACGCATGGACGCAATCAGATCCCCTCAGCGCAAAAACGTCAGCCCCAATCTGGCTGCTGCGGTACTGTCATGTTTCCTCAGTTGCGTAACGTCCGTAACGGCGGTCTTTGTCGCATTCGACGGCCGTTCAATCGCGCTTTTTGCCGCGTCTGACGGGCTTGAACTCGGGATTGGACTTGGCTTGGCGACTGGGCTGGTCGTTGGACTCGGCGCTGCCGGGGCTCCGAAAAAATTCGCGCTGCGAGTCGCAATCGCTGGCGGCATCGCCCTCCCGCTCCTGGTCGCAGGCTTGTGGTACTGCGCATGGGCCGCGTCGATGCGTTCGATCTGATCCGGCTTGCGTCAGATTCCCGCACGGCGAGGCAAATCTGCTCGCTGGGAAACGATTCTCGCTTCTAGAAAATCGCGACGGAATTCGGTTGACAGTCGGAGCGAGCCGTGGTTTAATATAATGTACCTATGTACATTATCGGCAAATCCAGGAAAAACTGGCCGCGGTGCGTGAGACAGGCGATATCAGAAAGTTAAAAGCCGATGAACGGAGACCTGCGGTCGGGGCGGGTGGCTCGCTGGAGTTCAGGCTTTCCCGGCGCGCCGGGACGCCGCTGCACGGTGTTCACAGGATTGCAACCGTGGGGAGCCGGGTTGGCGCTCGGTGCATGCAATTCTGTGTCTGGGTCTCAAACTGCACAGGCTGAAGCCTGAACTCCAACTGACCGAGGCAAAAATGACTTATTGACCAATTGTATGAACGGGGAATAATGGAGGAGTCGACTGTGTCGGCCGTCTGCGGACTGGCCCGACCCCTCCCTCGGCACTTCGGGCGTGCGTGAAAGATCGCCGCCTGTCGAGGAGTCCCAACAAAATTCGGAATTCGGAATGGCGCCGGGATCGGGGTACGCGCTGTGCGCGAAAGATGGTTGAAAGTCGAGGGGAAAGCAAAATCGAAAATCGTGGTCATCTTAGGCATCTTAAGCGCCTTAGTGGCGCAGGCGTGAGGCGTGAGGCGTGAGGCTTGAGACCTGAGGCTTGAGGAACAAGATTGAAATGCGGAGTCGCCAAAACTCGAAATTCGGAATGGCGGCGAAGTCGAGTTTTTGTGCGCACCTTTATAGTAGTGGCCGGAGTTGGGAGGCGCGCAGTGACACAGCGCGGATCTTTGGCGGCGGGGCGGATCTTTGGACGATTGCTGGGGTTTTTCCAAAGATCCGCGCTGCGACGAGCGGACTGGCGCGGATCTTTGGAGACGGAGGGCTGGGTGGTGCAGGCTAAGCCGGCCGAGTGCCGAGTACCCAGTACGGAGTTCCGAGTGCGGAGTCGAGGTCAAGTTTTCTTGCACACCTTAAGTGTGCGCACGATGTGGTTCTTTGACGTCTTTGAGGAAATGGCCGGAAAATGAACGGACGGGCTCACGCTAAGACGCGAAGCCGCAAAGAGGACGAGTCAGATCCACAGATTTCGCAGATTGACGCAGATCAAATACGGACGGGACGACGGGGGGGAACACTAATCGACGCTGATCGGCACTAATTGATTAGCGTAGATCAGTGGCGATTAGTGTTCCGTCCAGTTCTGTATTTTCTTCGTGCGAGCTGCCGAGTGACTTGGATCAGGCGCGGACGGGGTGAACTTGCCCATCTGCGGTCATCTGCATCATCCGCGGTTAGCTGCCTGTCGTTTGTGACTTTGAATTAGTTACGAGCAGGTATGGAAACCTGCTCCACGACTTTTTGGTTCACTTCCCCAGCAGGCGGGCGGATTTGAGGATGACGGCACAACTTGGGCCGTGGGTGATCCGGCCGTCCATCGCCATTGCGATCGCTTCGTCGAGGTCGATCGGGACGCAGCGGATTTCTTCGGTTCCTTCCGGGCGGCTGGCGCCGAACCTCAAGCGCCGCGCTAAAAACAATTCCGCCGGCGCGCAGAGCATCGTCGTAAACGGATCAAATGAACCCAGCTCAATCCACTCCTCGGCCACAATCCCCAGTTCTTCTTCGAGCTCGCGCTGGGCTGCCGTGAGGGGCGCTTCGTCGGGCTCGCGGCCGCCACTGACGACTTCCAGAGTCCGCCGGCCGACGCCGTAATGGAATTCGTCGGTCAGGTAGACGCGGTTCTCGTCGTCGAGCGCCAGGACCGAAACTCCCGGCTTCATGAAAACAACACAATGCGTTCCCGGCGCACCGTCGGGACGAATCACATCGTCCTTGCGCACGTGCAGCCACGCATCTCGATAAACGTCGCCCGATTTCACGATCTGCCAGGGTCCGTGCTGTTGCATCAACGTATTCCAACGTGTCGAATCGTTTCCCGGCGGGTCGATTGCCCATTGCCCCCCGGGCAGGTCACTGGATAGGATATTGAAGCTCGTCCGTCGGCTCTGCAAGTCCACGATGGCTGCAAACCGAGCCGCGCCTTTGTTCGATCGCGCGGAAGTCCCAAGCACAACACGACGTTCCCGGCTCAGATTTCGCGCCGGGGAGCAACCTGGCCGCCGGTGGAGATGCCTTCTCTGCCGGGGATGGTGGATTATTTCATTTGCCTGAGGAGTTTGAGTACAGATGCGCAGGGTCAGCTTCGGAATCTGTCTGGCGATGATGGCGTGCGGTGCGGTGCAGGCACTCATGGCCGAAGATGTTGGATCGGCACGGCCGCGGAAGCGTCCGCCGGTGGTCGTGACTGAAGAAGCCCGCCGGCTGCACAAACAATGCCTCGTGTTCGACGGGCACAATGATCTCCCCTGGTCGATGCGGACCAAGGCCGGCTCGTCGTTCGACACGGCGAACATCGCGGTCGAGCAGGATCGGTTTCACACCGACATCCCGCGGCTGCGCGCCGGCGGGGTCGGGGCGGTCTACTGGTCGGCCTACGTTCCCGCAGATGCGCACAAGCGCGAAGGGGCGTCGCATCAGGTTCTCGAGCAGATCGATCTCATCCGCCGCATGGTGCGGCGCTATCCCGACACTTTCGAACTGGCGCTCACGGCCGACGATGTCGTCCGCATTCACCGGTCGGGCAAGATCGCCTCGCTGATCGGGCTCGAAGGAGGGCACGCCATCGAGAACTCGCTGGGGCTCCTGCGAATGTACTTCAACCTCGGCGCGCGATATATGACCCTCACCCATTCGGATACGCTCGAGTGGGCCGACTCGGCCACCGACGAAGCCCGCAACGGCGGGCTGAATGCCTTCGGCGAGGAAGTCGTCGAGGCAATGAACGACCTGGGCATGCTCGTCGATATTGCGCACGTTTCGGCCGACACGATGCGCCACGTGCTGCGCGTCAGCAAAGCGCCCATCATCGCTTCGCATTCGTCAGCCAATGCGATCGCCCCCCACCCGCGGAACGTCCCGGACGACGTGCTGCGGCTCGTCACCAAAAATCGCGGCGTGATCATGGTCAATTTCTATTCGGCCTACGTCGTCGCCGAGTCGGCCCGGGCCCGGGCGAACGTATTTGAGGTCGAACGCGAACTCGAGGAGCGATATCCCGATCCCGACGAGTTCAAAGTGGCGTTCGCCGAATGGCGCGAGGCAAACCCGATCCGCCCCGGCACGATCCACGACCTCGTCGATCACATCGACCATATCGTGAAGGTCGCCGGGATCGACTGCGTCGGCCTGGGTTCCGACTACGACGGGGTCCCGCTGCTCCCCGAACAACTCGAAGATGTCTCGACCTTCCCCAATCTCACGCAGGCCCTGCTCGACAGGGGGTACAAGCCGGCGGCAATTCGCAAGATCATGGGCGAAAATGCTTTACGCGCTCTGCGCGAGGCTGCCGAGGTGGCCCGCGAACTGCAAACCGCTCGGCGGAACAGCGACTGATGCACCCGAATCGGGTATGATTCAGACAAATTGGCTGATACCGTCGATCTAGAGTGGCAGCCGGATTCAAGTTGCGCATTCCTGTGCGTCTCGTTGTGATTCACTTCTGTCCTTTGCGACTTGGCGCCTTGGCGTGAGATCTTGTGGATGCGAGTAACTCACGCCAAGACGCGAAGGCGCCAAGGGACGACGAGACGTATTGAAACCACGGAAGACGCGAAAGGCACGAAAACGGACGGACGAAACGGAGATTCAGAACCGCCGATGATGCGGATCGGCGCTGATAAAATCGGATCGCGGATAGTTTATAATCGGCCGTGGGAGTGCTCGCATGAAACGGTTAGGAACATTGCTGGTCGCGATCGGTCTGGCGGGAGCGGGTTTCAGTTCACTGACGAGTGCCGAACCGACCAAGCCGGCCGCCGAGACGGCCGCCCCTCAAGTCGACGACTCGGCTGACGTTCTGCGGTTGGCAGCAAAGATCGACGAAGCCGTCTCCCGCCGGTGGAAGGCAGACAAAGCCGTCGCCGCTCCCGGCGTCGACGATGCGGCGTTCATGCGGCGCGTCTCGCTCGACATCGCGGGACGGATTCCGCCAGTCGCCGATCTGCACGAATTCCTCGACGACACCGCGCCCGACAAGCGGCACAAGCTCGTCGAACGCCTTCTGGAGAGCCCGGCTTACGTCACACACTTTGCGAAAGTCTGGCGCTCCGTCATGCTCCCGGAAGCCGACTCGAATCTCGAAATCCGATTCCTCGTCCCCGGTTTCGAAGCCTGGCTCCGTAAGCAACTGACTTCTAACACGGGGTTTGACGCCCTGGTGCGCGAGATTCTCACGGTGCCGGTCGATCCGCGACTGGCGACGAATCCGTTTCAGCCGCAAACCGACGTCACGCCGGTCGGCTTCTATCAGGCGAAGCAGCTCAAGCCCGAAAACCTGGCTGCGGGAACAGCCCGGATGTTTCTCGGCGTGCGCATCGAATGCGCCCAGTGTCACGATCATCCGTTCGACGACTGGAAACGTGAGCAGTTCTGGGGCTACGCCGCTTTCTTCGCCGGCGTCGAACGGGACCAGGGGGGGGAGAAGGGGGCGGTCGATGCCATCCGCGAAATGTTCGGCGGTCGCGAGCTGATGATCCCCGGCACCGAGAAGAAAGTTGCCCCCACGTATCTGGATGGAGCGCAGCCCAAACTCAAGTTCCGCGACAGTCCGCGGAGCATTCTAGCCGACTGGATGATCTCGGGCAACAATTCGTATTTTGCCCGGGCCACGGTCAATCGTCTGTGGGGGCATTTCTTCGGAGTCGGAATCGTCAATCCGGTCGACGACTTCACGGCGGCCAATCCTCCCAGCCATCCCGAATTGCTGGACCTCCTGGCGAGCGAGTTCGCCGCGCATCACTTCGATCTGAAGTTCGTGATTCGCGCCATCACCGCCAGCCGTACCTACCAGCTCACCAGCCGGCAGACCGACAAGAGCCAGGAAAACCCGCGGCTGTTCGCCCGGATGGCTCTCAAGGGTCTGTCTGCCGAACAGATCTTCGACAGCATCGCCCAGGCGACCGGTTTCCACGAACCATTTGCCAATCGCGGTCCGCAGGGGATGATGAATGCCACACCGCGCGAAGAGTTCGTGCGGATGTTCGAAAACAGCAGTGATTCGACAATCGAGCAGCAGACGACGATCCTCCAGGCGTTGTCGATGATGAACGGTCAGTTCGTCACCGAAGCGACGGGGCTCGAAAAGAGCGCCACGCTGGCAGCCGTTGCCGAGTTCCCTCTGATGTCGACAGCCGACCGGATCGAGGCTTTGTATCTGGCCGCCTTGAGCCGGCCGCCGCGCACCGACGAGCGCGAACGGCTGGTCAAGTACGTCGACGCCGGCGGCCCGGCCCAGGATCCGAAGAAGGCCTTGAGCGACGTCTTCTGGGCGCTGCTCAACAGCAGCGAGTTTTTGTTTAACAGATAAATCACACAGCCACCGGTTTGTCGAATCGTCCGATGAAGAATTCCCCTCGCCGATTGCTCCTGTCGCTCGTCGTTCTCGTGGCGGTGGCCGGCGGTGCGGTGCTGTTCGCCCGGCAGCGGAGCACCGAAAACGTGAACGGACTGTTCGGCGGTCCCGAGGGAGTGCGGTCGCTCGCTGCGGCGCAAAAGGTCGAGGCGTTTCGCCTGGCCAGGCACGCTCCCACCAGATCCGCGGACAATTTGCCTCCGGAATTCGGCGGGGCCGAGGTTCTTTCCGGACCGATCGCCGTTGCGGAGGATGACGCGCGGCTCCTGGCTTCAATTCTGCGAGATCCCAAAACCTACAGTTGGGAGAGCGCCAAGGCCTGCAAATTCGATCCCGGAGTCGCCATTCGATTCGCCGGCGGAACGTCGACTACCGACGTCGTGTTCTGTTTTCATTGCGACGAAATTCAGATCTACCGCGACGGCAAACGGGTAGGCGGCGAAGATATCGACAACGCCCGCTCCCGCCTGGCGGCGATCATGAAGCACATTTTCCCCGATGACCGAGATATTCAAAAGCTCTGAGATTCAATCGCTTTAAGGATCCTGTCATGAACCAGCGCTCTGGCACTTCTGCCCTGTCTCTCTCGCGGCGCGACTGGCTCCGGCTTTCCGCCTGCGGGGCGTTCGGCGTCTCGATGTCGCGCTGGCTCCCGGCTCTGGCCGACGAGGCGGCCAAAAGCAAAACGCGCCGCCGATCGTGCATTCTCCTCTGGATGTCGGGCGGTCCCAGCCAGATGGATACGTTCGACCTGAAGCCCGGCCACGAGAACGGCGGTCCCTACAAGGCGATCGACACGTCGGTCCCTGGAATTCAGATCTCCGAACATCTTCCCAGGCTGGCCACGCAGATGGAACACTGCGCCGTCATCCGGTCGATGACGACTAAAGAGGGAGACCACACCCGCGCGACTTACGTGATGCGGACCGGTTACCTGCCGCAGGGACCGGTGCAATATCCGACGATCGGCTCGGTCTGGAGCCGGGAACTCGGCTCGGCAGAGTCTGAATTGCCGAATTTCGTCAGCGTGGCCCCGTATCGCTTCTTGAGCCCGGCCGCGTTCGGTCCGGGATTTCTCGGGCCGAAGTACGCACCGCTGATCGTGGGTGAGGGAAATCAGGCGCGCGGGCGCGGCGCCGATTACGAGCGGGCGCTCCAGGTTAAAAATCTGGCGTCTCCGGCCGGTGTGAGCATCGAGCAGACCGATGCCCGGCTGGAACTTTTGACCAGCCTGGAAGCCGATTTTTCTGCCGAGCATCCGGGCGTTCCCTCGGCGAGCCACCGCGCGGCGTATCTCCAGGCAGTGAAGATGATGCGCTCGGAAGCGGTCAAGGCGTTCGACCTGACGGGAGAAGACGATGCATTGCGCGACGCGTACGGTCGCAATCAGTTCGGCCAGGGATGCCTGCTCGCGCGCCGGCTGATCGAGCGCGGCGTGCCTTTTGTCGAAGTCTCACTGAACGGCGCCCAGGGGAACCAGGGGCTGGGTTGGGACACGCACCAGAACAATTTTGACGACGTCCAGAAGTTGTCCGCTGTCCTCGACCCCGGCTGGGGGACGTTGCTCGAAGATCTCAAGACGCGGGGTTTGCTCGATTCGACCCTCGTGATCTGGATGGGCGAGTTCGGACGGACGCCGAAGATCAACGAGAACAAAGGCCGCGACCACTTCCCGGCGGCCTGGGCGACGGTGCTGTCGGGTGGCGGAATTCGTGGCGGCCAGGTGGTCGGCAAGAGCAGCGATGACGGGATGACGGTGGCCGAGCGCCCCGTCGCGGTCAGTGATTTTCTCGCGACCGCCTGCCTGGCGCTGGGAATCGACCCGATGGGGCAGAACATGTCGAACGTCGGCCGCCCGATCCGCATCGCCGATCCCCAGGCCAAGCCGATCGATGAGATCCTGGCGTAGGGCGGTTGCCTTCGATGAAAGCTGATGGCGAGGGTGGCCCGGCCGCGTGCCTCCGGCATCGGCCGGGTCGCGAAGCGACAAGATTCGGCGCCATGCGCGATCGATCGGTCACTGGATGTTCCGATTCAGAGACTGACCTGCGAGCGGCACCGTTTCAGGTTGGCAATGCGAACGGTGTCGAATCTTGTCCCGGCTCGCCGGGACCCGGCCGCCCTACGGGACGGCCGGGCCACCCTCGGTTTCGAAGCTCGGGCGAGCAAACGGAGTCGAATCGTGCAGACCTACTTAGCCGGCTCGATCGGCCCATCCAGCGTCAGGAGTTGCTCGGCCAGGTGCCGCGCGATGTCTTCGTGGATCATTTCGTCCCACTCGGCCGCGACATGCGCCGGCATGCTGAATCGGGCGTGGTAGGCCGGCTCGCCGTTGACCATGTAACCGGCGGCCGGATCGCCCAGGTCAATGTTCTTGAGCCGCGGACCGGCGTCCCACTTGCCCCACACAAACACGTTGCGGGTGTAGTAATTGACGGCTCGATTCACATTCACCGGCAAGGCCTTCGACGCGACCGGCACCCGGCCTGTGGAGGACGGATCGAGAAAGATCGCCAGGTGCACCGCCTGGGGAGTTTCGCCGCTGCTTAACTGCTGCAGGGCTTCGAGGGCCGTATGCGCTCCCCAACTGTTCCCGATGATCGCCACCCGGTCTGCCGGGAAGTCATTGAGATGACGCCGCATGAAGGCGGCAATTCCACGGGCCAGCGGAGGATTCTTGTCTCTGATCTTCCCGGCGCGAGTCCCGTTCCAGTTGAAGTACTCAGGGATCACCCGCTCAACCGCGATATCGCCGGTCAACCGGTACAGGCCGCTGTTGCCTTCGTAGCGCCCGGAGGTGCCGTCGATCTGTTCCGGGGTCGGGTCGGAATCGATTCCGCCGATCAGCACGACCAGGAGTTGCGGCGACCTTCCGCCCCCCCGTCGGTCGGCGGCTTGGCCGTCAGCGGCCAGGAGGCAGCAGGCGGCGAGGCCCATTGCGATCAGATTTCGCTGCATGGAAATGCGTGCAGTTCGAGGAAAGTGGATGAGGTCGCCAACCAGCCCGATTGTACGTGGTGGCGCAAGTCGCGCGAACAGCAATTGTTTAACCCCGAGCCAACGGCGAGGCCCGCGCGCGACACGCCATCGGACCACCGCTCTTCGCGGCGGTGCCCGGCTCCGGGCTAAACAAGATGACGTTCAGAGTTCGCGTGGCTCAGCCGCGAAACATGCGGGCGGCGCGGATGATGTATTCGTAGCCGCTGTAGAGCGTCACGATGACCGAGCTCCAGAGCAGCACATCGCGGGCAATCGACCAGCCGTGCTCCGATGCCGTGCCGCGGGCATACTCCAGGAACAGGAGCGAACCGGCGACCGCCGCACACTGCACGACCATCTTGATCTTCCCACTCATAATCGCCGAGAAGTCCTTCCCCTCCTGCTCGAGCACGCTCCGCAGGCTGGTGACGAACATCTCGCGACCGATGACGGTGATCACCATCCAGGCATTCACCCCCGAATCGGGCTGCACCGCCAGGAACATAAATGCTCCGCCGATGATCACCTTGTCGGCGAACGGATCGAGGATCCGTCCGATCTTGGTCACAAGTCCATAGCGCCGAGCGATGAAGCCGTCGAGCGCATCAGTCGCCGCCGCGATCGCAAAGACCACCAGCGCCGCCAGCCAATGCCCCCCCTGGTCGATCAGCCAGAAGAGCAATACCGCCAGCAGCAGCCGGCTCAGCGTGATGATGTTGGGCGGATTCAGCGCCGAGGGACCGCGCGCGGGCTGACTCGTCGTCGCCGGGCCGGCAGTCGTCGGAGTGCGCTCTTCCACCGGTGGCATGCTGTATTACTCCCGTTCGCCCGACGATTCTTCAACTGCAACCGCCGAACCGACGAGGTCGTAATCCTGCCGCGCTTCGATCTGCACCGGCACAAACGTGCCTGTCGCCAGATCGGTTCCCTTGACGTACACGGCGCCGTCGATCTCGGGCGCATCGGCGAAACTGCGGCCGACCCAGGTTTCGTCGTCGACGCGCTCGTCGATCAGGACATCCAGCTCATAGCCCACCAGCGAATCGCCGTATTCGAAGGCGATCTGTTGCTGCAATTCCATCAACCGGTCGCGGCGCGCGTTCTTTTCTTCTTCGGGGAGGTGCCCGTCGAGCTTGACGGCCGGCGTTCCCGGCTCGAGCGAATAGGTGAACACGCCCATCCGCTCGAAGCGCGTCTCTTCCACAAAATCGCACAGTTCGGCGAACTGCTGTTTGGTTTCTCCCGGGAACCCGACAATGAACGTCGTTCGCAGGACGACGTTGGGGATCCGCTCGCGGAGTTTTTCCACGAGCTCGATCGTCTGCGCCCGATTCACACGCCGCTGCATCCGCTTGAGGACCGCATCGTTGACGTGCTGGAGCGGCATGTCGAGATAAGGGATGATCTTGTTCGAGCCGGCAATCTGGTCGATCAACTCGTCGGTGAAATTGATCGGGTACAGATACAAGAGACGGATCCAGTCGATGCCGTCGACCTGTTCCAGCTCGTGCAGCAATTCCGTGAGCCGCACCCGGCCGTACAGGTCGGTTCCGTAATAGGTCGTGTCCTGGGCGACGATGTTCAACTCGCGGGCACCATCTCTGGCCAGCTCGCGCGCCTCGGCGATCACCATTTCGATCGGCTTCGTGGCATGCTTCCCCCGCATCTTGGGAATCGAACAGAAGGTGCAGGTGCGGTCGCAGCCTTCCGAAATCTTGAGGTACGCCAGGTGCCGCGGGGTGATGCGCAGTCGCGCGCTGTCGTCGAGCGCCTTGACCGGCGCCGGGCGAAACACGATCCGCTGCTCTTCCGACGAACCGAAGATCCGGTCGGCGACCTTCGTGATCTCGTCGCGGGCGAAGACCCCGACGATGCCGTCGATCCCGGGGAGTTCTTCTTTCAATTTCGCCCCGCCGAGCCGTTCGGGAAGACAACCCGCGACGATCACGCCACGGGTCTTCTTCTGCCGTTTGAGTTCGAGCATTTCGCTGATGACGGCTTTCGACTCGGCACGGGAACTTTCGATGAAGCCGCACGTGTTGACGACGACGAAATCGGCCCCGGAGGGCTCGGAGACGAGAACGTACCCGTCGAGCGCCAGGGTCCCCAGCATCTTTTCGCTGTCGATCAGGTTCTTCGGGCAGCCGAGGCTGACAAACGCATAGGTCCCTTTGGCACCGGCCACCGGCGACTCGACATCGCTTTCGGCCGGTTGTTCAATAATTGGCAGCACTTGCATAACTTCCATATTCCCGGCTGACCCGCTCGTTCCCGTGGTACAACCGAACTCGAATTGAACGGTGCATTTGCAGTGTAATTCAACATCCCGATTCTATCCCGTCGGCAGGTAGGTGAACAGGACCATGGTCGATCCGCGCCGAGAAGGTCGCCCCAGCGAGCCGGTGGGTTCATCCCACCGGGATCGGGTCCACCGGCGCAAGTGGCACCGAATGACATTTCGACCCATCGCAGGCGCTTCGCGACGCTGGACGTCAAGAGGTCATTTCAACCGTAGAAACGGTTCACCCGACTCCGCGGGGATGAACCCCGCGGCTCACTACGTCGACTGCGCCGGCGCGCCGCCCCAGCGAGCCGGTGGGTTCATCCCACCGGGATCGAGTCCACCGGCGCAAGTGGCACCGAATGACATTTCGACCCGTCGCAGGCGCTTCGCGACGCTGGACGCCAAGAGGTCATTTCAACCGTAGAAAACGGTTCACCCGACTCCGCGGGGATGAACCCCGCGGCTCGCGACGGTCACTCAAAGCGCCGTCGCCAGCCGCCACACAGCGGCGGCAAATCCCAGCGAGTTGAAGGTGCTGGCGGTCAGGAGCAAGGGACGGGCGTTTTGGCGTACGCGTCGAGCCTCCGCGTCGGCAGGGGGAACCTCGGTCGAGACATAACCGGGATTCCATTCCGACCCGTCGGGCAGGATGAACTGAATGCGAGTCTGCCACAGGAGAATGGCGATGGCCGTCACCATCGCGGCCGATGCCACCAGGAGATGTGTCGGGACGCCCGTCTCCCCGCCACCCATCTGGTCGAGTGGCAGTTCGTCGCTGAGCTTGAGCAACACGACCGAGAAACCGTTATTGATCAGGTGCAGTGTCACCGGCGCCCAGAAACTGCGCGTCGTCACATACACGAAGTGCATCGCCAGTCCCAGCGGGATGACGCCCACCGACTGACCCGCATTGAGGTGCATGATCCCGAACAGCACCGAAGTGACGATGATTCCCTGCACGAGCCCCCGCCGCGCAACGAGCCCCCGGCCGATCAACCCGCGGAACAGCAGTTCCTCGCCGATCGCCGGACCAAAGCCGATCACCAGAACCAGGATCCCTAGCGGCGCCTGCGAGAGCGAATTCATCAACTCGGCCATCTCGGATCCGGCGCTGGGGAAAAATTGAAACATCTGGTGCTGGAGCGTCGAGCACATCAGCCATAGTGGAGGCATCAGCAGAGCGACGAGCAGCCAGTGGCCGGCCCACGGTAAATGCCAGCCGAGCCGGCTCAATCCGCGCGGTTTGACGCGCAGGCGAATTGCGAACAACGCGAAAACGACGGTGGCCAACTGGGCCACTCCCAGAATCACGATCATATTTTCGCGAAAGAATGCGAGCGATTCCTTCGCCAGACCGGCTGGGCCCGTCCCCTCGGGATCCAGACCAACCGCCAGCAGCAACCCGATCGCCATGATCACCGCCACAAAACCTGCGGCACCGATCTGCACGGCGTGCATGCCGAGCATCCAGGCGATCGACTCCCAGAATCCAGGACCTGGTTTTCGCGCCGCCGGGGCGGGACCCTGAACCGCCGCCGCGGGAACGGTGTCGTCTTCGAGAAACACCTGAGCGGCCGGTAGCACAGGCGGATCAAGCTGAGGCTGCGAGAGTTCGGAACGGGCGGGCGGTTCTGGTCGGTCAAATTGCGGCGGATCGGTCCTGTCGTGCATTGCCTGCCCTGCAGAAATCCACTGGTGAGGAAACCGGCTGCTCCGGACTGAAATCCGGCTGCACAAAGCGCTCGAACCCGCTACACTTAACTGTACCGATCCCGTCGCCCCCGGTCAAATTCCGATTCGCATGTCGAACGAACCGAACATTCTCTCCCCTCCGGCTGTCCATCGGAATTGCCCGCGCTGCGGGAAGCCCGTGCCGGCCGTCGACCTGGTGACGGAATGTCCGCACTGCGGCTGGGAAATCCGCAATCCGCGGCCGGTCCCGCTGGCCGAAACGGTCGTCTTCAGTGATTCGATTCCCCCGGCTGGCAGTAACCGGATCGAATCCATCGAACCTGAGAATGCGCTCGACTCCCTGGTCGGCACCGATCTGGATGTCTACCGCATCGATGCGCTCCTGGGACACGGCGGGATGGGGCGCGTGTACCTGGCACATCACCGGGGACTCGAGCGCCGCTGCGCACTCAAGATTCTGCTCCCCGAGCTGGCCGAGCAGGACAGCGACTATGTCACGCGGTTCATCAACGAGGGGCGCGCCGCCGCGGCCCTGGTGCACCCCAACATCATTACGATCCATGACGTTGGTCAGGATCGCGGCTACCACTATCTCGAAATGGAGTTCGTGCCGGGACGCTCGCTCCGCCAGCTCGTTGCCGACGAACAACGGCTCTCCCCGCTGCGGGCGACGGCCCTGGCCGCCCGCATCGCCGACGGCCTGGCCGAAGCGCATCGCGCCGGGATCATTCACCGCGACCTGAAACCCGACAACGTGCTGATGACGCTGCAAGGGGTTCCGAAGCTGGCCGACTTTGGCCTGGCGAAGCGCGTCGTGCGCGAGGGACAGTCGAATCTGCCGGACGGGCTGTGCGGAACGCCGCAATACATGGCTCCCGAATTGTTTCAGGGAGTCGAGGCCGGTCCCGCCAGCGACGTCTATGCTCTGGGGATTTCGTATTTCCTGATGCTGGCGGGGCGCTGCCCGTTTGCCAGTGACACCTTGAACGGGTTGATGACGGCACACACGAATGACGCGGTACCGAATATCCGCCGGCTGGCCCCCGACGTAACGCTCGAAATGGCCGAGTGCCTGAATCTGATGCTCGACAAGAACCCGGCCAATCGGCCCCCCGACGCCGTCCGAGCGGCCCAACTGCTGCAGGCGATCCTGGGGCAGGCTCGCGATCTCGATACGCTCCTGGCTGATGCCTTCCGCGACGACCCGCGCGTGACCTGGTCGCGGGAAAACGGCCAGCGGTTCCGCCTGGAGGTGCAGCTTCCCGGCGGCAGGCGGCAGACGGTGTATGTCGAACCGAGCGATCACGGTTCAGCCGAACGCTTGCTGCTGATCTACAGCACGTGTTGCGCGGCGCAGCGGGCCTACTACGAGGCGGCGCTGCGGCTCAATTCCGAGATGCCGCATGGCAGCGTGGCGCTGCGCGACGTGGGGGGACAATTGAAGTTCATCGTCCACGACACGTACCCGCGCTCGACCGTCGATCCCGAAGAGATCCGTCGCAGCACGCACGAAGTCGCCAGCCGCGCCGACGGGATCGA
>Ga0137463_1000215_pt1 | contig 22022 bp, 41 predicted proteins | sample EasRivERMGT800_2_FD_102333 | JGI IMG/M metagenome (GOLD analysis project Ga0137463, IMG submission 102333) | Soil microbial communities from meander-bound floodplain in the East River, Colorado, USA - East River MetaG ERMGT800_2 | ecosystem: Environmental > Terrestrial > Soil > Floodplain ...
GCGTCTTCGCCGACGCCGCCCGGAAGCCCAACGGAGCCTGCCTCGCGCACATGCGAGCCGCGGTGACCGACAAACAAGTGGACCGCGCCGTCGAGCTGATCGAGTCGATGAACGCGCCGCCCTCGGCCCTCGACGGCTACTTCGATCGCCGCGCGCAACTCCAACGGGAGCTGGCCGAGAAGGCAGCGGAGGGCGACGACCTCGCCGACTTCGCCGTCGTCGAGGAACCGGCCGAAGCCGTCCGCAGCCTCGACGAGCTGCTGGTCGCCTCCGCGCGATGAAGCCGCTCCTCGTCGGCGAGGCGCCCGGCCCCCAGGGCGACCCAGAGGCCCCGCTCGACGGGAAGCCTGCGGGTCGTCTCCTCGAATGCATGGGATGGACCCGAGCCGAGCTGGAGGGCGAAGACACCGGAGTCCAGCTCCGGGAGATGTTCGAGGTCCGCAACTTGATCGACCGGCCGATGGAGAGACCCGAGGGTACGAAGGGATGCGAATGGCCGAAAGAGGAGGCGGAGGAGGCGGCGAACCGGCTCGCGGTCCTCGTCGAGCGCGGCCAACGAGTCGTCTTCCTCGGTAAACGGGTGGCGTCCGCCTTCCCGGCCGTTGATGCGAGAGCGTGGTGGCACTGGAACGTGCTCGGAGGAGAGTGGAGCGTCGCGGGGATCGCCTACGCGACCATCCCGCACCCGTCGGGGATCGTCCGGACTTGGAACGAGCCGGTCAACCGGGTAAGGGCCGGGATGGTCCTCTGGCAGGCTCTGGGAAAGATCGACGCGCGGGTGGGGCCGTGAGCCAGCTCGGCTTCGCCGAGGAGCGTGTAGCCTTCGTCCGCCCGACGCTGACCGAGATCGCCGCCCGCGAGCCCAACGGCCTGACGGCGGCCAGCTCCTTCTCCGGCTGCGGCGGCTCCTCGCTCGGGCTCCGCATGGCGGGTTGGAAGGTCCCCTACGCGGTCGAGTTCGTCGAATCGGCCGCCGACTCCTACCAAGCCAACGCCTCGACGACCTTCGTCGATCGCCGGGATATTCGCCGCATCGAGGCCAGCGAAATTCTCGACCGCCTCGACCTACAGCCCGGCGAGCTGGACCTCTTCGAGGGTTCGCCCCCCTGCGCCTCCTTCTCGGCCGCGGGAACGGGCAACAAGACCCGCGAGCGCCAGTGCGACCGCTGCAAAGGAACCGGCGCGATCGTCGCCGACCTCCTCGACGGCCAAGGTCCGAGCGAGGATCGGATCTGCGACCTCTGCGAAGGCTCCGGTCGTCTCGCCGGCGTGGCGAAGTCCTACTCGGACGCCGAGGAGAAGCAGGAGACGCACGACCTCTTCTGGGAGTGGATGCGCCTGCTCGACGGCCTCCGGCCGCGGGCCTTCATCGCGGAGAACGTGCCGGGGATGCTCCGCGGGGAGGCCGTCGAGTACGCCGAGCGGATCATCGCCGACCTCGGCGCGCTCGGCTACCGCGTCTCCTGGAAGGTGCTCCAGGCGCAGTGGTACGGGACGCCGCAGGTCCGGCCGCGCCTGATCTTCATGGGGCTGCGCCGCGACGTTGCCGACCATCCCCCCGAATTGCCCGGCCCGACGGTCGATCCGCCCTTCACCCTCGGCGACGCTCTCCACTCGGCCGAGTCGCTTCACGCACCCGGCGAAAAAGACGACGTGTCGATGGAGGGCTACGCGGTCGGGAGGCTCTGGCGCTTCATCACCGCCGCCCGCGCCGAAGGTCGCGAGTTCGACCCTCGCTTCGTCGATTGCCAGCGTTGCGGGAAATCGCTCCCCAGTCACAAGGTCGAGAAGGTCGCCGGCGACGGGTCGATCTCGAAGGCCCGCTGCGAGGATGGCGAAAAGGCGGACATAGTGAAGGACTACTTCATGCTCGTCGTCCCGAAGCTCGACGCCCCCTGCCCGACCGTGACGGCGACCGCCGCTCAGGTCGGTGCTGCCTCCGTCTGCCACCCGACCGAGTGCCGGAAGTTCACCGCGACGGAGCTGAAGGCGATCTGTGGCTTCCCGGCCGACTTCGAGCTGACCGGGACGCCCCAGCAGCAGCGCGAGCGGATGGGGCGCGCGGTGCCTCCGCCCATGTATATGGAGTGCGGCCGTGTCCTAGCCGAGTACCTCAAGGGAGAACGGTGAGAGCGCCCTGTCCAGAGGGCTGCGGCTGTAAAAAGCATCGACGACGCTTTCAGGCCGTCGCACCGAGGTTCTGGGCGCGAGTCGAGAAGCGCGGCCCTGATGACTGTTGGCCGTGGCTTATGACCGACGGGAGTCGCGCCACGGGGAGAGGCGTCCTGTCCGTAGGGGGTCGTCTGGAATATGCCTACCGGATCGCCTACGAGTTGGTACGGGAGCCGATCCCCGATGGCCTCTTCGTCCTCCACGACTGCGATAACCCCTCCTGCGTCAACCCGTTCCACCTCTTCCTCGGCACGCAGCGCGAGAATATGCTCGATATGGAGGCGAAGGGTCGCCGAGCGCGCTGCGGCGCAGCCGGGAGCCGTAACCCCGCCGCCCGCCTGACGCTCCGGCGAGTACGTGCGATCCGCGCCCTCGCCGACCAGCTTTCCTACGGCCAGCTCGCTCGGAGGTTCGGCGTCAGCAAGTCGCAAATCTCGCGGATCGTCAACTGGGAAAGTTGGAAGATCGCGTGATCCTCTTCCTCATCTCCGTGGGCGTCCTCGCCTTCCTCTTCCGGAGCGAGCTGATGCTGGAGCTTGCGGCGGGCTCCGCGCTCCTCGTCCTCCCGCTCTCGCTCATCGACGGGGCCTGGGAAGTTTTCCTCACCGCCGTCGTCCTCCTGATCGTCTCCGTCTTCGTGATGGCCCTCCATCCCCACGATGCCTGACCGCTTCGGCGCCCCCCTCGACGAGCAGGCCGCCGAGTGGCGGGAAGTCCTCCTCCGGACCGTCGAGCCGATCGCCGATCTCCCCTTCCTCCTCTCCGGCGGCGTCGATTCAGCGACCCTCCTCGCCGCGGCGCTCGATCTCGGAAAGCGGCCGCCCTGCTACGGCTACTGCCTCTCCTCCCACGAGTCCGACGACTTCCGGATCGGCAAGGAGATGGCGGAGGCGTTCGGGCTCCCTTGGCGCCCCGTAGTCCTCCCCCGCGATCGCGACTTCCTGGAGGCCGATGTGCGCCACCTGATCGCGACCCTCCGGACGAGCCGGAAGACCTCGATCCAGTGCGCGCAGCCGGTGATGCATATGGCTCGTTGGATCGCGAAGGACGGCTTCGATCGAGCGATCGTCGGGACCGGGGCGGTCGTCCTCGACGACCGCCGCGTGATGGTCATCCGCGCCGACGACGGCGAGGAGGCCGCCCGCGCCTACCGGGCTGAGAAGTTGGAGGACCGCTACATCGACTGCGGGACCGGCCGGATGCACGAAATCGCCCGGCTCGAAGGCGTCACGTTGGAGGAGCCCTACTCAGACGAGCCGCTTCGCTCGCACGCCCTCGCGCTCGATGTGGGGGATCTCAACCGCGGCCCTCGCGGCTACGGCCAGAAGGGAATCGCCGTCCGCGCCTTCCCTGACTTCTGGATCGGCTCCGGTTGGTATCGACGTAACTCGCCGCTACAGGTGAACTCAGGCGTCCGCGAGTGGCACGACGATCTCCTCTCCTCGCCTCTTAACCCGGACGGCGCCCAGCGCGTCGTCGCCGTTTACAATCGCTTGCTGGGAGAAGTCGATGCTCCGAACCTGCTCGATTCCGCTGACGCGTGACTTCCGCTACACCGACGCCGCCGAGCGCGTTATCCAGCGCGGAATCCTGACCGAGGGTCCAGAGACGGACCGCCTGGAGGAGGAGTTCGCCGCCTGGCTCGGCGTCGAACCCGAGCGCGTCGTCGCCGTCTCCTCCGGGACCTCGGCGCTGACGGCTCTCCTCCGTGCCCACGGGATCGGGCTTCACCCCGGCGAACTCGTCGCCGTCCCCGCCTTCACCTTCACGGCGACCGCGCTCGCGGTCCTCCGCGCCGGCGCCGAGCCCTACTTCGTGGACGTAGACGAAAGCTGGTCGATCGACCCCAGCCTCCTCTCCATCGCCGTGAAGGGCGAGCCGCGGATCAAAGCCGCGATCGGCGTCGATCTCCACGGCGTACCCGCCGCCTGGGCAGCGATTGAGGAAGCCGTGCCCGACGATCTCGTTCTGATCGAGGACGCCTGCCCGGCGTACGGGGCCTTCTACGGAAAACGTCCGGCCGGAACGCTCGGCCGCTCCGGCGCAGCCTTCTCGCTGAACGAGTCGAAGCAGCTTCCCGCTGGCGAGGGCGGACTCGTCGTCGCGCCGGCCGATCGAGCGACGGCCGACATAGTGCGTGCCCTCCGTCGCTTCGGCGAGTTCGGTCAGAATGCGAGAGAGCTTCGCATCGCCCGACTACCCGGCGACAACTGGAAGATCACCGAGATGGCGGCGGCCTTCGCTCGGGTCGGGCTCGACGGCCTCGACGCGCGGACCGAGGCCGGCCGCTATGCCGGCGACGTCATCCGCGCCGCGGCGAGAGAGAGCGGCGCGCTGAAGCCACACCCGATCCCTCACGGCGCCTTCCCGTCCTGGTTTAAGGTCCGGCTGGAGGCCCCGACCTCTCAAGACGCCGATGCCGCCAGCGCGTGGCTGGCCGAGCGCGGAGTCCCGATCCGGGCTGGCGACGTGGCACCGCTCGTCGAGCACCCCGTCTTCGACCGGGCTCCCCGAGGCCCGATCGCCCAAGCTCGTGCCGCGAGGCGCACGATCCTCATCGGAAGTCGCGGAAAACCCGTCTTCGGCTTCGACCAAGAGGAGGCCGACAAGCTGGCCCAAGTAGTAATCTCCTTGCCATCTAAGGTGTCACCCTGGCGAAGGAGGAATCGGTGAACGAGGTACGAGTAGCGGTCGCGGGTGTGGGTAACTGCGCCAACTGCCTGATCCAGGGAAGCGAGTCTCTGGCCCACAAGGTCGCGGAGCAGGACTTCGACTTCAGCGACGCCGGGCTCCTGACCGAGACGGTGATGGGCTTCGAGCCCGGCAGCGTCCAGGTCGTCCTCGGATTCGACGTAGATGCTCGGAAGGTCGGGCGCGATCTAAGCGAGGCGATGTGGGCGGAGCCGAACGTCGCAAAGGAGTTCTACGTCCCCCACGGGCCGCTCGGTCCCGTTCTCCACGGCCCGCTGAGCGACGGGCTCGGGAGGAGTCAGGCCAAAAAAGTCGCGCAGTCGGACGCCGAACAGCTCGACCGCGAGGGGATCGCGGAAGCCCTCGGAGCGCACGAGATCGACGTGCTCGTGAACTTCCTCCCCGTCGGCGCCGAGGAAGACTCCCGGACCTACGCCTTCGCCGCTCTCGATGTCGGCGTCGCCTTCGTCAACGCGATCCCGGTCTGGATCGCCCGCGACGACTCCATCCGGGCTCGCTTCGAGGAGGCCCGCGTCCCGCTGATCGGCGACGACGTGAAGTCACAGGTCGGCGCGACGATCCTCCATCGCGCGCTCGCCGAGGCGTTCGCCTCTCGCGGCGCCGAGATCGAGAAGACCTACCAGTTGAACTTCGGGGGGAACACGGACTTCTACAACATGCAGGACGAGGAGAGGCTGGCGACGAAGCGCGAGTCGAAGACCGCGGCGGTGACTTCCGTCGCCGCCGTGGACCCGGCGGCGATCCACATCGGCCCGAGCGGCTTCGTCGGCTTCCTCGGGGACGAGAAGATCGCCTTCCTCCGGATCGAGGGGAAGGGCTTCTGCGGCAACGATCTCCAGGTCGATGTTCGCTACTCGGGGCAAGACTCTCCGAACTCGGCCGCCGTCGTTTACGACGCCGTTCGCTGGGCCGCCGCCGCCCGCCGTCTGCCGGACTTCGCCACCCCGAAGCTGATCACGGAACCGAGCGCGGCCTGGCTCATGAAGGCCCCCCCGGTCCAGATGAACGATCGAGACGCCGCCGAGCGTTGCCGCTACCTGGCAGCTCGCAGCGACCCCGCCGAACTAGCCCCCGGCGCAGAGGACCTGATGGCGGCCGCGGCGGAGGAAAGCGCATGAGCCGCGTCCGCACGGCCTCGCCGATCGACGAGGTGGACCGGATCGCCCGCGAGGAGGGCGTCGAGAGCCTGACGGAGACGGGCGAGCGTTCGCGGAGCTTCGAGGCGTTCGGCCGCGTCTTCGAGATCGCCGAGGCCCCGCCGGGCAAGGTCGGCCTCTTCTCGCTGACCTCGACGCCGAAGGACGACCCGGAGGCGCCGCCCTATGAGGGGATGGAGACGCACGCCCGTGTTCGGCACCTCTTCCGCCGCGCCGTGAAGTGGAGGGAGCGGGTCGCGTGACCGAGGACCGCGGCCGAGACGAGACGCAGCCGAAGGGGGCGTGGGAGTTCGACGCGGAGGTCGCGCAGGTCTTCGACGACATGCTCGCGCGGTCGATCCCGCAATACGAAGTGATGCGCGAAGCCGTCGCCGACCTCGCCGCTCGCTTCCTCGTCGAGGGGAAGCCCGCCGACCGGAGCCCCCGCGTCGTAGACCTCGGCGCGTCTAGGGGCGAGTCCTTGGCCCCCCTCGTCGATCTCCTCCACGGCGCGGCCGAGTACCACGCGGTCGAGGTATCCGAGCCGATGCTGCGGACCCTTCGCGAACGCTGGCCGCGAGACGAGGTGCAGATCCTCGACTTCGACCTGCGCTCCGGCTACCCGGAGCTGCCGGGTCCGGCCGACGTGACGCTCGCCGTCCTGACGATCCAGTTCACGCCGATCGAGCACCGCCTCCGCATCCTCCGCGATATCTGGAAGAACACGCGGCCGGGAGGCGGCCTGATCTTCGTCGAGAAGGTCCTGGGCGCGACCGCCGAGATCGATGAGCGGATGAAGCGGCTCTACTACGACTTGAAGGGTAAGAACGGCTATAGCCCTCAGCAGATCGAGAGGAAGAAGTTGTCGTTGGAGGGGGTACTGGTCCCCGTTACCGCAGGGATGAACGAAGACCTCCTTCGTGGCGCGGGCTTTGCAGAGGTCGATTGCTTTTGGCGATGGAACAACTTTGCGGGATGGCTGGCGATCAAGTAGTCGCAGTTCGCCCCTATGTCCGAGCGGATGGCTTCGCCTTCGCTGGACACCAGCGCCGTATCCCGGCGCCTCGCTCGGTGCGCGAGCGCTTCAACGAGAAGTGGGAGCTGGACGCCGAGACGGGCTGCTGGCTCTGGACCGCCGGCCGACGTAACGGCTACGGGAGCTTCTACGACGGCCACCGCTCCCTAAACGCTCATAGGGTTGCCTGGGAGCTATACCGAGGCCCGATCCCAGAGGGCCTTCACGCTCTCCACCGTTGCGGCGTCAAGCTCTGCGTGAGACCGTTCGATGACCACCTCTATCTCGGAGACGACGCCGATAACTTCCGCGATCAGCTGAGGCTCGGCGAGCGCCGGAGCCCGGTCGGGGAGGAGAAGGCTCGGCTCATCCTCGCGGCGCGGGGGACGGCCTCCCAGCGGGCGATAGCTCGACGCTTCGGAACGACGCATAGGACTGTTAAGCAAATCTGGAGCGGCGAGACTTGGCCGCACCTTCAAAACGTAGGAGGAGAAGATGGCTGAGAGGGCTGCCGCAAAACCAACACCGAGGGTCATGCTGATGGAATTCGAGGTGAACGGGAAAGGCTTCTCCAACTGCCTCTCCGAGGCGGACCGCGAGGCGCTGAAGACCCAGCTCGGCATCGAGAGCGACGATGCGCTCGACCGCCCCGTCCAGGTCCTGATCCCCGTCGCTCGCGCCGCCGGCGGTCCGAAGGCCGTGATCGAGGCCCAGGCGAAGACGCGCGGCCGCTTCCGAGCCATCGCCCAAGACGCCTTCGACCAGGGGCAGGAAGCGATCCCGCCCGAGCAGCAGAAGTTCGAGCTGAAGCCGCTCTAACGTCTGGAAAGTGGTAATCCGCTTGCCTTTTCGCTATACTCCTTCCCGTCACCCTTATTCGACGACTTAGGAGGAAGCAATGGATACAGATTCGATCTTCGAGATGGAGGCTCGCGTCGCTACTCGCGCCGCCGAGACGACGGACTCCGAGCTGGAGGCTCGCGAGGAGGAGCTTCGCGCCGACCGTCGGCGTCGCGCCGAGTCGATGGCGGGGTTGGGAGACGAACTGGCCGAACACGGAGTCCCGACCCCTCGGGTCGCGCGCTCGGCCGACGCGATCGAGTCTTTCCTATCCCTTCGCCCCGCTCGCGTAAGGAGTCGCCGCTCTCGCGCTCGGGAATCCCGCCGCTTCGCATAGGACGCTCCGGCGGTGGTCGTCGTAGCCGCTTCCCGTACCGAATTGCCTCTCGGCTCTATATCCGATTCCGGCCCAACGCCGGCGTCCTCCGAGCGGCTTAAGGCGGCCCTTGAACTCGGCGGCCGCGCCGTCGTCTCTGTCCGCTCGAAGAAGACCGGCGCTCACGTAACCCTCTGCTTCGTCGCGAAGAAGAAGGAAGCCGACGGCCGAGGCTACGTCTCGCGCGCGACGGTCGAGGGGCGCATTGGACTCGGGGAGGCAAGCACGGTCTTCGTAGACGACCCGACCCTCGAATGGCCCGACGGGAAGGTCGGGGCCTTCCACCTCGATACCGGCGAGTGGAAACCGACGAAGGACGCCGACCCGGCCCGCGTCTGGGCGGCCGAGAGGGCCTTCGCTTGGGCGCGAGGTTCCTTCGATCTCGGCGAGAAGGCCGAGGTCTTTATGGAGCTGTCCTGCTCCTTCTGCGGCAAGCCGTTGACGGACCCGGTGAGCATCGAACGCGGCGTCGGCCCCGACTGCTGGGGCCGCCATACCGGCTCGAAGTCCGCCGAGCGATCTTGACCCTCGTCAAGAAGACGACGGCGCTCGCCTGGGAGCTTCGAGGGGCGCTGATGAGCCGCTATGAGGTCGTGCTCTCCGTCCGCGACGGCGCGCTCGTCCAGCGAGTGCGGGGCTTCATCGTAGAAGTCGCGGCGACCGATGCCAACGCCGCCGTAGACGACGCCCGCTTCGACGAGCCGGTCCTCGTTGCGCTCGACGCCGTGTTGACCGTCCGGCGCCCGCATTACCATCAGGAGGGGGATACCCCTGAGCGGAACCGCCCGATCTTCGAGCCCCGCCGAGGTCCCGAGCCGATGCCCGGCCAGCTTCTCCTCGGGGGTACCCCGCCCGCCGTCTCAAAACGCACTCTGCTGGCGATGGAGAGAGCGGCCGGGATGCTCCTCCCGCAGGACCTCCTGGATGTGCTCGGGGCGTTGGATAGGGCGAGCAAGGGAAAGGAATCCGTGCCGTCTCTGGCCGTCGCGGACGAGATGGGGGCCTCTCTCCAATGGACCGTGCGCCGCCTGAGCCTTCTCGCGTCGCTGCGTCTAGCCTTCGCGGTCAGTGAGAACCCCTACCAATGGTGTCCCGGAGAGTGATGGAGTGAAGGGTCCTAAACCTCGGCCGAATCGCGACCGCTTCGACGAGAAGTGGGAGTTGGACCCGGAAACGGGCTGCTGGCTCTGGACGGCCAGCCAGCGGCAGGGGTACGGCGTGTTCGGATACCGCCACGGAGTAAGAGATTATGAGCGGATGAAGGCGGCCCGCGCTGCCCTCCTGATCTACGGGGATGGCATTCCCGAGGGCCTGCAGGTTCTTCACTACTGCGGGACGAAGCTCTGCGTGCGCCCCTCCCGGCTTCACGTCTACGCCGGAACCTACGGGGATAATTTGCGGGACGGCTTTCGCTTGGGGGAGCGAGTCCCGCTTCAGACGGCTGGCTCGCGCAACGGGAATAGTCGTCTTGACGAGGCTCACGTACTGGAGATTCGAGAGCTGAGAACGAGGAAGGTTCCGGTGCGCCGAGTTGCGCGCCGCTTCGGTGTAAGCGATGCGACCGTAAAGGCAATCGCGGCTCGGCGCTCCTGGACTCATATCTGATGCCACCGAAAAAAGCCGCGAAGAAAGCACCTAAAAAACCGGCCGCGAAGCCGTCCAAAAAACCGGCCCCAAAAAAGCCCGCGCCCAAGAAGACGAAAGGCGTGACGAGCCGGCGCGGAGAAGGGAAGTCGGGGAAGGACGCCCCCTCGAACGGCATCCCGAAGGGCAAGAACATCACGAACGCGGAGAAGGCCCTCCGCGACACGCTGATCCTCCAGCGCCGGGCGCAACGCTGGACCTGGGAGGAGATCGCCGAAGAGGTCGGCCTCTCCGTCTCCGCCTGCAAGCGCGCGGCGAAGGCCAAGAAGGAGACGATGCTCCAGATCCTCGATATGGACCCGGTGGAGGTCGTGAAGAAGATCATCGAAGGCTTCGAGGCGAGCATCGGCGACCTGGAGGTGATGGCGGTCGAATACGCCTCGGCCCACCCCTCCGCGGCGGTCGGCGCGAAGAAGGGCGCCGACGAGGCCCGCCGGAACCTCATCACCCTCCTGCAGTCGATCGGCTTCCTCCCGAACGAGCTGGGGACCATCCGCTGGGTGGTCGAAGTCCGGCAGATCGTCGAACTCCTGACGACCTCCGTGACCCGCTTCGAGGCCCGCATCACGGAGCTGGACCTCTCCGACGAAAACCGGAAACACCTGGAAGATGCGTCAGGAGACTTGCGGAAAGCGCTGAGTGAGGCCGCCGGGACGCCGAGCTAGCGCGTAGGGTGGCGCGACGTCACCCGAGTCTCAAGGAGGAGCGATGGAGAGAACCGAGGAGCCCGACCGTCTCGACGAGCGGGAAGCCGAACCCGCGCCGCCGCCCGGCGAGAAGCTGGACGAGCGCATCCCCGATCCTCCGCCTCCTCCTTCTCGGCCGCCCGTCCGCGAGGACGAGCCCGGCGACGCCGCGTAATCGGTGAGCGGCCGGAAGGCCACCGCCGAGCTGCTGGAGAGCCTGCAACGCTCCGGTGGTCCGCTGGAGGAGAAGTTCTGGGCGAAGGTCGAAATCTGCAAGAACGGCTGCTGGGCTTGGACCGGGATCAAGCACCGGAGCGGCCATGGAGTCGTTCCCGGCCTCGGCCAAGCCCATAGACTCGCTTACGAACTAGTGGTCGGCCCGATCCCCGAGGGGAGACAGATCGACCATGTATGCCGCCGTCGCGATTGCGTAAACCCCGACCACCTACAACCCGTAACGGCCTATGAGAACCTGATCCGTGGAGAGTCGCCGTCCGCGCGGAACGCTCGAAAGACCCATTGCCCGAAGGGTCATCCATACGCCGGAAAGAACCTGGGCTTCCGCTCCGGCCGGAATGGTCGCCGGAAAAGGTACTGCAAGAAATGTAAGCGCGAGCGCGACAAGGCTCGGGGCCATTGAGCGGCAAGAAGCAGACGCAGGAACTCCTAGAGATTCTTCGCCAGCGCGTATTGGGTCCCGAGGGCCAGGGCGCGCGAGCCGTCTTCCTCGACGAGGTTCGAGGAGGAACCGGATTCAGCAGCGGCCGGACGATCGACGCCGTGAGCATCGGTATGTGGCCGAGCCGCGGTTGCCTCGTCGAGGGCTACGAGCTGAAGCAGAGCCGAGGCGACTGGCGCGGCGAGCTGAACAACCCCGAAAAGGCCGAGGAGATCGCCCGCTACTGCGACCGCTTCTGGCTGGTGACGACGAAGGGCGTCGCCGAGGCCGACGAGGTTCCGCCGAACTGGGGCTGGCTGGAGCGGGACGGGAACCGCAAACGTCTTATCTGCAAGCGCGAGGCGACTCCGCTCGACGGCGAGGGTCCGTCGCCGACGTTCGTCGCCGCGATGCTCCGCCGCGCAGTCAAGGCCGACTTGAGCCGAGAGGTGAAGGCGCACAAGAAAGACGTAGACGCCGAAGCGAGCCGGAAAATCCAGATCCAGACCGAGCGGAGCCGCAACGATGTGACTCGGCTCGAAGGCGAACTGGAGGAGTACCGAGCCGCTTGGTCTACTTTTCGGGAGGAGTCCGGCCTCGCCTTCCCGTTCTGGGTCGGCAAGGAGGAGATGCTGGAGCTGGTCGGCGAAGTCGTCGGCGCCCTGATGCGCGGGAAGGGCCGCGAATCGCTCCGGGGCCGCCTACGGAGTACCATCCGCGATCTCGACGACGCGAAAGGCCGCTTCGAGGAGGTCCTGGAGAAGCTGCCGGGCGGCGACGATGACGACGGGCCGACGCTCTCCGAGCCCTAGGTAAGCCGGTTACCATTTATCTGATACGCTCCTGAGCGTCACCCTTACTCTCGAAGGAGGAACGATGCGAAGGAAGGACTACGAGGTCGTGGCCGATGCGCTCGCCGCTCTGCCGCTCGCGCCGGCCGATCAGGAGACGGTGGTCGCCACTCTCTACGCCGCTTTCGCTCAAGAGAACCCGAAGTTCGACCCCGATAAGTTCCGCGCGGCCGCCCTGCTCGAATCGGGCGTGCGCCGGGCCATCGACCCCGAAGCGCTGACCCGCATGCTGATCGACTACCTCGTCGCCTCGGCTCAGAACGGGGAGCTGCCTACGCTCTCCTCCATCGTGGACGTGGCGAAGGAGTCGGCGCTCTCGACGGAGCGCGCGGCCGGAGGCTCGCCGTGATCGTCCAGGTCCGTTACGAGCTGGTCAGCGCCGACCTCGCCATCGCTCTCGCCCTTCGGGCCGAAGAGGTCCACGGTAGTGCGGAGGACGCGCAGAACTTCATCGACGGAACGGGGAAGGCGGAGGTCCGCTCGATCGCGCGTCAGCGTCTCCTCCGCGACGGCGACCCAGAGTACTGGGGCGCCCCGAACGAGGAAGACCTCATGACCTACGCCCGCGAGCACGCGAACAAGCTATGGCCGGAAGGAGCCTGAACCGATGAACGACGAAATCCGTGGGGGGGGGGGTCCTCACCGATGAGCGAGGAGCCTCAGCTCCCGGACCTGAGCCGGATGCCCGCGGGATGCCGGATCAGCTTCCACGCCGGTCAGGGAATGCGCCTTTGCGTCGAGTCCTACGACGACGTAGTAGGGAAGAAGCGCAACGCAGAGCCGCACGACTTCATCGAGTTCCGCGTCCTCGCCGGGAGCGGCCCGAAAAACGCCGAGGTCGTGCGCCTCTCGATCGAGGCCCAGCTGGTCGCCGAGGTCTTGGAGGTCACAGACGAGCTGGAAGAGCTGTGGAAGGAGATGGAGCGCGAACAGGAGGAGGCGGCCGCCCGCGGCCCCGCGATCGTGGAGATTCCGGGGCTCGGCGGCTTCCGGCTCGGATGAACTTGCAAACGCCCGCCGAGCGGGCCTAGGTAGGAAGGGAAGCAGATGGAGAACAGTAGTCATAGGAAGCCCCGAAAGGTCAGCGACTCGCACGGCGAATTTCCGTTCGCCGACCCGCGCGTCCCCCTGATCCTGATCGCCGGTACGGAGATCGGCGCCGAGGGCGACGGGATGAACTGGGCCTACGAGATCGGCGAGAAGCTGATGCTGGTCGAGGCGGCCAAGAGCACGACCGCCGAGCTGATCTCGGTCTGGCCGGGGAAAACGAGGTCCGACGTGTTCTTCATCGACGACCTCGACGAGGCGGAGCGCATCCTCCGTGCGGCTGCGTAAAGCGCTCCGCGCAATCGGCCGATCGTTCCAACCGGCCGAGACGGGCGGGGGACGGCCGCCTGCTCAGCACGTTGCGATGGAAGCGCGTCGGCGAGAAGACGAGCGGCTGACCGGCTGGCGCGCGTGAACTTCCGTCCGGAGATCGCGGGCGTTCATGCTCGGATCGCCCAGGCCGAGCAGACCAAGAGGCTGGCAGACTCCCTGGAGGAACTGATGGGGGATATGTCGGCGCTCTCCGTCGCGGTCCGCGGCCACGTGACGACGGGACACGCCTGATGGCCGGCCAGAACGAGCTGCGCGAGGCGGCCCAGAGGATCGTCGGGCAGGGTCAGGGGCCTTGGCCCGAAGAGGACTGGTCCTGCCTCCTCTCCCTCATCCACCGGACCATTCCGCAGCTCGCCCACCGGACGATGATCTACAAGTGCGACGACTGCGGCTTCGAGTGGGAGGTCTACCTCGCCCTCGGTCTCGAAGGCCCGGATGAACTCCAGGCCGCTGGTCTCGTCCTGCCGGTCCCCTTCGTCGCCGGGACCTGCGAGACTTGGAGGCCGCCGCCGGGCGAGGAGCCGAGCGACGACCTCACGAACCTGAAGCGCTGCGGCGGTCCGATGCAGCACGTCCGCTGGCAGGAGGACCGCTCCTTCGCCCCGTCGCTGATTCCCGACGATGCCCCACGTTTCCTCCTCCCGACGACCGCCTCGGGCGGCGAGGTTCCCTGTGGTCGGCTGGAGATTCCGACTCCCGCGCTCGTTCGGGCTCGAAGGGCAGGGCACGAGTGATCGAGCCCGCGCCGCTGATTGGCCTCCGGACCCCGACCGCTCGGCACATCGAGAACTGGGTCTATCGGACGGCGGTCGAGGACAACCGCCGCGGCGCGATGATCCCGCTCTGCCACGGAAGCCCGCTCGACCCGGCGACGACGAAACGCCAGAAAGTCGAGCGCTTCTCGCCGGCGGTGATCTGCGGCCGCTGCATCGAGATCGCGCGCCGCTGGTACGCCGCCCGCTACTTCGTGACCTGGACCTCCTTCGAGCGCCGACGGCTCCTCGAAGCCCTCGCCTGGGACCTGGAGGCCGTCGCGTGATCCGCTACTACCTCGGCACCCCCGTCGTCGTCGCCTCTGCGCTCGAAGGCTGGGTACTCGGTTATTGGCCCGACGGCCGAGACTGAAGGCGACGCCCTGGGAAGGAACCCTGAACTACGACCGAGAGGAGACGCGATGCCCATCCACGTAAAACCCAGCGGAGTGAAGGAGAGGAACGGAACCGAACTCCGCGAACGCGCCCGCAGCAAGACCGAGAAGGTCCGAGTCGCGGCCCGCGCCGAGCTGCGGAGGCGCCGCGACAACCTCCGGGACGCGGTAGTCCCCGGCTGGGAGAAGGCCGCGCGCGGCGACGACCCGAGCAGCTGGAAGCTCTGGTGAACGCGCCGAGCTTTCGCCCGATGACCGCCCGCGAGGCGCTGTTGGAGATTCGTCGTCGTCTCGCGACCTCTCCTGTCCCTGCGCTGGCCGAGGTGGCCGAGGTAGATGATCTTGTCGCTACTGGCCTCGATCGCGAAGGTCTGGAGAACTTCGAGCTAAGCGATCAACTCGCCGATCGACTGGCGGCGGCGCTCGACTTCTGCCGCAAGATTCAGGGCGGCCATTACGAGCCCGAGTCGCTGTCGGCCGAGCTGGCGTCCGTCCTCGCCCTCCCCCCCGACCTGGAAGCGATGGTCGAGAGGAGGATCGGCCGATGAAGGTCATCGCTCGGAGCGACGGCAGCTTCTACGCCGGGACGAATCAACGGAAGGCGGTCTGGGTGGAGAAGAAGGAGCGGGCGGCCGAATTCAGGTCCGTCGCCGAGGCCGAGGTCCGCAAGAGCGGGCTAGAGCAGGACGAGGCCGCTGACCGGACCTTCGCGATCGAGGAGGCGTCGTGAGCGAGGCCCCAAAGCTCTACGTCCAGGTCTGCCCGAAATGCGGGAGACAGGTCGTCCCGCACGTCGATCACAACCTCGGGACGAGCCGCTTCGTCTACTGCGGGCACGGCAATCCCCAGGGAACCGAGTCGGTCCGCTGGAAGAAAGTCGAGGTCGTTCCGGTAGAGCGAGCGGCGATCCAGCCCTGCGACGGATGCGAGGAGGAGAAGCCCGGCTGCGTCTCGGTCGGCGAGGAAGTCCTCTGCGCGGACTGCCTCCTCGCTCGGGCGAACGACTTCGGTGACGAAGTGAAGTCCCTGATCTCCTCCTGGCGCGAAGGGGCGCAGCGAGCGACGGAACCCGGCGAAGCCGTCGCTCTCGAATCATGCGCCGACGAGCTGCAGAAGCGCTTCGATCCGTCCGAGGGGAGCGAGTAGCTTGTCCCCGTGCCCGACCAGACCCTCTTCTCGATGAAGTCGCCGGACGCCCCCGAGCACGTGGACCTGAAGACGCTGGAGGGCGGCCAGACCGTCCGAGGCTGCTACGCCGTCCGCGAGCGGGAGCTGAAGCGCAAGAAGAACGGCGACCCCTGGCTCCGCCTCGTCCTCGCCGACGCCTCCGGCTCCGTCGAGGCGGTCCGCTGGGACGACCCTGAGCCCCTCTTCGAGGTCTGCGTGCCGGGCGCGGTCGTCTCGGTCCTCGGCCAGTACGAAGTGAGCGACCGCTGGGGCTCGAAGATCAAGCTGACCGGCCTGAAAGAGGCGAAGGAGGGCGAGTACGACGCCGACCGGCTCGCGCCCTCCTCGCCTTTCCCGGTGGACTTTCTCGAAGACGGGCTTCGCAACCTCCTGAAGGACGCGATCGTCAGTAAGCAGCTCGCCCGTCTCCTCGACAAGTTCTTCGGCGAGGCGTCACCGCTCTGGGAGCGCTTCCGCGAAGCGCCTGCGGCGAGAGGCATTCACCACGCCTATCGCTACGGCCTTCTGGAGCATACGCTCGGAGTCGCGAGGGCGGTCGCGAGCGCGGCGCTGATCTTCCCCTCGGTCGATCGAGAGATGGCCGTCGCCGGCGCGCTCCTTCACGACATAGGCAAGCTCTGGGTCTACAACGACGACCCGCTGGCGATCGACGTGACCGACGCGGGGAAGCTCGAAGGAGAGATTCCCTTGAGCTACTACGCCGTGCGCTCGGCGATCGAAGAAGACCTGGACCTGAACCCCGACGACGCGCGCGCTCTCCTCCACATCATCCTGAGCCACCACGGACGGCACGAATGGGGCTCGCCGGTCGAGCCCCGGACCCGCGAGGCCGTCCTCGTCCACGTGATCGACAACCTCGGCGCGAAGCTCGGCATCTTCGACCGTCTGGAGCGGGAGCTGCCGGAGGGCGAGAGCTGGTCCGCCTACGAGCGGGCGATCTCGGGCTCGGCCTACTTCCCTCCGAAAGAGACGCCGTGATCGCTCGCCTCCGCTATGTACTCTCGCATTTCGAGGGGATCGCTCGCCTTCGTGCCTTCTGCTGGGTCGTCCTCCGTCGCTGGGAGACGGAGATATGCATCGCTTGCGGCCGTCCCGTCCGCGTCGTCTGGTGGTGCTACGATGCCGCTCTCTGGACGCTCGTCACCGGAAACGAGAAGCCGCCGAACCGAGAACCGGCGGCCGGAGTCCTTTGCATCCCGTGCTTCGACGCGGCCGCTAAGGCAGCCGGAGCACCGTGGCTTGAATGGGCGCCGACGAACCTGCGGCATATCGGAAAAGGCCGATGAGCTGGCACGTGACGATTACGGCCGGGAACGGCTCGACGCACGAGGCCGATATCGACGACGACTGGATACCCGCCGGCGACCGCCCGCCCACGGCGCTGGAGGTCTTGGCGCGCTTCTCGGCCGAGCTGAACGAGACGCACGGCCAGTTCCATCGGTTCGGATACCGCGCCCCGCTGACCGTCACGATCGAGGAGACGGACCACGGCCTGGGGGACGGTCGATGACCGACGAGACGTTCGAGCGCATCAAGGACTTCGTGCAGCGCAACGCCGTGCCGCCAAGCGAGTACCTACCTCGCGGCTTCCCCGTTCAGATCGTGGTGGACGAGGCCCTTCTCGACGACGAGCCCGACTTCCAAGAAGACCCCTGCGTCTTCCTGCGCCTCAGCCCCAACGACTTCGACGACCTGCAACTCCGCCTGAAGGTGGAGGACCGAGAAGGGGAGACACCGCCAGTATGAAAGACCCCCTGACCAAGGAGGAAGCGATGAAGGACCGAACCATCAAGGCGCTCGTCAAGCACCTGCTCGAACACCCCGAGTCGATGGAGTGGACCCTCCAGGGCTTCGGGATGCTCCGCTGCTACCTGGAACCCGAGGTCCGGCTGCACGTCTGGGACTCGCGCTTCAAGGCGCCTGACGTCTCCGAGCTGCACACGCATCCCTGGGACTTCCACTCGCTCGTCGTCGCTGGCGTCGTCCGTAACCACCGCTTCGTCGAGACGACCGAGGGCGCCCACCAAGGGACGGGTCAGCAGATCCCGAGGAAGCGCCAGACGATCCGCTGCGGCGAGGGCGGCGGCCTCGTCGGCGAGCCCGTCGATGTCTTCCTCGCCGAGCAGCCGACCGAGACGTTCGAGGCCGGCGAGACGTACACGCAGAAGGCCGAGGAAATCCACCGCTCGATCCCCGAGGACGGGACGGTGACGATCATCGAGCGGGAGTTCCGCGAGGACACCGAGCACGCCTTCGTCTACTTCCAGGGCGAGTGGGGAACCGCCGAGCCGCGGCCCGCGTCGCCCGCGGAGGTCGCGGCGATTCTCGACAACGCGCTGGGGACGTGGTTCTGATGAGCATCACCCTAGACCTCGATTCCCGCACGAAGCCGTGGTGCAAGACGATGACGGCGAAAGAGGTCGTCATCGGAGGGGAGACGGTCGGCATCCTCGACTTCCTCGTCCTCGCCCACTACGTCCTGACCAACACCGACCTGGAGCCCGACGACCCGCGCCGCCAGTTCGTGAAGTGCGTCCAGGCGATGCACGAGGACGAGGGTTGGAACGGCGAGAGCAGCGTCGCCCTCCGCTCGAAGGTCACGCCAATCCCGCCGCGGGTCGTCCTCTGCGACACCGACGAGGAGACGATGCGCGCAGGCCAGTGCGACGACGCCGAGATCGCCGTCCACCTGGAGATGCATCGGGAAGGCCGGTGCCCGAGGGCGAACGACGCGATGCGCGCCGAGTATGAGCGGCGCGTCGAAGCGAGGAGGCCGTGATGCCGCTCACGCCGACGCCGAAGGGCTACCCCATCAAGCTCGTCCGCGACCGGACGGCCGAGATCGTCAACCCCTCCGGCGAACCCGGCGACCTCTGGTACGAGCGGCTGGAGGTCGCCGATTCGGAGACGCGCATCCGGCTCCTGCGCCTGAAGCTCGCCGAGGAGGTCGGCGAGTACCTCATCGACGGCGGCCTCGACGAGTTGGCCGACGTGCTCGCCGTCGTCGAGGCTCTGGCGGTCGGCCACGGATCGACCCTCCGGGATCTGGAGGCGAAGATGCAAGATGACCCGCGCGGCGGTTTCCGCTCGGCGGTCGTGATGTACGGCCGCCACCCGGAGTACGACCGATGAGGGACTCCATTATCGGGGAGGCGCTTGCGGTCACGGGCCTCTTTCTCGTGGCGGCGGCGGTGGTATCCATCTTGCTCCCGGTCTGGGCCGCTTTGGGGATTGCGGGCGCAGGAGCCTTTATTGCGGGAATCTCGGTCCCGTGGGAGCCTCGGATGAACGACGAGCGTCGAGAGCGGAGGGCGGCGCGACGATGACCGACGCGACCTTCGAGCGCATCCTGGAGTTCCTAGGGCGCAACTCCATACTGGGTATCCGCCGCGCCGGCGAAATCCCGATCTACGTCAGCGAGGAGGTCCCCGATGACGAACCCGATCTCTCGGAGGGGGAGTACGCGGTCGGCATCCGCCTCAACAGAGCCGACCACGAAGACCTCCAGCGCCGCGTCTCGGAGTACCTAGCCGAGAGAGCGCTGATGAAGCCGTGAGCTTCGAGGAGACGCTCATCTGCGATGGCTGCGGGACAGTCCTAAACGGAGGCGACCGCCTGCAGATGACTCGGGAACTCCGGGAGGCCGGCGGCCGCTCCTTCGTCTCGACGCTCGGCGCCTGGACGGAGGTCAAGCGTGGCAACGGCGATCGGCATCTCTGCGGCGCATGTACCCGTAAAGGAAGACGACAGTTCGGCGACGGGACCCCGATCCCGCCGCCGGCGAGAGAGGAGCGCTGATGTTCTACTGCGACGACTGCGCGAAGAGGAACGACTGGCCAGAGACGATGTTCCGGAGCCTCGGGACCTGCGAGGAGTGCGGAGCCCGAGCCGAGTGCTCGGAGCGCTCGACCCGCGACCTCGCCGGCGAAGACCGCGCCCCGATCCGGAAGCCCGAGGAGATGGATCGGTCGCCGGAAGAGGTCGTCCTCGCGGCGATGAACGAGGGGAAGGTCCCGAACGCCGGAGCCGCCTCTGGGTCCGCGCGATCCGCTCGGCCTGCCGAAGGCCGACCCGCGACGTTTCTCTTCGGGGGGCGTGGGACGCCGCCGAGCGCCGGGGGAGGAGGCCGGGCGGGGGACGACGGCGCCCAGGAACCGGGTCGCTCGCGCCACGGGAAGCGCCCGGAGGGCGTGATCGCCGCCTTCGCGGGGGTCGGGGTACCGGAGAAGATTGTGCCGCTCGACGGGCCTCCTCCGGCTCCTCCGCAGCCCGCCTTCACCCGCATCCTCTCGGCCGAAGGCTTCTCTCGCTGGGTCAAGCGCTCGGCGATGAACGACGACCCGAGCCTGAACGCCCACTGCATCGAACTCCGCCGACGCTGGCTCCCGTTCGGCGTCGCCTTCGGCCGCGCGCTCGATCGACTCCCGTGGAACTTCCCGACCTTCGCCCCGCACGCGCGTCCCTACGACTGGGCGGCGGACAGATGACGATGCGTTCGCGCCTCTTCTACGGAGGCATCCTGGGGATCGTCGTCGGCGCGGTGATCTACGCCGGTACGGGAGTCGTTGGAGTCGCGGCCGGCCTGATCGTGTACATCGTCCTCTGGCATATCTTCGAGCGGCTGCCGGGCTGATAGCCTCCGTCCCGTCACCCGAATCTAAGGAGGAAGGATGGGAAAGTCGGCCAAGGACGACGCTCTCCGCAACGCAGAGGACGCGATCCGGAAAGACTTCGGAGACGGGGCGCTCATGCGGCTCGGCTCGCACAGCGCTCTCCAGGTCGAGGCGATCTCGACGGGCTCGCTCGCCCTTGACGTCGCCCTCGGCGTCGGCGGCATCGCCCGCGGCCGGATCGCCGAGGTCTACGGCCCCGAGATGTCGGGGAAGACGACCCTCGTCTACCACCTGATCGCGAGGGCTCAGGCAGCCGGAGGAGCCGCCGTCTTCATCGACGCCGAGCACGCGATGGACCCCGAGTATGCGAAGGCGATCGGGGTGAACACGGACGACCTCCTCGTCTCCCAGCCCGACTACGGGGAGCAGGCCCTCCAGATCGCCGATCGCCTGATCGCCTCGGGAGCCGTCGCCATCGTCGCGATCGACTCCGTGGCGGCCCTGACCCCGAAGGCCGAGCTGGAAGGCGAGATCGGCGACGCATCGGTCGGCGCTCACGCGCGGCTCATGTCCCAGGCGATGCGGAAGCTCGCGGGCTCGGCGAACCGGACGAAGACCTGCGTGATCTTTACGAACCAGATCCGGGAAAAGATCGGCGTCAAGTTCGGCTCCCCCGAGACGCAGCCCGGCGGCCGCGCCTTGAAGTTTGCCGCGAGCCAGCGCCTCGATATGCGCCGGATCGAGACGCTGAAGGAGGGGACGGAGGCGGTCGGGAATCGCGTCCGGGTCAAAGTCGTCAAGAACAAGGTCGCGGCTCCCTTCCGCACCGCCGAGTTCGAGGTCGATTACGGCGTCGGCTTCTCCCGGACCGGAGAGCTGATCGACTACGGCATCGAGCTGGGAGTCGTCTCGAAGTCGGGCTCCTTCTACTCCGCCGGCGAGACGCGGCTCGGCCAAGGCCGGGCGAACTCGAAGCGCTTCCTCGCGGAGAATCCTTCGCTCGCGGGAGAGTTGGAAGCGTCGATCCGCGAGCGCCTGGGGCTAGATTCCTCTTCGTAGAGCCGAAGGCGGCCGGGAGGAGCCGCGACCGATCCGGCGGGGAGTGGTAATCCGCTTATCTTTTCGCTATAGTTCCTCTCGTCACCCTTATCCGACTCTCCGAAGGAGGAACAGATGGACCCACAGGACGAGCTAGACCGGACCTTCGAGTACATCGAGCGCGTCCGTCGCGAGATCATCCATATCGAGGGGTCGAGCGGCTGGTGCGCGAACGTCTACCAACTCGGAAATCCGATGCCGATAGCGGTCGGCCACGGAAAAACGCGCGAGACAGCGCGCGAGGCCGTGGGCCTCTCGGCGAAGGAGGACTCCTGATGTACGACGACTGGAAGCCCGAACCCGTCCGCGACGAGATCGAGAGGGAGATCACGCGCGGCATCCCGAACTCGACGGTCGTCGTCACCCCGAGCGTCATGGAGGGCTCGGAGGTCAACTACGTGGCGATCTTCCTCTCGGCGGCGAAATACGACGGGCCGCATATCTTCCTGCACCCCGACGACCTCGACGACAACCCCGGCATCGTCGTCTCCCGCTACGAAGGCGAC
>Ga0137463_1000216_pt1 | contig 21937 bp, 18 predicted proteins | sample EasRivERMGT800_2_FD_102333 | JGI IMG/M metagenome (GOLD analysis project Ga0137463, IMG submission 102333) | Soil microbial communities from meander-bound floodplain in the East River, Colorado, USA - East River MetaG ERMGT800_2 | ecosystem: Environmental > Terrestrial > Soil > Floodplain ...
GACGCATCTACAGGATGCGACCCCCGTTACGCTCGGCCAGGTGCTCGGTGGCTGGACAGCCCGGCTCGACCAGGCGCTGGCTGGAATTCGGGCGACGCTTGCCGGTTTGTATGAGCTGGCGCTCGGCGGAACGGCGGTCGGTACGGGATTGAATGCCCCCGCGCGATTCGGTGAAGCTGTGGCGCGCTCGATTGCCAGTGAAACGGGGAGACCGTTCGTTACGGCGGGGAACAAATTCGCGGCACTCTCGGCACACGATGCGATGGTCAATACAAGCGCGGCTCTGCGAACGCTGGCGGCCGCACTGATGCAGATTGCCAACGACGTGCGCTGGTACGCGAGCGGGCCGCGCGCCGGAATCGGCGAACTCACGATCCCCGAGAACGAGCCCGGTTCATCGATCATGCCGGGGAAAATCAATCCCACGCAGTGCGAGGCGCTGACGATGGTGGCGGTGCAGGTCTTCGCCAACGACCACGCCACCGCCTTCGCCGGTTCGCAGGGGAATTTCCAGCTCAATGTTTACAAGCCGGTCATTCTGCATAATGTGCTCGAATCGATTGACCTCCTGGCCGAGGCCTGTCGTTCGTTCGACGACCACTGCGTGCGGGGGATCGAGCCGAACGAACGGCGGATCAGGGAGCATCTCGACCAGTCCCTGATGCTGGTGACCGCGCTCAATCCGCACATCGGGTACGAGAAAGCCGCACAAATTGCCGGCACGGCCCATCGCGAGGGCATCACGCTGCGCGAAGCCGCCATCAACCTGGGCTTCGTCACGCCGGAGCAATTTGACAAGTGGGTGCGTCCCGAAGCGATGACGAAGCCGTTGGGCGACGAGGACGGGTGATTCATTCGCCGGCGCGCGAAGGCCTGCCATTTCAATCAGCGTTCCGTGCTCGCTCTCGGGCTGGCTGAGAGAGTGCCCACCAGCACGACAGCCAGTTTGCCGTCGGTATGGTACGGATCGCCGCCGCCATTCTTTCCGTCGTGCTGCTCGTGGAACCCTTCGATCCACTGGACCTTCAGTACGGCGCCTGCCTGCTTCAGGTCGGCCACGATCTTGTCCCGCTCGGAATCGACGTCGGGAGAAATATGGTGCGTAATCTCGCCGGTCGTGTGGCTGAGGCCGACTTTGGTGTCGAAGGTCGCCGCGCCGAGCCAGAGGGGCTTGCCGTCATCATCCAGCTTTTCGGAACGCCAGAAGCGCACATGGTGCCGCCGGCGGGCGTCTTCGCCGACCGGCTGTTCGAACGCCAGATCCTGTTTGTGTCCCCAGACGTAAAGGCTGCTCACCGGGGCGTCGACATAGGACTTGTGAAACACAGTGCTGCTCGCAATCCGCAGCGAACTCTCCAGGGTGATCGAATCGGCTGGAAACCACTTCCCAGCGAGCAGTGCCAGATGAATCTCTTCTTCAGTTGCTACAAGCCCCAGGTTGATCGGGTCGCCCGGAATACCACTGGCCGTATGGGCGATGCGCGGGGCGCCATCGAGCGCGGGGTGCCGCTTCTCATAGCGGCGCCAGGCCACGGGGAGGATCAGATAGGCAACCACAAAATAGAGTATCAGCCCGCCGAGTGCGCCATGCACGAGCGCCTTCAACCGACTGCGCCGAATGGGGGGCGGTTCTGGATTCAAAGAGCCTTCCGGGAGATGAGACATCGACGCCCTGCTGGGGAATTGGGGCCCGGGAGGCGCCGGGTGACATGCGCGCATGATAGTGGGTGCGTCCGCCCACGGCCAACCCGATGTCGGCGTGGCCAGGAACTGGATCGCCGCTCAATAGTTCATTAGGGGGCGATCACGTATCATACCGGCCGGCCCGCGGACGCGAGGTGATTGCGCCACGGGGTTCTGCTCTCTGTGCGGGAACAGGCCGATTGCATGCAGACTGAATCTGGTCCACCAGCAGCTGACGTTCCCGGCGGAGCGGGACCGGTTGATATCTCTGGTGAAGTCAGGCAGGTGTCTCAATATCCGCCGACGCCGCTGAGCTGGCGGTTCGCGATCGCGGCAGCGATGCTGCTGATTGCTGGTTCGGCTTATGTGATGCAGCCAACGATCGGTACGCGCGGGCAGGCGCTGGCGGGGATCCTGTTCTTCTTCGGCGTCGTGGCCCTGTTTTCCTCCAACCTGCGGGCGGTCAACTGGCGGACGATCGGGTGGGGTTTCGGGTTGCAGTTAATCCTGGCACTGCTGGTCCTGAAAGGGGAAATCGAAATCGGCGGCCGGCTGTACTCGGTCAGAAACGGCATCCAGCGGATCGGCGAAGTCTTCAAGGCGTTCATCGGATTCTCGGATCGGGGGGCCGAATTCGTCTTCGGCAACCTGGCCCGGCCCGGGGACCTGGCCCATGTCTACGGCAAGGATTTTCTGTTCCCGTTCGTGTTCAAGGCGCTGCCGCCGATTTTGTTCGTGTCTGCGTTCTTCACTGTCCTGTACCACTACGGCATTGTGCAGAAATGCGTGCGGTTCATGGCCCGTGTGATGGTTTATCTGATGCGCACCAGCGGGGCCGAAACGCTGTCGGTCTCCGCCAACGTCTTCATGGGGCAGACCGAAGCGCCTCTCATCGTCAAACCGTATGTCCCCCGCATGACCAACTCTGAGCTGTTGACGCTGATGGTCAGCGGCTTTGCGCACATTTCGGGCGGGATGATGTTTGTGTACCTGAATTACGGGGCCGATCCCACGGCGGTGCTGACGACCTGCGTGATGGCCTGCCCGTGCAGTCTCTACCTGGCGAAGTTGTTTCTTCCCGAACTGGGTATGCCCGAAACCGCGGGGCTGGGGCAGACGCACCTGGAAAAATCTCCCTACGTCAACGGGATCGACGCGGCGGCGGCAGGAACGACCGACGGCTTGCGGCTCGCCCTGAACGTGGCGGCGATGTTGATCGTATTTATTGCGTTCATCGCCATGTTCGACGCGCTGCTGGGGTTGATCAAGCCGGCGCTGTTGTGGGTGGGTGTTTCGGCCGGCGCATTGAGTGGCTGGCCCGACAATCTCTCGTTGAGCCAGATCTTCGGCTGGATGTTTTCGCCGGTGGCGTTCCTGATGGGGGTGGAACCGGCCGACGTGGAGAAAGTCGGCAGCCTGCTCGGTTCGAAACTGGCCATTAACGAGCATTTCGCTTACCTCCAGTTCCGGGCGCTTAAGGAAGCCAACCCCGAGTTCATGACCCTACGGTCGCAGGTGCTCACGGCGTTTGCGCTCACCGGGTTTGCGAATTTCGCTTCGGTTGGCGTCCAGCTTGGCGGGATCGGCGCGATGGCGCCGGAACGCCGGCAGGATCTGGCACGGCTGGGAGGGCGGGCCCTGTTCGTCGGCTTCACCGCCACATTGCTCAACGCGGCAGTCGCCGGCGTCCTGATGTGAGTGCCGGCCACATACTGCAGAATTGACCGTTTAGCCAGGAGCCGGAGGCGGCTGCATTTCGCGCACCTGCCTCGGAAGAGCGCTCTTGGCGGTGGTGCCCGGCTCGGAGTTAAACGAGTTGACCCAACTTCATTTCGTTGAGTCGGCGAGCGGCGGTGCCATTGGCAGACTCGGATCGCCGAACAGCATGAACTTCATCCCCTGGAAGAAGATGCTCGGTGGGTACCATTCCCCCGGTTGTGGGACAAGCGTGGCCAGGCTCTCTTTGTCGTAGTAGTAACTGATCGCGTGCACCCAGCAATCGCCGATCCGGGGATGGGGCGATTTTGCCAGTGCTTCAGCGAAGCCGTCTAGAAGGGTGAGCCCGCACGGCTGGCTCCCCGTGTTGCAGCCGATGTACGCGACGGCGCCATTGGGCCCCTGAACCAGGATCGATTTTCCCAGGCCGGCGATGATCGGCCGTTTCTGATAAGGGGCCGGTGGCGGCGGGGGGGCCGTGAACACTTCGCCGTGGTCGCTCCCCTTGTGCTCGTTCCCCTCGACGTCGGTGTACGCCTGGTAGGGACCGAGCGGCGCGAAATAGGCGGTGCTGCAACCGGCCGACAGAATCACCGGCAGCCGGTCGGCGTTTTTCAGTTCCGCGATCGACTTGATTGTCAAAGCCATCTGCGTGCGGCCGTTTGGGCCTCGGCCGGGGGAACCTTCCCAGCCGGTTTCCGTTCCGTGGCCGGCATGCAGACAGAGACCGGTTCCCTGATTGAGCGCTTTGAGGATGTTCTCGGCGTCGGGGGGTGGCGTCGAAAACCGTGAACCGCGACCGCTGAAGAAGAATTCTTCGGGCTTCCAGCCCGCCGGCAGACGCTCTCCCAGCTCGTGCAAGCGGCTGCGCGCGTCGACCCAGCCGCCGACGTGAAACAGGCACAGGTTTCGCGCCGCCGGGTGTCGTCCCTCGCGAATACTCGTTTCGTAAGATTCGGATTTGGCGACGACCGTCTTGAGTTCGTCGAGCGTGCTGACCGGCCAGCGGCCGACGGCGACCTGGGAGCGGTAATGAATCCTGTCGAAATTGATCGGTTCGGATTTATTCTTCTCGCCGCGGACTTCTCCGAAATACCCGGCATGGAAGCCTTCCTTCTCGGCATTCCAGTCGTCGAAGGTGCCGTCGGCATGCGCGAGAGCACCGTAATAGAGGTCGGAGGGATAGAAGGCATAGTCGAAGGCATTGGGAGTGATCCGATCGAGCACCATGTAGCGGACCGGCAATGTGTCGCGATCGCCGACGAGCAGAACATAGCCCAGCTTGTGGTTTTTCCACTGGCCAAAGAGAAACCGTTTGAGCCGCTCGGGATCGTCGACGCCGGCATTCGACTTCAAAATCTCTTCGAGCGCCACGAGGCGAGTCGTCAGATATTGCGACTTGAATTTCACGTAGTCGCGCAGCCCCTCGTGAAACTTTTCGGGTGCGACAATGACCAGCGATTTGTCTGCGGGCACCGGGTCGGCAGCACCGGCCGTACTGCCTAGCAGACCCGATATCGCAGCAGCAAAGCAGGCGGTTTCGATTGCGCGCCGCAGATGATTTGCTTTGGTCATCGGTGATCTTCGCATCTCGGGCTCCTGGCCGCGTGAATCGGGGTCACTGGATTGAATCCGAAGTGCAGCTAGAATGCAAAGAAGTCAACGATGAATACGGTTCTCAGAGACATTGATCCACTCTCCCACCCGCGACCATGCTCCAGAAATTCAACGAACAGAACCGCAATCTCATCGTCAACATCAGCGGCAAGCTGGTTCACCGCGACGAAGCCGGAGTCAGCCCCTTCGACTCGGTGGTGCAGGGGGGGGACGCGGTCTGGGAAGGCCTCCGACTCTACAACGGGCGAATCTTCAAGTTGACCGAACACCTCGACCGGCTCCACAGTTCGGCGCTGGCGCTGGCCTTTGCGAAGATTCCCTCTCATGCCGAGATCATCGAGCAGATCCGCCGCACACTGGCAGCCAATCAGATGCGCGACGGCGTCCATATTCGCCTCACGCTGACGCGGGGCGTCAAGGTGACGTCCGGCATGGATCCCCGGCTCAATCAATCGGGTCCGACGCTCATTGTCCTGGCAGAACACAAGCCGCCGGTTTATGACCGCAGCGGGATCACCCTGATCACCAGCAGCGTACGGCGCTTTCCCCCCGATTGCCTGGACCCCAAGATTCATCACAACAATCTGATTCAGTCGATCCTGGCGAAGATCGAAGCCAACCACGCCGGGGCCGACGACGCGCTCATGCTCGATGTGCGCGGGTTCGTGGCCGAGACCAACGCGACGCACATCTTCATCGTCCAGCGCGGTTTATTATTGACGCCGCGAGCCGTCGCCTGTCCGGAAGGGATCACGCGCGCCACGGTTCTTGATCTGTGCCGCGCCAATGCGATTGGGTGTTTTGAGCAGGACCTGTCGCTCACCGAGGTCTACCGGGCCGATGAAATGTTCTGCACGGGGACGATGGGGGAACTGACGCCGGTGACGCAGGTTGACGGCCGCCCGATCGGTGCCGGCATTTCGGGAAAAATGACCGCCCGCTTGAGCGAACTCTTCGCCCGCCTGACGGCGAGCGAAGGCGTGGTTGTCGTCGCATGAGCGAGCCGCCGGGTTCATCCCGGCGGAATCGCCCTGACGGAGTTTTGCTTGCGGATTGCAATTCGTCCTGGATTGGAAGCGCATGACTTGAACGCGTAGGGCGCGCCTCGCGTGCCCATTCGGCACTTGATCCCGACACCGCCGGGATGAACCCGGCGGCTCGCTGGATTGAACCTGGACTGAAGCGATACCAGGTCGCGTGGACATTGTTCGATTCCACGTTCCTGACTATTCTCAACGCCTGACTTTTCGAAATTGTACTTTGATGGATGCCATGCCTGCACCCGACGTATTGCGGATCGCCATGTGGTCGGGTCCGCGAAATATCTCGACCGCCATGATGCGGGCCTGGGGAAACCGGCCCGACACGTTCGTCTGCGACGAACCGCTCTACGCGCACTACCTGAAAGTGACCGGCCTCCCGCATCCGGTGGCCGACGAAATCATTCGCCGGCACGAGCCCGATTGGCGGAAGGTCGTCGCCTGGCTCACCGAATCAGTCCCCGAGGGAAAGCCGATCTTCTACCAGAAGCAGATGACGCATCACCTGTTGCCCCAGATCGATCGCGGCTGGCTGACCCGCGTGACAAACTGCTTTTTGATCCGCCACCCGCAGGAAGTCATTACGTCGTACATCGCCAAGAACAATGACCCCTCGGTCGAAGACGTGGGCTTCGTGCAGCAGGCGGAAATCTTCGACTTCGTGCAATCGGCAACCGGCAAGACCCCGCCTGTTCTGGACGGCAAGGATATCCAGGAGAACCCGCGACGGCTGCTCGGATTGCTGTGTGACTCCCTGGGAGTCAAATTCTACGATTCGATGCTCTCCTGGGCGCCTGGTCTGCGTCCCACTGATGGCGTGTGGGCGAAACACTGGTACACGGAAGTCGAAACCTCAACTTCATTTCGCCCCTACAAGCCCAAGGCCGAGCCGGTTCCCGATCGGCTCGCCGGCGTTTACGCCCGGTGTCTCGAATGCTACGAGCGCCTGCACGAGCACCGGCTGCGATGATCCCCGTGTGTTTGCTCACCGAGGCGGCGCACGCCGCCGAGTTCCTGTACGCTGAAAGCGTACCGCAGCATAGGCCGGGGTTGTCGACGAACGTCGGCTACCCTGGATTACGATCAGAAAAATGATCCCAATCCTGAAAGGGCCAAGTGACAGCAATTGCGGGTCACTTGGCCCTGAAAGGATTGTGCAGACGGTTCACAATTGTTTCGGGCAGGAACTTCACCAGCGAACGGAGTCATTTCAGGACGAATTCCGGCGTCTCTTAAAAAAGTACGCGATTGGGTTCGACGAGCGCTACGTCTGGGATTGACGTTCTGCAGAATCCTTACAGGATTCGGTCTTTCGTGGGGCGCATACCCCGGGTAGGCCTCCTGCGTCGGCCAACCCGGGTCTGTGCTGCACAATCCCTTCGGGATAGATGGCGGATGACAAGTCGAATCGATCGTCAATCTGCTGAATGACTTCGAACGCCAGGTGCGTCTGCGCGAAAATGCTGGACGCACCCTGCGACGACGACCTGACGCCAGGATCCAGCCGTGGCCACGGTTCTGGGCTGCATCGTCTTGACAGCCAGGCGGTCCGCGGTCTATACTCTTAAAACAAGAGTATTCGTGTATATTGAGTATTATGGACATTGGAGCAATCCCCATGAACCAGGAATATGTCGACAGAATCCGCGGAGATCTGGAAACACTCACGCAGGCGGCGGGGCTCGATTTGCCGTTTGGCCGCCACGACGTCGTCGCCAACATTTGCGTCGCTGCCTGTGGCGTTTTGCTGGGCGCCTGGGCGGCCCTCGCGCCGTGGGAATATCGCGGCGTGGTGTGGGTGCCGATCACGCTGCTCATTCTGGCGGGCGCCTGGTCGGCCTGGCAGGCGCACCGGAACCGCGCGGCCAGTCCTTCAGCCTGGCGGGAACACCGGCTGAGCATCCGGGGAGTCCTGATTGCGACACCCCTGGTTGCGTTCTATCTGCTGTGGCAGCGATGGCAGGGGATGCCTGGCGGTGGATCCGGCGGCCTCGCCCTGTTTATTTTCGGCGTGGCGGCGCTCGTCGTGGCTCTGACCGATCGCCGGCGCGTGTATCACCTCGCCGGAGCGTTTCCGCTGATGGCCTGGGGAATCGCCGTCCCCAAGCTCGCCCCCAACCAGGTGATTGTCGCCGGAGGGATTGCCATGACCGTCGCGGGACTGGCCGCCGCCGCCATTCAATCGGTCCAACTCCGCCGTGCAAAGGCTGCCAATGGAACCCATTGACTTCAACGGCATCGATACGGCAGTGCACGGGCCGGTTCGCCTGGGGGCGTTGACGGCACTTCAGATTGACGGCCCGCTCGATTTCACGACGCTCCGAAAGCGGCTCGAAGTGGCTGACGGAGCGCTCGGGCTGCATCTGCGCAATCTCGAAGAGACCGGGTATGTGACCTGCAAGAAGGCCTTCATCGGCCGGCGCCCGCGGAGCACGTACAGGATCACGGCCGCCGGCCGCGCCGCGCTTCGCAACTATCTGGCCGCGATGCAGCAACTGATCGATGCCATCGAGCGAGGGGCCGCGGGTGGGCAGTCGTAGCTGAATCTTGCCAGGCCCGCCGAAATTCGGCCCGCGCACGTCCAGTGAGCCCTCCCGGCCTCGACACGCGCTCGAGCGAGCCGCCTCCCGTCAAACTACGGCGTGCGACAAATGTCGAACCCCATTCCCGGTGATATACTGGCGCCGGGCCATTTCGTTCCCGGGATCTCCGCGGAACTCGGTCATCTGGGAGACTGGAATGAGCGAAGCGATCACGGTGAAATGCCCCGCCTGCAAGGCCAGCCTGAAACTCAAGAGCCGCAGCGCTGTCGGGAAAAAGGTTCCCTGTCCCAAGTGCAAAAAGCCATTTGTCGTCAAGGCCCCGCCTCCCGAGTCTGAGGACGAACTCTCGTTCCTGAACGCCAGCGAGAGCGACGGCGCGATGGCCATGTCGCCGGAAGAGGACGAAGAATTCGCCGAGGCTGCCGAACCGACACGTCCCTCTTCCCGCAGTTCCGCCGGCAGGAAAAAAGCGAAGAATAAGTCAGGCCCGCCGGTGAACTGGCTCAAGCCGCTCCTGATCGGCGTCGTCGCCATCGCCGTGATCGGTCTGCTGGTCGGGGGGGGAATTGTCGCCGTCTCGATGATTGGCGACATGGTCAAGAACAAGATTGACCTGGCGTATCTTCCCCCCGACGCCGAACTTGTCGGGTTGATCCGGGTCGACGAAATCCTCGCCTCACCGATCATGCAGTCATTCGCCGGCAATCCCCAGTTCAAGCAGGGGCTCGACAAGCTGTCTGAGTTGTTCCTGGTTCCGACCGGCGACATCAAGACGATCACGTTCGGCGGCGCCAACATGACCGAGTTGAACTTCATGGCCGACTCACCGATTCCGGGGCTTGCGTTGCCGGGGGTCGGCATGCCGTTGCATGGCGGTGCGCGGCGGCAACTCGGTCCCACGCCCCCTCCGAAACCGCGGGGTGTGATCGTCGTGCGGACACTCAAAGAGACCCCCGCCGACTTCCTGGCGACGATTCCGGGGTTGGAGGCAGTGCCCCATCAGGGACAGACGTATTATCGCCCGAAGGCGGCAGTTCCGGGCCAGCCGCAGATGAAAGCGCCGACTTACCGCGCCTCGGCGACGGTCCTGGTGATGGGGGATGAATCGGAAATCCAGCGCATCATCGAAAAGGGAGGGAAGCAGAAGCGCCGTCCCGAATTTGATTTTCTGGACACCTCGCCGCACTTCATTCTGGCCGCGCTCGGCAATGCGGCCGGAGATGTCAGCTCGCCCGCGCCGGCGCCGCAACCGCTGGCGTCGCCAGCCGGTCACGGAGGGGGGGGCATGCACGGTCAGCCGGCGGTGGGAGTACCGGCCGGATTGAACTCGATTCCCGGATTGCCACCGGGGCAGCAACTCCCCCCCGGCGTCACACCGGTCCCGATGACGAAGCCGCCGGCCGTTCTCGCCTCGTTGTCGGGGGGCAAACTCAAGGGAAGCTATTTCGGAATTACGTTCACGCAGGACATTGATTTCCAGGCGGGACTGAATTGCCCCGAATCGGCGAATGAGGCCCGCACCGAACTCGAGCAGGCGATTACCAAGGCCAAAGCGGATTTTGCAGCGCAAAAGAGCCAGCTCGCCGTCCTGTCGATGATCGGACTGGGGGACGCGATTCCGATCATCGAAAACATCGTCAACAGCTTCGCCGTTTCGGGCACCGGACCGGTCGTGCAGGTCACGGCGAAGATTCCCGGCTCGATCAAAACGGTGTTCGACAAGGCCGGGTCGGCAATGATGGGTCTCTCGGGGATGGGGGGGCCTGCCGGTGGCATTCCCGCCGGCCCCGGGACCGAAAATCCGTTCGGTGCGCAGCCAGATGCGGGTGCCCTCCTCGGCAACCCGGCCGCTGCCGATGCCACGAAGGTGAGTTCTGATGCGCCGACCGGAGAACCCTGACCTAAAAAGGTGGCGCGGTCTGTCTGGACTCATCGCCCGGCGCTCCGCGCGCGATGCAGCGCGAGTTATTGAGCGTCGACAGGCCCTGATGATGAAAGTCAATCCTCCGCGGATCGCCTGAGTTTCCCATCGGTTTCCGGATACCTGCCACACCATGTCAGGTGCCAAGGACTCACCTCCGACCGTTCTGCTGACCGGCGCGACAGGCTTCATCGGTGGCGCATCGCTGGCCGAGTTAGTCGTCTCCCACTCGGAGTGGCGGGTCCTCCTGCTGGTACGGGGGGAGTCGCCGGCTGTCGCGGTCGAGCGGGTGCGCAAGTCGCTGGGACGATTTATTGACCTCGCGCAGGTCGAGCCGGCACTCCGTGCCTGCTGGGTCATCAACGGTGATCTGACCGATCCGGGCACCCTGGCCGACGACCGGCTGCGAAGCGCGATGACGGCCAGCACTTTGGTGAAACCGGGGTCATCGGTTCCGCCGCGGCTCGAAGAAATCACACACGTCCTGCACCTGGCGTCGAATACGTCGTTTCGATCGGTGCGCGGAGTCCGCCACACGAATATTCTGGGAACCATGACGCTGGCGCACCGCATGCGGCGCGTCGCCGGGCTGAAGAGGTTTTTGTACGTCGGCACCGCCTACATCTGCGGCGACCTGCCGCAGAGGATCGCCACCGAAGACGACGCGCCTCGCCCTGGAATTCGGCACCTCGTGGAATACACCAGTTCCAAGGCCGAGTGCGAAATGCTTCTGGAAAACACGGCCCCCGAATTGCCGCTGGTCATCGCTCGCCCTTCGATTGTGATCGGGCACACACGGCTGGGATGCCTCCCTTCGGCGAGCCTGTTCTGGTTCTACCGCACGGTCGATCTATTGCGCCGCTACGCCCGTCCACTGGAAACGTGTGAAGACGTCATTCCGGTTGATTACGCGGCGCAGGCCCTGTTGTTCTTGATGGAAAAGCCCGAGCTGCGCCATCGACGGTATCACGTTTCGGCCGGCTTAAAGTCCAGCGTCAACTGGCACCAGATCGAGGCGGTTTTCGCCGAGTGCTACGGCCTGCGCCCCGAAAACCCGTTTCGCGTCGTTGATTTCGCCACGATCGAACGCGAGCGCGGGCGGATGCGCTCGCTGCTGGGGCCCGGGGATGAAGAACATCTTCTGATGGCATTGCGGCTCTATTTTCAATTCGCCGGGCTCGAAGTCGAGATCTTTGACAACTCGCGGCTGCTGGCAGAGGGGATGCGCCCGCCGCCGCGATTCACCGATTACCTGAAGTTGTGCGCTACCCAACCTGCGGATCGAAGCGTCTACGACCAGATGCGGGATGATGAATAGTTCTCGGCTCTGGCTGTGTTCCCCGCCGATCATCGATTTGGGAGCCGTTCACGGGTATCCTGTACGACTCGACGGGACGAACACGACGGGACGAACACGACCAGGGAACCACCGATGCTGTTGCCGCAACCTGCAGGATCACTCGGCCGGCGTGAATTCCTCGCTGCGGTCGCTACCGCCCTGTGGGTGGGCAGCCTCGAGGCCGCAGAGGAAACGAGCGAAACTGCGGATGAAGCCCGGGCACGGCACGGACGAGTTACCCAGCGCCGGGCTGGTCTCTCGATTATCTGCCATCGCGGCGCTTCCGAGTTCGCCCACGAGAATACGCTGGAAGCGTATCGGGCCTCCTTCGAACTGGGGGCCGACGGCAACGAGATCGACATCCGCAGCACGCGCGACGGCGTGCTCGTCTGCTTTCACGACGACATGCTCGATCACCTGATCGAAGCCTACGGCGACGTCGGCGACTACGACTGGAGCGATTTGCAACGCGTACCATTCCGGCGCCCGGGCTGGCTGGGGGACCAGTGTCGCATTCCGACGCTCCAAGAGGTGTTCGAACTGCACCGGCGCCAGAGCGGTCTGATGCACCTGGACGTCAAGCGCCCCGGTCTGGAAGCCGAGATCGCCAAGCTTCTCGATCGGCTTGACTTGTGGGATCACGTGATGGCGGTTAATTCCGAGAATGCGCCGGCATTGCTCAAGGACCCGCGCTGTCACGCAGTCCGTTACCGCGGCAGCCTGTACGCCGATCACAAAGAAGTGTTCCCCGAGGCCATTGCCGAGGTGCTGAAAGCGCCAGGGGACGCGGTGATCGTCGACGACCCGCGCGGGGCGATTCACGCTCTGGGGCGATCGATCGGCCGGCCGTCGCGCGAACCGGTTGCTGCCCGCGCAGCTCCTGTACGTCCGGTATTCGAGCTGCGGAGCGAGCAGGACTTGCTGGCAATCATTTCCGACGACGCCGACTGGGATCGCCTTCCGCAGAATGCCGCTGAGCAGGCCGAAAGGGCAACGGCGATCCGCCGGCGGGCCGAGGCCGCCGAAGAAATCCGCCGCCGCAGACTCAGGTCGCCGAAGTTGTTCGCGGCACTCGCAGCCCGCGTGCGGAAGCGCAGCCTGCACCAGGAATGGATGTATCACGGCCTCGACGGCGGCGCGGCGCTGCGGGCGCTCCTGGAACTGAAGGCTCCGGGAGCGGTCGATCTGGCCCGCGAAGCGCTGTGGCGCGACGACCCGGCGATTGAGCCGGTGATCGACCCCAAATGGAACGTGCCCCGCTCCTGGGGCGATTTTCGGACGAAGGCCATCGTCTTCGACCTGCTGGCCCGGATCCCCGGCGAACCGGTGGCGCAATTGTGCCGCGAGTATCTGGCTCTCACCGACGAAGAGGCCCGACGCATCGGGGGCTTACAGTTCGAGCCGGCCGGGCGCGCCCGGCTGGCAATCAGCCCGCAGGAGAGTACCGCGCTGGACCTGCTCAAGCACCGGCGCTCGGACGTGCGCGGACGGGCAATTTTTGACTGTCTGGCCCGGATCGGCGAGCCCTGGGCCAGGAAATCGCTCGAAACCGCCGCACCGCATGCGCTGGCGTACGTCGTTCCCGAGATGTGAAGCGGGTTGTCTGCTGCGGCGACAAGACGCCGACGAAAATTAGAACCGCCGATGACGCCGATGCTCAGAATCGGCTACCAAACGATTCCCCACTCCCTCTGCGCAATGGTATCTACACATCTCAGTTGTGAGCGAAATAACTATGTCTCCCTCCCCCCTTTGTGGGGGAGGGCCGGGGTGGGGGGGCGAGTGCCGATTGACGCTCCCACCCCCATCCTAACCTTCCCCCATCGAGGGGGAAGGATTCAATTTCTGCGACGCGCGTTTTGACTTGTGTAGATACGATTGCCCTCTGAGAGAGGGTCAGGGCGAGGGCCAGTCACCACGGACGCGGAGAAGCTCGGATCCCTCTACTTCGCCTTCTTGAACGTAAACCCTTCTTTTTTCCGGGCGGCGAGCCACTTGTCGAGGTCGGCGATCCCTTCCGGCATGAGCATCCGGGGGCCGGCGTAATGCATTCGCTTGGCCAGGCTCTCATCCACGCCTCGCGGCATGTTGAGGCGGATGTGAAACCCGGTCTCATCCTTGTGCACGAGAACCGATCCGAAAGTCGACGGCATCAACGCACCACCTTTCCAATCTCACTCAAGAGATTCACCACGTTCGGCCTGCGGTGCCTCACGGATGGCACGGGGCTTCTGGATTCTGTTTTTCGACTTCCCCGCGACTTTGCTCGGACTTCCTCCCGCTACTGGGCGAAATGGCTCCATTTAGCATTGTCGCGAGGAAATCGACCCAAAGTCAAGGTGGAACGCCTGTTATATGCATTTATGTGCCAAATTCGCGTCGTAAGTGCCGCGTCAACCTAAAGGATTGCGGCGTGGACATTTGTGCAAACTGTGGTCGCGTGGAACCTGCACAGGATGAATGGAATGTGCGGGCACTGCTCAAGACCGCACCGGTCGGTCGCGCGATTCCCGCTCAACATATCCATCGCAACGGCTGACAGGTTGGGGCGGGTACTTGGCGAACCGCGGATCCGTTTGCGACTTTGTGCACAGCACGAACCGGGACCCTGTGCCGGAAACGATCTCCCGCATGTGGCCGCACGTCTTGCAGAGACTGGTCGTCGTGGACATGGTCCGCGTCGCGTTAAAACAACCTGGTGATCGGGCGGCCTTCGGGCACCAGATACACCGGCCGGTTTTCCCGCGTGTAGAGCGGTACGGCGAGGTCGATTCCGAGCGAATCGTAAATCGTCGCCGCATAGTCGTCGGGGGTGAATGTCTGGTCGAGGGCGTAGCCGCCGTCGCGGTCGGTTTTGCCGATCACCTGCCCGCCTCGCACTCCGGCCCCTGCGAACGCGATCGAATAGGCGTACGTCCAGTGGTCGCGCCCCTGGAACTTATTGAGCCGTGGCGTCCGCCCGAATTCGGTGACAAAGCAGACCAGCGTTTCGGCCAGCAGGCCGCGGGTGTGCATGTCGTCGAGCAGGGCGGCGGTCGCCTGGTCGGTGCTTCCCATCATCGTCCAGGTGCCGATGCCGTAGCGCCCTTCACCTCCCGCTTTGTCGCGAACAGTCCCGCACGATCCGTTGGTGTAGATCAGATCGTGATGATCCCAGTTCATGTTGAACCCGCCCGGCGCGCTGGCGGTTTCCGGTTCACGGACGTCGAGGACGGTAAACCGGACTCCTGATTCAATCAGCCGCCGCCCGAGCAGATAACACTGCCCGCGGTGGCCGCGGCCGTACGCCTCGCGCAGCTCGACCGGCTCGCGCGCCAGGTCGAACGCTCCCTGCGTGCGCGGGTTATCGAGCATATTGAAGGCCCGATCGAAGAAGTTGCCCATCGCCTGAGTAGACGGCGCCGGCCCGGCGGGGACGAGTCCCACGTCGAGGTTGCTGAGCAAGTCGCGCCGGTCGCGGAAGCGCCCGGCATCAACGCCGTCGAGCAGCCGCAGATCGTTGACGCGCCACTTCGGGTCCGCCAGATTCTGGCCCCCCGTCTTGAACACCTTGAGTCCCGGCGACAGAAAGCCATGTTTCACCATCGCCGACTGCTCGCCATTCCCCGGTACCATGACGTAAGGGGGGAGATGCGGAGCGGCGGTGCCGATCAGGTGCGCGACGGCGGTCCCGATGTCGGGGATATCGACCGGGCCCCCCGGTTTCACTCCCTGCAACAGGTACGCCGTCCCTTCGGGGTGACCGCTGATGTTGTGCGTCATCGACCGCACGACGGCGAGCTTGTCGGCGTGCCGCGCGGTCTTCGACAGCAGTTCGGTGAACTGGATTCCCGGAACGTTGGTGTCGATCGGGCGGTAAGGACTGCGGTGTTCGGCGACCGTTTCAGGCTTCGGGTCCCACGTATCGACGTGGGAAACGCCTCCCTGTTCGAGGACGACCAGCACCTGCTTCGCCCGGGCAGATTGTCCGGCGGAGCGGGGAACGCCGGCCTGCAACCGGCCGGTCGCGGCGGTCAGACCCGAGAGCATCCCCAGTCCCAGAAAGCTCCGCCTCTGCATCCGGCTGTCACCTCTGACGAACAACAGATCGACACATGCTGTTGTGTTTGAGTGTAGCCGGGATTTCAGGGCAGGGCAATACGCGGTGAGACCGCAAGTTCAGTTGAGTTCACCGGGCTCGCCCGGTTGTGCGGGGCCTCGCGGCGGGGTGTCTCGCTGGGAACCAGTTTGACTGGTCCGATTCGTATGTGTTCCGGATTTGAGCACCTGAATTGCCGCTGCGGCCCTTTCGGCCTCGGCAGTCCCCGGCGCCGACTTCAAATCCGGATCTCGCCCGGGGACTGGTCCTTGTTGTTGCGCTGGTCCAGACGACTCCGTAGGTGCGTTCCAGTGACGGCGACTTTTCGAAATCAGGTCGCTCGGTCATTTCCGGGGTCACACGATGAGCGCACGAACTGGTCACGCACCGTTCAACCTGGTTGATTCGGAACCAGGCGAACTGGCCGTGCCGGGAGGCTGATTCGTTGCGTCCCCGGGATAAATTGGACCGGCGACACCGCCGCGCAGCATCCTGTAGACAGTAATTTCTACAGCGCGAATTGCCTCACTGTTCCAACCCTCAGTTTTCTTAAGTTCGTCGAGGAATTTCGCGATCCTCGGAACGATATCAGTCGCTTCATAACAGTGTTGCAGACAATCCCTGACTGCTTGATTCAGACGCTCATCGTCCATTGTAACTCCCGCCAGAATTACCGCCCGCGCCACATCATGCGTGCAAAAAAAGTGCCGCCTGAACTCTGGCTGCGTTGAGCTTTCATGCTCCGTTCGGGCGCAGGAATTGCAGTTGAGAGAACTGACAACGAGGAGCAAAGGGATGAACTTGACGGAACCGCAGCGAGAGGCGTTGCTCAAACTCGGGGAGAGCGCATCGGGTCACGACTTCATGGACTCCAGGTCCTGAAAGAACTGCTGGCGTTCGACCTGGTCTATTGGCGCTGGGCCGACGGGTTCGACTTCAGCTCCACGGACGAAAGTGTTTATGACTTAGTCAGCGCGCTGAATTGACGCCGACCGGTGCGAGGCTGCTCCACGACCAGTTCTAAGGCCTGGTGAGACTGCGCTGATTCACCCAGCGGACGAAGTTCCAGATGACCCAGGCGCTGATGAGGATCCCCGAAACTTCGAGCAGATACGGAGGCGGGACGGGGTCGGGGCGCGGGGGCGTGGCCGGTCGCCCGACATTCACATCGACCCAGAGCTGGGCATAGGCCCTCCAGATCTCGCCGGCGACTTGTGAATTCCCCACGGTCCAGATGAGTGGAGCATAGATGAAGTAAATGATTGATATCCCCCAGTCCGGCACGCGCACGTTCCAGATGAGCCAGAAGACAGGCCCGGCCGAGAGCAGATACAGGACCGAGGCGCCCGCGGTTCCCCACAGAGCCACGGTGGGCCGACTCAGAATCAGCAGCAGCTTGCGCATGTCGTGATTCTAGACGAAATTGAACGACGGTGCTTTTCGAGGGCCTTGCGTCTAGGTCCAATAATTCCGATCGAGCGTCCGGTAGTTGATGGCTTCGTTGAGGTGGTTTGATGAGATGCCGTCGCTGTGGTCGAGGTCGGCGATCGTGCGGGCGACGCGCAGGATCTTGTCGTGGGCACGGGCCGAGAGCCCCATTTCTTCCATCGCCGTTTTGAGGAGCGATTCGGCGGCGGCGTCGAGCCGGCAATGCTTGCGGATCTGGCGCGGCGTCATCTTGCCGTTGAGGGTCGTCCGCTCGGATTTGAACCGGGCGCGCTGGGCATCGCGGGCTGTCACCACCTGTTCGCGCATCTGCTGGCTGTTTGTCCCCGAAGTCTGATCCGACAACTCGCGGAACGGAACCGGTGCCACTTCCAGATGGATATCGATCCGATCTAACAAGGGGCCCGAAATCTTGCCGATGTACTTTTCGATCTGCACCGGAGAGCAGTTGCATGCCCGGCGCGGGTCGCCGCGGTAGCCACAGGGGCAGGGGTTGAGTGCCGCCACCAGCATCAGGCTGGCGGGGAAGGTGACGCTCCCCATGGCGCGCGAGATCGTGACATTTCCCGATTCGAGCGGCTGGCGCAAAACCTCCAGCGTCCGCCGGTTGAACTCGGGGAGTTCGTCGAGAAACAATACGCCGTGATGCGCCAGCGAAATCTCGCCGGGCGACGGCGTGCTCCCCCCACCGACGAGCCCGGCTTCGCTCACCGTGTGATGGGGGGATCGGAACGGGCGCTGGAGCAGAAGCGATTGCTCGCCGTTGAGGAGCCCCACGGCACTATAGATCTGCGTCGTTTCGACACTCTCGGCCGGGCTGAGATCCGGGAGGATCGTTGCCAGGCGCTGGGCCAGCAACGTTTTGCCGGTCCCCGGGGACCCGATCATCAAAATATGGTGCCCGCCGGCGGCGGCGACGGTGACGGCGCGCTTGGCCATCTCCTGGCCTTTGACGTCGGCGTAGTCGATGTCGTAGCCGGCGAACCTGGCCTGCACTTCGCGCCAACTGAAAGGGACCGGCTCGAGATCGAGCTGGCCGGAATAAAAACCAACCGCCTCGGCGAGAGTGCCGACGGCGATGATTTCGATCCCGTCAACGACGGCTGCTTCCTGGGCATTGGCAATCGGGACGATTAGCCCCCGTTTTCCCTGTTCCCGCGCGGCGATCGCCATCGCCAGGGCCCCTTTGACACGCCGCACGGTTCCTTCGAGCGCCAGTTCGCCGACTGCCGCATACTGTTCGAATCGGTCCGACTGCAACTGCCCGCTGGCGATCAGCAGTCCGAGCGAGATCGGCAAATCGAACGACGCGGCTTCCTTGGGCAACTCGGCGGGGGAAAGATTGATCACGATGCGATCGACGGGGCGATGATACCCGCTGTTGACGAGGGCCCGTTCTATCCTGTGAATGCTCTCCTTGACGGCTGCCTCGGCCAGACCGACGAGAATCGTCTTGGGCATGGCGCCGGGAGAAATGTCGACCTCGACTTCGACCGGGACCGCCTGGATTCCGAACAGGGAATATGTATAGAGCTTGGCGAGCATGGAGGCGTGCGCAGGCAGAGATTCGAAGGTATACGGGCGTACCTATTGTGGAGGGCGTTCGCGGTTGCCGCAACCGTGCGCTGCGCGAGAGGAGAAGGTAGAAAGGATGAAGGCGGAAGGCTGAAGGATGAAGGCAGTTTTGAAATTCGTGAAAAGTGTGACAGGTATGGGGGAAATGCCGGGCGGAAGTTCTTCAAATTAGCGAGCCGACGGGTTTATCCCGTCGGTGTCGGGTCCAACGGGGCGTTCGCATCGGTACGACAGCCCGACTCCCGCAGGCGCTTCGCGACGTTGGAAGTCGAGATGTTATTCCGCACGTCGTGACCAGGGCACGCGATACCGACGGGATAAACCCGTCGGCTCGCTGGGGCGCGTCTGGCGACGTTGATCCGGCAATTCAGCTTGATTCCGGATGGCGCCGAATCTTGTCGCTGCGCGACCCGACCGGTGCCCGCGCACACGGTCGGGCCACCCCCGCTGATGTCTGAACTCCGGCGGCTGTGGCGTTCGGGGATGCGGTTCGTATAATCGAATGGGCGTAAACGACCTGTTCCCATTCGAAGTTCAGGCAGGGGAGTGATTGTGAAGCGATTCGGAATTGGGCTGCTGGCGACGACGGCGGCCGGAGTTCTGTGGCTGGCGGTGGGTGCGCTGGGCCGGCAAGCTGCATCGGCGGACGACAAAAAGCCCGCTGACCTCACGGCCGACGACGCCTGGGGGACGATCACCGGGCAATTTGTTCTGGATGGCGCGATCCCCGAGCGGCGCGTGATCGTCAAGGCCAATGATGCGCAGGTCAACGACCCGGCCATTTGTGCTGCCGCCGACATCTTGAGCGACGAACTGGTGGTCGATCCAAAGACCAAAGGAATCGCCGACGTCTTCGTCTATCTGCCAAAGACCGACAGAGTGCATCCCCAGCTCCAGGAGAGCAAGGACAAGGAAGTTGTCTTCGATCAGAAGGGGTGCCGGTTCCTTCCGCATGCGCTGTTTGTGCGGACTGACCAGGTGGTGCGCGTGAAGTCGGACGATCCGTGCTCCCACAACACGCGGACTGTGCCGCTCAAGAACCAGCAGGTCAACGTTTCGTTGACCCCCAATGACCGCGTGGGAGTCGAATTCAAGAACAAGGTTCCCGAGCGGCTCCCCATCGAGGTGCAGTGCAACATTCATAACTGGATGTCGGCCCGCTGGCTGATCCTCGACCATCCTTACGGAGCGGTCGCCGACGAGACGGGCAAGTTTCAAATTGCCGACTTGCCGGCGGGGGAACACGAATTCGTCGTGTGGCAGGAGAAAGCCGGGTATATCGAACGAAAATTCAAAGTGAACGTCGTGGGAGGCAAGACGACCGACATCGGCACGATCAAAGTCCCCGTGGCGAAGTTTGCGGAGAAATAGATCGGTTCCAGGAGAGCAGCCAGGTGCGTCAGCAGGTCGGGTTTGTGTTGCAGCTCATTGTGCTGATGTTTCTGCCGCTGGTCATCGGCTGGCAGTTGTTCTTTGGTTTTCCGCTGATCGCCATGCCCGCCTGCGTCGTCGTGGCGATTGCGGTGTTCTCGGTGGGACAGGTGTTGAGGAAGCCCTAGGATGATCAACCTCAGATCGGCCGCGCGGCTCCTGATCGTCTGGGCATTGCTCGTGGCTGCTGTGCAGGCGCAGCGCGACGCGATCTCGCCGGCTGGGTCAGCGGTGTTTCTCGACACCGATCCGGCGGCCTCCCGCATGCTGGGGACGGCCCGCGATCTGCTGACCACCGGTCAATGGGGAGATGCCATCGAGCTATTGCGCACGATCAGCGACCAGCATGGCCGACGGCTGGCGAAGATCGACGCCGGGCGATACGTCAACGCGCAGACGTACGTCGACATGCTCCTGGCAAGCCTGCCTGCCGAAGGGCGCAAATTGTATCGCGCGAAAATCGATCCACAGGCGCGGCGCTGGTTTGAATCGGCCAGGCGGCTGCGCGACGAAGAGGGGCTCGAACGGGTCGTCCGCCAGGCATTCTTGAGCAGCTACGGCGACGATGCGTTGCTGGTGCTCGGGGAACTGGCCTGGGAACGAGGCGATTTGAGCCGGGCCCGCAACTGCTGGGAGAAACTCCTTCCGCTGTCCACAGCTCTCGAACCCGGGGAACTGCCGGAGGTCTTGAGATATCCCGACAGCCTGATCGAGATCGCACTGGTTCGCAGCCGGCTCGTGCTGTGCAGCCTGATGCAGGGAAACCGGGCGCGGGCACAGGCCGAACTGGCGGCGTTCAAGCGGGATTTTCCTCAGACGGCGGGACGGCTCGCCGGACGCTCGGGAAACCTGGCTGGGATTCTCGAATTCCAGATGGCCGCCGGTGCGAAGCCTCCCGTGTCGGGGAACCTCAGCGAAACGCTGAGCTTTGCTGGCAACGCCGAACGCAACCAGTTGCTGGCGGGCTCCATCGACGTCGGGCGGGAGTTGTGGTCAGTGCGCCTCAAACCGATCCGCGTGGAACGGGTCGTGCGGGTCGACGAATTCATGCTGGAGCGAGGCGAACGGTCCGAGCGCGGCCCCGCATCTGTCCCCCCGCAGCAGCTCGGCTACTACCCGGTCGTCTGGAAGAACGTGGCCTTCTGTTGCGATGACAGCGACGTTTACGGATACGATCTTTCGGCGTCGCGCGGGGGAAAGCCGGCCTGGGGGAACGACGCTTCGATTTACCGATTGCCGGCCGAGTTGATCGATCAACACTTGTCAGGGGTCCGGGGGCGGGTCGGTCTGCCCCGATTTACGCTGTCGATCGGCGGTTCCAGCCTGTATGCGCGGCTGGGAGCAACGGCTTCGATGGCCGGGAGGAATCGTGGGGGGAAATCTTCGGTGAATATGCTCGTTTGCCTGGACCTGGCGCGCCAGGGAGATTTGAAATGGACGGTCCGGTCGGACGAGCTCGAAATGGACGGGGGGAAGTGGATCTTTGACGGTGCTCCGGTGGTTGCCGGCGGTCGGCTGTTCGTCGCGCTGCGGCGCACTGATCCGCAA
>Ga0137463_1000217_pt1 | contig 21891 bp, 23 predicted proteins | sample EasRivERMGT800_2_FD_102333 | JGI IMG/M metagenome (GOLD analysis project Ga0137463, IMG submission 102333) | Soil microbial communities from meander-bound floodplain in the East River, Colorado, USA - East River MetaG ERMGT800_2 | ecosystem: Environmental > Terrestrial > Soil > Floodplain ...
AACAGCATCGATCGGAGTTCGGTCGAGGCAAAATAGCCTCAGACCCGCGTTTCTCCGGGTGCCGTATTCGTACTCACTACCGAATTCGTTCATCTCAGTCACTTGATCAGAGTTTCCCTAGATCGTAGGCGTAGGTCTGCTTCGAGCCGTCGGCAAAGGTGATGGAGGTCACCCGGTTCAACGCGTCGTACGTGTAGGTCGTCACCTGCCCCTTCGCGTCGGTCTGGGTGAGCAGGTTCCCCGCCGTGTCGTAGGTGTTGGCGGTAGTACCCGTGTCAGGCGACTGTTGCGAATTGAGATTCGCAAGGCCGTCGTAGTTGTAGATGGTGGCGAGGTTGCGCGGATCGGTGACGCTCACCAGCTGGTCGATGCCGTTGTAGGCGTACTGCGTCTGTCCCTGGTTCGGGTCGGTCACGCGGATCAAGCGATTGAGCGCGTCGTAGGCATTGATCGTGACATCCACTGCGCCCGTGAGCGGGCCGTCGATCGAGGTGAGGTTGCCCTGGTTGTCGTAGGCGTATTGCGTGGTCTGGGCCTGCGCCCCGATGTCCTGCGCGAGGCGGTTCAAGGCGTCGTAGACGCGGCTTCGCGTCTGCGCAAGCGCATTGGCCGGATCGAACACCTCTTCTTTCGTGCGGTTGCCCATCGCATCGAGCGTGTAGGCGATGCGGTTGCCGAGGGTGTCGGACATTCCGGTCATGCGGTGCGCCGCATCGTAGGCGTACGTAAGCGACGAGCCGTCGGGCAGAGTCACCCGCGTCAGCTGTCCCACGCCATCGTAGGTGTACGTGGTCAACTCGCCGCCGACATTGCGCGAGGTAAGGCGCTGGCGCGCGTCGTAGGTGAGAGTCGTGCTGAGTCCGTTCGGATCGACGATCGTGAACGGCTGGCCGTGCGCGTTGTAGGCGGTGATCGAGGTGACGTGCCCCAGAGTGTTGGTGATGGTCGCGACGTTGCCGCGCTTGCCGGGATCGGGGTTATCGTTCGCGTAGTAGGCGTAGCTGGTCACATCGTTTGCATCGATCCGCGGACCGTTCATCGTCAGCATCGAGCCGTTCGCGTTGTACGTATAGCTCCAGGTGCGCGGAGTACCCGCCGATGTCGCGCCAAAGCCCGCGGTGCCTGTGGCGTCCGAAGTGGGCTGGATCGTCTTCGAGCACAGCACCTCGGGCACGAGCGTTACCCCGTCGGCCTGCAATCCGCAGCTCGCCCCGCCATCCCCGTTATAGACGTAGCTCGTGATACGCAGCGGTTCGGCGACCTTCGCCGGCAACCGGAACGTCGCGTGCCATTGCGTGCCGATGGTGCGCGCCTGCGCCGTGCCGAAAGCTTCGCTGCGCGAAGTCTCGAGGTTGCGCGTCAGATCGGAAGGCTGCGTGCTCGCTGTTGTAGTACCGGACGAACCTGACGGAATTTGCACCTACAGGACTCAAATCCGTTTCCACTTGGAATTTGTTCCCTGTCCCCGCGTTGACGGGGTTACCACACCACGCTCCACCGTCTCCCCCTCCGCCCTCACAACAACTGCCACATCCGCCGTTCTTCGGTGGGTCGTTGCTGAAGCATTGGGTTGGGGGCCGGGGAATTCGCGAGTCAAAGGCGTTTATGTCCTGACAAGTGGCGAATAGGGGGAAGAAATCAGGATGGGTTATCACGTCACCGGACTGGGGATTGACCCACCGATAACCGCAGTCACCATCATTTGACAATATACCTAGAAATATCAAATGATCTGACCCCTGGTAGTCCTCCACCGAGAGTCAATTCGAATTCATTTCGCTGAGCGCATACTTCTGCGGAAGTAGAACCGTAGGCAATCTTCGTGAAGTCGAGGGCAAAGTTGCTTCCATCGTAGGGGAAGAAGGTATAGAGCACGCCATTCTGCTGGGCGTGCAGGTGCGATCCGGGGAAATACAGACAGAACAAGAACAGCAAGAACGTGAACGTCTTGCCTCTGATTGCAGTAACCATTTTTTCCTCTCCTGCGCCCTGGGCAGGTTTATCCCAGTGACACTCTTTTTTCCCAACGCCTTTCGCTCTCTTGGCAAAGCGAACGTCGGGTGTTGCCGATAGTGCCTCCAAAACTCTGCGGAAACTCTACACGGATTTTTATTTTCGCAACACCCTGTCAAATCCTACAGGGGGGTCTTCAGGAGTTTATGTCGAGAGATTTCTTCGAGAGAAATTACCTTACGCGCGATGTCGGGTTTGCCTGACGCAGCCCATTCCGGCGGAGACGGCGCGGCGCGCGGAACGCGCGTCCGGACGCCGTCAGACGTTGAACCTGAAGTGCATCACGTCCCCGTCGCGAACAAGGTAATCCTTTCCTTCAAGTCTCATCTTCCCGGCTTCTTTCGCGCCCTGCTCGCCTTTGCAGGCGACGTAGTCCGCGTAGGCAATTACTTCGGCGCGGATGAAGCCGCGCTCGAAGTCGGTGTGGATCACTCCGGCCGCCTGCGGAGCGGTGGCGCCGACTTGCACGGTCCAGGCGCGCACTTCCTTCGGTCCGGCGGTGAAGAAAGTCTGCAGGCCGAGCAGCGCGTAGCCGGTACGGATCAGGCGGTTCAAGCCGGGTTCCTTCATTCCCATGTCGGTCAGGAAAACCTGTTTATCTTCTTCGGACAGATCGCCGATCTGCGCTTCCAAGGCCGCGCAGATCGGCACGACGGGCGCGCCTTCCTTCTTCGCATACTCCTCGACCTGCACAAGCAGCGGGTTGTCCTTGAATCCGTGCTCGGCGACATTGGCGACGTACATTGCGGGTTTTGACGTCATGAGGAACAGAGGCTTGAGCACGGCCTGCTCTTCTTTCGACAGCAGCACGCTGCGCGCCGGGCGCGCCTCATCGAGCGCCGGGCGCACCTTGTCGAGCACGGCGACGATCCTCTGCGCTTCCTTGTCGCCGCCGGTCTTCGCCACTTTGCCGTAGCGCGCGTAGGCCTTTTCCACAGACGCCAGATCGGCGAGCGCGAGCTCGGTGTGGATCGTTTCGATGTCGGAAACCGGGTCGACCTTGCCGGCGACGTGCACGACGTTCGGATCCTCGAAGCAGCGCACCACGTGCGCGATCGCGTCGCATTCGCGGATATTGGCAAGGAACTGGTTGCCCAGGCCCTCGCCCTTCGATGCGCCCGCCACCAATCCCGCGATATCCACGAACTCGACGGCCGCGGCGATGACTTTCTCCGGTTTGGCTATGGCGGCAAGCTTTTCCAGCCGCGGATCGGGGACTTCGACGATGCCGATATTGGGGTCGATCGTGCAGAACGGATAGTTCTCCGCCGCGATCCCGGCCTTCGTAAGAGCGTTGAACAACGTCGACTTGCCAACGTTCGGCAGACCGACGATTCCACATTTAAGAGACATATTTTCCGAACGTTGGCCTGAATCGGGAGGTATATAGGAGGGCGTGCCCTCCTATTCGACTGTGCGACTTCCCCACATTGGGCAGCCCGACGATGCCGCACTTCAACGACATCAGGATTTCGTGTGCAGCTTGAGCATCGCCGCTTCCAGTTCGCCCTCGAGCAACAGTCCGGAGACTTCCATGCAGCGAGCGAGCGCCGCCTCGATCAACTCACGCTCGGCCGCGGGCGGAGTCGTCAGCACGTAGTCGGCGACGACGTTCTTGTCGCCCGGATGGCCGATGCCGATGCGCAGCCTCCAGAACCCGTGCGTGCCGAGCTGCGCGGCAATGTCCTTCAGGCCGTTGTGGCCGGCGACCCCGCCGCCGAGCTTGAGTTTCGCCGTGCCCGGCGGAAAATCGAGCTCGTCATGCACGACCAGGATTTCCTGAGGCTGGATCTTGTAGAAGCGCGCGAGCGTTCCGACCGATTTGCCGGACAGGTTCATGTAGGTCTGCGGCAGCAGCAGCCACAGGTCGCCCGAGGCCCGCGCGAGCTTGGCAAGCAGCCCGTGATACTTCGCGACCGACTTCAGCTCGGTGCGCTGCGCGGCCGCAAGGCGCGACACGAACCGGAAACCGACGTTGTGCCGGTCCTTTTCGTGCTTCCTGCCCGGGTTGCCGAGGCCGGCGATCAGTTTTAGAGAATGCATGGATAAGAAAGGGCGCGGGGGTCACCGCGCCCTTTCGCGAGATGGCAGCAGGCCCTACTTCTTGTCGCCTTTGTCGCCTTTGTCGCCTTTGTCGCCCTTGCCGCCTTTGCCGCCCTTCTCCTCCGCGGCCGGAGCGGCCGCTTCCGGCGCTTTCTGCTTGATGCTGGGCACGTCGGCGGCGGCAGGCACGGCCTCGGCGGGCGCGAGGGCTCCCTCGACCCCGACAGCCGCGGCAGCCGCGGCGGCCTCCTCTTCCTCGGCGATCGCCGCCTTCGGGATCTGCGCCGAAGCGACGGTCGGATTCTCGTTGCCCCCCAGGGCAAGCTCCACGCCCTTGGGCATCGGCAGCTCGCGCACGTGGATCGAGTGTCCGATCGCGAGCGCAGACAGGTCCACCTCGATGAATTCGGGCAGGTCCGCAGGCAGGCAGCGGACGTCGATCTCGCTCAGAACGTGGGTGATGAGCCCCCCCTGCTCCTTGATCGCCGGCGATTTCTCGGCGTTGACGAAGTGCAGAGGCACCTGGATGTGGATCTTCTCGTCCGCCGAAACTCTCTGGAAGTCGATGTGCTGCACTTCCATCTTGAACGGATGCATGTTGACCGCCCGCAGCAGCACTTCCTCCTTCGCGCCGTCCAGGGCGAGCGTCAGGACGGACGCGTGAAACTTCTCGTTGCGCAACTGGTGGTACAGCGGGTTGTGATCGAGCTCGATGGTGACCGCGGGTTTCTTGCCCCCGTAGAGAATCCCGGGGACCTTCCCGCTGTGGCGCAGGCGGCGGCTCGCACCCCTTCCCTGCCCTTTGCGCGTTTGCGCGACGACTTCGATTGCCATGTTGACCTCTCTCCTGGTTGAGGCGTCGCTCGCGACCGGGCGACGCCGAAAAAATCATTCTATGAACAGCGAGCTCACCGAATCCTCGTTGCTGATCCGCAGAATCGTCTCCGCGAGCAGCCCTGCGACCGAAAGCACGCGGATCTTCTTGCACGCCTGTCCCGCCTTCGAGAGCGGGATGGAGTCGGTCACCACCAGCTCGTCGATCTCCGACTCGGCGATGCGCTCCACCGCCCCGCCCGAGAGCACCGGGTGCGTGCAGTACGAGACCACCCGCGCCGCGCCTTCCTCTTTCAGCGCCTGCGCCGCCTTGACCAGCGTATTGGCCGTGTCGACCATGTCGTCCATGATGACGCAGTTGCGTCCCTTCACGTCGCCGATCACGTTCATCACTTCCGACACGTTCGGCTGAGGCCGGCGCTTGTCGATGATCGCGAGGTCCGATTCCAGGCGCTTCGCCATCGCGCGCGCCCGCACCACGCCGCCCACGTCGGGCGAGACCACCAGCAGGTTTTCGTACTGGTGCTTCCAAACGTCCCCGAGCAGCACGGGGGTGGCGTAAATATTGTCCACCGGCACGTCGAAAAACCCCTGTATCTGATCGGCGTGCAGATCCATCGTCAGCACCCGGTCGACCCCCGCCGCCTGCAGCATGTTCGCCACCACTTTCGAGCTGATCGCCACGCGCGCCGAGCGCGGCCGGCGATCCTGACGCGCGTAACCGAAATAAGGTATCGCCGCCGTTACGCGGGCCGCCGAGGCGCGCTTCAGCGCATCCACCATCAGCAGCACCTCCATCAGGCTGTCGTTCGCCGGCGCGCAGGTGGACTGCAGCACGAAACAGTCCTTGCCGCGCACGTTCTCCAAGAGCTCGACCATGATCTCGCCGTCGGAGAACTTGCCCACGGTGGCGTGACCGATCGGGATGTTGAGCCTTCGCACCACCGCGTGCGCGAGCAGCGGGTTGGCGTTCCCGGTGAAAACCATCAGGCTTTCGTAGGCCATGCGCTTTGGTCCAGGGGCTAGGGACTCAACAAGCCTTGCTCACAAAAAATCGGCCGCGTCGGCGGCTTGCTACTTCACCAGGCCCCGATCCCTGGGCCCTTGTCTCGAAATCCGATGGCTGGGGAGGAAGGATTCGAACCCTCGCATGGCGGAATCAAAATCCGCTGCCTTAACCAGCTTGGCGACTCCCCAAGCGCTAAACCTGCTCCAACAACGCCGCGAGCGGATGACGATCCAGCCCGCGCACGGCGAAGCCGCGCATCTCCGCGGGCATCCTGGATAAGGCCGAGCGCGCCTCGCGCTCGGCCGCAAATTCGACAAATACGCAGGCGCCTGAGCCGCTCATGCGCGCATCCCCGAACTGCCTGAGCCATTCGAGATACGCAGCCACCTCCGCATGGCGCCGACATACGACCGATTCCAGGTCGTTCCTCCCGAAACCGGCAGAAAAGCTTGATATTTTGATGGTTTTTGAATTTCGTGTCAATTCAGGTGCAGCGAAAATCGCATGCGTAGCCACGCTGACGGGCGGGACGAGCACGACGTACCATGCCGGCGGCAATTCGAGCGGCGTAAGGCGCTCGCCGATGCCCTCGGCGAAGGCGTTCCCGCCGAAAAGGAAGAACGGAACGTCCGCCCCGAGCGCAAGCGCCATCGCCGCGAGCTTCTCCTTCGGCAGATCGAGCGCCCACAGGCGGTTCAGGACCGCGAGCGTGGTCGCGCAATCGGAGCTGCCGCCGCCCAATCCCCCGCCGATCGGTATGTTTTTCTCGATGTCGATGTCGACGCCGCGGTTCGAACCGCCCTCGGCTTGCAGGAGCCGTGCGGCGCGCACGGCGAGGTCTTCACCCTCGGCAATGCCGGGCAAGCTCCGCGGGCGCCTGACTTGGGCGTCGGTGCGCGGTGTAAAGCGCAGCCAGTCGCAGTGCTCGATCAGCCGGAACGCGGTTTGCAACAGGTGATAGCCGTCGGGGCGCCGGCCGACGACGTGCAGGAAGAGATTGAGCTTCGCCGGGGCCGGATAGCGGCGCTCCCACGGATTCAATTTGTCCATTGATCCACGATGAGGCGAATTTCCAGATCTTCGCGCGTCAAGCGCATCCGGAAAGGCCTTCCTCCCCGGAACTCCTCGTAGGCGACGTGCCAGCCGTCCTGCCTGAGTTCCAGGCCCTTGTCCGGCTCGCCGCGCATCTCCGCCGGCCGGCCGGGGCTCGCCCGCGCCTGCACCCAGTCCGAGAGCCCGTCGAGCGGAAGCCGCCAGCCGAGCGCCTGCTCGGTCAGGCTTTCCGCGTCGGTGGCGCGGTACTCCTTGTTGTCGCCGGTAACGAGCCGGAACTGGTCGCGTTCCCGGTTGATTCGCGCGATTCCCTGGCCGACGGGCGAGGTGATGAGAAGCTCGTCGGCGTCGTTCGAGTGCCGCCAGAAGATCCGGCCGGATGCGGCGTCTTTTCCGTCACGGACCGCGACGCGGCCGGACAACTCGAAGCCCCCCGGGGGAAGACGTCCGGCCTCGGGCAAGGACGCACAGGCGCCGAGTACAGCCGCCGCAGCGAAGCCGAGCGCAAGGCGGACCACGGGGAAATCAGCGCTTCAGGCGCTTGATGGTGTTGGCGAGTGTTTCGTTTTCCGGGCTTTCCCGGGTGGCATCGCCCCAGACGCGCTCCGCCTCGGCGCGCTCGCCCAGCGCCCAAAGCACTTCGCCGAGGTGAGCGGCGATTTCCGCGTCGGGCCGCCCGGCGAACGCGCGGCGCAGGTAGCCGAGCGAGTCCTTCAGGTTGCCCATCCGGTACAGCACCCATCCCATGCTGTCGATGATGAATGAATCGTCGGGGGCGAGCTGCAGCGCCTTTTCGATCAGCTCGCGCGCCTCGGGCAGGCGCTGGTTGCGGTCGGCGAGGGAATAGCCGAGCGCGTTGTAGGCGTGCGCGTGTTCGGGCCGCATCTCGATCAGCTTGCGGAGGGAAGCCTCGAGAATATCCACGCGCTCGATTTTCTCCGCGAGCATGGCGTAGTCGTAGAGCAGCTCGGGATTGTTCGGAACCCGATCGAGCGCCTGCGCGACCAGATCGAACGCGGTCTTCGGCTGGTTGGCGTCGCGCAGGAGCTGCGCTTCGGCGAGGATCAGCTGCACGCGCTGCTGGCCGTTCTTCGCGGCCGCCTGCTGCAGGCGCGCCCTTGCCTCGTCGAGCTTGCCCTGCCTGGAAAGCACCTGCGCGTAGCGGATCTGCGCCTGCACGTATTGCTCGCCCTCGCCCACTTCACCGTACCAGTGAAGCGCCTCCGGAAGATTCTTCCGCTCTTCGGCGACCTGACCGAGATACAGGCGCACTGCGTCCTTGTCGCGGTAGGGACTTTCGATCAGGCTCCTGAGATACTTCTCCGCAGCGTCGTAGTCCTTGATCTGCAGCGAAAGCAGCGCCACCGCGAACGCCATCTCGGTGCTGTCGGGAACGCCGGCCATGAGCTTCTGGAACTCCGCGCGGGCCTCGCCGAAGCGTTTCTGCGAAACGAGCAAGCGTGCATAGGCGAGGCGCGTTTCCCGCGCGGCGGGATATTTTTTCAGATGGGCGGCGAGGAGCGTCGCGGCCTGATCCGCCGAGACCTTCTGCACGAGTTGCGCCTCGAGCAGGACGGCCGCCTCCCAGTCCGGCCGCAGCCCTCCGGCCTTGCGGGCTTCCTCGAGCGCAAGGCGTTCGTCGCCGGCGCTGACTGCGGCCCGCGCGACGGCAAAATGCGCCTCCGCGAGCCTGGGATAGTCTGCGGCGAGACTGTGCACGAGCTTGAGCGCGGCTTGCTTGTCCTGGGCATTGGCAAGCGTGCGGGCGAGCTGCGTGAATCCGTTTGCGGGGTCGTTGGCGGAGCCGGCCAGCAGCTTCTTGAGATTGGGCAGCGCCTCGTCGTAGCGGCCCGAGGCGACCAGCAATCCGGCGAGCGCCTCAAGCGGGCGCGTCGAGCCGGGCTCGGTCTCGTTCCAGATCGTTGCGGCGTCGATCGCGGCGTTGTTCATCCGCGCGTAGAGCGCAACCTCGGTGGCGCGCCGCGCGATCCGCGGATCGCGCGTGCGTTTCGCAAGATCGACGTAGGCCTGCGCGGAGAGGGCGGCGTTGCCGCGCTGGCCCGCGATCTCGGCGAGCAGGAATTCGTACAGCAGGTTTTCGGTCAGCTCCTGATTGGGAAGCGCCGAGCGGTCTACGGGCTCGGGTGCGGGCGCCTGCGCTTCGCCGGCGGATGAATCCGCGTCGGATTCGTCCTGCGTTTCCCCTCCCGCCGCGGCCGACTGCGGCGGAGTCAGGGCGCATCCTGAAAACATTACGAACACGATCGCGGCGAACAGCCGCAAAGCGCCGACTCGCATGGGCAACGGACTCTGAGGATTAAGCATGGAGGTACGTGCTGTCGTGAAGGGCTAGTTTAGGTATATTTCGAAAGGCCGACAAGGACATTGGGTTTTCGCCGTGCCAGAACTGCCGGAAGTCGAGATCACCCGCCGCGGCATCGAGCCTTTCGTGCTCGGCAAGACGATTACGGGCGTCGCGGTGCGCAATCCCAATCTGCGTCAACGCATTCCGCGCAGACTCGCCCGCATCCTCGTCGGCCAGCGGGTAAGTCGCCTGGTGCGCCGTGGAAAGTATCTGCTGTTCCAGTGCGACACCGGCTCGCTCATCGTGCACCTGGGCATGTCGGGGAGCCTGCGCGTGATCGACCCGCGAATCCTCCCCCGCGAGCACGATCACGTGGACCTCGTTTTCGGCGGCACCGCGCTGCGCCTGCGCGATCCGCGCCGCTTCGGCGTGGTCCTGTGGAGCGCCGGCGACGTCTCCCGCCATCCGCTGCTCGCAAGGCTCGGCGTGGAACCGCTCGGCGAGCAGTTCTCTCCGGAGTTCCTCTACCAAGCCACGCGCGGCCGCGACGTCGGCATCAAGCAGCTGCTGATGAACGCCAACGTCGTGGTCGGGATCGGGAACATTTACGCGAACGAAAGCCTGTTCAGGGCGGGCATCCATCCGCGCGCGCGCTCAGGACGCCTGTCTCGCGCGCGCTGCGCACGACTGGTCGCGGCCGTGAAGGACATTCTTCTCGCCGCGATAGCCGCCGGCGGATCGAGCCTGCGTGACTTCGTGCACTCCGACGGCGCCTCGGGGTATTTTCAGCAGCACTACTGCGTCTACGACCGCGCCGCGCTGCCATGCCGGGTCTGTGGAGCCCCGATCCGGGTGGCGCGCCTGGGCCAGCGCTCCAGCTTCTTCTGCACGACCTGCCAGAGGTGAAGCGGGGATATTATCTCCTCCGCTTTCCGACTTTCGCCTCGAGCGCGCGCGCCACGCGCGGTTGCACGAACTTGCCCACATCGCCTCCCAGTGAGGCAATTTCCCTCACCATGGTGGCGGAGATGAATAAATATTGTTCGGCCGGGGTCAGAAACAGAAATTCGACATCCGGATAGAGGTTTCGGTTCATGCCTGCCATCTGAAACTCGTATTCGAAGTCCGACACCGCACGCAGGCCGCGCAGGACGACTTGCGCCTTCTGTTCGCGAACAAAATCCATTAGCAGGCCGCGAAAACTTTCGACCTTCACGTTGCTGTAGGGTTTGAGTACCTCGCGCGCCAGGCGCACGCGTTCTTCCACCGTGAAAAACGGGTTCTTCGCCTGGCTGGCGGCAATGCCGACGACGACCTCGTCGAACAGGGCCGCGGCGCGCCTCACCAGATCCTGGTGGCCCAGCGTGATCGGATCAAACGTTCCCGGATACACCGCCTTGATCATCGGCCTCCCTTACCAGAAGATGAAAATGCACGTTTCCGGCGCGCGCGCGCTTGAGAATAGCCCAGCCCCGGGGCGGTTCGAAGACGGCGTCGCTTTCCACATAAACCCGCCCCCCTTCGGCGAGAAGTCCGGGCAACAGGTCGAGCGCCGCGACCTGCATGCCCAGACGGTACGGCGGATCGACGAATACGAGGTCGAATCGCGAGTGCGCGCCGCGGGCGAATTCTAACGCATCGCCGCGGACGACAGTCAGGTTCGCGGCCCCGAGCTTCTTTGCATTGTCGCGCAGCGCGCGCAGCACCGCGGGGCTCTTCTCGACCATGACGACCGAGGCCGCACCGCGCGAAAGCGCCTCGAAGCCGAGCGCGCCGCTGCCGGCAAAAAGATCGAGGCACGCCATGCCGGTCAGGTCCCGCCCGAGCCAGTTGAACAATGTCTCGCGCACGCGGTCCGGCGTCGGCCTCAAGTCCGCCGCATCGGGGAATTCGATGAGGCGGCTGCGCCACAGACCGCCGATGATCCGGACGGTATTGGGCCTAGTCCGGCGCACCGACGACGACGATCGAGAGCTTTTCGGGATCGATGCGCCGCGCAAAGGCGCTGCGGATCTGCGCGAGGGTCACCCCTTGCACGCGGGCCGGAAACTCGTCGAGCCAGTCCAGGGGCAGCCTGTAGAAACCGATCACGGCGATCTGCTCGAGAACCTTGCGGTTGGTATCGATGCGCAGGGGAAAACCGCCGACCAGGCTCTTTTTTGCTGCTTTCAACTCCGCATCCGTGGGACCGTGCATCACGAACTCGCCGACGACCGAGCGCGCCAGCTCGAGCGCCGCGCGCGCCTGGTCGCGCCGCGTCTCCAATCCCACCAGAAACGGTCCCTCGCGCTCGTAGGGCCGGAAGTAACTGTAGGCGCTGTATGCGTAGCCGCGCTTCTCGCGTATTTCCCTCAGGAGCCGCGACACGAATCCGCCGCCTCCCAAAGAGTAATTGCCGACGAAAAGCGGAAAGTAGTCCGGGTCCGTTCGGGTGAGCGCCGCGACGCCCAGCAGCACGTGGCTCTGGGTGGACGGGTGCGCGACGCGCAGCGTCGCACCCGCGGGCAGCGTCGCGACCGGCGGCAGCGCGGAATCGGCGCCTTTCGAAAGACGCGAGGTCAGCTCCTCGGCGAGCGCCTTGGCTGCGTCGCGGTCCAGGTCGCCGACAATCGTGACCACCGCGCGGGCGGAGCCGTAGTGGGCGCGATAGTGGCGCTCGACGTCCTCGCGGCTGATCGAGGCAAGCGTGTCCGGAGTCTCGCTGAATCCGTAGGGATGCGCCGGATACATGAGCGCATACAGGCGCCGCTCCGCGACCCGGTCGGGCAGTGTCTCGGCTTCACGCGCGTTCGCGATGGCGCGCGCTTTCTCACGCTCGAAGGCCTCGGGCGGGAACAGCGGCGATTGCAGCATGTCGGCGAGGGTTTGCGTCGCCGTCTTTCGCTCGGCCTCGGAGGAGAGGCTCCTCAGCGCGAAGCCCGCGCGATCCAAGTCGAAATTCTCCTGGAGCTGCGCGCCCGCGTCGGCGATGCGGCGGCTTGCCTCGGTCTCCGAATAGCGAGAGGAACCCGCCTTGAGCATGGCGAGCGTGAGCCGCGCGAGCCCTGCCCGCTCGCCCGAATCGTAGGCGCTGCCCGCCGCAAACTCGACCGCAACATCCACGATCGGCAGGGCATGGCTTTCGACAAAGTTGACCCGCGCCCCCGATTCCGTGATCCAGTGATCGATCTTCACTCTCGCCTCGGCCGGCGCGGCAACGGCGAGAATCATCGGTATCCAGAGGCAGGAGAAAACCCGTCGGCGAGAGCGCGCCGACCGTATCACGGAAGCTCGGCTGCGCATGGTCAGTGTTTCGCTCCCGGAACGACGGCGCTCGCCGCGCGCGGATTCAAGGGCTGCGGGTCGAGCACGGCCACTGTCAGTCCGTCGTCGACGAGGTAGCGGGCCGCCGCGGCCTGGATCTGCTCCGCGCTGATTGCCTTGAGCCGCTCGGGAATGCGATCGGCGTCGCGGTAGGAGAGTCCGCTCGACTCCAGTTCCCCGAGCTCCAGCGCCTGCGCGAAAAACGAGTCGCGCTTGTAGACGAGCTGGGCAAGGAGCTGGATCTTTGCCCGTTTCAACTCCTCGCCAGTGACGCCGTCGGCAGCGATTCCAGCGATGACTTGGCGCACACCGGCCTCGAGTTCGGCCCCGCTGCGACCTTGCGCGGCCGCCGCTTCCACGAACACCATTCCGGGGCCGCGCGAGGTCATTTCGTAGTCCATGCCGACGGAAGTGGCGACGCGCCGCTCGCGCACCAGGACCTGGTGGAGGCGCGCCGCGTCGCTTCCGCCGAGCAGCTCCGCGAGAAGCGAGATCGCGAACGGCTCCCAGTCTTTCGCAATATCGCGCAGCACCGGCGCCTTGTATCCCAGGCGCACGTAGGGGAGTTCCGCCGGTGCTTTCACCGTAACGCGCTTCAGCCCCCGTTGAACCGGCTCGCCGAGCGTCTTGCGCGCAGGGATCGCTTTCGGCGCGAGCGCGCCGTAATAACGCCGTGCCCAAGCGAGCACCTTCTCCGGCTCGACGTCGCCGACCACGACGACGATGGCGTTGTTGGGCGCATACCACTGCTTGTACCAGGCCCGAGCATCCCGCCAGCTCATGTTCTCCAGGTCCTGCATCCACCCGATCGTCGGCCATTTGTAGGGATGCGCGGCGAAAGCCGTGGCGAGAAGATTTTCATTCAGAAGCGATCGCGGACGGTCTTCGTAACTGCGCCGGCGTTCCTCCATCACCACCTTGATCTCCCGCGCGAACTCCTCCGGGCGAATCACGAGGTTCGCCATGCGATCGGCCTCGAGCTGCATCGCCAGGGGCAGCCGGTCGCGGTGCACCTGCTCGTGGTAGACGGTGAAATCCGTGGAAGTGAAAGCGTTGTCGCGCCCGCCTGCCTCCGCGACGAGCCGCGAGAACTCGCCCAGACCGAAGCGCCGAGTCCCCTTGAACATCATGTGCTCGAGCACGTGCGCGATACCGGTCGTGCCGGGCGCCTCATCCATGCTGCCCGCTCGATACCATACCTGATGAACGACGGTGGGTGCGCGGTGGTCTTCCTTTACGATCAGGCGCAAGCCGTTCGGCAGGGTGAACTCGTGCGAGTTCGCCTGCACGCCCGAAGCGAGCGCGAGGGCAAAAAAGGCGGCGCGTGCGGGGACCATTGCGACGAATGCTAAAATCCAGCGCTATTCTATAGCGGTTTCTTTGCCGATTCTTTTTTTCTCCGCCCATGCTCGAACTGTCTTCCAAGATCGCCCGCGCTGAGGGCTCCTGGGCCGCCCGGCTCAGGGATGGGCTCGGGATAACGCGCTCGCGGCTCTCCGGACTGTTCACCGACCGAAGCGTCGATCCGGCGCTGTTCGAGGAGATCGAAACCGCATTGCTGGCGAGCGACGCCGGCGCCGAGGCGACGCGGTTCCTGCTCGCCGCGCTGCGCGCGCGCCGAGTCGGGACTGCCGAGCAACTGAAAACTGCGTTGCGGGCCATACTCGTCGAACTGCTCGCGCCGCTCGAGCAGAAGCTCGATTTCGCCGGCAAGAAGCCTTGCATCATCATGCTCGCAGGGGTCAACGGGTCCGGAAAAACGACTTCGATCGGCAAGCTCGCGAGATACTTCCAAAATCAGGGCCTCTCCGTGCTCCTCGCCGCGGGGGACACGTTTCGCGCCGCGGCGCGCGAGCAGCTCGCCGCTTGGGGCGAGAGAAACGCCGTCGCGGTCGTCGCCCAATCGGGCGGCGATCCGGGAGCAGTCGTGTTCGATGCCATTGCCGCCGCTCGGGCGCGCAACATCGACGTGGTCATCGCCGACACGGCCGGGCGGCTGCCCACGCAGCTGCACCTCATGGAGGAGATCAGCAGGATCAAACGCGTCATCGCCAAGGCGGAACCGGGCGCGCCTCACGAGGTATGGCTCGTGCTCGACGCCAACACGGGCCAGAACGCCCTCAACCAGGTCAAGGTTTTCGACGACGCGCTCGGTCTCACGGGACTGATTCTCACCAAGCTCGACGGATCGGCCAAGGGCGGCGTGGTGTGCGCCATCGCGCTTGCGCGATCGCAGCGCCCGCTGCCGCTCAGATTCGTGGGGGTCGGCGAAGGAATCGACGATTTGCGCCCCTTCGCCGCCGACGAGTTCGTTTCGGCGCTTCTCGATTGAGCGGCGGCGTGGCCATCATCTCGCTCCGCCAAGTCAGCAAGCGCTATGCGGGGGGATTCGAGGCGCTCAGGCTGGTGAGCTTCACCGTCGAGCCCGGGGAGATGCTGTTCCTTACCGGCCACTCCGGTGCAGGCAAGACGACGCTTCTCAAGCTGATCGCCGCCATCGAGCGTGCCAACGGCGGCGCGGTGCTCGTCAACGGCCAGAACGTCTCGGCCCTGCGACCGGCGGCGATCCCCTACCTGCGGCGCAATCTGGGCCTCGTGTTTCAGGGGCAGAAGCTGCTCTTCGATAGAAGCGTATTCGACAACGTCATGCTGCCGCTCGTCGTGACCGGGCAGCCCTACCGCGAAGCGGCGCGGCGCGCACGTGCCGCGCTCGACAAGGTCGGGCTGCTCCAGCGCGAAAAGGCCAACCCCGTCACGCTCTCGGGCGGCGAGCAGCAGCGCCTGTGCGTGGCGCGCGCGGTGGTGAACCGGCCGGCGATCCTGCTCGCCGATGAACCCACCGCCAGTCTGGACGCCGCTTACGCCGATGAAATCATGGAGATGTTCAACGCCTTCAACCAGGTCGGGGTCACCGTGCTGGTTGCCACGCACGATCGACAATTGATCGGCAAGTACCGCAAACGCGTCTTGACGCTCGACCACGGCAAGCTCCAATGAGGGTCTGGCTGCAGCATCACGGCTTGAGCCTCGCGCAGACGCTTGCGCGCCTGGCTCGGTCGCCCTTTGCCACTACGCTCAACGTGCTGGCGATCGGAGTCGCGGCCGCGCTCCCCTTTGGGGTCTATTGCGTGTTGGGCAATCTCGAGTCCTTGTCCCGCAACGCCGCGGTCGATCCTCAGCTCTCCGTGTTCCTGGCGAGGGACGCTGCAAAGGCCGATATCGCCGCCGTCGAAGCGCGGCTGAAGGGCGCCAAGGGCGTGAGCGCCGTGCGTTTCGTGTCCCGGGACGCGGCGCTCGCGGAGCTCAATCGCGCCGCCGGAATGAAAGAGGTGATCGCGAGCCTGCCGCAAAATCCGCTGCCGGATGCGTTCGTGGTAAGGCTCTCCACCAGCGATCCGGTGCTCGCGGACCGGCTCGACCTCGAGTTCAAGTCGCTCCCGAAGGTCGCCTACGTTCAGGCGGACTCGGCGTGGGTGAGACGCCTCGATGCGTTGCTGCGCCTGGGGCGTACCGCGGTGGTCCTGCTCTCGGCACTGCTCGGCCTCGCTCTTGTGGCCGTGACCTTCAACACCATCCGCCTGCAGATCCTCACTCAGCGCGACGAGATCGAGCTGTGCCGTCTGATCGGCGCAACGCACGCCTACATCCGCCGGCCCTTCTTCTATCTCGGCTCGCTGCTCGGCCTGCTCGGAGGGCTCGCCGCCCTCGCGATCGTGTTTCTCGGGCTCACGCTCTTGAATCGCGATCTGGCGCTTCTCGCACACTTGTATGGTGCGGACATTCGCCTGAGATTCCCGAACTCAAACGAAATGATCTCGGCCTTGGTTGCCGCCGTCGCCTTGGGTTGGCTGGGTGCCTATCTCTCAGTGAGTAGACACTTACTTGAAGCAGACCGGGACTAGACTGATTCCGAACCCGCTTCCCCCTGGGCGCTGGATCCGGGAACCGGTCCCGCTCTTAGCACTCTAAGGTCAGGAGTGCTAAAATGACCGTTCTGGCAGCAGCGCCGGAGGAAGAGACAGATGACTCACACAATGACACTGCCCGTACCCGTAGGAAGCCTGGAAAGCTACATCCAGGCGGTGAAGCGCTTTCCGATCCTTTCGTTGGAGGAAGAGCGCAATCTCGCGCGCAAGTTCAGGTCCGAGAATGACGTCGAAGCGGCGCGCCAGCTGGTACTTTCGCACCTTCGCCTGGTGGTCGCCATCGCCCGCGGCTACATGGGCTATGGGCTGCCGCAGGGAGACCTGATCCAGGAAGGCAACATCGGCCTGATGAAAGCGGTCAAGCGCTTCGATCCGGAACGCGGGGTACGGCTCGTATCGTTCGCGGTCCACTGGATCCGTGCCGAGATCCACGAGTTCGTCCTGCGCAACTGGCGCATGGTGAAGGTCGCAACCACCAAGGCGCAACGAAAGCTCTTCTTCAACCTTCGGAGCATGAAGCCCTCGCTCGGCCCGCTGACGCAGGCCGAGATCGGGTCCATGGCGAGGCAGCTTCGCGTCAAGCCCGAGGAGGTTGCCGAAATGGAGATGCGGCTCGCGGGTCAGGAGATTTCCCTGGAGCCGGCAAGCGACGATGACGAGTCGTATGCGCCGATCGCCTATCTGTCCGACCGCTCGGCGGAGCCCTCGGAGATCGCCGAGGCGAAGCAGGATGAAACTCTGCAGGCGCGCGATCTGGAGACCGCACTGGCGAGTCTCGACGCACGCAGCCGCCGCATCATCGAAACGCGCTGGTTGCGGGAAAAGGACTCGGCAACGTTGCACGAGCTTGCCGCCGAGTTCAAGGTCTCTGCCGAGCGCATCCGCCAGATCGAGGCAAAAGCGCTTGCGAAAATGAAAAGCGTGATCGCCGCAGCATAGGTCCGTTGCCGGGCGATCCCTGAGAAGCCGCGGCGAGTCCGCGGCTTTTTATTTCCCCCCGAACACGACGTAGCGGTTCCGGCCCTGCTGCTTGGCCTGATAAAGCGCCTGGTCTGCGTGCTGGATCAGGTCTTCGGAGGCAGTCTCGTTTTCGGGGATGAGCGAAACGACTCCCTGGCTGAGGGTGACGTTCTGGTCGGCCGAGCGCGCGTGTGGGATCGCCAGGCCGCCGATCACGCGAGACACCGCCTGAGCCACATCGACGGCGCCGTCCAAAGCGGTTCCCGGCAGGACGATCGCAAACTCCTCACCGCCGTAACGGGCGGCCAGGTCGGCCGGACGCCGCCCCACGGAGCTGAGCGCCGTCGCCACTCGTCGCAGACAATCATCGCCCGCTTGGTGGCCGTAGCAGTCGTTGAAAGCCTTGAAGTTATCGACGTCGGAAAGAATCAGCGACACCGAAGCCTTTTCGCGGGCGGCGCGCCGCACTTCGGTGAGCAGGTAGCTGTCGAAGTAGCGGCGGTTGGCGATCCCGGTCAGCCCGTCCTGCCGTGACAGCTTTTCAAGCTCGCGGTTGGCGGCCGCGAGGTCCCGCGACATCTCGAGCTGCTTGCTCCGCATGGATTCGATTCGCTGCAGCGCCCGGATTTTCGCGTTCAGCACGACGAAACTCACAGGCTTTACGAGGTAGTCGTCGCCGCCCGCCTCGATCGCACGATCCAGGTCCTGATCGGCTTCCTTCGAGCTCAGGAAAATGATCGGCACCCACTCGTCGGCGCTGGTCTCGCGCATGTGCCGCGCGGCTTCGTACCCGTCCATGACCGGCATCACGACGTCGATGAGCACGAGGCCCGGCCGGTCCCGCCGGTACATCTCCAAAGCCTTCTTGCCGTCATCCGCCTCGACCACCGTATGGCCCATGCGCTCGAGCAGGCCCTTGAGTGCAGCGCGGATCGTGGGGGAATCGTCGACGACGAGGATATTCATCGCTTCTTGGCCACCCTAACCCCGGTTAGGCGCCAAGGATACAACTATTTCACTCTCGACTCGGCCTGGATAAGACCGGCGGCTCGATTTTCAGCCGGACGCGTTCAACAGGATTCGGACATCGGCCGCGAGGGCGGCTGCGCTGCCGTGACGCACGAACAGGCGCAGCCGCCCTTGCGGATCGAACACGTAGCTGCCCGCGGTGTGATCCACGGTATAGCCGTCCGGCGTCTTTCCCGGCGACTTCTGATAGAACACCCTGAAGTCTTTTGCGACCTTGGCGGTCGCTGCGGAATCGCCGTAGAGCCCGAGAAAACTGGGGTCGAACGCCGGTACGTAGTTTGCGAGAAGTTTTTGCGTATCGCGCTCCGGATCGACCGTGACGAAGAGCACCTGCAGCCGCTTCCCATCCTCGCCGAGCTGCTCCTTCACGGCCTTCAGCTCGGCAAGCGTCGTCGGACATACGTCGGGGCAACGGGTGTAGCCGAAGAACATCACCACCACCTTGCCGCGGAAATCGGCAAGCGTGCGCATCTTGCCCGTGTGGTCGGTGAGCGCAAAATCCTTGCCGTAATCGGCGCCCGTGATATCGGTATTCTTGAACGAGGGGCCCGACCGGCCGCAGCCCGCGAGCGCGAATGCAACCAGGACGAGCCCGACCCCTATCCGCATGGACGCGCTCACGGAAAAAAATAATGATCGACGAGCAGCGCGGCGAAGAGCGCCGCGAGATACGCGATCGAATAGCGGAAGGTGCGCCGCGCGAGCGCATCGCTGTAGTCCACGTAAAGGCGCACTGCGTAACCCAGGAACGCTCCGTTCAACACGACTGCGGCGGCGAGATAGATCCAGCCGCTCATCCCGTAGGCAAAAGGGAGCAGCGCCGAGGCGAACAGAATCACCGTATAGAGCAGCACGTACAGCCGAGTGAAGCGGTGCCCATGCGTGACCGGCAGCATGGGCAGCCCGGCCCTGGCGAAATCCTCGGTGCGATAGAGCGCGAGCGCCCAGAAATGCGGGGGGGTCCAGGCGAAAATGATCAGGAACAGAAGCAGCGCCTCGGGGGCGACCTCGCCGGTGACGGCCGCCCAGCCCAGCACGGGGGGCATCGCACCGGAGGCGCCGCCGATGACGATGTTCTGCGGCGTCATCGGCTTGAGCACGACGGTGTAGATCACCGCATAGCCGATGAACGTGGCGAAGGTCAGCCACATGGTGAGCGGATTGACGAAGGCGTACAGCGTCCACAGCCCGATGCCGCCGATCGCGCCCGCGAACGCGAGCGTCTGACGCGACGTGAGCTCCCCGCGGGGCAGGGGCCTCGCCCGCGTGCGCCTCATGACGGCGTCGATTTTCTGCTCGACCAGGCAATTCACCGCGGCCGCGGCCCCGGCCACCAGCCAGATGCCGATGGTCGCGGCGAGCAGGAGTCTCGGCGGCACCCAACCCGGCGCAGCGAGGAACATGCCGATCACCGCGCAGAACACGATGAGCGAGACCACGCGCGGCTTGGTAAGACTCAGGAATTGGCGCAAACGGAAGCCGGCGAGCGTCGAAGCAAGCTGCATGGTCGGAAATCTTATCATGCTCCCTTGGCCGTCTTATCCAACCCGCGACGCCCTCAGCAGGCGCGCAAGGTCCTTCGTCATCCGTTGCGCATCGGGGTCGCTCGGAAATCGCATCATCAGATTGCCCAGAGGATCCACGACATAGATGTGATAGCTCGCGCTGCGCGCAGCCGGAAATTCCGCGAGGAGCGGGCCCGGGGCGCGGACTACGTGGATTCCATCGTGATCGCGCAGCAGCCCGGGATCGGGCGTCGCCGCGTCGGCGAGGAGCCAGACGCGTTCCATACGTTGTGCGTCCTTGCCTTGCGCAAGGCGCGTCTGGCGCATGTAGAGGAGTTTTCTCCTGCAGCCTTCGGCGCACGCGCCCGAGTCGATTTGCAGCAACACCCATTTTCCGCGCAGCTGCGAAAGCCGGAAGGGAACGCCGTCCACGCCGCGCAGCTCGGGGTCGCGAAGCGGATGCGCCTCGATCAGCTCGCCGTAGTTGATTCGCGACTGCGGCGGCCAGACGAAATAGGCCAACCAGGCCGCGACCGTCGGCGCGGCGCAGATCGCAAGCAGGGCCAAGGCGAAGCGCCTGCCCCGACGGCGCTGCGCCTCAGTCGCCCCCGGCACCGACGCGCTTGAAGTTGAGGACGACATAGAGGACGAGCGTGAGGAGAGCGAGCGAATACCACTGCAGGGCGTAGCTGCGATGCCGGTCCACGCCCGCATCGGGACGTTCCCATTGGCGAGTGAGCCCGTCTTGCGCGTCGCTCGCCTGCTCGATTAGGAACGGTTGCAGCTTCAACCCGAGTCGTTTTTCCTCGCGTTCGAGCACGAGATGCTGGCGTAGAGGGCCCGAAGGCGCCTCCGGAGCGAGCTCGACGAATCGGGTGCTCGGCACCACGGCCGTGCCTTCGATCGTTTGCAGGCCCCCCGGCGCGGGAACGGCTGGAAGCCTGGAGCGGTCTCCGGCGGCGATCCAGCCGCGATCGATGATCACGTGAAGCCCGCTGCCCTCGAGTTTGAGCGGCGTCAGCACGTGATAGCCGGCAACGCCCTTCAGCACCTTGTTGTCGAGGAAGAGCGTGGCTTGCGCGACGAAGTGACCCCGCGCGCTGACGCGATGGCGCTCGAATGCGGAAGGCTCCGCCGGCGCCGAAGGGACCGACAACACCGGGCTCCGGACGACCTCTTCGAGCCTGCGGCCCAGCTCGAGTTTTTCCTCGGCGCGGCGCGTCTGCCAGTTCCCGAGCGCGACCGTCAGGCCCAGGAACGTGGCCGCTGCGATGCTCGTCGCAAGTCCGGGTCGGAAGCTCCGGCCGCCGATTCTCATTCCGCGAGTCATGGGGCTAGGGGGATTGGAGTACACTCGAAGCAAGTCGTTCCGGCCCGCCTCGCGTGAAAATCGCCGTCATCCTGATATTCATCGCCATTCTGGCGAGCCTCGGGTCGGCGCTGTTTTTCCTGGTGACCGATCGAGGCCAGTCCAAGCGCACCGTCAAGGCGCTCGCGCTGCGCGTCGGGCTGTCGGTGGGCTTGTTCCTCCTGCTCATGGCAGGCTACTACTTCGGCCTGGTCCCCGGCAAAATCACCTAGCCGCCGGAAAAATCGCGGCACGATCGCCTATGGCGTTCGATCCCCTGGCGCCGGGGCATCTCTCCTCGTCCAGGGGACCCCGCGCTCGAGTCTGTTTCCCTTCCCGGCGCCTACAACCAGTACACGAATATGAACAGTCCGAGCCACACCACGTCGACGAAGTGCCAGTACCAGGCGACCGCCTCGAAGGCGAAATGGTGCTCGGGCTTGAAGTGCCCGGCGAGACAGCGGGCGAAGATCGTGGTCAGCATGATGGCGCCGAGCGTCACGTGAAATCCGTGGAAGCCCGTCAGCATGAAAAACGTCGAACCGTAGACTCCCGTCGAGAGC
>Ga0137463_1000218_pt1 | contig 21874 bp, 16 predicted proteins | sample EasRivERMGT800_2_FD_102333 | JGI IMG/M metagenome (GOLD analysis project Ga0137463, IMG submission 102333) | Soil microbial communities from meander-bound floodplain in the East River, Colorado, USA - East River MetaG ERMGT800_2 | ecosystem: Environmental > Terrestrial > Soil > Floodplain ...
CCCGGCCCGGGATTGCCCTTGCAGGCGCCGTCGGTGTAGATGCGCACGACGTCAGGGAAGCTCTGATTAGACTTCATGCCGAATCAGAGCTTCCTCCGATTTGGGGGATATACAAGGGGGAGTGCCCCCTTGTTCGACCAGCCTTCAGCGCTGCTCGCGTTTCTCGGCATGCAACCCATTTTCCTTTTGCGTCACGGGCGCGAGCACCTTCTTCACCGCGCGCTTGTTGCGCCATGCCGGCAGCACCAGCCGCATACCGACGTTGCGCTTGACGGCGCGCACCACGTAGGCGCCGCCGCAGATCGGCCACCAGCGGTCCCCCGCCTTTTCCATGAAGGCGAAGCGCTCGAGCCATCTGCTCTGCGACAACGGCGGGGCGTAGCAGCCGAAGCGCCCGCCGGTCAGCTCGAAACCGAGCAGCGCGAGCCAGTCTTTCAGCCGCAAGAGACCGATGAACCGTCCGCACCACGGGTATTCCTGTCGCCCCCAACCAAGCGCGCGCTTTGCGCCCCATAGCGAGAGCGGATTGAAACCTGAAATGACGATGCTGCCTTCCGGCATCAGCACGCGCTCGGCCTCGCGCAGTATCGCGTGCGGCTGCGCGCTGAACTCGAGCACGTTCGGCAGCGCCAGCAGGTCGATGCTTTGCGATTCCAGCGGCAGCTGCGCGGGCTGGGCGCGAAGCCCGCAGGCCGGCTCCAGCCCCGCCCGGACCTTGAGCGGGATGCGCGATTCGCGCAGGAAATCGAGCCCGGGAAGTCCCACCTGAACGGCGTTGAAGCCGAACACGTCCTCCACGGCGGCGTCGAACTGCGCCTGCTCCCAGGCGAGCACATAACGTCCCTTCGGGGTCTCAAACCATTCCGAAAGCATTGACTTGTTCGCCGCCTGCATCGCGATTTCCGGTATTCTTTAGCGCCACGTCACTCCCTGGGCCAAGCGACCGACATGCCCGACCTCAAGCCGTTTCAAGTCGTTCCGCTGCGCGCTTTCAACGACAACTACGTCTGGACGCTGCGGAACGATCGTTTCGCCGCCGTCGTGGATCCCGGCGAAGCGCGGCCGGTACTCGATTATCTCGCGTCGGAAAAGCTTCAGCTCGCCGCGATCCTTGCGACCCATCATCATCAGGATCACGTCGGCGGGATCGAGGAACTGCGGCAAAAGCACCCTGCCCCGGTATTCGGCCCGCGCGGGGAACCGATCACGACTCTCACAAATCCGGTCGGCGGCGGAGAAGAGGTCGCGATTCCGGAACTGGGCATTTCCTTCGAGGTGCTGGACATCCCCGGGCACACTCGCGCGCACATCGCCTATTATGGGACAAACATGCTTTTCTGTGGCGATACGCTGTTTGCCTGCGGCTGCGGCCGCGTGTTCGAGGGCACGCCGCAGCAATTGTACGAATCGCTGCAGAAACTCGTCGCGCTGCCCGACGAGACGCTGGTGTACTGCGGGCATGAATACACGCTGGCGAACATCGGGTTCGCGAAAGCGGTCGAACCGGACAATGCAGCGCTGCTCGAGCGCGAGCAGAGCGACACGCAGTTGCGGCGCGCAAGTCGCCCGACGCTGCCCTCCACGATAGGGCGTGAGAAAGCGACCAATCCATTTCTGCGCGTGACGCGGCCTGCCGTGATCGAATCCGCAAACAAGTACCTGGGCAGGCGCGTGAGCGACCCGGCCGGGGTCTTCGCCGCCTTGCGTCAGTGGAAGAACCAGTTCTGATCGCGGGTTCCTCTTTGCCGGCAATGTCCGGCAAACCGGGGAAAATCGTTCTGAATCGGTAACTTGCTTGACCTGCCTCAAGCGGTTCGTTACCATCTGCGGATCGACAGGAAGGGAGTTGTCCCGCTTGCTGCGTTCCGTAAAACTGCTTTCATGGCTGGTAGCGTCCGTTCCCCTGCTAGTGGGGGCGCAGGAAGAGCTTTCAGTCCCCGGCCTGGTGGCCGCTTCCGAGCTGGTCGCGCCGGCCGTTCGCGAAAGCAACTTGCCGGTCGCGCCAGCCATTCGCGAAGGCAATTTACCGGCCGCGCCGGCCGAGCAGTCGCATGAGATCAGGGATTCGATTGCCCTGCCGCGGCCGATCGATCTCACCGCCGAACCGGACGATCTCTGGGAGCGCATCCGCAACGGCTTTGCCGTTCCGGACCTCGAAGGCCCGCTGGTGCTCGAGCGCCAGAGATGGTACGCGGCCAATTCGGATTATCTGAAGCGCGTGATCGATCGCAGCAAGCGCTATCTGTACCACATCGTCGAGGAAATCGAGAAGCGCGGCATGCCCACCGAAATTGCACTGCTGCCCATGGTCGAGAGCGCCTTCAATCCCATGGCCTACTCGCGCTCGCACGCCTCGGGCCTGTGGCAATTCCTTCCCTCGACCGGGAAAAACTACAAGCTGCAGCAGAACTGGTGGTACGACTCGCGCCGCGACGTCCTCGCCTCGACCACGGCCGCGCTCGATTACCTGCAGTTCCTGTACGACATGCACGGCGACTGGTACCTCGCGCTGGCCTCATACAACTGGGGCGAGAACGCGGTCACGCGCGCGCTCGCGAAGAACCGCTCAAGAGGCCTGCCCGCGGACTACCGCAGCATTTCCATGCCGCGCGAGACGCGCTCGTACGTGCCCAAGCTGCAGGCTCTGAAGAACATCATCATGAATCCCGCGGCATTCGGCATCGATCTCGACTCGATCCCGAACCAGCCCTACTTCGTCACCGTCCCCAAGACGCAGGACATGGATATCCTGCTCGCGGCGCAGTTCGCGGAGATGCCGGTGGACGATCTGATCTCGCTCAACCCGGCGAACAACCGCCCGGTCATCCCGGGCTCGCAGATGCTGGTCATTCCCGCCGACCGCCTCGAGATCTTCCAGGCCAATCTAGAGAGCCACGACAAGCCGCTGGTGTCCTGGCAGATCTACACGTTCAAGTCCGGCGACACGCTGGAGCGTCTCGCCGCCCAGCACGGCATTACGCTTGCGCGCCTGAAGCTGGTGAACGGCGTCACGCCGCGCAACAAGGTCAGCCCCGGGACAATGCTGCTGCTGCCGATCAAGGGCACCAATGCCGGCGCCGAGCCCCTGCCCGCGCTGTTCCAGCCGCCCGTTCTGCCGACGACGCGCGTGCGCAAGATCGTGCACGTGGTGAAAAAGGGCGACACCCTGACCGCAATCGCCCGGCGCTACCGCGTCAGCACCGAAGACCTGCACTACTGGAACAATGTCGGCGCGCTCGCTGCGGGGCAAAGGCTGGTCATCAAGCGGACTTACACCGCGCCCGTCCGAAAGAGCCATTCGTCGGTGAAAAAGAGCTCAGGCGCGGTCGCCAGCGTCGCCACAATCAAGGGCAGCGGAATTCCGCAGTAACTGCGGTTTACATCCCTGACCGGATGCAAATCGCACCAAAATTTTATTTGCCGTCCAAGCGATCGCTTCAGCGCTTGCGGTACAGCAGGCAATTCACCTCGCGAGTCGGTGAAAGTCGCGTGCTCTCGGGATAGACGTTCGCGCACTCCGGCATGGCCTGGGGACATCGCGGATGAACATGGCACCCGCTAGGCGGATTGATTGGCGAGGGCAGCTCGCCCTGCAGCCGGATGACTTCGCGCACCTGCCCTGAATCTATCCTCGGCACGGCCGCGAGCAGCGCCTGTGTGTACGGATGCTTCGGCTCGCGCAGCACTTCCTCCGCCGTGCCGCGCTCGACGATGCGGCCGAGGTACATCACCGCCACCTCGTGCGCGAGGTACTCGACCACCGCGATGTTGTGCGTGATAAAAAGAAACGACAGCCCCAAGTCGCGCTGCAGCGCCTTCAGCAAATTCAGGATCTGGGCCTGCACCGAGACATCCAGCGCGCTGGTCGGTTCGTCGCAGATGATGAGGCGCGGCCGGACGGCGAGCGCGCGGGCGATGGCGATGCGCTGGCGCTGGCCGCCCGAGAATTCGTGCGGATAGCGGCCGCGGCAATCGTCCGGCAGGCCCACCTGCTGCAACAGCTCGTCGATGCGGCGGTTGCGCTCCGCGGTGTCGCTCCCGACCCCGAGCGCGGCCATGCCCTCGATCAGGATGTCGGCGACGCGCATGCGCGGGTCGAGCGAGGCATACGGGTCCTGGAAGATAATCTGGAAATCGCCGCGGCGCCGGCGCAGCGCGTTCCCGCGCAGGCGCGTGAGCTCCACCCCGTCAAAGCTCACCTCGCCCGCGGTGGGGCGGATCAGTTGCAGGATCGCCTTGCCTGCGGTGGTCTTCCCGCAGCCCGATTCGCCCACCAATGCCAGCGTTCGCCCCGGCGCGATATCGAGCGACACGCCGTCCACGGCCTTCACGTGCGCGACGGTACGCTTCAGCACGCCCTTGCGAATCGGGAAATGGACTTTTAGACCGCGAACAGCGAGCAGCGGCGCGCCTGCGGCCTCGCCCGCCGTCGCAGAAGGCAGGCCGCTGTCGGGAAGGTCGAGCGGACCCGCGAACTCCTTTTCCCTAAGGTGGCAGCGCACCTCGTGGCCCGACGCGATCGCCGTCCAGCCGGGTGCTTCCCGGAAACAGCGCTCGAACGCCGAATCGCAGCGTTCGGCGAAGCGGCACTGGCGGAACTCCGTCGTCAGCGGCGGCACCTGCCCCTTGATCATCGCCAACTCGGTTCCGCGCTTGCCCGAGCCGGGCAGCGCCGCGAACAGCTTGCGCGAATAGGGGTGCTGGGGCGCCGCAAAGAACCGCTCGCGGTCGGCGACTTCGACAATCTGGCCCGCGTACATCACCGCGACCCGGTGCGCCATCTGCGCCACGATGCCAAGGTCGTGAGTGATGAGCAGGATGGCCATGCCATTTTTTTTCTGCAGCTCGCGCAGGAGATCCAGCACCTGCGCCTGGATGGTGACGTCGAGCGCGGTGGTCGGCTCGTCGGCGACGAGCAGGTCGGGATCGGCGGCGAGCGCCATCGCGATCATCACCCGCTGCTTCAATCCGCCAGAGAGCTGAAACGAATAATCCCCGGTACGGCGCGCCGCATCCGGAATGCCCACCGAGTCGAGGAGCGCGATGATGCGCTCATCAAGCTTTGCGCCTTTCAACTCCGTGTGGCGCTCGAGCACCTCGCGGATCTGGCGCCCCACGGTGAGCACCGGATTGAGACTGGTCGCCGGCTCCTGGAAGATCATGGCGATGCGCCGGCCGCGCACCGTGCGCATCGCGGCCTCGGGCAGACCGAGCAGATCGATGCCGGACAGTTCTACGGTTCCATCCGCGATGCGCCCGGTCTCGGGCAGCAGCCGCAGCAGCGACAGCGCAGTCATGGATTTGCCGCAGCCCGATTCGCCGACGAGGGCGAAAGTCTCGCCGCGCCGGATCTCGATCTCGATGCCGTCCACCGCGCGCACCGGCTCGCCTGCGCCCTCGAGCACCGTGCGCAGGCCCTCAACCTTCAGAAAGGTTTCAGCCATGCCACGGCCAATTATCTGCCGCAGTGGACGCGGAGGAACACTTGAAGGATTCTTCTCTGCGTCCTCTGCGTCCTCTGCGGTTCATGCTTTTGCATTCGCGAGTCGCGGCGCGTAACCCGCGCGCACGCGCGGATCGAAGGCGTCACGCACTGCGTCGGCGAAAAGATTCGCCGCGAGCACCAGGACGAACATGAAAACAAAGGCCGCGGCCAGCGCCCACCAGACGATGGGCTCGCGCGACATTTCCAGGCGCGCGGCATTGATCATCGTGCCGAAGCTGATCATCGAAGGGTCCACTCCGACCCCGACGTACGACAGCACGGCCTCCGCAAGCACCAGGCCCGAGAAGTCCATCACGAGAGTGATCAGCACGATGTGCATGACGTTGGGCAGAATGTGACGAGAGATGATGCGCGCGTCGCGCACGCCGAACGCCTGCGCCGCCTGCACGAACTCGAGCTCGCGCAGCTTAAGCGCTTCGCCGCGCAGCAGGCGCGCAAGGCCGGTCCAGCTCGTCAGGCCCAGGATCACGCATAGAAAGAGCAACCGCAGATCGGCACGCTCCGCGGCAGTGGGAAAAATCTCCGGGTGCCGGTCGATATAGACTTGCATCAGCAGGACGGCCGCGGCAATCAGCAGCACGCCCGGGATCGAGCTGATGGTCGTGTAAATATATTGGATCGCGTCATCGATCCAGCCGCGGAAATACCCCGCCATTATGCCCAGCGTGACCGCGAACGGCAGCAGCACGAGCGTGGTGAGCGTGCCGATGACAAGCCCCGTGCGTATGCTCTTCAAGGCGAGATAGAAGACGTCCCGCCCGACCTTGTCGGTGCCGAGTATGTGATAGTGCGTGCAAAGCGCAAAGGCCAAACCGGCGAACGCAAGCAGCGCGCCGGCGGTGAACAGAATGGCGTGCCAGGGCGTGCGGGTTTCAGTCCGCCAGATCGCGCGCCAGGCTTCCCGCGCAGTGCGATTCGCAAGGCGCGCGTGAAGCAGCGTCACCGCCGCAGCAAGCGCGCACCACGCCAGCAACCCGAGCATTAGCCCCTGCGCCGCACGAACGAAAATGTCATTGTCTCGCTCGGCTTCGTCCTTGAGATGGGCGCCGCCCCAGGAAAGCCGCGGAAATTCCCGCGCCTGCCGGGGCTTGCCGCCGGGCCCCGAAATCTCGATTGTCTCGCGCGCATAGGCCCGGGTCGCGAAGGGCGCCGAGTAGGTGCGCTCCCGGCGGGCGCGAAGTCCGGTCGCGACGACGTCGAAGACCGACAATACTTCGGTCGAATAGGCGGCGTCCTGCCCCGCCTTGCGCTCGAGCACCGGCCGATAGTGCAACGAGTCGAGCAGACCGACGACGATAAACGCCGCGAGCACGACCAGCGCGGACATGCCGTAGGCGCTTTGGGTGACGCGCCGCCAGGGCATGAGCAGGTGAGGCTGGCGAAGGACATAAACGAAATAAGCCGCGATCGCCGCGAAAAGCAGCCAGACGAGAATGTCCGTCGTGAGCGGGACGAACATCATTCGAGCTGGACCCGTGGGTCGACCATCGTGTAGGAAATGTCCGTCAACAGCAGTCCGACGATGTACAGCACCGAGCCGAGAAACACCATCGAGCGCACCACGGCGAAATCCTGCGCCTGGATCGCATCGATCGTGTAGCTGCCCAGCCCCGGAATGCCGAAAAACGATTCGGCGATCAGGGCGCCCATGAACAAGGTAGGAATCACCACGACGGCGCCGGTGAGGATCGGGATCATGCCGTTCTTCAGCACGTGCCTGAACATCACCGCCGTTTCCGCCAGGCCCTTCGCGCGCGCGGTGCGCACGTAGTCCTTGCCCATCTCCTCGAGAAAGATGGTGCGGTACCAGCGCGCTCCCGAGCCGATGCCGCTCACCACTCCGACGGCGACCGGGAGCGCCAGGAACTTGAACGCGTCCGGCCCGCCGGCGTAGCCGGAAATGGGCACCACGTTCCATATCTTGGAAAACAGATATTGGCCGCCGATGATGTAGAACAGGCCCGAGATCGACATCATCGCCACGCACAGGACCACGCCCCAGAAGTCGAGATACGTGGCCCGGAAAAACGCCATGAGAAGCGCGAAGGTGATGTTCACCGCAATACCGACGAGAAATACGGGCAACTGCAGCGCCAGGCTCGGCCACATGCGCGTCGATATTTCATGGCGGATGGAGCGGCCGTCGTCGGCGTTGCCGAAATCGAAGACGAACAGCCGCACCGACTTTTCGTAGAAGATCGTGTTCGTAAATTGATCCAGGCCTTCGACGCGGTCGTTGAAGAGCATCGGCTTGTCATAGCCGTGTTCGGCCTTCCACTTCTCGACGGCTTCAGCGGTGACGCGCCGGACGCCGAGCTGTATCCTCGCCATGTCGTCGGGCGTGTTCACGACGAAGAACAGCGCGAAAGTGATGAGGTTCACCCCGATGAGGATCGGGATGGCGTAGAGCGCGCGGCGGACGATATAGGCGATCACGCTGCAGATCCGGCGGGTTTCGCGCCCATGCGCTCGCGTCGGCGGTAGCTGATGTAGGCGGGCGCACTGCCCAGGAGCAGCACTGCCAGAATGGCGCCGAGCGGCCACACGACCGGCCGGTTCCATTCCTCGCGCCAGCGCTCGCGCAGCTCGGGTTCAATGCGGATGTATTTCGGGCTGTTGCGCGCCATCTTGTTCGGCTTGCTGTTCTTCACCCAGGCGTGCGAAAGCACATAGTCCTTGGGATGGAAGCCCCACACCCAGGGCGCGTCGTCCCGCGCGATCTTCACCATCTGGTCGATGATCGCCTGGCGGCGCGGGCCGCTTTCCATGTTCTTCATTTGATCGAACAGCCGGTCGAAGGCCGGGCTCGCGTAGCGCGCCTTATTCTCCCCGTCCTGGGAGCCGTTCGGGCCGTAGAGCAGGAACATGAAATTTTCCGGGTCCGGATAGTCGGCGTTCCAGCCGAGGAAAAACATCTGGGTGTTGCCCGAGCGCACCTTTTCCTGGAAGCGATTCCAGTCGGTGGAGCGGACCTCGAGTTGCACGTCGATCTTGGCGAACTGCCTGCGGTACCAATTGAGGCGCGCGGCATCGTCCGGCCCGCGCTCAGTGGTATCGAGATAGAGCACGAGCGGCTGTCCGGTCTTTGCTTCGCGGCCGTCGGGATAGCCTGCTTCGGCGAGGAGTTTGCGCGCGGCCTCAATGGGCTTGCGCTTCGGCTTTCCGTCTACCCAGTCATAGACCACCGGGTTGTAGCCCTGGGCGTCTTCCCGGTAACCGAAGATACCCGGCGGCAGCGGCCCCATACCGGCGATTCCCCGGCCGTTGGCGAAGATCGAGATGAATTCCTCCCAGTCGATCGCGATCGACACCGCCTGCCGCAGCTTCCTCGCGCGCTCGCGCATCCTGTCATCGCCCTTTCCGCCCACGACCGCGTCGTTGAAATTGAACGCGAGGTAGAACGTCGTCGGAGCGACCGACGTGCGCAACCGGATCCCGCGCCTTTCCATCTCGGATGTCAGCGCCGCATCGCCCTCCACGTTGACCCGAACCGCCTGGTCGAAGTTGTCGGAACCGATGCCCGCGCTGTCAAAATAGCCCTGCAGGAACTTGTTCCATAAGGGAACGCTTTCTTTTTCCCGGGTAAACACGATGCGCTCGACGAAGGGCACGCGCTTGCCTGCGTCGGCAAGCAGTCCGGCTTTGGCGTCGCCGGGCTCGCCTTCCGACGGATAGAGCTCGCCGCGGAAGTTCGGGTTGGACTGGAGCACCATGCGCGAGTTGGGGTCGTTCTCCGCCAGCATGTAGGCACCGGTGCCGACCGGGTACCAATCGAGCGTGAGGTTGCGGCCGTCGTTCATGCCGCGCTGCGAGTAGAAGCGGTCCGCCTCCCACGGGATCGGCCCGAAGAACGGCATGGCGAGCCAAAAGACGAACTGCGGATACTTGCCCTTGATGCGCACGCGATACGTATAGCGGTCCACCGCTTTCACCCCGGACAGGTCGTAGCCTCGCAGGTCGATCCAGGGGTAGCCGCGATCCGATGCCCCATGAGTTTTCTGGTGCCCGGCCATCAACGCGTTGTTGTCGCGCTTGAGCAGGTCGCCCAGCTCCTTCAGCCCGACGATGTAATCGGTCATGTGCCCGTAAATTGGCGACACCACGCGCGGGTGAGCGAGCCGCTTGATTTCGTAGACGTAGTCCTCCGCCGTCAGCTCGCGCGTGCCGGTCTTCGGAAAATCGGACAGCTTGTATTTCGAGCGGATCTCGCTCTCGGGCAGCGAGAGATACAGCGGCTCGCCTTTCTCGTCTTTTGCGAAGGCGGGATGCGGCTGGTACTGAATGCCCCGGCGAATGCGGATCTCGTATTCGCTGTAGGCGACGCGATCGGCTTCCGTGTCGGCAGAAAGCAGTCGCCCGCGCCCGTCGAAGAGCCTGGGCCTGGGGACTTCGGACGCGGCCGCTGGAATAAGCTGGTAGGGCCGCTTCAGATAGTGATACTGCAGCGGCGGCTCGTATATCTGCTGGATGACGTCGTATTCGTCCGAGGTATAGGACTGCGCCGGATCGAGGTGCTTCGGTCGCTCGAGGAAGAATGTGTAGAGAATGTTCCTGCTGCTGTCCCCAGGAGGGTAAGGCTCGTTCCATATCCGCCCACAGCCCCCAAATCCGCACATCAGCAGCGTGAGGGAAAGGATGGAGCCGCGCATGGCGGCCAAGTGTAGCGGAACCCCGCAGCAACGTCACTCGGGCCGGTCCGGCGCTCGGATATAATTGGCGCTGAATCAGGGAGAGTTCAAATGGGTTTTCTCGCCGGCAAGCGCGTGCTTATCACCGGACTGCTGTCCAACCGCTCGATCGCCTACGGCATCGCCAAGGCCGCCAGGCGCGAAGGCGCCGAGCTCGCGTTTACATTCCAGAACGAACGCTTCCGGGAGCGCGTCTCGGAAATGGCCGGCGAATTCGGCAGCAAGCTCGTGTTCCCCTGCGACGTTGCGAGCGATACGGAGATCGCGGCGCTTTTTTCAGAGCTCGCCAGGAACTGGGACGGACTCGACGGACTGGTCCATGCGATCGCGTTCGCGCCGCGGGAAGCCGTCGCCGGCGATTTTCTGGATGGCCTGTCGCGCGAATCCTTCCGCATCGCGCACGACGTCAGCGCCTACAGCTTTGCGGCACTCGCAAAGGCCGCTCTCCCGCTGATGCAGGGGCGGCGCGCGGCGCTCCTCACCTTGACCTACCTCGGCGCGGAGCGCGTCGTGCCGAACTACAACACCATGGGACTTGCCAAAGCCAGCCTCGACGCGAGCGTGCGCTATCTCGCCGCAAGCCTCGGGCCGAAAGGCATTCGCGTCAACGCCATTTCCGCCGGTCCGATCAAGACGCTCGCTGCGAGCGGCATATCCGGTTTCGGCAAGATCCTGAAGCACGTCGAGGAGAACGCGCCGCTGCGGCGCAATGTCACGACCGAGGATGTCGGCAATGTCGCGGCGTTCCTGCTCTCCGACCTGGCGGCCGGCGTGACCGGCGAGATCACCTTTGTAGACGCGGGTTTCAGCACGGTAGTCGGCGGCTTGCCGGTGCCCGGCGAGACAGCGTCATAACGCCGGCGGCGGAATCAATCGGGCCGCGCCAGCGGCCCGGCATCAGTTCTTTTTTTCCAGCAGCGACTTGTTGATCTCGACCTTGGCGTCGGAGCGAAGGCCTGCGAGGAAGGACTTGAATTCCTGAGTGCCGCTCATGCGCCCCAGCTCGGTCTGCACGCCGCGCTGGCGGGCTTCATCCTGCTGAGCATCGATTACGCGGCTGATGCGATAGATTGCGTATCCGTTCGGCGAGTCGACCCCGATGTACGCCGGCAGTACCGACGCGTCCGCGCGAAATATCTGCGACAAGGCCGCGGGACCGAGCGACGCGGGGTTGTCGCGGCTCACGATCCTTGCCGTCCCAAAGCTCGCGGCGGAAGCATTGCCCTTGCGCAGCTCTTCAAGGCGCTCCGCGCCCCGTTTTCTCGCAACCTCGAGGGCCTCCTGCCGGGCAAGCTGCCTGGCGATTTCGCCCCTGACTTCGTCGAACGGCCGCCGGCTTGCGGGCTTGTGATCCACGACGCGCGCCGCGACCAGCGTGTTCTGCGCGACTTCGATCGCCTCGGTATTGCGCCGGTTCTTCATTGCATCGTCGCTGAACAGCGCCGCCAGCACCTTGGGGTTATTGAGCAACTGGACGGAAGACGATTGCCGGGTGATCCCGCCTGCCTGCTGGATCTGAAGCTTGAACTTCTCGGCAGCCGGTTTCAGCGAATCAGCCTGCTCGTACACGAGGTTGCTGAAGCTTTCCGCTGCTTCCGCGAATCGCCTGCCTGCCTGCTGCTTGCGCAGTTCGATCTCGATTCCGGGCCGCGCATCCGCAAGGCTCTTCATCTTGCCCGGCTTGATGCCTGTCACTTTGATGATGTGAAAGCCGAAATCGGATTCCACGAGGTCGCCGATCTCATTCAGTTTCTGCCGGAACGCGGCCTCCTCGAAAGGCCGCACCATCATGCCGGGCGAGAAATATCCGACGTCACCGCCCTTGGAAGCGGACCCGGGATCGGCGGAATTGCTCTTCGCCAGCTGCGCGAAATTGCCCGGCGATTTGCGCAGCTGGGCGAGAATCTGCCCGGCGCGTTCCCGTGCCCTGGTCTTTTCCGCATCTCCGGCGTCGCGCTTGAATGCGATGAGGATATGGCTGGCCTGGCGCTGCTCCGGCTCGCCGAACTTCGAGATATTCGCATCGTAGTAGGCCTTGACCGAATCGGCGCCGATCTGCTCGGATGAAGCCAGCGCATCGGCATTGAGGACAAGAAATTCGACGCGAACTTCCTCCGGAACCTGGAAGCGGCTTGGGTTGCCGTCGTAGAACGCCTTGATCACCTCTGGCGCGATCTTCGCCTGCGCAAGCTGCGGGTCCACCGGAACCTGGTGCTCGGAGATTTCACGCCGTTGCGCGCGCAGCTGCGCGACCTGACGCGCCACAGCCCTGGGCGCCATTCCGGAATCGGCAAGCGCCCCGGTAAGCTGCTGCATCATCAGGTCGCGACGCAACGATGCTTCGAATGACGCCGGCGTGTAGCCCTCCGCGCGCACCATGGATTCATATCTTGATTTCGAAAACCGGCCGTCCTCCTGAAACGCCGGAATCGAGGCGACGGTTTCCCGAAGCTGGTCGTCGTCCACGGTGATGCTGTTGCGGACGGCAAATTGCACCAGGAGGCGCTGCGAGACCATTCCCTCGAGCAGCTCCAGGCGCATTTCCGGAGACTCGAAAAGCGCCGGATTGTAGTTCTTGCCGAGCATACTGCGCATTCGCTCCTGCTGCTGCCTCAGGGCGTCGGCGAATTCCTGCTCAGTGACCTTCTGGCCGTCGACGCTGGCGATGTCGTTCGCGAGATTGAATACGCGCTGATAGGAATCGATCCCCCAGAACGCAAACGGCAGGGCGACCAGCACCAGCACGATCTGCATCAGGCGCTTGTTGTTGTGGACCAGATTGAACACGTGTGCGCGTCACCGAAAAAAAACTGGAGAACCGCGATTCGACTCGGGAATCTGGCGGAGTGGACGGGACTCGAACCCGCGACCCCCGGCGTGACAGGCCGGTATTCTAACCAACTGAACTACCACTCCGTACCCAACAGTCCCGCATCGCGCGGCCGGCCGATGGTGGGTGCTGAGAGGATCGAACTCCCGACATTCGCCTTGTAAGGGCGACGCTCTACCAGCTGAGCTAAGCACCCCTTCTCAGAGGACCGATGCGGCTGCTTTTCGGAAAAAGGGGCCGCCCGCGGATCCTGGAAGGGCTGTTAGTTTACTGCACCCTTGAGCTCTTTGCCAGCGCGGAACTTGGGAACCTTCGCAGCCCTGATTTTGATCGCCGCCCCGGTCCGCGGATTGCGGCCGGTGCGTGCCGCGCGCTTGCCGACGTAAAACGTGCCGAATCCCACCAGCGTGACCATGCTGCCTTTTTTCAAGGCGGTCTTGATCGCCGTGACCGCCGCATCAAGCGCGCGTCCCGCCGCTGCCTTGGAAATGTCGGCGGACCTGGCAACCTGATCGATGATTTCCAATTTGTTCATTTGACCCCCCAAAGTTCGGTTAAGACCGGAAAACGAAGCCACTTAAGACCGGCCACCTGGCTTCGCCATATTTGCAATGGAATTCAGTGAAGGATTTCCCGGCCATATCGCATTTGAACGGCTGGACCGTAGCTGTTTTTATTCAACGCGGCGGCTGAATCGACTTTCGATGCTTGCGGGAATTTTCTTTTACACTGAATCCAGAATCCGTACGCACTTTATATCAATCGCAAAAGCACCATGTCAAGCGCCCGCAACGCATTTTGTGATGCAATCGCGATTCGCAGAACTGCTGCAAGAGTTGCGCCAGCCTTTGAGCTGCCGACGCATACGGAATCGGGAAGACTGCGGAATTACTGCGGCAAGAGCGCAAACGAGGTGCAACGCACCCCGCGCTGCAACAATTAGTGAGTCACCACTGAAGTAGAAGTCTTGTCCTCGGTGGCGGAAGGAATCGGCGCCACGTCAGCTGTTGCGGGCTTGCGCGGCTCAGGCTGGCGTTCCAGCGCGAGCTCGAGAACCTGATCGATCCATTTCACCGGAAGAATTTCCAGCCGATTCTTGATGTTGTCCGGTATTTCTACAAGATCCTTCACGTTCTCGTCCGGGATCAGAACGGTCTTGATTCCGCCGCGGTGCGCCGCCAGCAGTTTTTCCTTCAATCCGCCGATCACCAGCACTTCGCCGCGCAACGTGATCTCGCCGGTCATGGCGACACCGGCCCGCACCGGGATTCCGGTCAGCACCGACACCATCGCGGTGCAGATACCGATCCCCGCGCTCGGCCCGTCCTTGGGCGTTGCGCCCTCGGGCAGGTGGATGTGGATGTCGTTCTTCTGGTAGAAGTCCTCCGCGACGCCCAGCTTGGAGGATCGATTGCGCACGACGCTGAGCGCCGCCTGGATCGATTCCTGCATGACTTCGCCGAGCTTGCCGGTGGTGATGGTCTTGCCTTTGCCCGGCATGGTGACGGCCTCGATGGTGAGCAGCTCGCCGCCGACCTCGGTCCAGGCCAAACCAGTCACCTGGCCGACCTGGTTCTTCTTCTCGGCCATGCCGTAGGAAAAGCGCCGCACGCCGACAAACTTGTCGAGGTTCTTCGGCGTGACCAGGATCCTCCTTTGCTTGTCCTTGGTCACCAGGGTCTTCACCACCTTGCGGCAGATCTTGGAGATCTCGCGCTCCAGGCTCCGCACGCCCGCCTCGCGGGTGTAGTAGCGGACGATGTCGCGGATGGCGCCCTCGGCCACATGAAGCTCGTCTTTCTTCAGGCCGTTGTTCTTCAGCTGCTTGGGCAGCAGGTAGCGGGTGGCGATGTTGACCTTTTCATCTTCCGTGTAGCCGGAAATACGGATCACTTCCATCCGGTCGAGCAGCGCCGGCGGGATGTTCAGCGTATTGGCAGTCGCGACGAACATCACTTCCGAGAGGTCGTACTCGACCTCGACGTAGTGGTCGGTGAAGGTATGGTTCTGCTCGGGATCGAGTACTTCCAGCAAGGCCGATGACGGGTCGCCGCGGAAGTCCATGCCCAGCTTGTCCACTTCGTCGAGCAGGAACAGCGGGTTTCGGACGCCCACCTTGGTCATGTTCTGCAGGATCTTGCCGGGCATGGAACCTATATAGGTACGGCGGTGGCCGCGGATTTCTGCCTCGTCGCGAACGCCGCCGAGCGACATGCGCACGAATTTGCGGTTGGTCGCACGGGCGATCGACTGCCCCAGCGATGTCTTCCCGACTCCCGGCGCGCCGACCAGGCACAGGATCGGCGCCTTGACCTTGTCTACGCGGATTTGCACCGCCAGGTATTCAACGATGCGTTCCTTGACTTTTTCCAGGCCGTAGTGATCGGCTTCGAGGATCTTCTCCGCCGCGGATATGTCGCGCGAAATCTTGCTGCGCTTCTTCCATGGCAGGTTGATCAGCGTTTCAATATAGTTTCGTACCACCGTCGCTTCGGCGGACATGGGCGACATCAGGCGCAGCTTCTTCAGCTCCGCCTCGACCTTCTTGCGCGCCTCCTTGGGCATGCGCGCGGCCCTGATCCGCTTTTCCATTTCCTCGAGATCGGCGCCGTCCTCGCCCTCTCCAAGTTCCTTCTGGATTGCCTTGACCTGCTCGTTGAGGTAATACTCCCGCTGGCTCTTTTCCATCTGGCGCTTGACGCGGCCGCGGATGCGCTTTTCGACCTGAAGGATGTCGATCTCGGATTCGAGCTGCGAAAGCAGATGCTCGAGGCGCGCCTTGACTTCGAACATTTCCAGCACCTGCTGCTTCTGCTCGAGCTTGAGCGGAAGATGCGCCGCAATGGTATCGGCGAGCCGCCCCGCTTCCTCGATTCCGGCGAGCGAGGTCAGGATTTCCGGCGGAATCTTCTTGTTCAGCTTGACGTACTGGTCGAATTGCGCGATCAGCGCCCGGCGCATCGCTTCGATCTCGGTCGCGTCGCCCGCATCGTGCGGAACCGCGATCGCCTCGGCGACATAGTGGCTGCCCAAATCGTCTATTCCCCGGATTCTCGCCCGCTGGTTGCCTTCCACCAGCACCTTCACCGTGCCGTCGGGCAACTTCAGCATCTGAAGGATGTTGGAGATGCAGCCGATCTTGTACATATCCTCGGCACCTGGCTCGTCCTTGGCCGCCGACTTCTGCGCCACGAGCAGGATGCTCTTGCCCGCTTCCATGGCGATTTCCATCGCCTTGATCGACTTCGGACGCCCCACGAAGAGCGGGATGACCATGTGCGGGAACACCACCACGTCCCGCAGGGGCAGCAGCGGATACGGGCTCAGATCAGGCGCGGTTTCGGTGGCCATTGGGTTCCCGGAAAGAAAGGGTCGAATACAACATTGGGCCGATAGCGCCCGGATTCAAGCTGCGCATCCCACGCAGCCTGGAAGAACGCATCCTGGAAAAACCAAGCAGCCGTTCAAGCGGTACCCGCCACTTTGGGCGGATCGGCGTAGATAAGGAGCGGCTTACCTCCGGCCACGATGGTATTTTCGTCCACCACGACTTTGCTGACGTTCTCCATGGTCGGGAGGTCGAACATGATGTCGAGCAGCACCTGCTCGAGGATCGAGCGCAGGCCTCGCGCGCCCGTCTTGCGCGCCAGCGCCTTCGTGGCGATAGCCTGCAGCGCAGGCGGGCGCACCTCAAGATCGACGCCCTCCATCCCGAACAGCCTCTGATATTGCTTGATGAGGGCGTTCTTCGGCTCCGTGAGAATCTGGATCAGCGCATGCTCGTCGAGTTCCTCCAGCGTCGCCACGACCGGCAACCGTCCGACGAACTCGGGGATCAGCCCATACTTGATGAGGTCCTCCGGCTCCACCGTGCGCAGGACCTCGCTGATGTCCTTGGCGTTCTTCAGGCTTCGAACATCCGCGCCGAAGCCGATCCCGCCTTTTTCAGAGCGATTGCGGATGATCTTCTCCAGACCATCGAACGCCCCACCGCAGACAAACAGGATGTTGGTCGTGTCGACCTGCACGAAGTCCTGGTTGGGATGCTTGCGCCCGCCCTGCGGCGGCACAGAAGCGATGGTGCCCTCGACGAGCTTCAGCAGCGCCTGCTGCACGCCCTCGCCGGAGACATCCCTCGTGATGGAAGGGTTGTCCGACTTTCTCGAGATCTTGTCGATCTCGTCGATGTAGACGATGCCGCGCTTGGCCTTGTCGACGTCGTAGTCGCAGTTCTGCAGCAGCTTCTGAATGATGTTTTCCACGTCTTCGCCGACGTAGCCCGCCTCGGTCAGCGTGGTCGCGTCCGCGATCACGAACGGGACGTTCAGCAGGCGCGCGAGGGTCTGGGCGAGCAGCGTTTTGCCCGAGCCCGTCGGGCCGACCAGCAGAATGTTCGACTTGGCGAGCTCGACCTCGTCGTTTTTCGTAAGGTGCTTGAGGCGCTTGTAGTGATTGTAGACGGCCACCGACAGAATCTTCTTCGCCAGCTCCTGGCCGATCACGTACTCGTCGAGGATCTGGCAAATCTCGCGCGGAGTGGGCAGGTCGGACTTCGCGGGCTTGCCGCTCTTGTCCGCGACGCTCTCCTCGCGGATGATGTCGTTGCACAGCTCGATGCATTCGTCGCAAATGAACACCGAAGGCCCGGCGATGAGCTTGCGCACCTCGTGCTGGCTCTTGCCGCAGAAGGAGCAGTAAAGGAGCTTCTCGCCGCCGGTTTTTTCGGTCATCGTTGTTCTCCGCCCTTATGCCGCCGCCGTTTCCGTGCGCGAACTCAGGACGCGGTCAACCAGGCCGTATTGCACCGCCTCCTCCGCCGACAGGAAATTGTCGCGGTCGGTATCGCGCGAAATGCGTTCGACGCTCTGGCCGGTGTGCTTGGCCATGATTTCGTTCAGGCGCTGGCGAAGGTAGAGGATTTCCTTTGCGTGGATCTCCACATCGGAGGCCTGCCCCTGGAACCCCCCCATCGGCTGATGGATCATGATGCGCGAATTCGGCAGGACGTAGCGCTTGCCCTTGGCCCCCGCGGCGAGCAGCATCGAGCCCATGCTTGCTGCCTGGCCGATGCACAGGGTCGAAACATCCGGCTTGACGAATTGCATGGTGTCGTAGATGGCAAGGCCCGCCGACACTAATCCGCCCGGGGAATTGATGTAGAAAGAGATGTCCTTGTCGGGATTTTCAGATTCGAGAAACAGGAGTTGCGCGACTATCAGATTGGCCGAGATCTCGTTGACCGGGCCGACGAGAAATACCACCCGTTCCTTGAGCAACCGCGAGTAGATGTCGTAGGCGCGCTCGCCGCGACCGCTCTGCTCGATCACCATGGGGATCAGCCCCAGGTTTTGAGGATCCTGGAGGGATAGCTGATGCGACGCTCCCGGCTGTGAGGCCGTCCGGTACTGCCAGTTCACACGGCTCTCCCCATTAGTTCGTCGAAGCTGATCGACTTGTCCTCCACCTTTGCGCGATTAAGGACCCAGTTCACCACATTCGACTCTACGGCGAGACCCTCGAATTCCTGCAGCCGCCGCGGTTCCGAATAGACCCATTTTACCACTTCGAAGGGCTGCTCGTAGGTCTGAGCGTGATCGGTGACCAGCGCCCTCACCTGCTCGGGCTTGGCGCCGAGCTCTTGCGCTTTTACCAGTTCCCCCATGATGAGCCCGAGCGCAACGCGGCGCCGCGCCTGCTGCTCGATGGCATCGGGACTGATCGGCAGCTTATCCAGTTTGACGCCGCGCCCCTCGAGGTCCACGCGGGCCTGCTCGACAAGACGCCGGATTTCAATCTCGACCAGCGATTTCGGCAGCTCGATCTGCGTCGTATCGATGAGTGCCTGCATGACTCTCTGCTTGACCTCGATTTCGATCCGCTTCCTGACTTCGCGCTCTACGTTGGCCTTGACCTCGTCGCGCATCTTCGCGGTGTCCCCGTCGGCGACGCCGAGCGACTTGGCGAATTCGGCGTCGACCTCCGGAAGCCTCGGCGCCTCGATTCTCTTCACGCTCACTTCGAAGCTCGCGATCTTGCCGGCTACTTCCTTTCCGGCATAGTTCACAGGAAATGTGACCGGAAAAGTCTTCTTCTCGCCTGCCGTGGCACCGACGAGGCCGGATTCGAATTCGGGCAGCATGCGGCCATCCCCGATTACAAGGGCCATGTTCGTCCCCTCGCCGCCGGGAAACTCATTGCCGTCAATGCGCCCCGTGAAATCCACAGTAACGCGATCGCCCGATTCCGAGGCGCGCGCAACCGCGTCCCAGATCTTTCGCTGCTTTCGCAGAATCTCGATGGTCTTGTCCACCTCGGCATCACCCACGGCCAGCGCGGGCCGCTCAAGCCTTGTGGACGCGATATCGCCGAGCTTGACTTCCGGATAGATCTCGAAGGTCGCGCTGAATGCAATCTGCTTTTTGTCGGCGGCGTCCTTGCGCTCGATACGCGGATAACCGGCGACCTTGAGGTTTTGCTCCCGCACTGCCTCGGAAAAGGCCTTCTGCACCGCGTCGCCGATCACTTCCGATCGCACCTGCGGCCCATATTGCTGCGCCACAATCTTGAGCGGCACCTTGCCGGGCCGAAAACCCGCCATGCGCACGGTGCGCGACAGCTTCCTGAGCCGCTCCTCGACTTCTCTGTCGATCAGTTCGGCCGGAACAGCCATGTTCAGCCGCCGCTCGAGCTGGCCCAATGTTTCGATATTCGTCTGCATTCGGAAAATACCCTGCTTCTGGTGCGAAGGAAGGGACTCGAACCCCCAAGCCTTGCGGCGCTGGAACCTAAATCCAGTGCGTCTACCAATTCCGCCACCTTCGCAGGTCGGACTCGGCTCCGGACGCGGCACAGCAAGAGGCCCGGCTCCCCGCACAGCCGGCCATGCAACCCGCGCGCCATTCTAGCGCAAACCCTCATATACTGTCACCCAAAGTTTATGAAACCCATTGAAAAATAGGATAATGTCGGTGGGCCACTACGAGAACTTTCCGATCGCCTCATTGCTGCTGCCCGCACGGTTGCGATATCCCGTTTCAGTCATTTACCGGTTCGCCCGCACCGCGGATGATTTTGCCGACGAAGGAAGCTTTCCGCCCGCCCTTCGGCTTTCGTCACTGGAAGGCTTCCGGGCGGAACTGCTCCGGCTGCAAGCCGGGGAACCGGGAGCCTCTCCACTTTTCCGCGAGCTGGGGACCGTGATTTCGGCTCACCGACTGCCGTTCATTCCCTTTTTCGATCTTCTCGACGCGTTTTCGCAGGACGTCACCAAGATTCGCTACGCGAATTTCGGCGAGGTCATGGACTATTGCCGACGCTCCGCCGACCCGATCGGCCGGCTGATGCTGCACCTTTACGGCCAGGCGAACAGCGAAAATATCGGGGACTCGGATGCAATCTGTTCGGCGCTGCAGCTCACCAATTTCTGGCAGGATATCGAGGTTGATTTTCGCAAGGGCCGAATCTACCTGCCGCAGGACGACATGGCCAGGTTTGGCGTCACCGAGGCGCAGATCGCGTCGCGAAACGCGTCGGGTGGCTGGTGGGAGCTGATGCGCCATCAAATCGGGCGCGCGAAATCGATCATGCTGAGCGGCGCCCCACTCGCAACGCGTCTCCCCGGCCGAATTGGCCTTGAAATCCGGACGGTAGTTCTGGGGGGGTTGAGAATCCTGGAGAAACTCGAGCGGGTGCGCGGAGACGTGTTCCGCCACAGGCCGGTGCTGCGTCGCTGGGACTGGCCGCTTTTGCTCACTCGCGCCCTGACCATGTAGTTGACGCGTCAGTTGTCGAAAAGCCCAACTCACCGCCAAGGACGCAAAGGAATACAAGACATGATTTTCCTTGGCGTCCATTGCGTCCTTGTCGGTTAACCGAATCTGTTCATGACCCCCGACGAGTACTGCCAGCAGAAGGCGGCGCAGAGCGGCTCGAGCTTCTATTACAGCTTCCTGTTCCTTCCGCCGGAGCGCCGCCGGGCCATCACCGCGCTCTACGCGTTTTGCCGCGAGGTGGACGATGCGGTGGACGAGCCCAGCGATCCGTCGGTCGCGCGCTCGACACTGGCGTGGTGGCGAACCGAAGTCGCGCTGCTGTACGCAGGCAGCCCCCGGCACCCGGTGACGCGCGCGCTGGCGCCCGCGATCGGCGTGTTCGGGATTACCGAGGCGCGGCTGAACGAGATCATGAATGGCATGGAAATGGATCTCAACCAGAGCCGCTACTCGGATTATGCCGGCCTTTGCCTGTATTGCCGTCGCGTCGCGGGTGTCGTCGGAGTGCTGGCGGCGGGCATCTTTGGCTACACGAACCCGAAAACCCTCGAGTACGCCGAAAAGCTCGGGATCGCGTTCCAGCTCACCAACATCATCCGCGACGTCGGCGAGGACGCGCGAAAGAAGCGCATTTATCTGCCGATGGACGAGTTGAAGGAATTCGATGTGACGGCGGCAGACATTCTCGGTTCGCGCCATACCGTGGGGTTTGCGCAACTCATGGGCTTCCAGACAGGTCGAGCCAGGCGTTGCTACGACGAGGCGCTGGCGCTGCTTCCGCCGGAAGACAGGCGCGCGCAGCGCCCAGGTCTGGTCATGGCCGCCATTTACCGCGCGGTGCTCGACGAGATCTGCCGGGACGGATACAAGGTGCTGACGCAACGCACAGTGCTGACACCGCTGCGAAAGCTCTGGATTGCCTGGACGACGTGGGTGGCTGCATGACGTTTGAAGAAGATTTCCGGAGTGCTCCATCGCCGACCCCGGATTGGCGGGGGCCTTGCCTGAAAACCGGCAATTCGGATGCTTGAGGCGATCGACATCGAATGCGTGCGCGGCGCCCGCACGCTGTTCTCCG
>Ga0137463_1000219_pt1 | contig 21842 bp, 45 predicted proteins | sample EasRivERMGT800_2_FD_102333 | JGI IMG/M metagenome (GOLD analysis project Ga0137463, IMG submission 102333) | Soil microbial communities from meander-bound floodplain in the East River, Colorado, USA - East River MetaG ERMGT800_2 | ecosystem: Environmental > Terrestrial > Soil > Floodplain ...
CAGCTTATGATTGTGGAACAGTTCGGTAACACTAGCTTCTGTTGTCTCGGTGTACTGTGTGACTTGCATAACAAGGCAGGACAGACTGGACGGTGGTATGGTGCTGACTATGTAACACCCGATGCTGAAGATGGTGCAGATTCCTATGCATCCTCAATGCCTCCCAAGACAGTACGTGAGTGGTTTGGAATCCCTAGCGCTAAGGGAGCGTGGCAGCTTCCCATTGAAGATAGAGAAGGCAATCATTGCGGCCTCGCAGAATTGAATGATGACTTTGGTTTCACGTTCAGTCAGATTGCGGACCTGATTGAACACGTAATGTAACAGTCCGCGCTAACGCAACACACCTCATCACAGGAGAATGCAATGCCTATCACCATCCCGAAGTCGAAGCGCACGAATCACGCTAACGTTGCCCTCCGTATGCAGCTTAGCGCGGAAGAAGTTACTGCCCTGAATGGTGCTAACGTGGACGGTAACACGCTGAGTGAGAAGATGGTTGCTCTCACGCAGAAGCTCATCAACAACTGGTTCGCTGACAAGCTGAAGGTTGCTAAGAAGTAAACTCCTTCGTGCGAGTGCACAGCACGGACGTTCCATTGCGTATCAATGGACGCACAACCTTCTGCGATAAAAGGGATGCAAGCAAGGGCTCACATCTGCCGTGACTGCGTAAATCACGTAAACTAGTACGCTAGGCGCACATGCTGATTATTAAGGGAACCTATGTGCAGGAACCCATGATATGCTCTGTTAGGCCACGAGTCTTGGCGCAGGCATGCGAATCATAGACAGAGCACGTTCTTCTTATGGCACCGAAGCAATTGGTTGAGCAGGCAGACTTTCAATCTGTCGTAGAGGGTTCGATTCCCTCCGGTGCTTCCACTTACTCTGAAAGGAATTGACATGACTCCCGAACAGAAGTCTAATTGGGTTAATGCATTGCGCTCAGGTGAGTATCTTCAGTCGCGCAATGTCCTTAGGGATGCAAATGGATTCTGCTGCCTCGGTGTTTACTGTGACATTTCAAATCTCGGTAGATGGTCAGGCATGGGTGGATACTTTGTCTATGAACATGCCGATACCCGTGCAAGTGGTTCAGTCCCACAGACAATGAGTGAAGATGCCCTGCGCCGCGTCCCTGACTTGAAGGACCGCAGTAATAACGCTGTCGCATGGGATAACCTCAATGATGATGACCACCTTACATTCTCACAGATTGCCGACCTCGTAGAATACTTCATCGAAGCTGCTTAACACCAACTGTACGGGGCAACGTAGAGTCACGGCAGACTGTGGAGGCTTGGTCGGTATGACAGGTACAATAGTGCTCATGCCGTCTCACGGCGGGCGGTGAACACGTCCGTGCCCCGTACCAATGGAGGTAACATGATTAAGGAATGGCGTATTGGTAATTGGCTCTTCCACATCTACGAGCCTTGGGGTGGTGGAACACTTGCTTATTGGGGTCTTTCCGAGAAAGATAGTGCTCCTTCCTACATGAAGAACCGCATTTGGATTCGCATTGGTTGGTTCGCTCTTGAAGTTCAATTGAAGGGATATAAATATTATGATTCTACCAATTGGTATGACGATAACGACTGACCTCACCACTGATGAAGTGAATGAGGCTATCGAGTGGTACAGAACTACATGCAAGCACGGCGAACCATGCACCATCGAAGCTCACGCTGAACTTGCAGCACAGCAATTCATTCACAATGTTGTAGATATGCACCGTAACCTGAAAGGAGCACAGACTAGTGGCAATCAAACCCAAGTTCATCAAAGCCCTGCTCATCGGCGGACCGGCACATGGTCAGGAGATGCAAGTAGCGGCGGGAACTGAACGTATCTTTCTCGGTCGTATGTTTGAGTACACCCTCGCTGGCTTGGCTAAGTCAAAGGCTACGCTCTATGCAATCGCCCCGCGCGCGCATGCGCACCGTCGCTGGCTCTGGAATTACATTGGTACCACTGGAACTGACCCCCGGCCTGAAGCATTTGCTAACCGCCGCGTACCGCTCGTTTACACTGATGCTAACCGCCCTAGCCCGTATGGTAGGGGCGCACGTAAGCGTGCTGAGAGGAAGGCTAATGCAAGCAACGTTGATTGAACCACACGTTGAGATTCAGGTTACAGGAGTGCAGCATCTCGTCGGGCGTGGTCACGAGCATGTCAAGGTGTTCGGCTTCCGCACCGATGACGTGAAGCAGTGGCCGCTAGAAATTCACTTGACACCGAAGGAGGCTGCTGGTATCATTGAAGCTGCCTCACAAGACCGAAGATTCCCCTTGCTTGAAGTACCCAAGAGCAGCTATGCTCTAGTGCTCAACGCAGGCCCCCTCAAGCTGGTCACGATGGAGACGTAATGATTGTAGCAACTCTCAAGTGGTTGGAGTATGGCAGGGTAGAAGTAACTATCCGTGATAGCAAGGGCACACAGATTGACCAATTCATCGGTGCCAATCCTGATGATGCACTTGCGCAGGCACAAAGAGAATATAAGATTGACCACGTAGGTAACAAAGAGAACTACACTCACCCCAACCTCAGTATGCGTGCTGAGATTGATGCAATCGTAGTTGAGATTGAACAAGAGACTGAAGAGCTACGCCACTTGGGTATCCTCGCTCCCTTCAAGGAGGGCACACCCATTGGAACTATCCCTCTAGCCAACCGCGCAGACCTGAAGCGCAAACGAAAGGGTAAGCGATGAACGCACAGGATGAACGCGCTGAACTCATGGCTATTGCACAAGAACTTGTCACACTCCTTCCTGAACTCACGAAGAAAGTACATCTTGTCGTGAATAAGTTGATTGAGCACGGTGACAAGTTGCTCATGCCTGCAATGGATGAAAAGCAAGAGGGCATCAAGCCTGTCGCTGTCAAGCTCGTAAAGTTCAATGCTCCCTCGGTGGCTGCTACAGTAACCAGCGAGGGAACTCCCGTCCCTGTCGGTAAGGGCACAGGCAAGCGGGCTTGTGGCATCTGTCGCCAGCCCGGACACCGCTCCACAACTTGCCCGCAAGCCAACGCTAAGTACAAGGCAGATAGGAAGAAGAAGTGACCCCACAATTCAAACTCAATCCCGGAGTCAATGACTTCCGTATTGAAGATGCAATGGAAACTGTGCTCGTCCAAGTAGATAAGTTCGACAATGGCATAGTCACACGCGAGGACATGGCTAAGTATATCCGCATTGCCATTACCCGTGCAGTCAATGAAACATGGGATGATGCATTTACCCGTGGAGTGGAAGATGCTAAACTGGATGAAGATGATGATGACGAAGAGATTGAGTTCGACTTTGATGACAGAGAAGATTAAGAAGGAAATTCCCTTCAACGTCAACTCATTCATTAAAGTACGGATGCGTCCTGCTGGTTGGGCAGAGTTTGAAAGACAGCTTCGTGAACTTCGCCTTGACCCTGCACCATATAGAGCGATGCATCCTGAAGATAAAGATGGATATTCAAAGTGGCAGTTGTGGGACTTCATTCGTACAGTTGGTCCTATAACATATATGGGTCCACCAACACCATATGAAACTGAAATCATTTTACTCCCGGAGGATTGATGCGTGTATTTGACGTTACATACAATGACTATGGTAGAGCAACTGTAGTTGCAAAGAGTATGTCTGCGGCTATCAATGCTTTCTTAGAAGTCTATCCCACTTATAATATTAAATCTATCAAAGAGAATTGGTCAATGAAAGTAATCGTCCCCGGTGCCTCTTACGAATGGAAGTGATATGATTAAATGGTTGGCTGAGATTCGCTTTCATTGGTACTGCGGCAATCACAGTGGCTTCCCTAACTGCTGCCGCCTATGGTTCATCTTCCCGTGGCTGTGGATGGCAGACAATCATTGGAACAAACCGCTGTGGAATCTGTATCGTCACTTCTTTGGTGAACGTGGTATTGGATATGTACGCTGTCCAATCTGCATCGTCTCCAACACACAGTTCAAAGTCAATGCATGTGACTGCAAGTTCCTAAAGGAAGGGAGGTTACTAAGTGACGCCGAAATTGTATCTCGTGGGTGGTAGTGTCCGAGATAAGATATACAATAAGCCTGTCAAGGACTATGACTTCGCTGTTGAAGCAGACTCCTATGATGACATGCTTATGTATCTCAAGTCACAGGGCGCTAAGATTTGGCAGGAGCGACCCGAGTTCCTATCTATCAGGTGTCAGTTCCCCCTCGTGGGTGTTGACTGGCCGCCTGTCGAGGGCAACGCTGCTATCACTTGGGTACCTGCTGACTTTACTATGTGCAGGGAAGAAGAAGATTACTTTGACAAGCGTCATCCTCTCACTGTACAGAAGACTTCAATCTCCGTAGACTTGTCGCGTCGTGACTTCACTATCAATGCTATGGCGATTGATGCGGAAGGAGTATTCCATGACCCATTTAACGGACATGCTGACCTCATTGCTGGAACTATTAGGTGTGTGGGTGACCCTTATTCTAGATTCAATGAAGACCCACTCCGAATTGTACGGGCTCTTCGTTTCGCTGTTACTCTTGGTTTTACTATTGACGGTGCCACGAGTAAGGCGATGCGGTTGAACATGCACCTCGTTGATTCCCTCCCTGTCGAAAGGATTAGAGACGAATTCAACAAGATGTTCAAAGTCAATTGGCGTAACTCCATGGAGATGCTACTCAACTACTCATCTCTCTGCACACTGTTGCAATCCAAGTACCCTAACCTGTGGTTCGAACCTACTACGAAGGAGAGGTAATGAAGAACGACCCGACGATTGTACCCGCCAAGATTCTCAAGTCATCGCACCTCGTCGTAACCATTACGTTCAATGCGACGCCGGGTGTAGATGAACCCTACCGCCTGACTGTCGTAAAGAACAACGCACATGAAATGGGTTATTGGGATTTCGAATCCTTCGCTGACCTGACCGAGTTCCTTGACCAGTTGTGCGACGAGGCTTGCGCTGCATTCGATGAGGTGGGCGATGATGACTAAGTTGGCAATTGAGAAAATCCTTGAGCAAGTAAAGTACAAGGACTGGCAGTTCCACATTGAAGAGAAGCATGCATATGAAACCAGTTGGGACCATCTTGGTAAGACACACACCCCAATCACCATCATGTACATGCAAGTCCGCTTCCCCGACGCTGACCTCGTGACAGGTATTATCGAGACACAGCACGGACGCAAGTGGATTCTCTCCAAGCACATGACCAAGAGTGAAGTTGTTGCTACTGCATTCAAGGCTGTAATGACTGCGGAAGAACATGAGATGCGTGAGAAGTTCCGTTATCGTGGTCGCATGGTATACGGTCCGCACTTCCACGTTGATGCTCTCTGGCAGTGTGCACAGCAAATCGAAATCCGTGAAGACCCTAAATCTGTGGCGGTAGACTAATGAAGAACCTCGCTTTAATCCTCACCATCCTTACAATGTATCTCTGCATCACTGCATCAGGAATTCGCAGCACACCACCTGCACAGTACAGTGACTACGATATCACTGGCTTCATCCTCGTCTCACCCATTCCCGATTCAACTGGTCACGCACGCTTCATCGTCCTTCCACCCGGTAGCATCCTTCGTCTACCTTCATTCCCGGATACCCTTGCTCACTCCAAGCAATCGGATGGCTGATGTTCCGTGTTCTGAGAATCCTTGGTCTGTTGTCCCTCGGTGCTGTCGCAGCCTTCACGCTGTTCGTTGTATTGCACTCAATGGTACGTTACGCGATTGGATTCTATCATCCTCAGTAGTATGCACTTTAATCGCTCTACGCCTGCCCGCGTATGCGCAAGCCCCGGCGCAGTCGCATACCGCGCAAGCGGTCCCGGAGCGCAGCGGAGGGTAGAGTATATTCTTCTCTTAAGGCGATACTAAACTGAAAACCCCGAAATCATTGGGGTTTTGGCGAACTTAACAAAGGCAGAATGACCTGACTTTTCCTCAGTACCCGGTTGGCGCGTGACCCCTATTTCACCCGCTATCCACGCACCCAACCAGCGAGGGAGGGACTGGCGTTGCCCTCCTTGAGTATGCACTCGACTAAAATCGGCACTGCATTCTCGATTGCCCTTGACTTCCCCGGCCCTCTCTGGTACCATTGAAGCTCACCCCTTTGGAGACACCTATGGCAACACTTAGAGAAGCTGAGATTGAATGTTTGATTGCTCTCTGTCGTGAACGTTGGTCCGACCAATGGCGATGGGATGAAGAGCACTTCAAGAGATACATTACAATGTGTAATGATGCTGGTGTGAAACCTGACCCTGACATGCTCGATGAGTTTACGACACTGATGTGCGAGCACGAGGAGGAAGTTGGCTACTGTTGGAAGCGCATCCGTGAACTTGAAGTCGAAGTCTCCTTTCATAAATATCCTGACACAACTGGGAGCTAACCAATGCTTAGTCCAACTGATTCAACCGTTGTAATGAACATCGTAGACTCCATCCGTGATGGTGTCGTGGCTATGACACCTGCTGCTAAGATGCTCTACGCCGCTGCTATTCGTAACGTCATCGCGCAGGGCGTCTTTATGCTCTTGTCTCTTGGCCTTGGTGCCGCTATCTCTACCTTTCTACTCAAGACTGGTTTCCATGTAATGCACGGTGATAAGTACAACAGCGAAGAGAACTCTATCCCCTTCTTCCTCTTTGGTGGTGCCATCGGTATTACTACCCTCATTACTTGGTTTACCTGCGGCGGTGAAGCCATTGCCCGTCTCACTGCTCCTGAACTCATCGCTCTCCGTGACCTGATTGGAATTCTCCGATGAGAAACATTGAAGAGACAACTGCTGTTAGTGGTTGTGTAAAGCACGGCGTCAAGTATCTTGTAACCTTTGATAATGGTTGCACTCTCTTGCTCGACCGGCCTATTGAACTTGATACGCATGTTGAAATGAACGTGAGCCTATATTTTACCTATGACTAAAAACGTATTCGACAATCCTATCCTCGCTGGCATTGAATCCGTCACACCCTATGAGGTAGTCTCCGGCGCTCATCTTCATAGCCTTGAACCTCCTGCTATGATTATTGATGATATCCTCCCTGCTGGTGCTATCCTCGTAATCACAGCGGAACCCGGCGTGGGAAAATCTTGGCTGTGCATGGAGATTGAGCGGGCCGTATCTTCTGATTCCCCTTTCCTCGGACACTTCCACACACTCTCCGGCTCAGCCTTATTTGTTGGCTCTGACTCATCTGAATTCGATTACGCTCGTCAATGGACCCGCCTCGTCCATGATTATGAGAAAGAGTTTGAAAGCTACGTCGCTGGTATCCCTGATGAAGAACGTGACATGCGTCTTGAAGAAGAACTTGGACCTGACTGGCGTGTGGGCCTCTACCATTCCGCTCGCTTCCTTCTCATGTCAGACTTCATGTTCGACACAACAGATTCAATCCGCCGCCTAATTGCCACATGCCTCAAGCACGAGTACGGTCCATATGAAGACACCTATGATGAGTACGGTGAGCACACCGGCAATCAACGCCGCAAGGGATTCCGTGTCATCATCTTCGACTCGTTCTCCAAGCTCACTCGTGCTGACCAGAATGACAACACACAAGTCGAAGAAGTCTTCCGCAACATCCGTCTCATCTCTGAGGCAACCGGCGCAGCCATTGTAGTCCTCCATCACGCATCTAAGAAGGGTGAAGATATGCGTGGCGCTAAAGCAATGGAGGCAGCCATTGATTCGTGGATTCAAATTTCATCCTCTGAAAATGCCCGTCATTTTGTTAAGGTGAACATTAAGAAGTTCCGTGGCCTGCGCCCCGATAACTTCTCATACAATATGTATGTTGAGGATGCTAAGAGGGCAACTTTGAAGTACCATATGAAAGCGGGTGCACTTGAATCAGACAGTCTTTCTCGTGCCATCTACTCCTACCTTGAAGAGACTTCTCCTAAGGAACAATCAATTGCTCAAGTTGCCCTTGCCGTAGCTCCTGACTTCGTTGACAAGTTCGAAAGCAGCATGTACAATCTTAAGCGTGCCTGCGCCGACAGACTTGAGAAGATGGTAGCTAAGTCAGACCCTAACTTCCCCCTCCGCACGAGCGGTGGCAAGCACAAGGGCAAGGTTAAACTCTATTGGGTATTGAAAGGTAAATCAGTTGCGCAAGAAGAACCTGAAACATCTGATGATGACGAGTGACATTGAAGACGTTGAAGATGTACTCGCGGAGGAAGAGTGCCACTCTACGTATTTGAATGCGAGAAAGGACACCGTTGGGAAGACCTTAGACCGCAAGAAGATAACGAAATCCCAAGATGTACAACGTGCCAAGCTGAGGGACATAAAGTACCAGCCACCTTCGGACTGAACTTTCGTGGCCCCGGTTGGACACCCAAATTTCACAAAGGAAAACAATAATGGAAGGCATCGCACTGCTTCTCGGTACTGGTTGGGTTATCACTGCTGTTTGTCTGTACCGTTTGCTTACTCGACTGAAGACAGCGGAAATACAAATTGGATACCTCAATGAATCTTCTGTCGGTACGTATAATAAGGAAAAGCTTGACAATGCTATCTTCCCTCATCCTAGCAAGCATCTGCGTAATTCAAATACAACCTTCCTTGCTTCACGCGATGACGTGGAAGAGATGACTTCTTTCCTGAACGGCAAGATTACTGCCATTGAGGAACACCTCAAGCTTAAGATTACGCAAGTGCCCACTGAACAGAAGAAGTTCACGGTCACTAAGCGCAAGTAATTCAGCACAACTTCTCTACGAAAGGTGGTGATATCTTTGAGTAAGCTGACTCTTGTTCCGAGTCTCAATCGCGGTGCGCCCCGTACTAACAAGCGTGACGCCCGTGGTCAGGTCCGTGTCTCTATCACGCTCCCGACCAGCGAGGGCAACATCTCTCGCACGTTCTCGGTCGCAAACGCTACGGTCACGGAAGTTCTTAATGCCCTGACTGCTACGTGCGCCAAGCCGAAGACGACTAAGGCTGCTGCTTAATTGATTAGCAGTTTGCGGGAAGCTGCTTCATCAAAAACCCGTACATCTTAATCTCCCGGTTCGCTACCGGGCCGGGGACCAAAGGTGAAAGGTGTGATTGACAAGCCCACTATTACGCCTTGTGCGTAGGTGGTGTAGCAGACAACCACTGAGTAACCTCCCCGAGTTTGAGGGAAGTATAGACATTGTAGCACGGAGAGGGGTCTATACCGGGCGAGAGTCGAAATGGGTTCTACTCGTCCACATCTTATGCGTGTGTAGCCCAATCGGCAGAGGCAACAGACTTAAAATCTGTAAAGTGTGGGTTCGAATCCCACGGCACGTACCAACTTGAATGGAGATACAATGGCTGATATCCGTTGGTTTGCATCTACACCTGAATCTGAAGCTGTCGCGCAAGTACAGCAGACAGCTTCCATGCCCTTCGTAAAGCACGTCGCTGTCATGCCAGACGTACATTATGGCAAGGGCTCCACTGTCGGCACTGTCATCGCAACTCAAGGCGCTGTCATGCCCGCTTGCGTTGGCGTTGACATTGGTTGCGGTATGATTGCCGTGCGCACTAATCTGAATGTTGCTGACGTGCGCGCCAAGGCAAAGGAAATCCGTGAAGGTATCGAGCGCCGTATCCCTGTGGGCATCGGCCCTTACGGCATGAACAACAACATCCATCCCTCGGCTGCTCGCCGTATCGCTATCTTGGAAGAGCACCAAGCGAGGGAGGGCATTAACATGGATGTGCGATTCAAGGATTGGCGCAAGCAGTTGGGCTCCCTCGGTGGTGGTAATCACTTTATTGAAGTTTGTGTTGGTAAGGAAGTTGCGAGAAATCCTGATGGTGATGTTCTCGCTGAACGTATTGATAATGATGAGGTGTGGGTCATCCTCCACTCCGGCTCGCGTGCTGTCGGCAACAAGACTGGTTCGCACTGGACGAAAGTTGCACAGGCACAGGCGAAGCGTTACCAGTATGACCAGTGGCTTCCGAATCCTGACCTTGCATATCTGATTGAACAGTCTCAGGAGTACCACGATTATATCAAGGAACTCAAGTGGTGCCAGATGTTCGCTCTTCTTAATCGTGAAGAGATGATGGACAGGGTGTTGTGGGAATTGAACTGCACCGTACTCGGCGTTAAGGCTACTGTTACTAATGTACCGTGTGACCACATGGACGGCTGCCTCGCACCTGTTGTTACGTTCGAAAAGAATCCTCCTATTGAACTTGAACGCATCAACTGCCACCACAACTTCTCAAAAATCGAGAACATCAATGGGCAAAACTTCCTCATCACCCGCAAGGGTGCAATCGAAGCACGCGAAGGTATGCGTGCGCTTATCCCCGGAAGCATGGGTGCACGTTCGTACATTGTTACTGGACTTGGAAATCCCGGCTCTCTTTTTTCGGCTCCGCATGGTGCGGGGCGTCGCATGTCTAGAACTAAAGCTCGCGCCAATTTCACGAAAGAAGGCTTGACTGAATTGATGCAGGGATTGAACATCGAATCCCGTGTGCGTGAGGCTGTTGTAGATGAGCACCCCGGCGCATACAAGGATATTGATACTGTAATGGAAGAAGCAAAAGAACTGGTTCGTCCGACGCATGTACTGTCGCAAATCATTAACGTGAAGGGTGACTAATGAAAGAGAAGGTTCTTAGAATTATTGCACACGCCGGACTTACTGGCGTTCTTTTTGCTTGCGCTACTTCGGCGGGTATTCTTACTGAATTTGTTGCTCGTCTCCTTCTTAAGATGAATAAAATGCCCATGATTCCTGATGAGGCAGCGGGATTTCTTGCTAGTGTTTGTGGTTTAGGTATCGTTATCAGCTATCTATTTGTGGAGGTATTGGACCGATGATTGACCCGCGTAAGCAGGCAGCACTTGACAAGCAGGCAGCTAAGGAAGCATCTCACCGTGCCAAGATTGCTGGTATCGAGTTCACTCCTTGGCCGAAGATTGCTAGATTGAATCGTGAAATCGTAATCACTGAAAAGATTGACGGTACCAACGCTGCTATTGGCGTAATCCCGGAGGGACACGATGACATGGGTAACTTCACGCCCCGGCGCGTGTATGCTCAGTCGCGCAATAACATCATCACATCGGAGAAGGACAATGTGGGATTCGCAGCATGGGTTGAGCGAAACGCAACCATCCTCGGAGACACCCTCGGACCCGGCCTCCACTTCGGTGAATGGTGGGGAGTTGGAATCCAGCGCGGTTACGGACTTAGCAGCCGTCACTTCTCTCTATTTAACACGGCGCGTTGGGCCTCTGGCGAAGGAGCCTTGGCGTTATCCAATGCGAGATTGAACGGCCTTGCTATTGACTGCGTGCCTGTCCTCTATGAAGGTCCGTGGACTGAATGCATCATTGAATACTTCATCAACGGTGAGCGCAAGACGATTGCCTCTGTTGATTGGGCACCCACCACTGTCATCAACGTTCTCAAGTTCGCTGGCTCGCGTGCTGCTCCCGGATTCATGCAGCCCGAGGGCATCGTTATCTTCCACAAGGCCAGCGGTTCTATGTTCAAGGTTACGTGCGAAGATGACGCGCAGCCGAAGGGAATCAAGAATGCTTAAGGATAGATTTGGGAATGAGATTCGTTCGGGTGTGACTGTTACTTTTCCTACCCGTCGAAGCTCCTTTCTTGATGTAGTTGACGGTATTGTAGTTGATATCTTCTATAAAGAGTCACGAAATCTTTATGAGAAAGAGAAGGTTCCTTATGTCTATCTTCAGAAGGCCGATGGTAAGGTTACCTTCACTGAGATGATTGACCGACTCACTGTTGTTCACCCTGAACCACGTAAGGATATTTGATGGCTCCCTCGGTGCTTGCTCCGTGGTATGTAGTCGTGCGATATGTCCGAGACGAACAGTATGGAATGGATTTCCCACAGTGGTACGTCTCACCTGATTCATCTACTGCGGCTGAAGAGATGAACAGTTTCACAACTGATAAGAAGCGGGCGATGCTCTTCCAGACATTACAGAATGCCGTCCGTGTAGCGGAAGCAGCCGATGCTGAAATCCGTGTGCTGTATGACAAGAAGCACTTTAAGGAGTTCTCTCGATGAAGATGTTAATGATGCTGGTGCTCTGTCTTGCTCTTGCTCTTACAGGGTGCATTGGTCGGTACGAGAATGGTCCTGAACTGACTGAGCGTGTCGTTGTAACTGAAGTTGTCTACACCCCTGCGACACATGGTTCTGGTGTAGGTATGTCTACTGGTGGTAATGCTGTCTTCACTAGTGTCTCGACTGAACCTGTCTATGCTGTCGTCTTCCAGTGCGACCACGGTAAGTTTATCGTTAAGCGCCGGGATGTGTGGGAGCAGTGCGTTGTTGGTGATACCCTCGTTTGTCACTACCGTGAACAGTTTTGGGTCACTGAAACTGAACGCAAGCTGGTTGACTACGACTTCCTTCATGTGGCTAAGCGATGAAGCTCTTAAAGGACGCTTGCCTTGACGCTCTCTACGTCTTCTTTGGTGTTGGCTCTGTCGCTACTTTAATTCTCCCTATCCTTGCTATCGTTAAATGGGGAGCATGGGCTGCTCTTCTCTTTATCCCCGGCCTACTTCTCACAGGCATCTTCATTAACATTGCCTGTAACCTCTTATTCAGGGAGCGCTAATTGATTACCCTCTTCTCACCTAAAGGCCCGCGTGTTCTTGTCCAACGCATCATGCAAGAACAGAAGTCGCAGCTTATCGAAGTCATTGAACACACTCCCAAGCCCTCACCCTACGCTATTGTCCTCGCTGTCGGCACTCTCGTCCACACCCCTGAACTCAAGGCCGGAGACATTGTAATCCTCAAGGACTACTGCGGTACTTTCGTCCCTGTACAACTCGTCGCTGATGCAGCACCCGAAGATTGTCACATCGTTGAAGAAGATGACGTGCTCGCTATCGTAACGGAGTAACTATGTTCTATGATGTAAGCAACACCCTCATTGTCGTAGACGTACAGCGTGACTTTGCTCATCCTGACGGTGCCCTTTCTGTCCCTAAGGGAATGGATGTAATTCCATTTATCAACAAAATCGTAAAGGACTACGAACTTGTTATCTTCACCCGCGACTGGCACCCTGAAGACACCGACCACTTTGTTCAGTGGCCCGTACATTGTGTCGCAGCCAGCGAGGGAGCTAAGTTTGCGAAAGGTCTTCATGTACCAGAACACGCCCTCATTTATAACAAGGGTACCCGTGCTATTGAAGATGGTTACTCGCCGTTCACCAGCGGTACGTTTGCTGCTCGTAATCTTGATGGTGATTCTCTCTCTGAGTATCTTAGCCTCCGTGGCGTCCGGGATATTGATGTGGTGGGCCTTGCGACAGATTATTGTGTGAAGGCAACAGCTATTGATGCCTATAAGTGGGGCTTCAAGCCTCGCGTCCTACTTGCTGGTTGCCGTTCTGTTGGTGACCCAACTGAAGCCCTCGATGAGATGTGGCTTAATAAGGTGGAGATTGTATGGCGCTAATCAAGCAGTGGCAGCGTGTCCTTGCTGAGAATTACTGGAAGGACAATGGGGCGTCTATGCACATGCGCTCTATTGGTTCCCTCTCACAACTCATTGCTGATGCTTGTGCCTTTGATACTGGTGAAGCGGCCAAGGTTGATTGGCAGATGAGCAACCGACCGGAGTACCCATGATTACCTCACGCCTCGACACAGATTTCTATAAGTTCCGAATGTCCTTGTTTGCCTTCCACTACTATCCTCATGTCGAAGTTGACATGGAGTTCACGTCACGCGATAAAGACTTTGTACTGACCGAGAAGCTTGCGGAATCAATCCTTGCTCGTTGCGCTGAAATTAGACGTGGCCTTCACTATGATGGTGATAGCTGGTTCCACTTCCTTGATGAAGAACTTAATTATGTAGAAAAAATGATTGGTGTTTCTGCTTCTGTTTCTGAAACATGGCTTGACCTTCTTCAAAGTGTAGACCTTCCTATGCCTTACTTTGACCGAGGAAAAATTAAAGTTAGTGGTCCGTGGTGGCTTACGATGTTTTGGGAAACCTACATCATGTCCACGCACTCGGAACTTGTAAGTAAGATGGCGTGGGGCCAGCCGGGCGTATACAATTTAGGAACTCCCACACAGGAAGATGTGCTCCATGAAAAACTTCAGGTCAAGCTCAACATTCTATCTGCTGTGGGCAATTTGCATATTGTTGATTTTGGTACACGCCGCCGTTACTCATCGGACTGGCAACGCAAAGTTCTATGTTCCAGCCTTGGACTCATCGAGGGAACATCGAACACACTACTGGCAATGGAATTAAAGCTGCCTGTCGTCGGCTCTATGGCACATGAAGTCTTCATGGTTCCTGAAGCCCTCCTTAGTGAGAATCAAGTTACCCGCGATGCTGCTTCTATGCTTGTCATGCAGCAGTGGGAACAACTGTACGGACCTGTTACAACTATTGCTTTGACTGATACTTTCAGGACAGAACAGTTTGTTAAGACAGCTACTTCTGAACAGATGCGTAGGTGGGGTGGATTTCGGCATGACTCAGGTGATGCCTATTACTGGTATTTACAAATTGCTGATTCAATTCACGGCAAGCAACCTTTCAAGCCCAAGCTTGTCTTCAGTGACGCGCTCAAGATTGAAGATATCCTCCGCATCAATCACTTCGTAGATAAGGATAGATTCGACGCTGTATTTGGTTGGGGAACTAATCTGACGAATGACTTTGGGCAGAAGCCCCCGTCCACTATTATGAAGGTTGTCTCTGCCAACGGCCGCTCTACTGTTAAGCTCTCTGATGTAATGAGCAAGGCCCTCGGGGCACCCGAAAGACTCTTAGCCTATAGGAAAATTTAATGCCTCTTACTCGTGAAGATAAATTAGTTGCACATACTGTTCTCTATCCTTGGCAAGTTGAAATCATGCGTCAGATTTACAATGCAACGCTACCTTGGCTTGAGCAGTCTGGTCGCCCTCTTCCTCATCGTGCGGAAGTTGACCAGCAGAATTGGTGGTTTGATAGTGAGATTCCAATGACGGCACACATCTACACAACTGTAGATGAACCGTGGAAGTTCATTGCTTTCTCCCTCATCCAGTTCAAGGAAGATAGATTCAGCACACCTCTCTTTGGTATTCTTCCTGAAGCTCACGGTAATGGATATGGAGAAGTTATCTTGCGTCACTACTTAGAAATTGCTGGTGGCCCCCTCGCTGGTTCGGACAGGATTGATAATCCTGCCATTACAAAGTTGAACGACCGCAATGGTTGGAAGGTTATCGGCATTACTGATGGCGTGCGTAAGCTCTTTCATCCGGGAGTTGAACCAACAGAAGATGAGATGCAGCATGCTTATGATGAAATCTGCCGCTACCACGGTTACGGAGAAAAGGAATGAATTTCAATTTAGACTTTGACTTTCGTGAGGACATTGAAGATGCTGTTCTACGGGTTGTTCGCAGCGGTCAGTATGCTAATGGACCTGAGCTTAAGCGCTTTGAAAAGGATTGGGCGGCGTTTAACGAACTTCCTTTCGCTGTTGGTGTTGGTAGTGGTACTGACGCTTTACGTCTCGCTCTGCTTGCTTGCGGAGTTAAGCCGGGCGATGAAGTCATCAGTCCTGCATTTAATGTGGGTTACACTGCACAAGCTGTCGTCTCTATTGGAGCGAAGAACGTCTTCGTAGACATTGACCCTGATACATGGTTGATGGATAAGTGGAAGGTTGATGATGCTGTCACCCCACGCACGAAGGCAATCATCCCTGTCCATCTTTTCGGTCAGATGGTTGACATGGAAGGCTTAAGCCACATCGCCCGCCGTAATGGCTGCGTTCTAATCGAAGATGCCGCGCAGTGCCACGGCGCATCCTATATGAGCTTTGCTCCGGGGTACTTCTCTGATGCTGCGTGCTACTCTCATTATCCTACGAAGAATCTTGGTTGTCTTGGCGAAGGTGGTTCTGTTCTCACTCGCCTTCCTATTATTGCTGATAGGGTCCGCTTGTTACGGGATGCAGGTCGCGTTGACCGATATGTACATCTTATGCCGGGAGTCAATAGTATGCTTGATGAAATTCAAGCAGCGATTCTTAACGTAAAGCTCCCGCATCTGCGTGACCAGAACGTTCGTCGTGTTGACGCAGCTAACTACTACCACCAGAAGCTTGAAGGCGTAGGCGATATCAAGATTCAGAAGGTTGCACATCAGGCTTGGCCGGTCAACCACCTCTGCGTAATCACTACGAAGAAGCGTGAGGCCGTCCTTGAGAACTTCCGTAAGAATGAAATCCCTGCTCTTGTACATTATCCTTGTACTCTTGCCCGTCAGCCTTTCGCTGTCGCTGACGCTCTCGACCAAGGTCCGTTCCCAATTGCAGACCGCATTGCTGCATCTTGCCTTTCTCTTCCTCTCTATCCTTCTATTACTCAAACCGACCAAGACAAAGTAATTGCTGCTATCAAGGAGGTCTATGCCTAAGCTGACTGTGATTAGCCCCTCAATCAGTCGAGTCTCTATTCTCGATACGATTGAAGCTTACGTACCACAGCTTGCTAAGGAAGACCAATTCATTGTTGTTGGCGACGGCCCCCAACCTTTAGCCCGTGCGATGTGTGAAGGACTGCCCGGCGTGACCTACATGGAAACGCCTGAGCACACTGGCGACTTTGGTTGTACCCCTTGTGACTATGCTATAGCACGAGCCGAGGGAGATTTCGTTCTCTTCATTGGAGACGATGACCTTCCCACGGCAGATGCCGTATCTACCATTAAGAAAGGACTGGCTACTCGCCCGGACCTACCCCACCTGTTTGCTACATATCACACGAACCGCGTCCTAATGGATTCGTTAGAGTGTGGGCACGTTACTGGTCAGCAAATCGTAGTCCCTCGGGACATGACGAAGATGCCCCGGATGGCTGACGTGCCGTACAATCAGTGGATGGTTTCTGATTGGGTCTTCATTACAAAAGTTGTGAAGGCTTGGCGCGGGATTGTCTATCATCCAGACATTATCTGCTACATGAAGCAGCAAAACTATGGAGCTAAAAATGTCTGAGACGAAATGGATTCTGCGTGACATTAACAATTTAGTACGCTTATTACCTGCCGGTACCGTGTGGGATGTTATGATTACCCACGACACCGATATGAGCAACACCGCTGTGTTTAACATTTGGGTAACTGATAAGGTTGCACGGCTTGCTATGCGCACGCACTTATACAAAATGTTACCTGCTGATTGGGAGTATGAGAAGGAAGAAGAACACGTTCACTCATCCTATGTAACTGTCGCTATCCGAGAGGTTGATTAATGTCTGAGACTATTGAAAATCCGTTTACTCCTGAAGTTCAAGCTAAGTTAGATGCTTTGAAGTCCCGTCTTGCCGAGAGGGAAGCACCCATTGAGCAGATTGCTGCGCCTGCTGTATCTGAACAGGCAGCCATGCAGGCTCCTAAGCGACGCACTGGTGCTGATGAGGATTGGTCTAAGTACGATTTGCCCAACAACCTCGCACACTTTTATCCCCGTGCTATCGAAGTGGAAACGCAGGATGGTCCGCAGTGGGTGTATGTGCATACGCAGTTCTACTCGCGTGATTGCAATATTGGTGCTGAAGGTTCTAGGGATAAGAAGGGTGTCCCGATTAATCTCGGTGAGTTCCTGACGTACAAGCTTATGTCTAATGAAGGCTGGAAGATTAGTGGTATCATCCCTGCCACCCTCGGGCGCTGTGCGGTACTGCTTGAGCGACAGAATCCTATCTCTCTGCCGCAGCCCCGACTGCTTCAGACGACGACGCCTGTTGCCGCCCCCACCGAGGGGGAGATTGACGAGTTCGATGCCGCTTCCGAGGCGTGGACAAAGAGCTTGACTCCCGCAACGGAGCCTGCTACTATTGAAGCTCCGGTTGACCTGACCGGCGCTGTGGAGGGAGAATGAAAGTTAAGTATATTGATTCACCCAAGAATTATCAGGGGGGAGATTGGGAACCAGAGCAGTGTGACCCGACCAATAGTGGCGCTGATGAAATCATTTACTGGTACTCATCTGGTAGCTACTGTGGTGCTGGTACTGCATTGCTTCGTAAGGGTGACCAGTGGGCTGTGTTGGATTTAGGGCACTGTTCTTGCTATGGTCCGTGGGAAGATACTCCTGTTTACAAGGATACTCCTATCGAAGTTAGTCGAGCATACTATGATGAGGACTTGGCTATCTTCAACAAGAAGAAACTCTTTAAGATTGCGGAGAAGTAATGTACTACGTTAACGTCTCATCCGTTCAGGACTTCATGCAGTGCCGCTTCCGCTGGTGGTGTAAATGGGTGATGAATAGGGTGGAGCGTAATGAAGCTCCTGCCCTTACTGCTGGTAAGATTCTACATATTATCTTTGAACGTGCTGCTCTTGAAGGTCTTCCTCTCAATATTGTTGCTGATGAAGAAGCCGGTAAGTATAACTTGCTTCTTGCTGCTATGACTGATGAGAGGGAACGCGCTTCAGGTGAGAAGGCCCTCAAGGTACTGGAAGATTTAGGTGAAGGTCTTGCCCTTTGGCACGACAAGTATCCTTTTGAGGGAATGCTTGAAGTTGAAGCACCGTTTGAAATTGAATTCCCTGAACTCCCCGGTGTTACTTTTCGTGGCCGCCCTGACCGTGTAGATGTATTACATAAGAGCATTTGGCACGTTCAGAATCGTGGCCTCGCTGCTGGTACTAACTTCGGTATCTACATTGCAACTGCTAAGCGGCACTATCACGAACACTTGTATGCTGAACATCTCTCCCGTAAGTACCCGCAGTATAAGTACGGTGGGACGATGTTCAACCTCGTGCGTAAGCTGAAGTATCGTACCAAGGTAACTAAGAACAAGCCCGAGGGAGAGACGAAGACTGCCGATGAGTTATTCTTCCAGCATCCCATGTCCATTAATCTGAAGAGTGGATTGCACAAGCACGTTATGCTTTCCCTCTTCCAGCACGTTCGTGATATGCTTGAAGTGATTCGCAAGTGGGAAACTGAAGGTGAGATTCCCGCGCCTAATGAGAAGCTGAATGCTGGTCCGTTCGGCAATACTGTAGACCCTTACTTCCGTGTACTGACGGGGGAGATTACTCTTGATGATAAAGAAGTCTTCAAAGACAGGGAAGACACTTACGCCCCGGCTGACGCCCTCACAGGAGACTGAACTTGAAACGCTCTGGAACATCCTCCCTCGCCCGACTGGGTTTCACGTTATTAGACTCTTCTCTAGGAAATCTGATAGTCGGTCAGGCGACTTTGCTCGCTCCCTTAAAGAGCTTAAGCATTATGCAGCGTCTTTCATTGACCGTAATGTATATGTGGCTCCAAATCCGACTTGTAGTACGAGTGGCGAACGTCATTCTGCGAAAGATGTAACGCATTGGAGCTTCTTCGTAGTGGACATTGACCCCATTGAAAAGAAGTTTAATATTCAACGGGCAACGGAGCATGTAATCAATGCCTTTAGCAACATGGTTAGAGACGCGGCTGGTGAAATCTATGGCCGACCAATTGTTATTGATTCCGGTAGAGGTCACCAACTTTGGTATCGTTTACCGGACCTCTTATGTGACACAAAAAGCCCTGAAGGAATTATACGAGAGGGAGTCATCCATCCTAAGACAGCACGTAAAATCAACGGCTATTGGTTATCTGCGCTCAGCGAAAGAATCGGGCTTTCTAACGGATGCAGAGTGGACACGAGCGTTAGCGATTTGCCCCGAGTTATGAGATGCCCCGGAACATTTAATCTAAAGACGAAGAAGATGGCGAAGTTCCTTGAACCCACTGACCGTGTGTTTACGGACCTCCCTCGCTTGCTCTTGACTCCGATTCCTCAGACGGCATTGATTGACCCGGTGACGAAGCCCGGTACCCCCGGCGCTAAGTGGCAGAAGTCCTTCCATAGACTTACCTTCAAGGCTCAGACGTATCTCTTGGAGGGCAAGGATGAGCCGGGACGGCATCAAACGGTCTGGCATACCGCTCGTAAGTTGCAGGAAGTTGGAGTTACCAGAGAGGAAGCTGACCGGGCTATCAGCCGGGCGAACGAGTTACGCGGGAAGAAGCAGGAGTTGTCGCGGGGAGAGATTGAACATGCCCTTGACACTGCGTACTTGACAGGGGATGAGTAGTCAGCTATACTTGAAGCCTGCCCCAATCGAAAGGAGAAGGATGAGTACGGTAACTGAAGCGACGTATGAGATTGTTCCCGCACGGAGGCCCGCGTTGATGGGTTTCTACGAAGGCTTTTATGTGTATAAGAACGGGAACATCTTAAATGATGTGACTGGTAAGGAGCGATGGTTCAAGACTCGTGCAAGTGCACGTAAGCGAATCTCGCGTGAGAAGAGAGGGAAGTTTCATGCCTAATATTTGTGGAGGGGGTTTGGGTGCTGCGTGTGTTCCCGGTCGTATGTCGGTTGCTCAGACATTAGAGGAACGAATTGCGCATATGGAAGAGAAGTTGACTCAGCTTCGCTCGCTGTATACTCTTGCTGTTAACTTAGAGACTGGTTCTCCTGTCGAGACGGCTCTTAATTCTCTCGTTTGGAATCAGCGGGGAGAAGGGATTGGATTTTGAAGAACACTCTTGAAATTCTGCGGGGTGAAGAGATTGACCAGAATGCATTTGAACGCATCATCGTCTATGCTCGCGCAGGTATTGGCAAGACCCGTTTTGGTTTGTCGCTGACGGAACGCTTTGGTAAGATTGCGTACTTCGCAGCGGATAAGAACTCGTGGCTGCTTCAGTCCATTAGTAAGGAGAAGCGGAAGCGGGTTGTTGTAGTGAAGCCGAAGGGCTATGACCCGACTGCGTTGTTCATGCAGTTCTGCATGACCGATTGGAGCGAGATTGACCCTGAGATTAAGACGCTTGTCGTTGATACGTACACAAAGGTTGCCATGGACGCAATTGCGTGGACTGCCAACACCAATGCAGTTGACCGTGAAAAGCATTACATTATCGGCGAGCCCGGCGAGGGCGGGATTGCTATTCCGAATCGTGGTGATTACCAAGCCATTGACGGTCTTTCAAAGGGCTTCCTTGATATGCTCTTCGATAAGCAGTCGGATAAGCACATTATTTTCCTCTGTCACGAGGAAGTGAAGACCGTCGAGGGAGTTAACTCTGTCGGTGGTCCGCAGCATCCGGGTCGTCAGATGATTGACTATCTGCCTGCGCAGTTCAGCACGGTCATTCGTCTTATCCGTGAAGAACTCCTTGTTCCCGGTGCGGATAATGTGGAGCCTGTTGTTGTTGCAATCACTGATAATGATGGTAAGTTTGTTGCGAAGCTTCGTACTGAGAATGAGAATGAGCCGAATCCTATGGCGCGTGTCTTACTTGAACGTGACCCGGTGAATTTCTGGAAGCAGTACGATGATACGTTTGTCACCGGCACGCCGAAATCGGCGAAGCCAATTGTGAAGAAGAAAGGAAAGTAACATGGGTTCGATTTTCTTGATTGCTGTGCTGTACCGTCCGACGCAGGCCGAAGCTATTGAAGGTACGAAGAAGAAGGTTGTTGTTCAGCCGCAGTTCATTCTGGCTGATGATAACCTGAGCGCGTCGAACAAGGCGGCATTGCTTGCGCCGCGTGACCTTGACCCTGACCGCTTTGAGGTGCTTGTCACCAACCCTTTCTGAAGAGGAAGAGCGGAAGCAACGCAGTCCAAGGGGGAATTCCTATCAACGGATTTCGGGACTTTATGGATAGAGTCACCGCTCTTCAAAACGAATATAATGGTAGACCCGGCAGCATTACGCTTGTACGACCCAACAATAAGATACTTACCGATAACGAACGCTATAACCTAAACGTATACAAGTGA
>Ga0137463_1000220_pt1 | contig 21809 bp, 23 predicted proteins | sample EasRivERMGT800_2_FD_102333 | JGI IMG/M metagenome (GOLD analysis project Ga0137463, IMG submission 102333) | Soil microbial communities from meander-bound floodplain in the East River, Colorado, USA - East River MetaG ERMGT800_2 | ecosystem: Environmental > Terrestrial > Soil > Floodplain ...
CAAGACATTGTGGCTCGCGTTTGACGGCGCCTTGAAGGCCGCTTACGTGCCGGTGGCGGCGCATCTGGGAAAACTCAAAATCGCGCGCAACGAGAATCTCGTCGCACGCAACCGGGTGATCGACGGCCTGGTCGATGCGCGGGCGAAATGTTTCCCCGCTGCACCGGAAGAGGGGGACTCTCCTGCTCCTGCCTCAACCGCAGGCAGCTGGCCGGACTGGCGCACGGTTGCCCGCACCCTTGAAGAAGCCAAAATCGCCTGGCGTAAATTGGGGCCGGTGGAGCACACCGTACCGCGCAAGGCACAAAAGGGCGACAACGCGGCGACGACGCGCTACGCGGCAGCCCTCCAGGCCCTGGAGGGCCCGCTGACCCTGGCCTATCGCGAGGCAAGCCGGGAGCGTGAACAACTCATCACCGCCGCGAAGAACCTCGGCGAGTCGAAGCCGCTCGCGCGGGATGCAGTCGACAAGGTGCGTGGGCTGCAAGCGCAATGGCAAGCCCATGCCAAGGCCCTGCCTTTGCCGCGACGCGAAGAGAATACGCTGTGGAGCGCGTTCAAAACGGCCACCGATGCAATATTCACCGCACGCGACGCCGCTCGCGCCGCCCGGGAAACCGAGGCCGGCGGACAGATCAAGGCGCGCGCAGCGATCATCGAGAGCCTGCTCGCGCTTCCCGCCGCGAATTCCATCCGCGGCGCGTCGGAGATCAAGCGCGCGCTGGCGAACGCCGAGACGGCCTGGCGCGCCTGCGCCGAAGTCGCCAGGCCGCACGCTGCCGGGCTGGATGCGCGTTACCGCGCCGCGCGCGATGCGGCGACGGCGCGGCTGCGCGACATTGCCGACCATGCGGCGCGTTCGCGCTTTGATGCGCTCATCGCGACGATGCGGATTTGCCATGAGCGCGAAGCGGCAGGTGAAGTCACGCCCGATCTGGAGGCCCGCTGGAGCGCCGTTGAAAATCTCCCGGATGCCTGGAAACCCGGTATGGAAGCGCGTTTCCGTGGCATTTCCGCTCCCAAGGCTGACCCTCAGCCCGGCCCCCGATCCGGCACGGGCTCTGATGCAGGCCTGCCCCTTACGCTGTTGAACCTCGAAGTCGCCTGCGGCATCGAAACCCCGAGCGAGTTCCTGGCCGCGCGGCAACAATTGAAAATGCGCGCGCTGAAAAACGCGATGGAAGGTCGCCGGGCCGGCGCGACCGCGCCGGCGGATATCGAGCGCTGGTTGCTTGACGCCGCCGCCACGCCCCGCCCCGATGAGGTGTCGCGAGAGCGGCTGGAGAAAATCATCGCCGCAGTCCGGGTTCGCCGTCCGGGGTAAGACTGTCGCCTGCAGGAGACAAATCGCGTGCTTTCCCGTCTTTGCCGCGGCATTCTGCCACGCAAGATCGCCCAAAAGTACCTCGCGCCCATGCTTTGCTTGGCCGCGCCGCAACTTCGTGATATCGTCAAACCGCTAGTTAGCGTCCCAGTCAAGGGTGGAATTCATGTCCTGGATCACATGGGTGGCGGTACTGGTGGCGTGGCCCCTCGTCGGGCTGGCCGTGGCTTATCTGTTCGGTCGCTTCACACACGGAGGGGAAGTCTCGGGCGAACTCGCATCCCCCGTGGTGAGCTACCTGCGTCACGTGAAGCGCGCAAAGACCGTGTCGCACGCGACAGCCCATACCAAGGCGCAGCGCGCAGCCGCCGGCGCTCGCCGCTCGCACTGAATCTCCGGTAATGCCGGACGAGAGTCCGGTCGTGCGCGTTACTCGGGTTTGATCCCCGAAGCCCTGATCAGCTTTCCCCATTTCTCCGCCTGCGTGCGGATCAATGCCGCGAACTCCGCGGGCGTTCCCTCGAGCGGCACCGCCCCTTCGAATTCGATGCGCTCGCGGTATTCGCGCGTTCCCGCGATGCGTGCGATCTGCGCGTGGATCTCCGCGAGCACGGCTTCGGGGGTGCCGCGGGGCGCGAGGATGCCGTAGGCGAGGGTGCTTTCGAATTCCGGTAACCCCGATTCGGCGACGGTCGGCACCTCCGGCATCTGCGGCATGCGCCCTCCGCCGGTGACCGCGATCGCGCGCAGCCTGCCCGAGCGTATCTGGGGAAGCGCCGCGGGAATCACGCTGAACATCATCGGCACCTGTCCGCCGAGGACGTCGGTGATCGCGGGCGAGGTTCCCTTGTAGGGCACGTGCGTGAGCTTGATGCCGGCGAGGGCCTGCAGCAGTTCGCCTGAAAGGTGCGAGCTACGGGAACGGCGTCGCTTCGATCGAGCGCAAGGCGTGGATCATGGGTGGCAGGAAGTCGTCCGGGAGCGCAATTGTGCCACCTGCGAGGCATTCGGGGCGTGACTGCTGTCAGGGCATTCAATCGACTATCGACCGATGCACCAGCGGACGATTTGATATAGGTCAATAAAGCAAATCGAGAGACCCGTAGCATCGTGGATGCGCAGGGTACATAGGCTCGGAGGCTGCCATGTTCAGTCAACGGATCAGAAGCGTGATGGAGCGAAAGAAAATGCTCACCGCTCCTCCGGAGACCACCGTCGGAGAAGCCGCCAAGCTGATGGCAAATAAGAACGTCGGCGCGGTAATGGTCGTCGAAAAGGAGCGCCTCGTCGGGATCTTCACCGAGCGCGATGCCGTATTTCGCGTCATCGCGCGAGGCCTTGATGCGCAGACCACCCGGCTGGCCGATGTAATGACGACCGCACCGCACACTGCAGATCCCGACAAGACATTCGGGTATGCGCTGCTGATGATGCACGAGAACGGCTTCCGCCACATGCCGGTGATCGAAAACGGCAAACCCGTCGGGATCGTCTCGGCTCGCTATGCGCTGGATCCAGAAATGGAAGAGTTCGTAGCTGAAGCACGACGGCGAGAGCACATCCGCTAGCCCGCTCCAGGCATTCCTTGTCAGGTCAGCGCTCGATTTCCCGCGACATCGGGAAGGGGGCGCGTGTTCGCCTGCCGCACCTCACTTATACAGACCCGGCTGCTCGGCGAGCCATTTCTGGACGACGGCCGCGACTTCCAGGTTGTTCCTGTCCATGATCAGCATGTGGCCGTTGCCGCGTATGCCCATCTGCGGCAGGTCGGCGACGCGCACGCTGCCGCCGGCTTTGCGGATCTGGTCGAAGTAGGTTTCAGCGGTCTTCCGGAGAGTCGCCCAGCGCGCATCGACGTCGAAATAATCGCCGAACACCGCAAGCACCGGGATGCCTTTCAAAGTCGCAACCTTGTCCGCATCTCCGATCCCGGCGGGCTCGACCGCCACCAGCGCCTTGACCTTGCCGGGCCGCACCTGCGCCGCCTTGAAGGCGAAGAGGGCGCCCTGGCTGTGGACGACGATGACGCAGGGGCAGACCTTGTCGACGAGAGCTATGTACGCGTCGGTGACCGCCTGGTCGGTCGTGAGCCAGCGCGGCACCAGCTGCCGGGTGAAGTCGTCGTAGGCCTCGACCGGGAACCGATTGCCGGGCAAGACTTTCCTCTTCGCCGGATCGTCGCTGTAGGTACCGGCGCCGCCGCCGATGCGAAAGCGCTCGTAGGGATCGGTCTTGGTGAGGAAGATCGGCTGGCCCGCGAAAATTTCGGGCGATGCGAAACCGGAGCGGCCGCGCTCGACCGCATCGGAATTGTAGGTGTCCCAGCCCTGGCGCACGAAATAATTCAGCCACCCCGGGCGGCCGTCCGGCGTGGTCTCGAAAGACGCACCGGTCAGCCCGCCGCCGTGCCACAGCAAGAGCGGCACCGCGCCGCGCCGCGGCGCGGGCAGAAAATACTGCACGTAGGTCTGCTCGACCTGGTAGGTCCCGTTCGGATCGAGCTTGGTGAGCGGACCCGTGGGCGTGCGGCGGATCTCGGTCACGGGCTTGCCCGAGACCACCACCTCGCGGCCGCCGACGTGGAACGAGCCCATGTCGCGCAGCACGAGCTGTCCTTCGGCGGCGCAGCCTGCCAGAGCGAGGACGAGCGGAAGTGCGTGCACCGCGGTCGCGGCCGCGCGTGCGGTGGGGTGTGAATTCGGCATGCCGCTCTCCTGGATTGGAAAAAAACCAGTCTAGCTCAGTCTAGCGGGGGGGCGCATGCTGTTCGCCCGCGCTGTAATATGCGGCAAAGTATCGACCGTGTGGCACGCATTGGAACCTGATCTCAGGACCCTGTTGCGACGCGCCTTGAACGGCGAGGAACGGCTTTGGAAAGTCTGGTGGTTTTGGGGAATACCGGTCGGCCTGGCAACGAGCGCGCTGATCGTCTTTGCCGAAATGCTACGCAATGCCGGCTGGAACGGCGCCGGCGCGGGCCTGGATGTGCTGAAGCTTCTCGTCTATCTCACCTGGTTCGGCGCCGCCTGGCGCTGCTCGGGCAATGTCGTCAATCGAACCTGGACCGGCATCGCGCGCGCAGCCATCGCGCTCGCCTTGGGCATCACCGCGCTGACTGCGTGAGCCAGCCGGGTCGATCCCCCTAGGGCCCGAACCGGGAGGTCGAGCGCGACTGCGCGGCCAGCCGTTACCATACGCACATGCTGCGCAACGATGCCGATGCCTGGGGCGCCCCGGCCAAGCTGTTTCACTGGGTGATGGCGGCGCTGATCCTGGCGCAGATCGCGCTCGGCGTGATGGCGGCGAGCTGGCGGATGTCGCCGACGAAGCTCGATCTTTTTTTCTGGCACAAGTCGACCGGCATGCTGATCCTCGCGCTCGTGGCGCTGCGGCTCCTGTGGCGGCTCGCCAATCCCACTCCGGCATTGCCGGCGGACATGGCCGCCTGGGAGCGCGCTGGCGCGCGCCTGAGCCACGGGCTTCTCTACGCGCTGATGATCGCCCTGCCGATTAGCGGCTGGATCGTCAACTCCGCTTCCAATGTCCCGTTCCGGATTTTCTCGCTGATTCCCCTGCCCGCGATCGTGGCGCCCGACAAGCCCACCGCCGACGGGGTCGCGCTGGTGCACGGGGGGCTCGCCGCGCTGTTCGCGCTCGTGCTCGCCGCGCACACCGGCGCGGCACTGCGGCATCACTTCGTCAAACGCAATACGGTGCTCGAGCGAATGCTGCCCGGCACCTGGAGAACGCCATGAACAAAATCGTCGCCTTCCTCGGGCTCTGCGGCCTGCTGGCCTTCGCGCTGCGCCCCGCTCTAGGCGCGGACTGGAAAATGGATCCGGCCGGCAGCAAGCTCGAGTTCATCGCCACCTTCGAGAAGACCCCGGCTCCGGGCGTGTTCAAGGAATTCGATGCGCGCCTGCGCTTCGACCCGGACAAGCCCGCCGGGAGCAGCCTCGATGTCACCATCAAGGTCACGAGCGCCGACATGAACATCGCGGACGTGAACAAGGAAATCCGCGGCAAGGACTGGTTCGACTACGCCGGCTTTCCGCAGGCGGAGTTCCGCTCGACCGACCTGCGCCGCACGGAAGGCAATCGTTACGTGGCGCGCGGTACGCTGTCCCTGAAAGGCGTGAAGCAGCAGCTCGAGGTGCCGTTCACCTGGACCGGTTCGGCCGGCGGCGCCGTCCTGGAAGGCGAGTTGACGGTGAAGCGCGGCGCGTTTGGGATCGGCACCGGCGAGTGGGCGGCGAGCAACGTCATCGGCGCCGACGTGAAAGTCAAATTCAAGGTGAAGCTGCGCAAGGCCGGCTGAAGAATGCGCAGGCACCCTCTTCGCGCCGGCGTCGCGGCGGCACTTCTTTCGACGACGCTCGCGTTGACGCTCGCGGGCTGCGCGCCGCTCTTGCGCGAGCCGGCGCCCGCGGGTGCGCCGGCGGATTTTCCGGAAGGCTATTACCGGGAGGCTCTGGCGCAGGGGAAGCCGGTGTTTCGCGTCGATTCCCGCGAGTCGCTCGTCGTGATCGAGGTGCGCCGCTCAGGCTCGCTCGCGCGCCTGGGGCACGACCACGTCGTCGCCAGCCATGAGATCGTCGGGTACGTCGCGCCGGATGAAGGCCGCGCCGACCTGTACGTCGCGCTCGGGCGCCTGGCGGTGGACGAAGCGGCGCTGCGCGCCGAGGCCGGCTTCGACACGCAGCCCGCCGAGTCCGACATCGAGGGAACGCGCGCAAATATGCTGGAAAAAGTGCTGGAGGCGGATAAGTTTCCGTTCGCGCTCATCCGGGTGAGCGGCGCGGACGCGAGACGAGGCGAGGTCACGCTGAGCGTCGCGATCACGCTGCACGGCAACGCGCGCACGTTCCAGGCGCCGGCGAGAATCGACGCCGACGCCGGCGAGATGAGCGTGACCGGGCGCCTGTCGTTCGATCAGACCGATTTCGGCATCACGCCCTACTCGCTCCTGGGCGGCGCGATCGCGGTGAAGAACGGCGTCGAGTTGCGTTTCCGCATCCGCGCGCGCCGCCTGGCCGGCGCGGGGTAGCCGTCGCCCAACCCCGGCCTTTGCTCTCGCGCGGCCATGAGCGGCAACGGCCTGTGCGGCAGGTCGACGATGTCGGTCTGGCATCCGGCCGCATCCAAGCGGATGGAGTGCTTCGACGGGATGGGACAATCCTATAATTGAGCCTGCGCGCCGATTTGACCGCGGGAGGGACATCCCTCGCGGGATAGACGGGGCGGTTTTGGCCGTGCCAGAATTTCGCTCCACGCCGACCGGGAACACGCCATGTCGCAGGGAGTCGGTCCATTCGCCAATCTCGACGAGAGCGCCTTGCGCGCGCTCGCCCCGCACGGCGCCGTGCGCTCGTTTTCCAAGAATGCGGTGGTCGTCAACGAAGGCGACGCGACCGACTCCCTTTACATTCTGCTCTCCGGACGCGTCAAGGCGTTCGTGAGCGAGGCGGACGGCAGGGAGGTGGTGCTCAGCACCGTCGGCGTGGGCGACTACTTCGGCGAGATGGTGCTCGACGGAGGCCCGCGTTCCGCTTCGGTCATGACTCTCGAGCCGTGCCGCTTTTTCGTGATTCCGCGCGGCGACATCGAGGGACTGCTCGATCGCAACCCGGCATTCGCGCGCCACCTGATCCACATGCTGATCGCCAAAGTGCGCAGCCTCACCCAAAAGGTACTCGACCTGGCCCTGAAGGACGTCTACGGCCGGTTCATCAAGTTCATCGACGAGAACGCGATCGAGCAGAATGGCGCACGCGTGGTGCCCGAACGCCTGACCCAGCACGATATCGCCGCGCGAATCGGCGGCTCGCGCGAGATGGTGAACCGCATCGTCAAGGACCTCACCGCGGGCGGCTACATTTCGGTCGACGCCAAGCAGATTACGGTTCACAAGAAGCTGCCGCCGCACTGGTGAGGGCGCGGCGCGGCTGATGCAACAGCCGCCCTGACCTCCAAAATGTGCATCCGGCACAAAACCCCTGTGTCGGGCGACGGCGAATACCAGCGGCCGGAAGCCTAAAGTGGTCTCCATCGGGCAGGCGATTTCCGCCGGCCCGCAACAACGAGGAGACCACCATGAACGACCGCAAAAACCCCGCCGGCGAGTCCGGATCTTTCAGCCCCTTCGCAATCGCCGTCACCGTAGTGGCGATCGGCGTCCTGACCGCGGCAGCAGCCCTGCTGGCGCCGGCGGCGGCGACCTCCGGCGTTTCGGCTCCCACGGCTTACGCCGGCCCCAGCGGCTATTTCCCGGACCAGTTCGTCAATCAGGCCAAGGAAATCGAGCCGATGCCGGAGATGTACTACTGAGCCGGAGCAACGGCAGGAACATGCTGGGCCTGGGTCGCCGGCGGCGGAAGGAATAGGCCGCCGCCGGCGGGAACGGGACAAGCCTGGAGAATCTCCAGGCTTTTTTTTTCTGCGATACGGTAAATTAGAATAGAGCTTTCCACATCTTCAATTCACCTTGGCGCTCGCGATCATCCCCGGCGTCGCCCCGTCGCCCCGCGAGCGCGAGCTCGTCGCCGCAGGCGAATCGCGCATCGAAGTGATCGCCGAAGGCCAGGGGCCCCTGGTCGTCATCCTGCCTTCGCGCGGCCGCGATTCGGAGGATTACGACGAGGTCGCCGCCGGGATCGCGAAAGCCGGGTATCGCGTCCTGCGCCCGCAGCCGCGCGGCACGTGCCGCAGCACCGGACCGACGAAGGGGCTGACGCTCCACGATTTCGCCCGCGACGTGGCGGCGGTGATAGCACACGCGGGCGGCGGCCCGGCGGTCGTCGCCGGGCACGCCTTCGGCAACTGGGTCGCGCGCATGACCGCGGCCGATCACCCCCGGCTCGTTCGCGGCGTCGTCATCCTCGCGGCGGCCGCCAAGAGCTATCCCGGCTTCGCCGGAGCGAAGGAACTCGTCGAGGCGGTGAAGAAGGCGGGCGACCCCGCGCTTGCCGACGCGGAGCGCCTGAAATACCTGCGCGCGGCGTTTTTCGCGCCGGGCCACGACGCGAGCGTGTGGCTCAAAGGCTGGGTTCCCGAAGTGAACGAGAGCCAGTTCGCGGCCGGCCGGGCCACGCGGCAGGAAGAATGGTGGGGAGCGGGAACGGCGCCTTTGCTCGACCTTCAGGCGGCGCTCGATCCGTTCAAGCCGCGCGAGACGATGAACGAGCTCAAGGAAGAATTCGGCGAGCGCGTCACCATCGCCGTGATTCCCGATGCGAGCCACGCCCTGATCCCCGAGCAGCCGGCGGCTGTGATTGCCGTGATCGTCGCGTGGATGCGAAAACTCCCGCGGTAGCCCGCCTATGCCCGGTTGGCAGGCGCGGACAGTTCCCCGACGTTGACGAACAAGGACGGCCGGCAGCAGCTGATCAAGCCGTAGAGATCGCCGAGGCCTGAAAGACCTGTCATCGGCTCTCTTGCCTCCCGTGTTGGTGAAAATTCTCCTCCGGTGGAATTGGAATCCGCGGTGCCCATGCCAACCAATCCTTCGCCGGCTCCTCGTAGAGGGGAAATACCGCCCCGTTCTTCGCCGGCCCGGCCCGCGGATCGCTCGGGGTGGCGAAGGCGATCCCCCCTGACACCAAGGACTTCAGCGACTCCACATTGACTTGCAGGCCGCTGAACAAACCGAACTTCACGTCCGCTCCGCTTGCATTCCAGAACTTCGAGCTGCTGCGCACGAGTTTCACGTACCGCGGTTTTATCAGCACGTGGATTTCCGTCACGGTCGCATCGGCGCTGAGGCGGCAAGCGCGTACCGCACCCACCTCGATGCCTCGATAGTAAACCGGCGAACCGGGTTTCAAGGATCCGAGGCGATTGGTGCGCAGAACGATCTCCAGCCCGTCGGGCTCCAACGCCGCCTGCGAACCTTCCATGCCGACAAAATCCGATTTGGGCTCGCCGGTGCCCGGCAACGCTTGAATGTACGCACCGGTAATGACCGTTCCCAGGTTGGAGATGTCTTGAAGCTCCGATCCGAGACGCACGATCCAGAACACCGATCCTTCCCTGGCAATCGAGGCGGCCGAACGCAGCAGGCGCGCCTCGACCACCACGTCGCGCAGATCGTCGCTCAAGGTCACCGACTTCACCTCGCCGATCCGCACGCCGCTATATTGGATCGGCGTTCGACCGGCCTTGAGGCCGCTGCCGTCCTTGAATCGGATTGTGATCGTCGGACCGAACTCCCGGACTTGGTCATAGACGAGATAACCCGCCACCAGTGCAGCAACCGCGGGGACGGCCCACATGACCGGAAAGCTCCAGCGGCGTCGCTTCACCTTCGCCCGGGGCAACTCGTCGACGGCCTCGGGATTCTCCTGCGAGTCGGTCATGGTCTTTGCTCCGATTTATCCCAGATCGAGGTCGGGTCAAAACTGGCCGAAGCCAGAATGGTCAACACCACCATGGCGGTGAACGCGATGAGCCCGGGGCCCGGCAGCACCGTGGCGATCTGTCCCAACTTCACCAAGGCCACAAGGATTGCCAGGAGGAACACGTCGAGCATCGCCCACGGACCGATCACGTCGATGATCTTGCAAATCCAGGTGCGCTCCTGTCGCCAGAATGTGGGTTTGAATTTCGTCACAACGACCAGAAAGAAGAGCCCAAGCAGCTTGAGGAGCGGGATCAAGATGCTGGCGAGAAAGACGATCGTCGCTACCGGCCACTGACCGTCCTGATACAGTTTCACGCACCCGTCCCAAACGGTGCTTTCGGAATACGCCCCGTAGAAATCCATGAGCAAAATCGGATAGATGTTGGCCGGCACGAAAAAAATCAGCGCAGCCAGCGAGAACGCCGCCGCGCGTCCAAGGCTGTCGACCGGATGCTCGCCGACGACAGACCCGCAGCGGAAACACTCGGCCGCGGTGCCCGGTTGCAGCGCCTCGATACGCTGCAGCAGGCCACAGGTTTTGCAGGCGATGATGGATTCCACGAGTTCGAATCCCCGGTGACAGGAAATTCAATCCGCCCGTCGGCGTCCCGTGCCGATGCAACTTTGCAGTGATGCCTGAGCGGGCGCCCAATGCGCCCGGTCGCGCTATTGTATGCTTGCGCACGAAAGCGCGAAACGCGGAGGCAAGGATGTCGCAGGGCACCTGGATCGATCATTTTCCCGGCAACTTCATGTGGTCGAACGCGACCCTGGTCTGCAAGGGCATGGCGCCCTACGGCGCGGTCGCGATCGGGGAAATCGACCGCATCGGCGAGCGGCTGGCCGCGCGCGGCATGGGCGACCCCGACGCCTGGTGGCAGGAGTGGTGCGCGATGGCGGAGAAAAACGAAGCTCTCGCCGACCAAGCCGCGGCCGAAGGCCGCAACTTCACCGCCGGGGACCATTACCTGCGCGCGGGCAACTACTACTACACCGGCGAGCGCTTCGTTCCCCCGGGCGAGCGGAAGCTCGACATTTACCGCAAGGCGCTGCGCTGCTACCAGGAGGGGCTGAAGCGCCGTCACAAGAACATCGAGTTCGTCGAGGTGCCCTACGAAGGCCGGACGCTGCCTGCCTACTTCATGAATGCCCGGACCGGCGCGGGCCGCGCGCCAACGGTCGTGCTCTTCGACGGCATGGACAACTGCAAGGAGATGAGCGTGCTCTTCGCGGGCCTGGAGTTCGCGCGGCGCGGGATGAATACGCTCGCGATCGACGGCCCGGGGCAGGGCGAGGCGCTGCGCCTTCGGAGAATCTACGCGCGCCACGATTACGAGGTGCCGGGCACGGCGGCTTATGAGTTCGTGGCGAAGCGGGCGGACGTCGATCCGAAGAAAGTCGTGATCATGGGCTACAGCTTCGGCGGCTATTACGCGCCGCGCATCGCGGCCTTCGAGCGCCGCTACGCGGCTTGCGTGTGCCTGGGCGCCCTGCACTGGGATCTTCACGCCTGGCAGTCGAAGATCAAGGAGCAGCTCAAGGCCGACCCGAAGAAAAGCGCGCAGTCGAATTTCCAGTTCCAGTGGATCCTCGGCCTGAACGATTCGGAGGCGGCGCTCGAGCGCGCGAAAGAGTTTTCTCTCGCCGGCATAGCCGAGAGAATCGCCTGCCCGGTGCTGATCACGCACGGGCAGAACGACCGCGTCGTGCCGATGGAGGCGGCGCACGAGCTCTACGCGGCACTCGCGACAAAGAAGAAGACGCTCAAGATCTTTACGCCTGAGGAGGGCGGCGCCGAGCACTGCCAGGTGGACAACCGGCCGCTCGCGATCAACACGATCGCCGACTGGATTGCGGCGAATACATGAAAGTCGTCCTCTTCGGCGCCACCGGAATGGTCGGGGCGAGTGCGCTCATCGAGTGTCTCGGCGACCCGCGGGTGGAGTCCGTGCTCGTCGTCGGGCGCAGGAGCAGCGGGGTCAGCCTTCCCAAAGTCACGGAGGTCGTCCACTCCGATTTCTTCGACTTCGGGCCGCTGGAGCCCCGCTTCGCGGACTGCGACGCGTGCTTCTTCTGCCTCGGGGTATCGGCCGCGGGGATGAGCGAAGAGGCCTATCGGCATTTGACCTACGAGCTGACCTTGGCGGCCGCTCGATCCATGCTCGCGGCGAATGCGAAGCTGACCTTCTGCTACGTCTCCGGCGCGGGCACCGACAGCACCGAACGCGGGCGCTCGATGTGGGCGCGAGTCAAGGGGAAGACCGAGAACGCGCTTCTTGCCTTGCCCTTCAAGGCGGCTTTCATGTTGCGTCCGGCGTACATTCAGCCGCTTCGCGGCGTGCAATCGAAGACGCCGCAGTACCGGACCTTTTATGCGGTTCTCGGCCCCCTGTATCCCGTGCTGCGGCGGCTCGCGCCGCGTTACGTCACGACGAGCGTCGACGTCGGCCGCGCGCTGATCCGCCTCGCCGCCGAGGGGTATCCGCACCCGATCGTGTATACAGAGGACATCAACCGCCTCGCCATGACAGGAGACACGAAATGAGTCACGCAAGAAACATCGTTCTGGCTGCGTTGCTGCTCGCTCTCGCGAACGGCGCCCTTGCGCAGTATCCGGCGAGACCGATCCGCCTCGTGGTGCCCTTCCCCGCGGGCGAATCGGTGGACGCGACCGCGCGGTTGGTCGGCCAGTCGTGGTCCGCGGCCCTCGGACAGCAGATCCTGGTGGACAACCGCGGCGGCGCGGGCGGGACGATAGGCAGCGAGGCGGTGGCGAAATCCGCTCCCGACGGCTATACGCTGCTGTGGGGCAACGTCGGGCCGCTCGCGATCGGCCCCGGCCTCTACAAGAAGCTCGGCTACGACGTCGCGCGCGATTTCGAGCCGGTTTCGCTCGTCGCGACTTTGCCTTTCGTCCTCTTCGCGAGCCCGGTGCTGCCGGCGAATTCGGTCACCGAGCTCGTCGCGTACGCCAAGGCGCATCCCGGCGAGATCAATTTCGGCTCGACCGGCGTGGGCTCGGGCCTGCATCTCATCGCCGAGCTCTTCAAGAGCGTCGCCGGAATACAGATCGTGCATGTCCCATACAAAGGGGTCGCGCAGGCGCTGCCAGAGATGACGTCTGGCAAGGTGCAGATCGCGTTCAACACCATTCCGGCGTTCCTGCCGCACGTGAAAGCCGGGCGCCTGAAGGCGCTCGCGATCACCGCTTCAACGCGCTCGCCGCTCCTGCCCGACGTGCCCGCAATGACGGAGGTGGGCCTCGCTGCGGTGCAGGGTGGGTCCTGGCACGCGGTGGTCGCGCCCGCGGGCACGCCGCGCGAGATCGTCGGCAGATTGAATCAGACGCTGGTGGCGACGATCGCCGCGCCCGAGCTGCGGACGCAACTCGCGAACCAGGGCGCTCTGGCCGTGGGCAGCTCGCCCGAGGAGCTGAGGAAGTTCATGCAGGCGGAAGGGGAGAAATGGGGACGCGTGATCCAGTCCTCCGGCGCGCGCGCGGATTGAGCGTCGGGACAGTTTTCGCCGCGCGCTGAACGCCGCCGGTGTCGCCTGCATGCGACACCTTCGTGCGCCCTTGCCCGTCATTGGTGCACGGCTCCGGCGGCACGCGCAGTTCAGCGCCGATTCCCCAAAATGTTTCAGCAATCCGTCAACCTGCGGCGGTAAGATATCGACGTTCTCCACCGCCCGTTTCCCCGCGATGAATCCTGAAGTCCAGTCCACGACCTTCGAGGCCGTTGCGGAAACGATCCGGCCGCCGCAAGGCGACGGCTGGGACTACCTGGTGATCGCAGCGATCTTCTCGAGCATGTTCGCGCTTGCCTACGCGGCGCTCGCGACGCCCTTGCTGCAGCCGCTCGTGGACATCGCGCGCCGGCAGCATTGGACCATGCTCTGGGTGCGGCCGACGGTCATCTGGATGACGATGGGCATGATGCTGCTCTTCCTGCGCACGATTCTCTGGCTCCTGTATCGCCCGTTCGCCGCGGCACGGGCGGAGGAGGCGCCGCCGCTCACCGTCATCATCCCCGCCTACAACGAGGGTAAGGGGGTCGAGCACGCCATCGCCTCGGTCGCCGCGGCGCACTATCCGCACGAGCGCCTGCAGATCATCGCCGTCGACGACGGCAGCACCGACGACACCTGGCACCACATCCGGAACGCGGCGCAGCGCTTTTCGGGGCTCGTGACTCCGGTCCGCCTTCCCGCGAACCTCGGCAAGCGCGGCGCGCTCGCCGAAGGCTTCCGGCGCGCGACGGGCGAGATCATCGTCACGGTCGACTCGGACAGCGTGATCGAGCGCGGGGCGCTGCTCGCGATCGCGGGTCCGTTCCGCGATGCGCGCATCGGCGCGGTGGCGGGCAAGGTCGCGGTGCACAACCGCAGGGCCAGCCTCATCCCGCGGATGCTGCACGTGAGGTTCATACTTTCCTTCGACTACCTGCGCAGCGCCCAGTCGGTGTTCCGCACCGTGTACTGCTGTCCCGGAGCGCTCGCCGCCTACCGGGCGTCGGTGGTGCGGCAAGTGCTGCCCGCGTGGGAGCGGCAGACATTCCTCGGCGCGCCCTGCACCTACGGCGAGGACCGCGCGCTCACCAACGACATCCTGGCCCGGGGCTACGACACGGTGTACCAGCGCTCGGCGGTCGTGCACACGATCGTCCCGGAGACTTACACCAAGCTGTGCAAGATGTTCCTGCGCTGGGACCGAAGCTACATCCGCGAGGAGTTCCGCTTCGCGAGAATCGTCTGGAGGCGGCCGCCGTTCCCGCGCCTGCTCGCGCTCTACGAGAGCGCGATCACCAACCTGCGCTATCCGGTGGCCTACGCGTCGATCGCGCTGTGGGTCGTGAACGCGGTAACCGACCCGGCGACGCTCGTCAGGATGCTGCTGGCGATCATGGTGGTGTCGCTCGTCTACGTGCTCTATTATCTGAGGAGCGAGCGCTCCTGGGACTTCGTGTTCGGCATCCTCTACGCCTACTTCTCGTTCTTCGCACTCACCTGGATCTTTCCCTACGCCGCGCTCACCGTAAGAGCGCGCGGCTGGCTCACGCGCTGAGTCCGGGAGAAAACGCCGGACGCGTGGTAGAGTAATCCGGAACGTCGACTGGCAATCAAAGCAATGGAAGAGAGGCCATGGACCATCGTTATCGCAAACTCGCCGTCGCCGCGGTCGCAGTGGCCGCGATGACGGGCGCCGGCATGGACAAAGCCGCGGCGCAGCAAAAGACCACGGTCGTGCTCGGCACGGCCACGCAGGGCGGCGGCTTCCAGATCTACGGCGCGGCGTACGCGGCCGCGCTCGGCGAGGTGGATGCGACGCTGGTGGTGGAGCAGCGCAGCACCAAGGGCAGCACCGAGAACGTGCCGCTCGTCGCCGAGGGCAAGATCGACATCGGCCTCGCGACGGGCGAAGTGACCTACGAGGCACTCGCCGGGATCGGACGCCCCGCGGTGCAGCTGCGCATCATCAACGTCATGTATCCGAACTCCGGCATGTTCATCGTACGCAAAGACAGCCCGTATCGCAGCATCGCCGACCTGAAAGGCAAGCCCATCGCCTGGGGCGCGAGCGGCTCGGGCTTCGTCGTGCTCGCGCGCTACGTGTTCGACGGGCTGGGCATGGACATCCGCAAGGACTTCAGCCCGATCTTTCTCGAGCATGCCGGAGACGGATCGAAGATGGTGCTGGACGGCCGCGCGGCGGCGCTCTGGGGCGGCGGGGTCGGCTGGCCGGGATTCGTCGAGGTGTCGAAGGCGCCCTCCGGCGCGCGCTTCATCACGCCCGACGCCGAAGGCATGAAGCGCATCCTCGCGAAATATCCCTTCATCAAGCCGATCACGCTCCCCGCCGGAAGCTATCCCGGCCAGGACGCGCCGGTGGCGGCGCTCGGCTCGTGGTCGCTGGTGCTCGCGCGGCCGTCGCTGCCCGACGACGTCGCCTACAAGATCGCGCGCGCGCTGCACAAGGCCGAAGCTGCGCTCGGCGCGAAGCTCGCGCAGGCGCGCGAATCGACGCTCGCCAACACCCTTGCCGCCGCGCCGCGCGAGGATCTCATCCATCCGGGCGTGATGCGCTACATGCGCGAGATCGGGATATTGCATTGATCATTTTTCATCCCGAGCCCTACGGGGGCGCGACGCGGACTAGGGTGAGGGTGGACGCGAGCGCCACTGCACGAGCAGCGCGACGCACGACGCGCTCACCGCGATGGCGCACACGGCGAGCCATCCGAAGTGCGCGAGCGCCGTGCTCGCGAGAAACGCTCCGACCGCGTTCCCGCCCCAGACGTGCGCGCCGAAGACCGTGTTGAAGCGGCTGCGCGCGTCCGGTGCGACCGAGGTGATGAGGGTCTGATTGGCGACGAGCGTCGCGCGAATTCCGCAGTCGAGCAGCACCGCCCCCGCGATCACCGCGCCGATCGAGAGCTCCGCGAACCCGAACACGATGTACGCGGCGAGCACCAGGCACGCGCCGGCGGTGACGATCGGAAAAGCGCCGCGCCGGTCGAGCCACCGGCCCGCGGGCTGTGCGATCAGGATTCCCGCGGCGCCGGGAATCCCCATCAGGCCGGTCTGCGCCGGACCGAAGCCGTGGAACGCGGAGAGCATCGGCGAGACCGTGGCCCAGAAGCCTCCATAGGAAATGCCGAGCAGGAACTGGATGGAAGACGCGCGGCGCAGCGTCGCGTTGTCGTGCAGGAATCCGGCGAGCGAGCGGATGAGGCGGCCGTAGCCGAGCTGCGTCCTGGCGGGCACGCTGGGCAGCCAAAGCACGAGCGCGGGCGCGAGCGCGAGCATCATCACCGACGCGATCACGTAGGTCCACCGCCAGCCGAGATAAGAGGCGACGAGGCCGCCCACGATGCGCCCGAAAAGAATGCCGAGAAACAGGCACGCCAGGATCGCGCCCATGACGCGCCCGCGTTTCTCGGGCGGGGCGAGCTCCGCCGCGAGCGGGATGACCACCTGTGCAAAGCCGGCGGTGATGCCGACGACGAGGCCCGCTAAAGCGAGCGCGGCGAGCGAGGGCGCGGCCGCCATCGCGAGCAAGGCAACGATCAGCACCGCGAGCTCCGCCAGGATCAGCCGCCGCTTGTCGACGCGGTCGCCGAGCGGCACGAGAAAAATGGTGCCGGTGAGGAAGCCGCCGAAAGTCAGCGTCGCGACCCATCCCGCCGCCGCCGCGTCGGCGTTGAACTCGGCGGCGAAGGCCGCGAGCATCGGCGTCTGGTAATGGATGGTGCCCGCCCCCGCGAACACCGACACCGCGAGCAGCACCATCATGCCTCGGCCGAGCGGGTGCGGAGAAGTCACGATTTCATCGAGAGGAAGAGCCTGCCGCATGATATCCGGAACCCGGCGTACGCCGCCGACTCGCCCCGGATAGAATTCCCTCTTCCCGGTGCCGCTCGAAGGAGGGATCATGGGCCCGCTCGTTCGACGTCTCTGTATCGCCGCTTTCCTTGCGACCGCCCTGCCAGGTGTCGCCGCCGCGCAGCCGGTGGAGCCGGTGCTCGCGCTGGCGAAGAAGGAGAAGCCCGCGCTCCTCGACACGCTCAAGGACCTCGTATCGATCGAGACCGGCAGCCGCGACCTCGAGGGCTTGGAGCGCGCCGCCGAGCTGATCGCCGGGCGCCTGCGCTCGCTGGGCGGGAAAGTCGAGCGGGTCGACCCGACCGAGGGGGCGTACCGCATGGAGGACACGCCGGCACGCATCGGGAAAATCGTCCACGCGCGCTTCGAGGGCAAGGGGACGAAGAAGATCCTGCTGCTCGCGCACATGGACACCGTCTACCTGCGCGGCATGCTCGCCAAGCAGCCCTTCCGCATCGACGGCAACCGCGCCTACGGCCTCGGCATCTCCGACGACAAGCAGGGCATCGCTTTGATCCTGCACACGCTCGCGATGCTGAAGGCGATGGATTTCCGCGGGCACGGTCTGGTCACGGTGCTCGTCAACGCCGACGAGGAAATGAGCTCGCCCGGCTCGCGCCGCCTCCTGACGCGGCTCGGGGCGGAGCACGACGCCGTATTCTCCTGCGAGGCGTCGCGCGTCGACAGCGACAAGCTCGCGCTCGCCACGGCGGGCATTGCCTCGGTGATCCTCAAGGTGAAAGGGCGCGCTTCGCACGCCGGCTCAGCCCCCGAGCAGGGCCGCAACGCCCTCTACGAGGCCGCGCACCAGATCCTGCAGACGCGCGATCTCTCCAATCCTTCGACCGGCCTCAAGATGAACTGGACTCTGATAAGCGCCGGGACCAACCGCAACGTGATCCCCGCCGATGCCGTCGCCACCGCGGACGTGCGCGTGCTGCGCGTCTCGGACTACGACGGCATCGAGCGGGCGGTCCGCGAGCGCATCAGGAACCAGCTCGTCCCCGACACGCAGGTCGAGATGAGCTTCGAGCGCCGCCGCCCGCCGCTCGAGGCGACGCCCGCCTCGCGCGCGCTCGGCGAGCACGCCCGGCGCATCTACGCGGAGATCGGAAAAAAGCTCGTGGTCGACGCGGTCGCGGAAGGCGGCGGCACCGATGCCGCGTTCGCGTCCTTGGAAACCAAGGCGCCGGTCTTGGAGCGCTTCGGGCTGCAGGGCTTCGGCGCGCACTCGAACGACGCCGAGTACGTAGCGGTGGACTCGATCGAGCCGCGCCTCTACCTCCTCGCGCGCCTGATCATGGACGTGTCGCAGGGGAAAGATCGCCCGTGAGCGAAGCGCGGCGCGCCGTTCTCCCGCCGAGCGGCTAGAATCGGACGATGCGGATCCGGAGCGTCTCGTGGTGCGCGTTCGCGTTCGTCGTCGCTTTCGAATGGAGCGCCGCGTTCGCGCAGACCTCGCGCGCGCCGGCGAGGATGCTGGTCGGCTATCCGCCCGGAGGCGCGGTGGACGTGCTGGGCCGGCTTTTCGCCGAAACGATGAGCGAGGCGCTCGGGCGGCCGGTCGTAGTGGAGAACCGGCCCGGAGCGGTCGGGCAGATCGCCGCGGAAGCGCTGAAGGCCGCAACGCCCGACGGCAATACGCTGATGGTTGCACCCGACGCCACCGTCATCATCCGCCCGCAGACGCTCTCGAAGCCGCCGTTCGATCCGCTCGCCGATTTTGCGCCGGTCGCCCACGCGGGCACCTGGGCTTTCGCCCTCGGGATCCACGCGGGCTTGCCGGTGAAGACGCTCGCCGATTACGTGAGCTGGGTAAAAGCCGATTCCGCGCGCGCGAGCTTCGCGTCGTCGGGCGCGGGCGGCTCGACGCATTTCTTCGGCGTGCTGCTCGGACAGACGCTGGGCGCGCCGCTCCTCCAGGTCTCGTACAAAGGCGCGGGGCCGGCGATTCTCGACGTCGTCGCCGGGCACATCCCCGCGACGATCCAGCCCCTGGGCACCCTGCTCGCCCAGGCGAAGGGGGGCAAGATCGCGGTGCTCGGGATGTCGGGCAGCGAGCGCTCGCCGCGCGCAGCGGAGGTCCCGACGTTTACCGAGCTGGGCTATCCCGCGCTCACTGCTGACGGGTGGTTCGGGATTTTTTCGCCCGCGGGGACGCCCGCCGAAACCGTCGCAAGATTGAACGGCGCCTTCGTGCAGGCGATGCGCGCGCCGGCCGTCAGGGACAAAATGCGCAACCTCGATCTCGAGGTGCGCGAGATGAGCCCGACGCAGTTCGCCGCCGTCGTGAAAGCCGATTACGGCCGCTGGGGGCCGATCATCCGCGCATCGGGCTTCCGCGGCGACAACTGAGGAGGGGCCGGATTTTGTCGACACGCTGCGCATTCGCATTCGGAATCGCCGCGCTGTGCGCGGCCGTATCGTATACAGGGCCGGCGCAGGCGCAGACCTATCCGTCTCGGCCGGTCCGCGTCATCGTTCCGTTCCCCGCCGGGGGCTCCTCCGATCTCCTCGGCCGGGCGCTCGCCAAGAAGACGAGCGAAGGGCTGGGGCAGCAAGTCGTGGTCGAGAACCGCGCCGGCGCGGGCGGCACGATCGGCGTCGGCGCCGTGGCTAAGGCGCCGGCGGACGGCTATACGCTCGGGCTCGGGACCGTCTCCACCCTCGGCATGGCGCCGGTGGTGCGCGCCGCTCCTCCCTACGATTCGCTCGCGGCCTTTGCGCCGGTGAGTCTCGTCGCGAGCGCGCCCTTCATCCTAGTGGTGAATGCCTCGGTTCCGGCGAGATCGGTCGCCGAGCTCGTGGCTCTCGCGAAATCGCAGCCCGGCCGGCTCAACTTCGCCTCGATCGGCGAGGGCACGCTGCAGCATTTCTCCGGCGAGCATTTCAAGTCGCTCACCGGGACGAGCATGGTGCACGTCCCCTACAAGGGCGTCGCGCCCGCGCTCGTCGATCTGCTCGCGGGACAGGTGCAGATCCTGTTCGACGTCCTCGCGTCCTTCCAGCTGCAGAACATCCAGTCGGGAAAGCTGCGGGCGCTGGCGGTCGCGGGCCCCGCGCGGATCGCGCAGCTTCCCTCGGTGCCCACCATGGCGGAGGCGGGTTTGCCGGGGTTCGAAGTGACGGCGTGGTTCGGTTTGATCGCACCGCGGGCCACGCCGCCCGAGATCATCGCCCGACTCAACGCCGAAGTGCGCGCGGCCGTCGCCTCCTCGGAGATGCGCGAGGTGATTTCCGCTCAGGGGTTCGAGCCCTCGGCGGGTTCGCCCGAGCAATTCTCCGAGGTCATTCGCAGGGAGATCGCGAAATGGGCGCAGGTCGTGAAGACTTCCGGGTTCAAGGCGGAATGAGCCCGGTCGTATCCGTCGACGGGGTGAAGCTCCACTGCGAGGAACGCGGCGCGGGTCCGGCCGTCCTGTTCGTGCACGAGTACGGCGGCTCCTGCCGCAGCTTCGACGCGCAGGTCGAGGCCTTTCACGCCCGCTATCTCTGCGTCGTCTTCAACGCGCGCGGCTATCCACCCTCGGAGGCGCCGGCGTCGGTCGGATCCTATTCGCAGGCGCACGCGCTCGCCGATATCGGCGCGGTCCTGGATGGGCTGGTCATCCGGCGGGCGCATCTCGTCGGCGTGTCGATGGGGGCGGCCTCGGCTTTGCAGTTCGCGCTCAAGCATCCGGGGCGCGTGCTTTCGGCTACGCTGGTCGGCATCGGCAGCGGTTCGGACGATCCGGCGCTATTTCGCCAGTCTGCGGAAGCGAACGCGAAGCAGATCGAAGCCGGCGGGATGCGGGCCTTCGCCGAGCAGATGGGCCGGAACCCCAACCGCATCCGCATGATGGAGAAAAACCCGGCCGAGTTCCGCCGCTCGCTCGAAGAGCTTTCAAGAATGTCGCCGGTCGGCCACGCCAACACGATGCGCGGCGTGCAGGCTTGCCGGCCGCCGCTCTACGCGTACGAGAAGCAGCTGGGGTCGCTTCGGGTGCCCGCACTCGTGGTCGTCGGAAACGAGGACACGGGCTGCCGCAAGCCGAGCGAGTTCCTCGAGCGCGTGCTGCCGGATGCGCGCCTGGTCGTCGTGCCGAAGACCGGGCACGCGGTGAACCAGGAAGAGCCGGCCGAATTCAACCGCCTGTGCCTCGCGTTCATCGACGCAGTGCCGGTCGAGAGTCGATAGCGCCGGTCGGAGCCGGCTTCGGAGGAGTCCATGGACACGAAAGAATGTCGCCACTGCAAGCAGCTCATTCACGCGCAGGCCCGTATCTGCCAGCACTGCAAGGGGAGCCAGAGCTGGGTCGCGAATCAGACCGACCCGCGGTTCATCGCCATGATGCTGGGCCTGATTCTGCTGATCATCATCCCCCTGTTTCTCTGGCTTCCCAAGCTACTCCTGTCTTCCACCGACCCCGGCGGTGCTCCGAATCTACTCGTCGCCGGGACTTCGGTCCGCTACACAGACACCCCCGACGGCGCTCGAGTATTCGTTCTGGGACAGGTTCGAAACGAGTCCAGTGTCGATGCGTCGCGGATCTGGTTCCGGGTCGAGCTGTTCGACGCCTCCGATCGTCTCCTGGACACGCTTCTGCAGGAACAATCTGGCCTGGTCGTGCCGGGGTCCGGCTCCAAGCCCTTTCGCATCAACGGCCTGATCAGCGTTTCGCCGAAGGAAGTAAAACGATCCAAGGTGAGCATCGAGCGCGTCAG
>Ga0137463_1000221_pt1 | contig 21572 bp, 21 predicted proteins | sample EasRivERMGT800_2_FD_102333 | JGI IMG/M metagenome (GOLD analysis project Ga0137463, IMG submission 102333) | Soil microbial communities from meander-bound floodplain in the East River, Colorado, USA - East River MetaG ERMGT800_2 | ecosystem: Environmental > Terrestrial > Soil > Floodplain ...
CTGTACGTTGCCGAGTTCTTTGGGTTCCAGCTTGTGCAGTCCACCCCCATATACGCGGCCTTCGCCTAAAAGTTGTTCGGGTGTTACTTCGTTAAGAATTGACCATACTCGACGTATCAATAGCGGATCGCGTTCCATCGCCGTCTCAAGCAAAGGCGTTGGATACATCATGAGGTAGACGTTAGCAGCTGTCGCGTTGGATTCGTTCAGAATAAATCTGAAAGGCCGTCCTCGCTTTGTGTCACTGCGGCCTAAGTATGTGCAAACGATTGGCGCGGGCGGTCGCAGTTCTTGCGTGTACCAAAGTGAGCGGTGGCTGCAAAGATAACGCTCATGCAAACCTCGGGCCTTGCCCTCTTCTAGATATTTCCAAAGGGATGGGTAACCAGTTTTTATCTCGTTCTCGGGCAACGTCGTATCCAAGAGGAAAAGGCGGCGCTCTAGCTTGGGATTCCCGCCTTCGTCTGCCCGGACTACATCATCTGAAAGATACCGAGGGCTTGGCAAAATCGGTTTGAAAAGCGATATGGGCAATGCTCGGGCTTCAATCTCCGAGACCGGCAGAATGAAATAGGTGTTGTCTCCGGTCGCAAGCCCGCGCTTGATTCGAAAGAAATCCGAGATCGTGGGGGCTGTGTTCGCGTCCCGCACATCGGAAACAGGAAACCTTGTCCACTTAGGCTCGTGGACGAGGGACTCAACCGGGACCTTCCGGACTACGCGCGGCGCATCGAGAGCACCTCCGAACGTGAAGGTGACTTCGTGGCCTGTCGGCGGTGGTGTGTTGCGTATCCATACAACCGCCGACGAGACGAGAGCATCCGCGAACTGCACGTCGTTGGGATCGAATCGGTGGATGTGGAGCAGCGTTACCCGGTCGAGCAGGTACTTTTTTATCTCGCGACCGTAGTTAACATCCATGAATTCACTTGGGATAAGCCATCCCGCGATCCCGCCCTTTGCCATCCATCCATGAGATAGCCCGAGGAAGTGGCAATAGAGCCCGGCCAACCCACTTAGCTTCATGCCGCTAGCTTCGAGCGTGCGTTGATGTAAGCGACTCTTTTCTGTTGCCGCGAGATGGTGATGGCGGACATAAGGCGGATTACAAATGACGAGATTGAAGGACGGATTTGGTTGCGCCTGGGTGAAATCCTCCAGGCGCATTGCCAGGCCGTGGTCTGCCCATAACTTAGCTGTAGGGTTACCGTAGTGTGGATCTATTTCAAAGCCACTCGCTTCCAAAATTCTGTGCTTTGAGAAAACGCGAACCAGGGCTGAATAGAAAGCCCCCGTTCCAAACGCAGGGTCGAGAAACAGGACGCTCTCGTCAGCCGGCAGCAATTCGTGCGCGTACCGCAACAAAGCATCAGCTAGCTCTGTGGGTGTGGCAAATTGTCCGAGCTGGTTTCGTTCCGCCTGGGTCTTCTGCTGATCTAACCCACGCTGAAGATCGAGGCGGTTCGTTTCTAGGGCATCTGAGAACTTATGCGTCATATGCCGAAATCCGCAAAATCGTCGATTCGATGCTCCCAAACCCAGTCAATGCCTTCTGATGCCTCATAGCCCAGGTAGCCACTGTCGAAGTAGCCACAAAGGAATAGATTGAATTTTACTTTCTTGCCATATGTCGCCCGCAACTGCGACATTTTCACGGCTTCTTCTTTACGTCGTTTGTTCGTATTGGTGAAGTCACCGGCCGATTTCGCCTCGAAGAATAACGGTAGCTGCCCTCGCTTGACACTCTTCGGCATGATCGCCGCATCAATCGGAATATTGATCTGTTTACCTGCCGCCAGCTTTACCGGGACATTGAGGCGAAAACTGAAAGAGCCGGGCGGCATCGCATTGAATTTTGTCCCGTCCCCAGGGGGAAGATATTTATAACCACGTGCTGTGAGCCAGGACTGAATCAGGGCCAGCTGACGTTTCTCTTGAGCATTCCGAATGATCGGGTTTGCCACGGCCCCACAAAGCCTGTCGGCGACGATAGTAGCGGCGCGGTGAATTTCAGCTTCCCCTGCAGGTTCCTTTCTGCCGAGCCAAACAAAGATATCCGGATCTGCCATCTTTCCGATAATAGTCGCGATTTTCGCCAAGTCGGCATCAATAACAGCGGCGGGCATGCGGGGCGGGAGTCGCTTATCCAGTTCCATGCCTTTGACAAGGGTGGCCGAAACGCTGGCAAGCCCGATAAGTCGATCGACGGCGAGCGGTGGACAAGTTGACATGCGAAGAGTCGGTAACACTTCCGGATGCTCGCGAATGAGCGCTGGCTCAATGTTCGTCAAATTGTCGGTTGAACGCAGAGCGCTCTTTACGTCCTCGGTAGTTCGTATGCGTGTGTCACGAAAGGCCTTCGGTGCGAATTCCATGAACCAGTCGTTGTACATATCGACGGATTTCGCCACATCGGCTTTCCACTTCTTCGGCTTATTGAGATTTACGGCCATGCCTAGCGGGGAGTGTTGTTGATTGGGGTCCTATGGATGGCCCGATCAAGAGATTAGCGCAAGTTAGCAGCGCAGCAAAGTCGTTCCTCGATTGGAAGGGTGGTGCGTTCCAGTTTGTTTCCTGGCAGGCCTACCCTGGAGTGCCTACTAGCGAGCCCTGCCCCTCTCAACAGCCCTTTCCCTATTAGCGGGCAAATTGGCCGACTCCGACTAGCACAGCTATTCCGCAAATTCAATAGTAAATCTCCCCGAGATTTCCTACTGCCAAGCGCCACGGCTGCGCCTACGCTATGCGCATGGTACTTCGCAAGAACGTGACGTTGGGCTTTTCGCTCGACGAATACCTCCGCCTCCAAGGCGCGGCGGCGCTCGCGCGGATGCCGGTCTCGACCTACTTGAAGTGGCTCCTACAGGGGTCGCCGGTGGACGGCATGAGCAGGAATATGAGCGCCGTCCTCGCGCAGCTGGATGAGATCAGCGTCGCTATCGCCAGGTTCTCGGGCTCGCAGCCGCCGCAGCCGAGGGTGCCGGTTCAGGGTCCGCCGATCACGCAGCGCGAGCTACTTCGCAAGAATCTGAAGGAGCGTGGCATGCCCTCCAGCACGATCCGGCAGGTCGATATCGTGCTCGACGAGATGGAGCAAAGTCGATGAAGCGAGGCCACGCGCGCTTGCAAGGTGCAAGCAGCAGATACCTTGTCGGTCATGGGGTTGGACGCGCTTTGCACTACCTGTGTAAACCTGGTGCTTGCAGCACATTTCAATCGCGGCGTGAACTTACGCGCACTCCAGGGGGTGCGTATGGTGTGGTGGGGTTTTCGGGCGTTAAAGGCGCCCGAAAGAGCGTGCTCATTGCCGACGCTTTAGCGTCGGCTGGCTGATCTGCTGCGATGCGCGCCTACTGGACAAACACTGGACAAATACTGGACGAACACTGGACAAGGCGTGCACGTGGTGTGCAACTAGTATGCATTTACTGAGCACTTTTGAACGCAAGAAATAATTTCGGATCGAATTCACGAGCTGCGCGAGAATTGGAACAGAAAGGAATCGATCATGGCACAAACGATCCTGCGCCTTCCTGAAGTTAGGGCGCGAACGGGACTTTCTCGGAGCACGATCTACCTGAAGGTGTCAGAGCGCAGCTTCCCAGGACCGATTTCGCTCGGCGCCCGAAGCGTAGGTTGGGTGGAGTCGGAAATCGACGCCTGGATCGCGCAGCGGATCGAGGAAAGCCGCACGCGAGGCTCGCGCCGCGGTCCGCCGGCGCGAGCTGCTATGCTAGGGGCAACTTTGGGGGCAACCGTTCCTCGCCGAATTGCGCGAACCTAGGATTCACAAGGGTTTCCGCGCGGAATGCGGGTGACGCCGCCCCACCAGAACGACATCCAGGGAGAGCTTGCCTCGTATCGCGGCGGGCGAACGTTTAAGCCGCTGGCCGCGCGTGTTGTACAGATCCAGCCCTTGCCGGAATCAGCCCTTCACCGCGTCGTCCCATTTGGGGCAACTGCGCGACTCGGCCGCTATGTCGTAGGGGCGGTAGTTGCTCTTGTCGACCACGACCGCCGGCAGCAGGAACTCGGCCGGCGTCGACTGCTTGCGCAGGTTGCGGATCGCGATCATGGTCCCGATGCAGCCCTGCAGGAAGCCGCTGTAATCGCCGGAGGCGAGCATGCGGCCCTCCTTGATGGCGTCGATTGCCTCCTTGGTGCCGTTGATGCCGGTAGCAAGGGCCTTTCGCTTGGCTGCGTCCAGCGCTTCGAGCGCGCCCAGCGCCATGGCGTCATTCGCGGCGAGCACGCCGTCGATCCGGGGGAACGACTGCATCAGGTTCTCCATCACCTGCAGCGCCTGGAGACGCTGGTAGTTGCCCGGCTGTGAGGCAAGCAGCTTGACGTTGGAAAACTCCTTCAGCGCCTGCTGGAAACCGCGCACGCGGTCGCTGCTGGTGAGCGACCCGCGCACTCCCTCGATGATCACTACGTTGCCCTTCGCGCCCATCGCCTTGAACAGGTAGCGAGCGGTGGCGAGGCCCAGGGTGTAATCGTCTGCGCCGACGAAGGCGACGAACTTTCCGCCCTGCGAGCGGTCGACGATGTTGACGACCGGAATGCCTCCCTTGTTCATCTTCTCCACGCCCGGCACCATTGCCTTGTAATCCACCGGGACAAACACGATCGATTCGGGCTTCTTGACGATCACGTCCTCGATCTGACTCATCTGCTCGGGGATGCTGTCGGGCTTGGTCGGCACAAAATGGGTGACGGTCGCGTTCATCTGTTTCGCCGCCGAGTCCGCACCCAGCCGGACGGTCTGAAAGAACGGGTTGGTGTTGTTCTTGGTGAAGACCGCGATTTTCTCGCCGTCCGCCCGAGCGCCCGATGCACCCAGTGTCGCCAGAACCGCTGCGGAAACCAGCAGGTAGCTTTTCATCACTCCTCCTTCGCGTGTCAAGATTACGGGAACGGCCTGTTGACGGATGCGCGCTCAGCTCTTGTCTTCGGCGCGCTTGCGCGTCACCATGTCCACCCAGACGCCGATCAAGACTATCACGCCCGTGACAAACGGCTGCCAGTTGGCGTTGACCTGCAGCAGATTCATTCCATTCAGCACCAGCGTCAGGATCAGGGCGCCGATCAACGTGCCCGAGATGGTGCCCACGCCGCCGAACAGCGACGCGCCGCCGATAAGGCAGGCCGCGATCGCCGGCAGCAACAGCGACTCGCCGATGTCGGCTTCCGCCGAGTTGAGCCGCGCAAGATAGACGAGCGCCGCCAACCCCGCCATGCCGCCGCTCACTGCATAAACCAGCACCAGCCGGCGCTTGACCGGAATGCCGGACAGGCGCGCCGCAGCCGGATTCGCGCCGATCGCGTAGATCTCCTGGCCGTAGGTCGTGCGCGCGGTGAACAGCCAGCCGATGACGAAAAACAGGAACATCAGATAGATCGGAACCGGCACGCCGAAAAGATAGCCGCTTCCGATCTCGCGGAAACCCGGAGGAAAGCCATAGATCGTTCCGCCTGCCATGTAGTAGTACGAAAGACCGTGCAGCACCCACAGCATGCCATAGGTGGCGATGAACGGCGGAATCCTCAACGCGGTCACCAGCAGCCCATTGGCAAGCCCGATCGCAAGTCCGGAGCCGATTCCCGCGAGCATGCCAAGCAGCGGTGAGCCTGTGGACTTGAGCACGCTCGCCGCCAGGCACGCCGACATGCCGAGGTTGGCGGCGACCGACAGATCGAGTCCGGCGGTGAGGATCACCAACGTCAGGCCCGAGGCGATCAGGAACAGCAGTGACGCCTGGCGCAGGACGTTGATGACGTTCGACTCGGTGAGGAAGGCATCGCTGGCAAGTGCGAGAGCGGCGCACATGGCAACCACAACCAGCAGCCGGTAGCCGAGCGCCAGGGCGCCGGCGGAAAAGCCATGACGGATGGCGATGGGTTCGGTCATGGCCGCTGCTTCAGCCCGTCCACCAGCAGCGCCACGATTACCAGAAGGCCGATGCTCACCACCTGGAGCGATGACGGCACGCCCAGCAGGTTGAGGCCGTTGCGCATGACCCCCACTGCAAGCACGCCGAGCAGGGTGCCGAACAGCCAGCCCTCGCCGCGTTCAAAGGACGTGCCACCGACCGCCACCGCGACGATGGCGTCGAATTCCATCCCGATCGCCGCGGTCGGATGGCCGGCGTTCATTCGCGCCGTAAGCAGCAGCGCCGCCAGCCCTGCCATGAAACCGCCGAATATATAGATCCCGATGTGGTGAAGATGGGCGCGCACGCCCGCCAGCACGAGGGCTTCCCGATTGCCGCCGATTGCAAACACGTAGCCGCCGAAACGCGTTTGGTACAGCAGCCAGTGCGTGAGCGCGTAGGCGCCCAGCGCGAAGGCGAGCGGAATCGGCAGGCCGAAGAGGCTGCCCGAGTAGATCGGCTCGACCTGTGCGCCGATGCCGACCACGCTCTGGCCGTCTGTGACGGCCAGCGCCAGACCCTGCGCGATGCCCAGGGTGCCGAGCGTGGCGACGAACGGCGGCATCTTCACGATCGATACCAAGAGCCCGTTGGCGAGCCCGAAGGCAAGACCGGCCGCTACCGCCGCAGCAAGTGCCACGGCAAGCCCGTTGCCTCGCACCAGCATCAGCGCCAGCACCACGCTGCACAGCGTCAGCACCGCCCCCAGCGAGATGTCGAGGCCCTCGCTCAAGATGATGAGCGTCATCGGCAGCGCGAGCATCAGCAGTATGACCGACTGCATGCCGATGTTGAGAATGTTGGCGCCGGACAGGAAACCCTTGCTCGCCGCGCCGAATACGATGCATAGCAGAACCAGGATGTAGGCGACGCCCGGGATGGCCGCGAGCGCGGCTCGGAGCGGTCTCTGTGGAACCATGGGTGGGGTCATCTCATTCACGGTGCATCGCCAGCCGCAGGATGTTGGCCTGGGTGAGTTCGCCGCGTTTCAGGTGCCCCGCGACGTGTCCCTCGCGCATCACGTAGGCCCGGTCGCAGACATGCACGATCTCGGACAGCTCGGAACTGATCATCAGAACCGCAGCGCCCTTCTTCACCAACTCGCCGATCAGGTTGAAAATTTCCGCCTTGGCGCCGACGTCGATGCCGCGGGTCGGCTCGTCGAAGATGAACAGCCGGCAGCGGGCATTGAGCCACTTGCCGATGACGGTTTTCTGCTGGTTGCCGCCGGAGAGGTAGCGCACGAGCCGCAGCAGCGAAGGCGTCGAAATGCGCAACTCGTCGACCCTTTCGGCGCTCGCACGCCGTGCGACGGCCGGGCGGAACCAGCCGCGCGGGAACAGCCGTGCCAGGCTCGCGAGCAGCAGGTTGTCCTGCACCGAGCGGATCAGCGCAAGGCCCTCCTCTTTGCGGTTTTCCGGAATGAGCGCAACTCCGCGTCGAGTCCTGACATCCGGGCCCCCAGTCAGAAGCTCACCGAAGATCCACACTTGTCCCGCCGTCACCTTGTCGGCACCGAAGATGGCGCGCGCGACTTCGGTGCGCCCTGCACCTACCAGCCCCGCAAGTCCGACGATCTCCCCCGTGCGGACCTCGAGGTTTACGCCGCTGATGCCACGGTCGGAGCCGAGCCCCTTCGCTTCGAGCGCGAGCTCGCCGGGCCGGCTGCCGAACTCACGCGCGTACGTAGTGTCGACCCTGCGCCCCACCATCAGGTGCACCAGCTCGTCGGGCGTGGTCTCCGAGGGCAGCAGCGAGGCCACTTTCCTGCCGTCGCGCAGCACCGTGATGCGATCGCCCAGTTCGAACACCTCCGCCAGCCGGTGCGAGATGTACACGATTGCCACTCCGTCGTGCTTCAGCCGCCGGATCACCGCGAACAGGCGCTCGGTCTCTTGGTCGGAAAGCGACGCGGTCGGTTCGTCCATCACCAGGATCCGCGCGTTCTGCGATAACGCCTTGGCAATTTCCACCAACTGCTGCTGCGCCACGCTGAGCTTGTGCACTTTCGTGCGCGTGTCCTGCGCCACGCCGAGCGACTGGAGCAGCTTGCTTGCTTCGGCGTGCATGCGAGGATGGTCGATCTGACCGGGAATGCGGCCTGCAAACTCGCGGCCGAGAAATATGTTCTGCGCAATGCTGAGGAACGGGACGAGCGAAAATTCCTGGAAGATCACCGCGATGCCAAGCCGCCGGGCATCCGCCGGCGAGCGGATGGCGACCTTGCCGCCGTCGCACAGGATTTCGCCGGTGTCCGCGGCGTAAGCGCCGTAGAGCACCTTGATGAGGGAGGACTTGCCCGCGCCGTTCTCGCCGAGCAGCATGTGCACTTCCCCCGGCCGGATTTCCATGCTGACGGAGTCCAGCGCGCGCACGCCGGGGAACTCTTTCGAGATGCCGCGCAGTTCCAGCACGGGCGTTGCAGCGGGGGTCGCAGCGATCATGGGTAAGGCATCATGCCACCAGGATTGGCGGCGGGTACGGCTAAGGAATGTTTGGAACGCCCTTAGCAGTTTTTGAACCGAACACTGAAACACTCTGGGCGCATATCGCGCGTATTTTCGTCAGCCGCCGCCTCCACCAATGACAAAGCCGCCAGGGTTTCCTCCCCGGCGGCTTTACGCTCTGTCCCGGCGTCCTGGAGGGCGCTATTTCTTCGGATGCAGCACCAGCTTCTGCACGCGCCAGTTGAGGAGTTCCGCGACGTAGAGCACGTTCTCCGAGGGGCAGGCGATTTCGTGGACCCAGCCGAACTGCTTCAATTGCTTCCCGGATTCGCCGAGCACGCCGAGCACCTTTCCGTCCAGGCTGAGCTTATACACGCGGCCCGGGAACGCGTCGGAGACGTAAAGCACCTGTTTCGGGCCGGGCGTGATGCACACCGTCCACGGCGAGCCGGGCATCATCGTCTTCGGGTTGCCCGAGGCCTCGATCTTCGCCACGTCGGGGAGGTTGCCGATCGCCGGGCGCGCCTTCGAATCGTACGGCACGTCGATCGTGAACTCGCGCTGGAAGGTGCCTTCCCCGTCGAACACCTGGACGCGCCGGTTGCCGCGGTCGGCGACGTAGATGTTGCCCTTCGCGTCCGCCGCGATCGAGTGCGGCGTGTTGAATTCCCCGGGCTTGGTGCCGCGCTCGCCCCAGGACTTGACCCAATTGCCGTTCCTGTCCACCTTGGCGACGCGCGAGTTGATATAGCCGTCGCTGATGAAGGCGTTGCCGGCCGGATCGAATGCGACGTCGGTCACCTGCCTGAAGCGCCCGGCCTCGGCGGGAAGCGGCGGCTTGGGGTGCTTCACCGGCCCGGTCTCCTCGTCGGAGGCTTCCTGCTTGCGCCCGAACACCATCAGGACGCGGCCGCGCGGATTGAATTTCACGACCATGTCCGATCCCTTGTCCGCGACCCAGATGTTGTCGCCCTTGTCCACGCGGACGGTATGGCCGAACGACCACGCGTACAGGTTCTTGCCGATCTCTCGTACGAACTTCCCTTCGCGATCGAACTCGAGCAACTGCGCCGCGGCGGCGGCGTAGGCCGGGCCCGTGGTGTTGCCGCGCGACAGGACGAAGACGTGCCCCATCGAATTCACCGCGACGCCGGTGACTTCCCCGAGATACAGGTCCTTGGGCAGCTTGAGCGGGTCCGACCCGTCGAACGGAATCTGCGGCGCCGCGTCCTGCGGCAATGCCGGTGATGCAAGCAACATCAGGCCGAAAAGCAGGCGTTTCATGACATCCTCCTTGAGCGGTGTTGCGGCGCAGTGCGCCGGGGATTCTTCCCAACGCAGACGAGTATAGCGGCAGACGGCCGCGTCGGTGAGCGCAGCAACGGCGAATTGGACTAAACTATATTCCATCGCCCGGGGCTCCGTGACCGCTCGGGCGGTATTCATTCTATTTCTTTCGTCAGGAGAGTCTTGTGCCAACCGGAAAAGTGAAGTGGTTCAACGCATCGAAGGGTTTCGGTTTCATTCAGGCAGACGATGGTTCGAAGGACGTGTTCGTGCATGTCTCGGCGGTGGAGAAGGCCGGCCTGTCCACCTTGAACGAAGGCCAGAAGATCGGATACGAGCTGGTCACGGGCAAGAACGGCAAGACCTCGGCAGAGAATCTGAAGGCGCTGTAGTCGCCCGCGATCGCACCAGGGAGAATGTTGCAGATGAACATCATTTGGCGTTTCTACAGCGACCCCACTCACGCCTGGAGGTGGCAGCAGATTTCCGCGGACCGGACGGTCGTCTCCGAATCGCTTCGGGCTTACAAGAATTACGAGGGGTGCCTCGCCGATGCCAGAGAAAAGGGCTACGTCTTTCAGGCGCCTCAGCCCAAGTCGAACAAGGGACGCCTGCGCTAGAGAAAAACCACCGCTAAACCCGGCGTCCTTTGCCGGGGCGGTCCGCTTCCGCAGCGACTCGATCACGATTCCCGGCATTTCACCACCCAGCGCGCCGCTTCGAAGAGCAAGCGGTCGTTGTTGCGCCGGGCGACGAGCTGCGCGCCCACCGGCAGTCCGTTGGGGCCGGTAAAGAGCGGCAGCGTCACCGCCGGGACGTGCGTCGTGGTCCAGATCACGCAGAACGACGCGTCGCCGGTCGACCCGAGCCCGAGCGGCGCCTCGCCCGACGCCGCGGGCGAGAGCAGCACGTCGTAGTCGGCGAATACGTCGTGCAGCATGCGGCGTACCCGCGCCGCGAAGCTGCGCGCTTCCCGGTATTTTTCGAAGCCGCACGCGAGGCCGTCTTTCAAGCGGTTGTTGCGCAGCGTCTCGCTGATCGATTCCCAGTGATGGTCGATCTCCCACGCGCGGTTGCGCGCGAATTCGAAGCTCGAGATCCAGCGGTGCGCGTCTTCGACGCGCTCGAATTCCTGCGGCAGCGTCACGTCCCTCACTTTCGCCCCGGACCTGGCGAGGCTCGCCGCGCACTCCTCCAGCAGCTTCTGCGTCGCGGGCTCGCAGCGGCTCCAGAACGGGGTGCGGCAGAAGCCGACGCGCGGCGCATCCATCGGCGAGCTTGCGAGCGGCTGCGGCGCGACTCCGAGCAGCACGTCGCGATAGAGCGCGACGTCTTCCACCGAGCGCGCGATCAGACCCAGCGTATCGAGCGAGCCCGCGGCCTCCATCACTCCGTGACAGCGGATGTCGCCCCAGGTCGGGCGGTACCCCACGCATCCGCAAAACGACGCCGGCCGTATCGTCGATGCCGTGGTCTGCGTGCCCAGGGCGAGCGGCACCATGTGGTCGCCCACCGCCGCCGCCGAGCCGCTCGATGAGCCGCCGGGGGTGCGCCGCGGATCCTGCGGATGCACGGTCTTGCCCGGGTGGCGGTTGGCGAACTCGGTCGTCACGGTCTTGCCCATGACGAGCCCGCCGGCGCGGCGCGTGAGCGCGACGCAGGCCGCGTCGATTCGCGGCCGATGCCCGCGGTGTATCGGCGTCCCGTACTCGGTGGGCATGTCGCAGGTGTCGATGATGTCCTTGACGCCGACCGGCACTCCCTGGAGCGGACCGATCCTGCCGCCCGCGTCGAGCGCGCGCGCCTCCTTCAGCACCCGATCGGGATCGAGGAACTGCCAGGCCTGGACCCGCGGTTCGCGCGCCGCGATGCGATCGAGGCAGGCGCGCGCCACCGCCTCGGCGGTGGTCTTGCGCGCGGCGATCGCGTGCACGATCTCCGACGCGGTCAGCTGGTTGAGCGGTGTCATGTCGGTGCGAACGATCTCCGGCTGCCCGCCAGCTTACTCGTCATCGGCGCATCGCTTGCGTTCCCTTCAGTTGACATCCTCCGGCTCGCGTGCATCATGTTCCCTACCGGATGACTCTGCTGCCTTTCCAAACTGCGGATGAAATACAAAGACTACTACGGCGTGATGGGCGTCGACCGCAAGGCCGGCGCCGACGAGATCAAGAGCGCGTACCGGAAACTTGCCAGAAAGTATCATCCGGACGTTTCCAAGGAGCCGGGCGCCGAGGAGAAGTTCAAGGAGCTCGGCGAAGCCTACGAGACTCTGAAGGATCCGGAAAAACGCGCCGCCTACGATCAGCTGGGCAGCCACAGACCCGGGCAGGACTTCCGGCCGCCGCCGGGGTGGGAGCAACAATTCGGCGACGGGCAGTTCTCGTTCGACGATCTCGATCTGGCGGATCTGTTTGCCGGCATGGCGGGCGGGAGGCGCCGGGCCGGACGGGGCGGCGGCAAGATTCGAATGCCCGGGCAGGACTACGAGGTCACGGCGCACGTCACGCTCGAGGACGCCTACCGCGGTACCGAGGTGGACCTCGAGCTGACCGTCCCCGAATACGACGAGAACGGTTTCCCGCACCGCGTGCGGCGCGCGTTCAAGGCGCGCATTCCGAAGGGCGCCACCGACGGCCAGCGCCTGCGCCTGCCCGGCAAGGGGGGAAAGGGCTTGAACGGCGGACGCGACGGCGACCTGTATCTCAACATCGCATTGCATCCGCATCGGCTGTTTCGCGTGAGCGGTCACGATCTTTACTTCGATCTGCCGCTCGCGCCATGGGAAGCCGTGCTCGGCACGACCGTCCAGGTGCCCACGCTGGGCGGATCGGTGCGCCTCAAGGTCCCGCCCGGAACGCATGCCGGCCGGCAACTGCGGCTCGCCGGGCGCGGTCTCCCCAAACCGCATGCGGGAGAAGGCGACCTCTTCGCGATCGTCCAGATCGCGGTGCCGACCGCGGCGAGCGAGCGCGAGCGCGCGCTCTTCAAGGAGCTTGCCGAAGCCTCGACGTTCAACCCGCGCGGACATTTCGAGCAGGAGGCGGCGAAATGACAGCCGAACACGCCGAAGCATTGTGGCTGCACGAGCATTACGAGCTCTCGCTCGAAGAGCTCTGCGAGCTGTCGGGCCTGTCCGAAGCGGAGCTGCGCGAGCTGGTCGACTGCGGCGCTCTCGCCCCGACCGACCCGCATGCACGCCGTTGGACATTCAGCGCGGACCGGCTGGTCGTTGCGCGGAGCGCGTTCCGCCTGCGCAGGGACTTCGACCTCGATCCGCACGGCGTGGCCTTGGCGGTCACGCTGCTCGAGCGCGTTCGCGACCTCGAAGCGGAGCTGCGCGATCTGCGCGCAAGGCTGCCGGGCGGGCAGGGTTGAATAACGCAATTGCGGCGGCCGCTGCTCCGGGAAGCTCACCCCACGGCGGCGCGATCTCCTGAATACCGGCATCCCGCGGTTTACTCCGCCCTGATATTCGCCCCTCTCGCAATCTTCGAAAACGTCGCCACGTCGTCGCGGATCAGTTTGTCGAACCCTTCCGGCGTGGTCGGTTGCGGCAGCAGGCCGATCGGGGTCCAGCGCTGTTTCGCGTCGGGATCGGAGAGGATGCGCACGATTTCGCGGTTGAGTTTCGTCACGATCGGTTTCGGGACGGCGGATGAGGTGAGGAGGCCGAACCAGAGTATCGACTCGTAGCCCGGCACGCCGGCCTCGGCGACCGTCGGCACGTCGGGCAGGAGCGGGTCGCGCTCGCTAGATGAGACGCCCAGGCCCGTGAGCTTGCCCTCCTTCACCTGGTTCACCGCGTTCGCGATGGGCGCCATGAAGAACTGCACGCGCCCGGTCAGGGTCTCGGTGAGCGCCTCGGGGATACCCTTGAAGGGCACGTGCACGACGTCGACCGCCGCCATCGCCTTGAACATCTCTCCGGCGAAGTGCGTGCCGCTGCCCACGCCCGCGGAGGAAAAGTTGAGGCTCTCGGGCTTCGCCTTGGCCGCCGCGATCAATTCCCTCACCGACCTGATGCCGAGCGAAGGCGACACGACGAGCACGTACTTCGAGGCCGCGGTGAGCGTGATGCCCGAAAGATCGCGGAACGTGTCGTAGGTCAGATTCGAATAGAGGACCGGCGCGATGGCGTGCGCGGAGGAAACCGAGAGCAGCGTCGCGCCGTCGGGCGCGGCGCGCGCGACCATCCCCGCCGCAACCGTGCCGCCCGCGCCGGGGCGGTTGTCGACGATCACCTGCTGGCCCCAACGCTCGCCGAGCTTCAGCGCGATATAGCGCGCGGTGATGTCCGGCCCCCCGCCCGGGGTGAAGCCGACGAGGATGTGGATGGGCTTCGAAGGATAATCGGCCGGCTCCTGCGCGTAGGCCGGCTGTATACAAAGCGCGGTGGCGAACAGCGCTCCTGCAATTGTGAATACCTTCATCCTTGCTACTCCTTGCTCCTGCATCACGCATGCTCCAGCGGTCGCACCGCACGCAGCCTGCCGCCGATTTCCTTTTGGGCGGTCTTCAGATCGTAGCCTGCTTGAAGATTGAGCCAGTATTGCGGTGATTGCCCGAAGGCCCGGCCGAACAGCAGCGCCAGCTCCGCCGTGACGGGACGCGTGCCCTTGACGATATGGGAGATCCGCATGGGCGAAACGCCGATGGCGCGCGCGAACTCGGCCTGAGACGTGCCCAGCTCTTCGAGCGCTTCCTTGAGAAACTCCCCCGGATGGATCGCGGGCAAGCCGTTCTTGACTGTCATGTCGGTCACTCCTCCTCGGACGAGGCAAAGGAGCGGATCACGAACGGCGAATGTAAACGATTTGTTTACGATCGTCAATCGAACAACTGGGTTTCCGGCTCGGCGGCGCGGGGCCGATGATGTCGCGCGAGAAGGTGCTGAGCCGTCGAGCTGCGTCGCGCGGGCTCGAGGCGAACCCTGCCGCGGACCGCATCAGCCCGCGGCAGGGTCGCTGGAGTGGAGAGTCCTTCTGCGTGTGCCTGAAATCGTCCGACTACGGCCCACGCGCCAAGTCGAAGTGGTAGACCAGTCGGATAGCGAGAGTGTCGATGTTCTGGCCCATCAGCTTCACGCCTCCGGCCGTGGCACCCTCCCCGACATTCTGGTATTGCTCCCACTCGGGTCCCACAGTCAACCGATCGCTGATCCGGAAGTCGAAACCCAACCCCACGACTTGACCGACGCTGGTCTTGGTGGCACTGGTGCCGTTGAACGTCCATTTCGCGTTCCAAATGCCCAAGCCCCATCTGCCGAAGAAATCGACTTTAGGGTGTACCGGCACTTTCCCGACGAGGGTGAAAGCGACCGATTTGGCATCGATCGTGGCCTGAGTCGTTTTGACGACCTTACCGAGATTCGCGAGGCCAAGCTCCGCTGCAAAGTGCGGGCTGAGGCTGAATCCGCCAAACGGCTTCACGAAATTGCTGGTGTCGGTATCGCTTGAAACGCCGGACGTCGGCACCCACTCGTTGTTGGTTCTGCCGGCTGACGCGCCAAAATACCATTGCGCGGACGCCAATCCCGGCGCGAGAAGGGGCGTGATGAGCAGCGCGAACAGAGCTTGCTTCCCGATCGTTTTCATTTCCGTCTCCTCCTAGAGTTCCCCCCGGAACAATTCTTCAAAGTCAGCGCGGCTTTTGCCCCTCGGCGGTCGCTCGCAGCGAGACGACCTGAAGGATCACGGAGTCCTGCTGCGTCTCGATCGCGAACATCGCTTCGGGCGGCACGGTCCAGAACTCGTCGGCGCCCCGTTGCTGTCGCTTGCCGTCGATGATCGTGACCAGGCTGCCGGCGCGAACCTGAATCACGAGCAGTCCCTGCTCCGGAAACTTGGCGATTTTCTGGCGGTTCGGAATGATCCAGTTACGGACGCTGAGTGCAACTTGCTTCGGCGTCCCGCTCTTGGCGCGCACCATCGCCGTGCCGTCGAAGCTCTTTGCCGGTTTCAGCGCGACAGCTGCGTCGAACGAAGGCTCCTCGCGAGGCGCCTGTGCGGGCGCCGCCGTCGCAAGCAGACCGGTGAAGGCCGCGATGACACAACGCAGCAGCGCGGCTTTCCGTGCGGCGATCATGGCGAGAGCATGTAAACGTGCCCGGCCTCGGTCGCGACGTAAAGCTTGCCGCGGGCGAGCGCCGGCTCGGTGTAGACAACCCGCCCTCCGTCCGGGAGGGCGACGTTCGCGAGGACGGACGGCTCGGGCACGAACGAGTACCCGGAGGCGACGCAGTTGGCCGTCGCGACATCGGGGTTGCTGCAGCGCCACCCGGCGGCGGGCCAGATGCTCGGATCCGCGATCGCGAGCACGTGCCCTTGGTCTGTGCCGAGGTACACCATGCCGCGCGTGACGACCGGCTGCCCGACGCGGTAGCAGTACGGGTCGCCGGGCGCGCACGCGCTGGTGCTCGGTACATCGAGCAGCCAGCGCAGGCGGTCTGCTTCGGCCGCGCAGGCGTTGAAGGCGTGCAGTCTGCGAAGGCCTCCTGTCACGCCGCTCGAAGTCAGGTTCAGTCCGCCGTTGACCGCGATGTAGACGTCGCGCCAGACCGCGCCGCTGCGCATGTAGCGCGTGTCGCCGTGCGCGGTGCCGTCCCCGGCGGTGAACGGCGTCGCGTGAGGCGGAAAGGACCAGCGCTTGCTTGCCCCGCCGCCCGAGGGCGCCGCGTTGAGCGCGTGCGTCCAGCCGTCCTTCTGCGTTCCGACGATCATCTGGCCGCAACTCGCCAACTGGACGCTCACCGTGGCGTTCCAGTCGGGATCCCCGTCCAGGGCCCAGGGCACCGGCTGGAACTGCCAGGTGACCGCGCCGGTGTTCTTGTCCAGACGCAGCATGCTCAGACCGCGGTTGGGGGAAGGCTCGAAGGCCTGGCCGGACTTCACGTTACCGGTGGTCACGTACACCGAATCGTCCCAGCCGGCGACTGAGCTCCACACGCCGCCGCCCCGCGTCGAGTCGGCGCAGGTGCCCGTGCTGCAGTAGCTGAAGCCGGCGTCGATCGCGCCGGTCGAAAGAAGGACCGCGACGACACGACCCTTCTGGATCGGATTGTCGCAATGATCGGCCACGCCGACGTAGACGCGGTCGTTGAAAACGAGCGGCGAGGAATAGCCGATCTGCTCGTGGAACTCGGTGGTGCTCCCCCCCGTTGTGCCGGTCAACCGCGCGACGACCGGTGATTTCCACAATTCCGCGCCCGTCGCAACGTCCAAGGCGAAGAGCCGCCCTTCGCCAAGCCCGGTGCCAAGCGACCGATCGGGCGCCCCGAATATCACCGCGTCCTTGCCGTTGACGCTGGCGATGACGGCGCTCGAGGCAATTCCTTCGCTCGACGGGTTACACGTAAACAAGCTCGTCAGCCCGGGCGAGGCCGCCGGCGGATATTGCCAGAGCAAAGCCCCGGTGTTGGCATCGAGCGCGTAGAAACGGCCGTTGCGGTTACCGATGAACGCACGCCCCTTGTAGACCACGGGCGAGGCGCGAAACGGCGAGAGAGCGCCCGTCGGCGGATAGGTCCAACGCACCGCAAGGCCCGGTACTTGAGCGGGATCGGCCAAGGGAGATTTGTTGGCCTGCTGCGCCGTCCTGAGCGCGTTGTGCCGGAACGCGGGCCAGTCGCACGAACATCCGGGTAGCGCAAGGATCACCGCCCCGAACGTGATCAGCCTCGTTCCGATCGACAGCAGGCGACTGGGCGTCGTCTTCCGCCCTGCGTGCCCGGCCCCCGGCGGCTTGAGGCCCGCAGCCGCCGAAAAGGTCCCATCGCGAGTCATTGCTCCGCCTTGAACATATGAGCGCGCAGTACGAACGGGCCTCCGCGCGCCTCGATCCGCAACTTTTCGCCCTCCGATACCGTGAACGTGGCCCCCATCGACACCGCAGCGGTCTTCTCGCCGATCGTCACTGTGCCGGTGCCGTCGCGCACCTCGAACACCGCGGCGCCGGTCATATCGACGCTGACCGCGTTCTGCGCGGGCCCGACTAGGAAATCGCGCACCTCGACCGCATAGCCGGCCACGCTCGTAGCGAAGCTTGACCGAGCCAAGGCTCCTGCTCCCGCCTGTACGAAGGGGGTTTCCGATTGAGACTTCGAGATCTGCATGCGCTCGGGCGGCGGAGACGGCAGCAGCGATACCCCGCGCGAGCCTTCACCGCATCCGCTCACCAGCATCGACACGAGCGCGGCGGGCCCGATGAAATGGATCAATCGAGGTCTCATTGCCCTGAGCGGGACCACGTTTCGAACGACCTCCCTTCGTTCCTTCTTCCACCGCAGTAACTTGAGCGCGGCAACGGCACTCTGAAATTCGACCGGCTCTGCCGCGTCCGTCGTCCGGTCAATACCGGTAAGGTCGCAAAAACTCTGCACGCCATTTTCCGCCTTTCACAAGCTGGCGACCATCTTTTCAGAATAAAAAAAAGCAAGCGCTGAGAATGTCGGGAAAACCTGACATCAATTGTCCGTAAAACCCGACTGCGCAACCGTTGTTCGACCCGTCTTGCGTTCGAGAATCTCGTGGAGGGGTCGGCTCGTGAGTCAGCTATTTGTTTACGTCTGTCAAACGAAAGGCCGCGCTTCCGGCTGCTGCGCGCGGGGCGGCCGAAGTCACCGCCGCGCGGGAAGGAGCGCGAGCAGCATCGCGACCACCGCCAGAGCCATCACGCCGGTGGCGAGCCAGCCGAGAATCTTCAAGCGCCGCCTCACGGTGAAGCGTCCCATGATCTCCGGGCGCGCCGCCATCAGCATCATCACCGCCATGATCGGCACCGAGATCACGCCGTTGATCACCGCGCTCCAGATGAGCGCCTTGACCGGATCGATCTCGGTGAAATTGAGCGCCACGCCGATCGTCGTCGCGGCGATGAGGATGCCGTAGAAGCCGCGCGCTTCCATCAGCTGGAGGCCCAGGCCGATCGGCCAGCGGAAGGATTCGGCGACGGCATAGGCGGCCGACCCGGCGAGCACCGGCACGGCGAGCATGCCGGTCCCGACGATCCCCGCCGCGAACAGCAGAAACGCGAACTCCCCGCCGATAGGGCGGAGCGCCTCGGCCGCCTGCGCCGAGGTCTGGATGTCGGTGATGCCGTGCGCGTGCAGGGTCACCGCGGTCGTCAGCATGATGAAGAACGCCACCAGGTTGGAGAACGTCATGCCTATGTACGTATCGATCTTGATCCGATGAAGGTGGGCCGCGGCCTGCTCCGGCGCTTCGCGCAGCGGCTCTTCGCCGTCGGCGGCGCGCTGCTCCTCCACTTCCTGCGAAGCCTGCCAGAAAAACAGATACGGGCTGATGGTGGTGCCGAACACCGCCACGAGCGTGAGCAAATAATCCGCGCGCAGCGTCAGGTCCGGGACGAGCGTGTGCAAGCCGGCCTCGAGCCACGGCACGCGCACCACGAACACGGTGGCGACGTAGGCGAACAGCGCGAGCGTCAGCCACTTCAGGAACGGCGCGTACCGGGGAAAGGGAATGAAGACCTGCAGGCCGAGCGACACCAGCGCGAACGCGACGATGGTGAGGCGCGTCGACCCCCCGATGAGCAGTTGCAGCGCCGCCGCCATCGCGCCGAGATCGGCGGCGATGTTGATCGTGTTGGCGATGAGCAGGAGCGAGATGACGGCGTACAGCAGCGACCTCGGATAATGCTGCCGGATGTTGGCGGCGAGGCCGTGCCCGGTCACCCGGCCGATGCGCGCGCTCACGATCTGGATGCCGATCATGAGCGGCAGGGTGAACAGCACCGACCACAGCATGCCGTAGCCGAACTGCGCGCCCGCCTGCGAATAGCTCGCGATCCCGCTCGGATCGTCGTCCGCGGCGCCGGTAATCAAGCCCGGCCCCAGCTGCTTCAGCAGGGGCAGTCGAGCCGCCGGCCTTCCCGCCGCGACGGAAACGGCTGCGAGTTTTTCCTCTCTTGCGATCATGGCTGCTGTCGGGGAGCGGCGCGCCGCGCGGCGCTGCGGCAGTGTACGCAGAAAACCCTGACAAATGCTTGAACGAACCGGGCGATGTCGAATCCGGGCGCGCGGCAAGAAGGGAAAGGCGGCACTACGCTCGCTGCCCCGGTTTCTGCACCACCAGGGTCGCAAATTCCTTTACCGTGTTTTCCGGCGCGGGGAAACTGTCGTGCCGGGAGAAGAGGATCTCCCAGCCTTCGAATCGCTCCTTGAGCTCGTCCCTCGCGAACAGGGTGTAGTTTCCCGGCTCGAACATGCCCATGTAAGTGGTGCCCTCGGTCAGCACGTTCACGATGGCCCGGCCTCCGGGCGCGACGCTTCTCTTGATCTCTTCCGGAAGCGCGAGCGCTTTTTCGCGGCGGAAGAACATCGCGATCCCGACGGCGATGACGGTGTCGAACTCGCCTTCGATCGAGTAGCTCTCGAGGTCGGCGAGGACGGCATCGATTTTCAGCCGCTCCCGCGCCGCGACTTCTCCGATGCGCTCGATCGCGGCCGGACTCGCGTCCACGGCGACGACGGACGCTCCGCGCCGCGCAGCCTCGATCGAAAGATTGCCGAGGCCGCAGCCCAGGTCGAGCGTGCGGCCCCGCACGAATTCGAGCGTGGCCAGCTCGAAGGGATTGAGGGCGTAATCGTTCCCTGCGACCTGCTTATGAAACTGGGTGTCGAAGAAGCCGATGCTTTGATTGCTCTTCATGGGCACAACGGAATCACGGTTGCAAGTAGCGGTCGCCGAACAGCGCCTCGAGTTGCAGCATAAAGGAATTCGCCGGACGGAATCCGTTCGCTTCCTGGTACAGGATCTGGGGCGTGAGCTCCAGGTACAGCCAGTCCCGATAGATCTGTCTTCGCGCGCGCACGGTGACCGAGTACACGCTCAGTTTCTGGCTGCGATCGCTGGGCGCGAACGCGCCGAGCTCGAAGGTGTATGCCGTGCGCTTGTCGGGCGTGAAGTACAGCGACCCGATCTGCGCGAGGTCGAAGTAGTGGGTCGTCGAGCGCCAGGTCGCCTTGGTGGTGAGGCGCAGCTGCCACGCCTCGTTCAGCGGCCGGAGCAAGCCGATCTCCGATGCCGCCGAGGAACCTTCCGAGTGTTTCCACAGAGGCGTCTCCGACACGCGGATCGCCCATTGCGAAAAGACGAAGTCGCGGAAGGTGCGCAGCCGAACATAGGTGTCTATCGGCCGGCCGAATTTCGCCCCCGCTTCCGCGCTGAGCGTCACGCCGAGGACCTCGGCCGCCAGGGCCTTCAGGCCCAGGTAGTAGTTGTTGTCCTGCGGTGCGCCCGGTGCGGCCACCTGGTTGGACCCGGTGGCGTTCTTGATGTCGCGCTCGGCTGCCGTTTGCGTCCCCGCCTCGAGGCCCCGCTGAACGATGAGCTTCAACCGGTCCTCGGTGTTCGGCAACGAGATGTTCGCCCGCACGTCCGACTTGCCCTCGGTGACGCCGGCCTCGAAAAACCTGACGTGGCCGCGAATCTGCAGCGTGCTGCCCGTCGAATCGTAGGCGCGGTTCGGATCGCTGAAGAAATCGTCCAGTTTCCGGGAGTATGCCTCCACGCGGCGGGACAGGAAATCGTGCGGCCGGTCGAGGAGCATCTCGCTGATGGGCGCCCGGGGCGGCTCCTGCGCCGGGAGCGGCGGTTCTTCCTGCTGAGGGGCGGCGGAGGGGTCCTGCACCGGCTCCTCAGGCCCGGGGACGGGCTGCCCTGCCGCGGCAGAGGCGGCAAGCGCAAGCACACCGAAGAGGAAGGCTGCAGGCCTCATGCAATCCGGACCGGGAAGAGGCGGTCGAGGAACGGAAACTTGTCTCAAGCATACGCGACTCCCGTCGCCGCAGTCTCACCTGCGGCAAAAGTCACGCCGGTTTGTTCCGATAGAAGGGGAACACGGTAAGCTGCTATCCAATCGATTGCGGGGGACCTCATGACAC